>JAABUU010003105.1_pt1 | contig 21788 bp, 18 predicted proteins | sample 5559301 | NCBI WGS metagenome assembly JAABUU01 (sample SAMN10711884, study PRJNA513360) | rock metagenome | isolation source: Antarctica rocks | place: Antarctica: Victoria Land, Richard Nunatak white | reverse complement strand
CCACGAGGCGACGACAGGACCGGGCCGGGGGTGCTCGCGACGGGGGCGGGGGCCGCACGCGACACGGTCGCCGGGCCGCAGGCCGCGGCCGGCGTCACGCCGCGCGAAGCATCGGCCGCGCTGCCCGAGGTGCTCGGCGAGGACCAGCGGGCGCTCCTGACGGCGGTGCTCGAGCGGCTCGTGCCCGCGCGCGCGGGCCTGGCGGGGGCTGGCGGGCTCGGGGGCGCGGCGGTGCTCGAGCGCACGCTCGCGGCCTCACCGGCCCTGCGTCGGTTGTTCTTCGAGGGACTGATCGCCATCGATCTGGCGAGCGCCGCCCACGACGTGCCGTCGCCGGTCCGTGGCTTCGCGGAGCTAACACCGGACGAACAAGATACCGTCTTGCGCGCGGTGGAGGCCGCCCTGCCGGCGTTCTTCGCCGCGCTCGTGGACCACGCGTACCGGGGCTACTACACCCGGCCGGAGGTGCATCGGCTGATCGGGCACGAGAGCCGCCCGCCGCAGCCGCTCGGCCATCAACTCCCGCCGTTCGACCCGGCGCTCCTCGCGCGGCAACGCCAGCGGGCACCCCTCTGGCGCCAAACACCCTGAAGAGTAGCGCAGACGGACACTAGTTTTGCAGTTGCAGATATATTGTCAAGCGGCTGAAACGCCCGTCGTAGCGCCAAATTTCCCATTGCCGCTACGAGTAGTGTCTGACTATTGCACGCGGCGGATTTGGCACTCTAATGCGGTAAATCAGCCACTTGACAATATATCTGCAACTGCAAAACTAAGAAGGAAGCAACTAGCGCCCCTGCCGTCAAGCTCCGAGGCCAGAGGCGCCCCAGACACCCCTAATTCGGGCGAAAGTTGGGTGTCTAAACGGCCTTGTGCATAGCACCTATGCGCTCGCCAATGTTGCCTAACATGTTGCCTAATCGTGCGACGGGATGAGATGACATGACCATGCAGGAGCAAGCGTTACCAGCTATAAAGCCAAATGTGGCGCATATGCGTGCACATGAGCGGTATGCTTCGCGGACTGAAAATCGCAGTGTCCGGAGTTCGATTCTCCGCCTTGGCACCACCAATCCCCTAGCAACCACAATGAAACTGCCGAGGGCTGCGCTGATGCGTAGCCCTTCGTCGTGCCCGCTGTAGCCAATCGTGTAGCCAAAGTACGTGGGACAGCCCCGCGCCGCCGGGGAGTAGGGGAGGGAGCCGATGCCGATCCCGCACGACTACGCCGAGCGGGTCTACGCCGGGGTGCTCGGCAAGATCATCGGCGTCTACCTCGGGCGCCCCTTCGAGGGGTGGACCTACGAGCGGATCATGGCCGAGCTGGGCGAGGTGGCCTACTACGTCCACGAGCGACTCGGCAAGCCGCTGATCGTCCCCGACGACGACATCGCCGGCACCTTCACCTTCCTCCGCGCCCTCGCCGATCGCGGCAACACGCCGGACCTCACCCCCGCGCAGATCGGCGAGAGCTGGTTGAATTACCTCATCGAGCAGCGGACGATCCTCTGGTGGGGCGGCTTCGGCAATTCGACCGAACACACCGCCTATCTGCGCCTGAAAGCCGGGACGCCCGCCCCCGCCAGCGGCGCGACCGCCCTCAACGGCCCGATCGTCGCCGAGCAGATCGGCGCGCAGATCTTCGTCGACGGTTGGGCGATGGTCGCGCCCGGCGACCCGGCGCTCGCCGCCGACCTCGCCCGTCGCGCCGCCTCGGTCAGCCACGACGGTGCGGGGATCCACGGTGCCCAGGTGCTGGCGGCGATGGAGGCGGCGGCCTTCACCGAGCCCGACCTGGGCGCGCTCCTCGATCTCGGCGTCTCCCTCATCCCGCCCGACTCGATCATCCGCCGCCTGATCGACGATATCCGCGAGTGGCACGCGGGCGAACCGGACTGGCGACGCACACGCGAGCGGATCGCCGCGCGCTACGGCTACGACAAGTACCCTGGCAGCTGCCATATAGTGCCGAATCACGCCCTGGTCATCCTCGGCCTCCTCTACGGCGCCGACGATTTCGGGCGTACCCTGGCGATCACCAACACGGCGGGGTGGGACACCGACTGCAACACCGGCAACGTCGGCTGCCTGCTCGGTATCAAGAACGGCCTGACGGGCCTCGACGCCGGGGCAGACTGGCGCGGCCCGGTCGCCGATCGCCTCTACCTCTCCACCGCCGAAGGGGGCCGCGCGATCACCGATGCGGTCATCGAGACCTTCCATGTGGTCAACAGCGGGCGGGCACTGGCCGGGCTGGGGCCGGTCGCACCGAAGGGCGGGGCGCGCTTCCACTTCGACCTGCCGGGCGCGACCCAGGGTTTCCGTCCCGAGGCGAGCCCGGAAGTGCGCGACGTCCTCACGGTGGAGAACGTCGCGGGCCACAGCCGTCTCGGCCAGCGTAGCCTGGCGCTACGCTACCGGGGGCTGACGATCGGGCGCGCGGCGCGCGCGGCCACGCCGACCTTCATGCCGCCTGACGCCCTCGTGCGCGAGGGCTACGATCTCCTGGCCTCGCCGACGCTCCACCCCGGCCAGGTCGTCCGCGCCCGTATCGGTGCCGACGAAACGAACAGCGGCACGGTTTCCAGTCGCCTCTATCTGCGCCATTACGGCTCGGACGATCGACTGCACCGCGCCGCAGACGCCGCGACGACGGTGGCACCCGGCGAGGCGCATGAATTGACCTGGCGCGTGCCCGACCTCGGCGGGCAGCCGATCGTGGAGATCGGCGTGGAGATCGTGCCAACCGACGCAGGCCGCGCCGACGGTAGCCTCTATCTCGATACCCTCACCTGGGACGGCGCGCCGGAGGTGACGCTCGGTCGCCCGGTCGGCGGTGGCACGCTCTGGCGTCGGGCCTGGGTCGACGGGGTGGACCAGTTCGACGGGCGCTGGTCCGAGGACTATCGCGTCGTGCAGAACCACGGGACCGGGCTGCTGATGCAGGGTTCGCAAGGGTGGACCAATTACCACGTCACCGCCACCCTGACGCTGCATCTCGCTACCAGCGCCGGACTCGCAGCGCGCGTCGGAGGCCTGCGGCGCTACTACGCCCTGGTACTCCACCGCGACGGCCTCGCCCGCCTGGTCAAGGTGGCGGACGGCATGCGTGTCCTGGCGGAGCGTCCTTTCCCCTGGGCGTTCGGCGCGAGCCACGAGTTCGGACTGACGGTCGAGGGGCCGCGCATCGGCGGCTGGCTCGATGGGCAGCTCCTGCTCGAAGCGGACGACAGCGACGATCCGCTGGTCGGGGGCGGCGTGGCGCTGCTCTGCGAGGAGGGTTGCTTGGGGGCGGGGCCGGTACGGGTACGGCCCGTCGGCTAGACCGGCACGATTCGATCGTTGGGACAGGGAAACTACGAGTCCGTGCCGAACAATGCCCCCAACTTATCGGCAGCGTCCTGCTGCATGCTCGGGATGACGTGCGAGTACACATCGAGCGTGATGCTCACGGTCGCGTGCCCGAGGCGCTCCTGCACCGCTTTCGGGTTCACCCCCTTCGTGAGAAGGAGCGTCGCGTGGGTGTGGCGCAGGTCGTGGAAGCGGATGCCCGGCAGACCCGCGCGCTCGAGTAGCGGCTTGAACGAGCGGCGCTGGAGATTGGGGCGTTCCAGGAGCTTTCCTCGCACGTTGGGGAAGACCAGGTCATGCTCTTCCCACTGCTCGCCGGACGCCTGCTGTTCGAGCGACTGGCGATCGCGATGCGCGCGCAGGGTGACCAGCACCGCTGCGGGGACGACGATCGTGCGCCGTGAGCGCGCCGTCTTCGGGGCACCCAGCGCCTGGACCTGCCCCGTCTATGTGGACAACATACCGCTAGGCGACCTTAGACAACAACAACAGATGCTCCTCATGGGCGACAGGGCTGCGGTAGCCGAGGGCAGAGTGGCGGCGCTGGCGATTGTACCAGACCTCCAGCCACTCGAAGAGAGCGAGCCGCGCCGCAGCGCGGGAGGGCCGGACCCGAGTATCGGTAACTTCGGCCTTCAGGGTGGCGAAGAAGCTTTCCGCCATCGCGTTATCGAGGCACTCGCCGGATCGGCTCATCGAGACGGTGATGCCCCGCGCGGCGAGGGCAGCCTGGTAGGCCGCCGCCGTGTACTGGCCGCCGCGGTCGGTGTGGTGGACGAGGCCGGGCCCCGGACACCGGGCCTGGAGCGCCATCTGGAGCGCGTCGAGGGCGAGCTCCGCGCGGAGGTGGTCAGCCATCGCCCAGCCGACCAGGCGCCGGGAGTAGACATCCAGGAGGACCGCGAGGTAGAGCCAGCCCTCCCCTGTTGGGACGTAGGTGATGTCGCCGATCCACAGGCGATTCGGTGCCGACGCGGTGAAATCCCGCGCGACGAGGTTCGGCGCGGGTGCCTGGGTCGGGTCGGCGACGGTCGTGCGCGCCCGCCGACGACGGTGGCAGCCGACGAGGCCGGCAGCGCGCATGAGCCGGGCCACCCGCTTACGGGCGCAGCGGACGCCCTGCGCCCGCAACGCCGCGTGGACCCGCGGCGCGCCATACGTCCGGCGGCTGCGGGCGTGGGCAGCGGCGATTTGCACCGCCAGTTCCTCGTCGACCCGGGCGCGGGCCGAGGTCCCGCCCTGCGCCCACACATAATAACCGGAGCGCGCGACGCCGAGCACCCGGCATAATAGGGTCACGGGGTAGGTGGCCTTCTCCGCGCGGATGAACCGATAGCGGCTCATAGCGTCTCCTTCGCGAAGAAGGCTGCGGCTTTTCGCGAGATGCTCGATGTCCCGGTGGGGCAGTACCGGGCATGAAAATGGGGTAGGCTCGCTCCGTGGTCGGCGCTCGCAGGCCGGAGGGAGCTGGTGCCAGAGCCCGAGCAAAAGATGCAGGCCGGGGGGCGTCCAGGAGCACCGAGTGTCGCCATCCCCGCGGGGATGAGCACGTGGGAGATCTTTGTTTGTACCCGCCCCCGCGCCGGCCACGTCGCGAGGAGGAGGGCACGATGCAGATGGTCCATCCGCGGTGCTGCGGGATCGACGTCCACAAACGCAGCGTGGTCGTGTGCGTGCTGCTCACGGAGCCGGACGGGACGGTGCGCCGCCGGGTCAGCACCTTCGGCACGATGACGGCCGACCTGCTGGCGCTGGCCGACTGGCTCGGCGGCTTCGGCGTCACGCACATCGCCATGGAGTCGACGGGAGTCTACTGGCGGCCGGTGTACAACCTCCTCGAGGAGGAGGGGCGGACCATCCTGCTGGTGAACCCGCACCACATGAAGGCCGTGCCCGGCCGGAAGACCGATGTCCAGGACAGCGAGTGGATCGCCGACCTGCTGCGGCACGGCCTCCTGCAGGGCAGCTTCATCCCGCCCGCGCCGATCCGCGCGCTGCCGGGTGCCCCCTGGGCCGATGACGCGCTACCGGAAGGTGCTGGTGGCCCAGCGCGCCGACGAGGTCAACCGCGTGCAGAAGCTGCTCGAGGGGGCGAACGTCAAGCTCGCGTCGGTCGCGACCGACGTCCTCGGCGTGAGCGGGCGGGCGATGCTCGCCGCGCTGCTGGAGGGGCAGGAGGACCCCGAGGCGCTGGCCGAACTGGCGCGGGGGCGGCTGCGCAAGAAGCTGCCGGAACTGCGGCGGGCGCTGGAGGGGCGCGTCCGGGCGCACCACCGCATCTTGCTCGCCCAACTGCTGGCACACAGCGACTACCTGGAGGGGGCGATCGCCGACATGCAGACGGAGATCGAGCGCGCCCTGGCCCCGTATGACGAGGCCATCGCGCTGCTCCAGACGATCCCCGGCGTCGGGCCGGTCGCCGCGGCGGCCATCGTCGCCGAGATCGGTGTGGACATGGGCCGGTTCCCGAGCGGGCGGCACCTGGCGTCGTGGGCGGGGGTCTGCCCCGGCAACAAGCAGAGCGGCGGCAAGCGGCTCGGCGGCAAGACGACCAACGGCAACGTCTGGCTGCGGGCGATGCTGGGGGAGGTCGCCTGGAGCATCGCTCGCTGCAAGGGGACGTATCTCCATGCCCAGTATCATCGTCTCGCCCGCCGCCGGGGCAAGTACCGCGCGATCCTGGCGGTGGCGCACAGCGTGGTCGTCATCATCTACCACATGCTCCGCGACCGGCGGCCCTACGCCGACCTCGGGGCGGACTACTTCGACCGGCTCGACACCGCGCGCACACAGCAGCACCACGTCCGACGACTCGAGCAACTCGGCTACACGGTCACGCTGGCACCGGCCGCAGCCTGACAGGCACCGGGGAGATATTTACGGGAGATCTCCCGCTCCTGCCGCAGCACCTGATTCTCGCGGCGCAGCCGCCGCAGTTCGTCGCGCTCGGCACTCGTCAGCTCCCCCGGCTGCCCGCGACCGGCGTCGATGTCCGATCGTTTCAGCCAGCCGCGCAGCGCCTGCTCGGAAACGCCCAGGTCGCGGGCCAACTCCGGGATACCTTTGCCGCTCGTCCGGGCCAGTTCGGCCGCCTCGGCCCGGAATGCCGGCGGGTAGGGTGGGTGCGTCTTCGCCATCGTGAACTCCTTCCTGAGACCGTTGGCCCCAGTATTCCGGTGTCCACACAGCGGAGTCAAGCCCACATCGCGGTCGTCTGCCGACCGACGGACAGGATCGGGGGCGTTCGTGTGCCCGCGCGATCAGGCGGCGACCGCGCCGAGCAGGCAGCGGAGCCCGGCGAGGGTAGCGGGGGCGACGCGCGGGACGGGTAGCCACCCGAGGTGCCGGAGGAGCGCGGCGCGCCGGGCCGGATCGCGCGGCGTGCCCAGGTACGGGCGTAGGCCCGCGCGGGAACAGACGAGCACGGCGACGCCGATGACGGTCGTCGGGCGATAGCGGATGCGATAACGCGGCTCGCCCACGACTGGTGCCCTCCTACCTCCCCATGATGCGCGCCGGGCGACACGTACCGCGCCCGCGCCGGTTCTGCCCGCGCACCGCTCGCGGCACGTGCGCTGTGCGCTCCGAGCATGGGAGCGGCCTCCCCTCTGCCGCCTCGCCCGTGCCCCGGCAGCACAATCCCAGCCTGTCCGGTCACCTCGCCGACGGCAGGGCGGCGGCGGCGCACGCTGCTCCGTGCGCCCGCGTGTGCCTTGCCCTGCCCCCCTCGCGGCCTCGCATGTGGCGGCGTCTCCCGGTAGAATGCGCGGAGCACCCGTGGCACGCGGGCCGGACTTGGACTGTACACGGCAAGGGGGCGCACATGCGACGCCGCTGGCGGGTCTTTCTCGTGGCGACGCTCGCCCTGCTCCTGGGGGGGCCGCCCCACGCACGGGCCGCCGCGCCCGCCGTCGCCTTCACGCCCGCGGAGGCCGACTTCGGCGAGTGGCCCGCCGCCGGGGACCAGCGGACCCTCCTGACGATCACCCTGCGCAATACCGGGGACGCGCCGCTGCACCTGGCGCGCTTCGCCGTGCCGACCGGCTTCGAACTCTGGAGCCCGCCCGAGCGCCCCTGCCAGGGCTACGCCGGGGACGGGGCGCCGCCGCTGCCCCCCGGCGCGGCCTGCACCTTCGGCGTGGCCTTCGCCCCGGCGATGGGCGACGCCTACAGCGGCAAGGTCCTCATCTACGGCGATGCCCCCGGTGATCCGTACGCGCTCCCGGTGTACGGGATCGGGCTCCCCTCGCCGCGGGCCCCCGCCCAGCGGCGCTGCTTCGACGCCACCAGCTACTGCGTCGGGGTCCGCTTTCTGGCGTATTGGGAGGCGCACGGCGGCCTGGCGGTCAACGGCTACCCGATCAGCGACCCACTCCAGGAGCGGCTGGAGGATGGGCAGATCTACACCGTGCAATACTTCGAGCGGGTGCGGCTGGAGTACCACCCGGAGGACCCGCCCGCGACCGAGGTGCTCCTCGGACAGCTCGGTCGCCGCGTCCTGATGGGCCTCCCCGCCGCGCCGTCCGCCCCCGTCCCTGCCGCGGCGGGCTACACCTATTTCGCCGCGACCGGCCACAACGTCGGCCCGCGCTTCGGGGCCTACTGGGAGGAGCATGGCGCGCTGGCCCAGTTCGGTTACCCACTGACCGAGCTCTTCACCGAGACGCTGGAGGATGGGCGGGCCTACCAGGTGCAGTACTTCGAGCGCGCTCGCCTCGAGCTGCACCCCGAGCACGCGGGGACGCCCGACGCGATCCAGCTCGGCCAGTTCGGGCGGCAGGTCCTGGCGGCGAGCGCGCCGCGCTGAGGCATCGGGGGTTGCGTCAGAACTGGGACGAGAGATGTCGCTGGGTGGCGTTGAGGACGGGGTGAGGCGGGCCGGTCGCGGGTCAGGCGGTAGTCAACTCGGCCAAGACGGCCGTCCAGCGCTCCTGGAACCGGCGCTGGCGGCCCGGAAGTACTGGCGCGGCTCCTCGAAGGCCGGGCAGAAGCGGGCGACGGACGCGAAGCTGCCGAACCCGCGCATCGAGTAGAAGCGTTGCTTCATGCCCCGGTGGTCCTGCTCGATCCGATTGTTCTTATAGCGGCTGGTGCGCTGCTGAACCTCTGGTCCCAGCGTCTCGCGGATGGCGCGTGGGTAGGCGTCATGCCCGTCGGTCGTCACCTGCGCGGGCGCACGGCCGACGAGGTCCAGAACCTGCGCGAAGAAGCGCTGGGCTACGGCCATGTCACGCTTCTCGCTCAGCAGCGCGTCGACCAGGTTGCCCTCTCGATCCATCGCGCGGTAGAGGTAGCACCAGGCACCATTGACCCGGACATACGTCTCGTCCGCGTGCCACTTCGCGCCGCCCTGCCCGCGCCGCTTGGCCCGCAGCTTCTCAGCCAGCAACGGGGCGAAGCGCGCCTCCCAGTCCCAGACGGTCTCGTGACTGAAGACGAAACCGCGTGCGAGGAACATCTCCGCGAGGTCTCGGAGGCTCAGCTTGTAGCGGAGTCGCCACAATACCACGAGCAAGACGAGATCAGTCGGATACTGGAGATGGCTGTAGGGGGTGCCGGTCCGCTCATTGAAGAGGTGGCGGCAGCGATCACAGCGGAAGGTCCGATAGCCCAGCGCGGTGCGGCAGGGCTGCTCCGTCGCCTCAGCGGCGGCGCAGTGCGGGCAGGGCACGAGCATCTCCTTCGCGCGTCGGTCAACGCCGCAACGCTACCAGAGGCCGGACTGCCCTACCAGCCCGCGGCTGATTCTTGACACAACCCTGCGGGTCGGGTGAGGATTGAAACTCGCTCATCGGCGTCTCCTGGGTGGGGGTCGGCGGGTAGCACTCGGCCTTCGGGCCGGGTGGGGAGTGAAGCCTCACTCACATGTGGTAGGGGTGCCAGCAAAGCATGTCAGATGAGCTAACCGGCCAGGACCTGTGTTGGCCGTTTACTCGGTCCGTGATGGTTTTGGCCCCACTCGTAGCACGAGTGCCAAGACAGGGCCCCGGATGGACGAAACGGCCAGTACAACGCCAGATCAGGCCGATCGGTCGGCAGATGCAGCCTCCGGACGGAGCCTGGCACGCGTCGACGATCGTGGCACGGGCCATATCCTTGCCCTGCCTGGTTAGCACATCCACGGTCATCTTCCGGCACGTTCGCCACGGTGGACGCCGGGTCGGAGACACGGATACACGAATGGGCGAATCAGCCAGGACGTCGCACCAGATGGACGAAACGGCGAGGACCGGGTCGCACCGAGGCTTCGATTCAGCGCGCGCGACCGGGGCCGTCGACGATCATCCCCGGCGTGGCACCGGTGTGCGTGCCGTCGCGCAGGACGCGCGTACCATTGACCCAGACATCGCGGATGCCGACCGAGAGCTGGTGCGGGTCGGTGAACGTGGCGCGATCGGCGACCGTCGCGGGATCGAAGACGACGACGTCGGCGTAGGCCCCGGCCGCGAGCCGCCCGCGGTCGCGGAGGCCGAGGCGGTCGGCGACGGCCGAGGTCATCTTGCGGACCGCGTCCTCCAGCGGGATGACCCCATCCTCACGGACGTACTTGCCGAGGACGCGCGGGTAGGTACCATAGCCGCGCGGGTGAACCGGCCCCTGCGCCGCAGCCCAGGTGGGGTCGACGCCGCCCGCGTCGGTCGAGACCTTCACCCACGGTTGCTTCAGCTGCAACGCCAGGTTCTCCTCGCCCATCTGGAAGTAGATCGTGCTAATCGGCTGCCCTTCGGTCGCCAGCAGGTCGAGGATCGTGTCGATCCAGTCCTGCCCGCGCGCGGCGGCGATCTCGGAGATGTGCCGACCGATGTACCCCTGGTGCTCCGGTAGCTTGAGCCCGATCGGCATGACGACCGCGGGGTCGCGCGCCAGCATCGCGCCGCCCCCCGCGCCGACGGCCCCCGCCATCTCCGCACGCACCCGCGCGCGGATCGCGGGGTCGCGCAGGTTGTCGTAGAGCTCGCCGTCGGCCGCGACCCAGCCCGGCAGCATCGCGGTGAGGCCGGTCCCCGAGGCGGTGTAGGGGTACATATTGGCCGCAACATCGAGGCCCGCCGCGCGCGCCGCGTCGATGCGGGCGATCACCGCGGCCATCTTCGGCCAGTTGTGCGGGCCGGTCACCTTGAGATGGTAGATCTCCACCGGCACCCCCGCGCGCCGCCCGATCGCCAGCGACTCCTCGACTGCTTCGAGGATCGGGTCGGCCTCCGAGCGCAGGTGCGTGATGTAGATGCCGCCGTAGGGGGCGATCGCCCGGCAGACCTCCACGATCTCGTCGGTCGCCGCATACGACTCCGGCGGATAGATCAGGGCGTAGGAGACGCCAAAGGCCCCATCCGCCATCGCCTCCGCCGCCACCCGGCGCATCGTCGCCATCTCGTCCGCGCTCGCCGGCCCCATCGCCATCCCCTTGGCATAGCGGCGCAGCGTCCCCCCGGCCAGGAATGAGCCGATATTCGGCGAGACCCCGCGCTCCGCCACCGTCTCCAGCCAATCCCGGAAGCGCGGCCACTCGCGCGCCTGTGCCCGCCACTCCGGCGTGGGGAGGCCGATGACGCCGGCCAGGATAGTATCGAAGGGGTCGGTAATCTGCCCGCCGAACGGTGCCGGGGTCCAGACCTCACCCATGATCTCGGTCGTGATCCCCTGGGTGATCTTGGAGACGCAGCAACCGTCGATCATCAGCGGGATGATCGAGTGGCTCTGGATGTCGATGAAACCGGGGCAGACGACCAGCCCGGTCGCATCAACGGTCTCACCGACCCGCTCGTCCGGGATGCTGCCCGGCGGCGCGATCGTGACGATGCGCGACCCGGCAATGGCGACATCGCCGTGGTGCCAGGGATTGCCACTGCCATCGATGATGCGCGCGCCACGGATCAGTACGTCGATCTGGCCAGCGCCCATGGTCGAATCCTCCTTCATGCGACCGCGCCAGCGCGCCAGTCCATTCCTCCGCGGCGGTCTCAGCCGCCCCTGGCTGCCCAATCACCACTTGCCAAGCTATCCCCTCGGGAGCCGCCCGTCGTGCCTGCTTACAGGCGGCGCAGGCGCGGGTCGAGGAGGTCGCGCAGGCCGTCACCGAGGAGGTTGAGGGCGAAGACGGTCAGGGTGAGGGCCGCGCCGGGGAAGAGCATCGTCCAGGGGGCCTGTTCGAGGAAGACCTTCGAGTCGTTCAGCATCGTCCCCCAGGAGGGGACGTCGGGCGGTGCTCCCGCTCCCAGGAACGACAGCGTCGCCTCCCCTAGCACCCCTCCGGCGAAGATGAAGCTCGCCTGTACGATCAGCGGTGACAGGCAGTTCGGCAGGATATGGCGCCAGATGACACGGCTGTCGGCGTTGCCGATCGCCCGCGCCGCCTCGACGAACTGTGCCTCGCGCAGCCCCAGGACGACGCTGCGGACTACACGCGCGAGCCCCGGCGTCGCCACGACGCTGAGTGCCAGGATGACGTTGGAGACCTGGGCACCGCGCACGGCCATGATCCCGATCGCCAGGATAATGCCGGGGAACGCCATCATGCCGTCCATGATCCGCATCAGGATCGCGTCGGCGCGGTGATAGTAGCCAGCGATCAGGCCGATGATCGTGCCGGCGATCAGGGTGGCAATCGCCACCGCGAAGCCGACACCGAGCGAGAGCCGCGCCCCGTAGACGGTCCGGCTATAGATGTCACGCCCCTGGCCATCCGTGCCGAAGAAGTGGATATCACTCGGCGCCTTCAGCCGTGCAAAGCCGACGATTGTCTGCGGATTGTGCGTCGCGATCAACGGCGCGATCACCGCGACGAAGAGCAGCGCGCCGAGGATTCCCCCCCCGAGCAGGATATTCTTTTGCCGCCCGACGCGTGCCAGTGGGGCACGCGGCACGCGGCGCGCGGCGCGCAGCACGGGGGCCTTGTCGGCACCCCCAAGCTGTGATTGTGACTGCGATATTACCATCTCGCTGTCCTCCATTCCGTGTGCGGCATCACGCATGGCGGATGCGGGGATCGACGACCGCGTAGAGCAGATCGACCAGGAGATTGATCAGCACGTAGACGGCCGCGATGACCAGCACCGCCCCTTGCACGAGCGGGAAGTCACGTCGGCCGATCGCCTGGATGAGGAGGCGGCCGATGCCGGGAATATTGAAGATCTGCTCGGTCACGACCGCGCCCCCCATCAGGACCGCGAACGTCAGGCCGATCACCGTCAACAACGGGATGCAGGCGTTGCGCAGCGCGTGGCGCAGGACCACGCTCCGCTCCGCCAGCCCCTTGGCGCGCGCCGTGCGCACGTAATCCTGATCGAGGGTCTCGAGCATCATCGAGCGCGTCATGCGCGCCAGGAGCGCCGCCTGGGCCGCGCCCAGCGTCAGCGCCGGGAGGATGAGATAGCGCAGCGAGGGCCAGAGCCCACTCGACAGCGGCTGGTAGCCGGCGACGGGCAGCCAGCGGAGCCAGACCGCGAAGATGAGGATCAGGTTGAGGCCGAGCCAAAAGGTCGGCATCGAGATCCCGATCATCGCCACGCCCATCGAGCTGAGATCGAGCCAGGTACCGCGCCGTCGTGCCGCGAGCACCCCCGCCGGTAGCCCGAGGGCAATCGCCACAAATGATGCCAGGACCGCCAGCAGCAGGGTCGGCTGGGCCCGTTCGAGCAGGGCCTCGGTCACCGGTTTGTCGAGGAAGAGCGAGCGCCCGAGATCGCCGCGCACGACCCGCCCGAGCCAGCGGACGTACTGCGTCGGCAACGGATCATCGAGGCCCAACTGGTGGCGTACTTCCAGCCGCCGACTCTCGCTCGCGTCCGAGCCGAGCATCACCCCGACCGGGTCGCCGGGGGCCAGGTGCAGCAGCAGGAAAACCCCGGTCGCGACCAGCAGCATCACCGGCACGGTCAGCAGCAGGCGACGGATGACATAGGCGAGCATGAAACCTCCCGGCAGCAGGGCTCGTGCACAAGGGGACCAGCAGCGGGCGGGGGGCCCGGGGTACGCGTCGCCCGCCAGGGACCCGCCTCCATACGCCTATCCGAGTGCTACGTTCCAGAAGAACCAATCGGGCGGGTTAACGTAGCCCACGACCTCCTTGCGGGCGACGCGCAGTAGGAAATTATCACCGCACTTGACGAAGGGCATCTCCTGGTAGATCAGCGCCTCGTAGTCGTCGATGATCTTCTTCTGCTTCGCCGGATCCGGCTCGGCGACCATCGCGCCGACGAGCCGGTCCTTCTCGGCGTTGTCCCAGAAGCCCGGCCACTCCTTGTCGTTGAACGGCTGCGTGGCCGGATGCGAGTAGCCCGAGTGGCCCGTCAGGAAGATCTCGTAGGCATCCGGATTGGCGCGGTTCTTGACTAGCGTGGCCCAATCGGAGACGACCAGGTCCACCTTCATGCCGATCGCCTCCATCTTCTGCTTGGCGTAATCAGCCATCGGGTAGTTGTAGAAGTACTCCTTCGTCGCCAGCCAACGGATCGGCTGACCAGCATAACCGGCCTCCTTGAGGAGCACCTTGGCCCGCTCGACATCGGGCTTATTGTAGATGTCCTTCCCGGCATCGCTGTGCCAGATCGTCTCGGGCGCACTGACGCTCGGATCGAGGCGGATGAACTCTTGGCGCCCGAAGCCGGCGGTCATCGCCTCCGCCTGGGAGAAGCAGAGTGCGACCGCCTTGCGCATCTTCACGTCCGTGAAGAGCCCCTTCCGCTTGTTGAAGTGCGGGCTGTACCAGTAATAGGGCTTGACGATCAGCGGCACGACGGTCGGGTCGCCCTTGATTCGGTCGTACTGATCGGGCGAAGCCGTGTCGTTGAAGTGGTACTCGCCGGTCACCACACCATTGGTCCGCACCGACTCGTCGGGCACGGGGATAAACCGCAACTCATCGAGATAGGCGACCCGCTTGCCGGCCATGCCATCTGCCGGCTCGGCGCGCGGCACGTAGCCGTCGAAACGCACGAAGCGCAAGTATTGATCGACTTTGTGCTCGGCGAACTTGTATGGCCCGGTGCCGATGAGCTTATCCTCCGCCAGCTTGTCCTTGCCGGCACCGTCCGCGATATCGGCCGGCATGATGAAGGCCTCGGCCAGCGCCAGGAAGTCGAGCAGGACCCCGGTCGGCTCCTTGAACATCATCGTGACCGTCAGCGGGTCCTTCGCCGCCAGGCCGTTCTCGGTCAGGCGTCCGACAATCGTCTTGCCCCGCCCGGTGAGCGCCCCCCAGCGCTTCAGCGAGGCGACCACGTCGGTTGCGGTCAACTCCTTGCCGTTATGGAAGGTGATCCCTTTCCGCAGCGCGAACTCGTAGCTCTTGCCATCCGGCGAGACGGTGTGCTTGTCCACCAACAGCGGGCGGGCCGCGTATTTGCTGTCGCGCGTGAACAGCCCCTCGAAGATCTGCGCCGCGAGGTTGCTAGTGATCGTCGCGGTTGTGAACATCGCGTCGGCGACCGCCGGTGCCTCGCCGATGATCGCGATCTTCAGGATGCCGCCGCGCTTCAACGCACCCGCTGCGGTCGGGGCCACCGTCGTCCCACCTACCGGCGTGGCGGCCACCGTGGCCACCCCACCACCGGTCGCTGGCGGCGCGCCGATCGTCGGGGTCGGGTCGGCACCGCCGCAGGCTGTGAGGGCGAGCACGCCGACCGCACCCGCGCTGAGGGAGAGAAGATCGCGACGTGTCAGCCGCCGCAGGGCAGGGGAAACCACATGTTGCTCCCGATCGATCATCTGCACCTCCGTCTCTCACGTCGGGTGTCCGCCACCAAAGGTACGGGCACATTCACCGTTGAGGGGATGTACCCTCGATCGCATGAGGAGCCGGGCTGGCGACGTCAGAACCATCCCCATTCGCATCGCCGGATCACCTACCTGTCGCGCCTGCGGCGATTCTACAGGAAATCGTCCATGCGGTCGAGCGGTAAAACCATTTACACCAGGGTCTATTCAAGATCGGGGATCGGAGGGAGCGCCCGCGCGGGATCGGCCCTGCCGCCCGTAGTCGTGTGGTCGGCGTGGGCTGCATCACCATACGGTTGTCACCCCAGGCGACTGGCGCACGCGTGCCGGGGTGGCGACGTGGGTCGACCCACACGACTGCGATTGACTTTGAATAGACCCTGGGGTGCCAGCAAGAGGCATCACTTCCGCCTGCGCTGTCGTGACACCGGGGCGTCCCGGCCATCGCCACCCTGCGGTGGGTTAGCAGCGGGACGGTGGTCGTGTAGCCACGATGTAGCCTAGTGCCTGGAGATCGGTGGAAGGCAGTGGCAACGACGAGGGCGGTTTACCGCGCCATACCGGGGCGGGGCGATCCGTGTGGAGGCCCGTGGAGGGGGTCGCCCGCGACTGTAAATCAGCTGGCGTACGCCTTCGTATGAATATTGAGACAATGGTCCCCGATGACGTGTGGAAGCTTATCGCGCCGCCGCGTCCGCCGCACCGCAAGGGCGGGCGGACGCGGCTGTCCGATCGCCGCGCGCTGTGTGGCATTATCTTCGTCCTGAAGACCGGATGTAACCTGCTTCCCGAAAGCGGAGCCAGCCGAGGTGAGCGCCTTCCCGCGAGAATAGGCGCAGCAGGGAGGAGTAAGCATTTTTGAAGCGCACAATAGCGACCCTATAGAGGTTGCCGCGGTTAACGCCAGTCCGAGGCTACACCGAGCGCGCGTTCCATCAATGCAGTATCTTCGGTACAGCGATACCCATGTTGAGTCAGCGCGGCAACAATCTCGTCAATCCGATCGGGGTTTAGCTCGAGCAGATCGCCGCTGAGAGCGGTAAACTCGACTTTCCCGAACGTTTGCTGGATTTCTTTGGGCATCCATTCCAGCATCTCCCGAGTAATCCAGCCGGGCCAATCACTCGGGTCGCCACCGTGGATCAGATCCTGGTCGAACGGCTCGTCATCCGCAGGTTCCGGACGCTGATCTTCGCCATCCTCGGTTACCAAAGCCACCTGTCTTGGCCGAAAAGTCCATCCGAGTGCCGTTACGCCGCGCGCTCGTAGGTGTGGTGGAGGCCGCCCAGCACCGGGAGTGCGCGCACGACGCCATGCCTGCTCGAGTGCGCGGTATCGGCCTTCTCGTGGCCGGGGATCCGCTGCGCCAAGCCTTGATGCGGCCGGGCACGGTTGAAGTACGCTACGTACTCGCGGAGCACCCGCCGCAGGTGGCGCTCGCCCAGGATGAGCAGGTGGTCGAGGCACTCGCGCCGCACGCTGCCGAGGAACCGCTCGCACGTCGCGTTCTGCCTGGGGGCGCGATAGGCCGTGCGCACCTCCGTGATGCCCGTGGCCGCGGCGACCCGGGCGAAGGACGATCCGTACTTGGCGTCGTTGTCACGGATCAGATACTGTGGCCGCTCGTCGAAGGGTGTCGCCTCCCGCAGTTGCTGGGCGACCCAGGCATCCGTCGGGTGGCGCGTGACGCCGACATGCACCACCCGGCGCGACGCCAGCTCCACGATGAAGAAGGCGAACAGCGGCCGGAAGAGCAGGTCGGTGACCGGCAGGAAGTCGCAGGCCCAGATCTCGTGGGCGTGGTTACGCAGGAACGCCGACCACGCCTGGCCCGGGCGGCGGGACGGGCGGGCGTCGCGCACGTACTTCTGGATCGTTGACTTGGCGACGCGGAAGTCGAGCTTGAGCAATTCGCCGCGGATGCGCTCGGCCCCCCAGCGCGGGTTGCCGGTGGCCATCCGTCGGATCAGGGCGATCGTCTCGGGCGCGAGGGGCGGGCGATGCGCCGGGGCCGGGGCCCGGGATTTCCGCCGCCAGTACCCGCGAAACAGCTGGCGGTGCCAGCGCAGGAGCGTGTCGGGCTGGATGATCAGTACGGTCTGACGCCAAGCGCGGACACGGCCGGCCAGGAGCACCAACAATGCCCGGTCGACGGCGCGAAAGCGGGGCCGCTTGACGCTACGGCGCAGGATGGCGAGTTGGTGCCGAAGGAGGGCGTTCTCGGCCACGAGCGCCGACTTACTCCGCGTCAGGTCGACGAGGGCGCCGACAGCGACGGGCGCGGTGGCCGGGCGGGTGGCGGCCAACAGTCGGTGGCGGACGCATTGGACGGCGGTGCGAGCGAGCGCGATCAGGCGATGAAGCAGGCGGGCAGGCATGGGCAGCTCTCCTTCGTGGGCGATGCGCCTCGTCGGGCGAAGGAGAGTGTAGTGACGGAATCGGACAGCGGCTACGGCGTGGCGGAAGCAACAGCGCGGGCCAGCGCAGAGACACTGCTTCAATCCCCGGATGGGCTTCTCGGCCAGCACAGGGGGCAGGCGCCCCAGGACTACAGCCTGACCTTCACCGAGGCCGGGACCTACCCCTACCTCTGCATCGTCCACACCCACCCGGGCGCCGACGGCACGCCGGAGGGGATGCTCGGGGTGGTCACGGTCCAGCCGGCCGGGACGCCCTATCCCCAGACGCAGGCGCAGATCGACGCCGCGGCGGGCGCCCAGCTCGCGACCGACACGCGGATGGCGACGCAGGCCGAGCCGGCCGCGACGCAGGTCACCGCCGCGCCCGGGCCGGGCGGGACGACGACGTACAACGTCAACGTGGGCTACGGCGACATGCTGATGGACTACATGCGCTTCGCGCCGTCCGAGCTCACCATCGCCCAGGGCGACACGGTCGTCTTCACCCAGCGCGCGCCGGGCGCCCCGCACACGGTCACCTTCGCCTCGGGCGGGGCCGAGCCCGACCTCGTCCTGCCGGAGCCGCAGCCGGGCGGGCCGCCCAAGCTCGTCCTCAACCCCGCGGTCCTCAACCCGGCCGGGGGGCGCGTCTACAGCGGCGCGGGCTACTTCAACTCCGGCTGGCTGAACGGCACGACCAACCCCGCCCCCGGCCCGCGGTCCTACGCGCTGACCTTCGACACGCCGGGGCGGTTCGAGTACTACTGCGTGCTCCACGACGACCAGGGCATGGTGGCCCACATCACCGTGCAGGCCAGGGCGGCGATGCCCGGCCTGCCGAACACCGGCGGGGGCGGCGCGGGACGGTCGCCGCTGTCGCCGGCCCTCGCCCTGGCGGCGCTCGGCCTGGCGGCGTGCGGCGGGCTGCTGGCGCGGCGCCGCGCGCACTGACGCACCGGGCTGACGCACCGGTTGGTATGGCGTCACCCGGGAAGCGGCACCCCACGATGGTGTCGCAGCCAGGCCGTTCGCCGCCGATCGGCCGCACCCCTCGGTTGTACGCGACGATCGGGCGCGCGCAGGCACCGGGGCGAGCACCAGCGCCATTGCCCCGGCACGAGCGTCGGGCGACAGCGGCTACGAGAAGGAGGTCGGACGTGTCCGTGGAAGAGCGCAAGGCCATCGTCCGCAACGCCTATGCCGCCAGCAATCGCCACGATCTGGACGCCGCCGGCCGGTACGTGGGGCCCGCCATGGCCGGCCGGTGGCGGGCGGAACAGCGCTTCCTCCGCGACTTCTTCGTGGCCTGCCCCGATTGCCGCTGGGAGGCGGCGGACCCCATCGCGGAGGGGGACCGGCTCGCCGGGCGCGACACCTGCCGGGGCACCCACCGGGGGACGTTCATGGGCGTGGCACCGACCGGCAAGGCGATCACGATGGAGAGCCTCCACCTGTGGCGGGTGGCGGAGGGCCGGATCGTGGCGCACTGGAATAAGGGCGATCAACTCGGCCTGCTGCGGCAACTCGGCGCGCTCCCCGCCGCGCAGGCGGCCGGGTAGCCCTCCCCCTGGGCCAGCGTCGCGCGGCGGGGGCGCAGCACGTCCTCGGTCCGTTGTTCCCCGGACCGGACCGGGTCCTCGGTGCCGGGGCGGTCGAGCACGACCGCACCCGCGCCCGACGGCGAGCGCCCGCCGCGCCGGTCGCCATCCCCGGCGCACACGCGACAACGTCCGGATGGCGGGGCGACAGGCGAATAGGGAAGGAGCGCAGTATGTTTGTCCGCATCGGCACCGTCCAGGCAGCACCCGAGCGCCTCCCCCCGATCCAGCAGGCCATGGCCCACGCCGACTCCAGCGACCTGCGGGAGGACCAGGGCTACCGGGGGTTGCGTCAGATATGGGGCGAGGGGTGTTCCCGAGGAGTGCGCAGGACAGCATGAAAGTGGCCTGAGGGCTGGTCAGGCGGCGGCCATCTCGGCCATGACGGCGGCCCAGCGCTGCTGGAACCGGCGACGGCGTTCCGCCAACGAGACGCGCTCGACCGACCTGGCTCGGGCGCGGAAGTACTGGCGCTGCTCCTCGAAGCCGGCGCAGAAACGCGCGGCGGCGGCGAAGGCACCGAACCCGCGCATGGGGTTGTAGCGTTGCGTGATACCCCGGTGATCCTGCTCGATGCGATTGTTTTTGTAGCGGCTGGTGCGGTGGAACACGCCATCGCCCAGCGTCTCGCGGATGGCACGTGGGTAGGCGTCGTGTCCGTCCGTCGTCACGTGCGTAGGCGCATGGCCAGTGGCCACAAGGGCTGCGGCAAAGAACTGCTGCGCTGCGGCCATGTCGCGTTTCTCGCTCAGCAGCGCCTCAACGAGATTGCCCTCCCGATCGATCGCCCGGTAGAAGTAACACCAGGCACCGTTGACCTTGACGTATGTCTCGTCAGCGTGCCACGTGATGCCCGCCTGACCGCGCCGCTTGGCACGCAACCGATCCGCCAGGAGTGGGGCGAAGCGCGCCTCCCAATCGCGGACGGCCTCGTGGCTGAAGACGAACCCCCGCGCCAGGAACATCTCCGCGAGATCCCGCAGGCTGAGCTTGTAGCGCAGCCGCCAGAGCACGACGAGCAGCACGAGGTCGGTCGGGTACTGCAGGTGGTTGTACGGCGTGCCGGTCCGCTCGTTGCAGAACCGCCGACAGCCCGGACACCGGAACGTGCGATAGCCGAGGACGGTACGCCGTCGCTGCTCGGTGGTCGTGGTCGCGGCACAGTGGGGGCAGGGCACGAGTATCTCCTTCACGCTACGGCCAACGCCCCTCCGTTACCAGAGCAAACTCGGTCCTACCAGCCCACGTCCGAGTTCTGACGCAACCCACTCCGCCCACTCGTCCCCTACTTCGCCGCCATCGCCTGCGCGCCGCGCAGCTGGCCGATGCCGTAGTCGGGGACGCCGCTGGTGGGGGCGGGGCTGGCGACGAAGCCGACGCGCGGGAAGGCGCCGCCGCCGATGATGTTGGTGGGGGAGGCGCCGAGCCAGTCCTGCACGATGGTGCCGTAGACCGAGCGGAAGTCGATGCCGAACTTGAGGTCGCCGTTGTCGAGGTCGGTGAGGCTGGGGTGGTCGCCGAAGACGCCGCCCTTGACGCCGCCACCCATGATGTAGAGGGACGAGCCCGCGCCGTGATCGGTCCCGGCGGAGCCGTTCTCGTGGACGCGCCGACCGAACTCCGAGAAGGTCATCACCATCACGTCGTCGAGCTTGCCCAGGCCTTCGAGGTCGCGCAGGAAGGCTTGCATGCTGTCGCCGACCGTCTTGAGCAGGGTGTTGTGGGTCTGCTCCTGCCCGGCGTGGGTGTCGAAGCCGCCGATGGTGATGTGGTAGACCTTGGTGCCGAGGTCGGCGGAGATCAGCTTGGCGATCGTCTGGAGGCCGCGCGCGAAGCCGTTGTCGGGGTACAGCGCGGTGCTCTTATAGGAAGCCGCGACCGTCTTCAGCTTGGCGGAGGTGTCCAGCGCCTCCCCGGCGGCGTGGCGGATATAGCCGTCGTAGCCCTGGGCGGTCCCGCTGTGCAGCGCCTTGAAGGCGTCGATCTGGTTGTTGCGGTCGTTGGGGAAGCGGCCATCGGTGAAGAAGTCGAAGCCCTCGATGGAGCTGATCGCGGGGACGATGCTCTGCCCGGTCCAGAAGAGCTTGGAGACGGTGTCGCCGATGTCCGCCGCCTGGAGGGGACGATCCTCGCCGCCGCAGGTGTTGTTGAGGTAGCGCCCGACCCAGCCGGTCGGCTCCACGATGTCGGGGCGGGCGGAGGTCCAGATGTCGGTCGCGCGGAAGTGGGAGCGGTTAGGGTTGGGGTAGCCGACCCCTTGCACCACCGCCATGTTGCCGGTGTCGTAGAGGCTCTTGAAGGCGCTGAGCGCGGGGTTGAAGCCGACCAGATTGTTGAGGGCGAGCACGTCGCGCTTGTCGATCGCGATCGTCGGGCGGACCTGATAGTAGGCGGGGTCGCCGTAGGGGACGACGGTGTTGAGGGTATCGTTGCCGCCGCCGAGCTGGACAACGACGAGCGCGCGCTTGCTGTTCGGCCCGGTCATGCAGGCGTCGTTCTCGGAGGCCATCACCTCCACGGTGCGCGTGAGGAAGGTGGGCGCGGAGACGCCCATCGCCAGGAGCAGGCTGCCGTGTTGCAGGAAGGAGCGGCGGGTGAAGGGCATGGGTCACCTCCGGTGAAGTAGGCAGTAGATAACATTCGCAATAGATGCGGGGCGTGCGGGCCCCCTACCCCCGCAGGATGGGGATCAGGCGGCGAGCCGTTCGCGGTAGGCAATGACCCG
>JAABUU010003103.1_pt1 | contig 21808 bp, 16 predicted proteins | sample 5559301 | NCBI WGS metagenome assembly JAABUU01 (sample SAMN10711884, study PRJNA513360) | rock metagenome | isolation source: Antarctica rocks | place: Antarctica: Victoria Land, Richard Nunatak white | reverse complement strand
GCAGGAAAGAGAGGCGCGCGCCGTCGGGCGACCAGCGCGGATCGGAGGCTTCGCCGCGCTCCGTGACGAGGCGCTCCGCCTCGCCGCCGTCCGCCGGCATCAGGTAGAGGGCGGGCTTGTCGCGCTCGTGGCGGTCGGAGATGAAGGCCAGCCACGCGCCGTCGGGCGACCAGCGCGGCGCGTTGTCGAGGCCAGGTCCGGTCGTAAACGGGCGCGGCGCCGCGCCGCCATCGGCCGATACGCGCATAATCGTTCCCGTGGGGTGCTCGCCCTCCTGTGAGAGCGGCGCGACGCAGAACGCGACCGCACGCCCGTCGGGCGAGACTTGTGGATCGGACGCCCGTCGGAGACGCACGGCCTCCTCAGGCGTTAAGGTAGGGTTGGTCAATGTAGATGTAGAGGATGTTGTCATAGGTGTAGGGTATCATTCAAGACGCTACAATACTCTCTAAGAGAGGTACACTTATGCCGCGTAAGGTGAGGGAACTGCGGGCGGAGTTACGACGAGCAGGATTCACGACCGATCCCGCCCGTGGCAAAGGTAGTCACACCTACTGGGAGCATCCCCTCCTGCCGGAACGTGCCGTGACCTTGGCCGGCGGAAACGGCGATGACGCCCAGCGATACCAAGAGCGACAGGTACGCGACGCGTTGCGAGACCTGCGCGAGACGCTGGCCGGCCAGGTAGAGGAGGAACGTCATGATTGAGGATACGAGGAACCGGCAAAACCCCCAGGATGAGGCTAGCTATTATTCGATGCTGTTACAGTGGGATCCGTTCGACCATATCTACGTGGTAACGGTTCCCGAGTTGCCGGGCTGCATGACCCACGGGCGAACAATGGTCGAGGCCGTGGACATGGGCCACGAGGCCATCGAAGGGTGGATCGCGTTTCAGCGGGCGCGTGGTCGGGTTATCCCCCCACCCCACACATATCTCATAGCGGAAGACGCTGCCGGCGCAGAGGAGAAGTCGCCGGCGGATCGCGTTGCCGTTTCCTAGCCAGTGCGCGCACGGCCTCCTCGGGCGTCAAGGATAGGTGTGGTCGATGTAGAGGATGTTGTCATAGGTGTAGGGTATCATCCTACGAGCGCGACAGCGAGATGTGCAGTTGCTCCGAGGTCCGGGAGAAGCCGGCGTGCGCGTAGATGCGCTCTTCAGCATCGTGCCCCGGCGTGAGGAACACCGTGGTCACACCTCTGGCGAAGGCGTCGCGTACGAGCTGAGTGGTCAGCGCGCCGGCGATACCCCGGCGACGGAACGCGGGGCGCACGCCGACGCCGGCAAGTTCCGTGGACCCGTGCAGCGGCACGTCGCAGATGCCGCCGCCCGTGGGCGCGCCTGTTGCCATGTCGCGGGCGAGGATCGCGAGCCCGCCCGCTGTGAGGTTGGCGCGCCGGGCCTCTACCTCCGCGGCGCTGGGCGCGCCCTCTCCGTACGCCTCATTCTGCGCCGTGACCATGGCGCGGATGTCGTCGTCCGAGGTCGGCGCGATCAGCGCGATGCCGGAGGGAATGGGCAGATCGCGCGCGGAGTCAGGCGTGCAGACCATGATCGGCAGGCGTCCCTCGGCGGTGAAGCCGGCGGCCACCAACGCGGCCTCCACGGCGGGCGCCAGGCTCGGCAGGTATTCCAGGCGCGGCGTGCGCCCACGCCGCCGGTAGGCGGCGACGAGGACGGCCACGTCGGCGGGCGAGGGGGTCGCGCCGTCGTCGGGGATCGCGTAGTTGAGGTAGGGATTGTCGCTGTGGCGGGAGAAGGTGGCGAGGAACGGGCCGGCCCGCTCCGTATCACGACCACGACGCACACCGCTACGAATATACGTTTGGATGTCCACATCCTTCATCAGTGGAACCTTTCTTTCTCAAGGGGACAACACGTCAATTGACAGCATACATCTTTCTTTTTGCCTACGACACGAGCCTCGCGCGGGACGAGGGGGACGCGGAGCGCGCGCCGGACTCCCGCCCCGTCGACCGGCCGCCACGGGACAGCACAAAGGAGCGCCCATGACCCAACAGATGGAGGATAAAGTAGTATGAACATCGACCTTCGACCATTGCGTCGTGAAGAGCTTACGCCGGCCGCAAGCGTCGCGGCGCGGGCGCTTCGCGATAATCCCATCAATCGCGCCATCTTCGGCGATGATCCGCGCCGCCGGCTTACCGGGACCGAGGCGGCTTTTCGCGCCCTACTTCCCGTGTTGCAGTGCCCGCCTTTGGGCGCCTACCAGGGGCTCGTGGGGATCATCGGCGTGGCCCCGCCGGGCACATGCGCCCCGTCGCTCCCGCGCCAGTTGCGCATGCTGCCGCCGCTGCTCCGGCACGGGCTCGGCAACCTCGCGCGCGAGTCGCTCGTCCTCAACGCCTGGGCGCGGCACGACCCGTGCGAACGGCACTGGCACCTCGACCCCGTGGCGGTCGAGCCGGAGCGGCAGGGGTTGGGCATCGGGACGCGCATGATGGCGCGATTCTGCTCCTGGATGGATAGCGTGGGTGATAGCGCATACCTCGAAACGGACAAGCCGGAGAACGTCGCGTTCTACCGGAAGTTTGGGTTCGAGATCGTGGGCGAGGTCTCGGTGTTGGAGACGGTGACATGGCTGATGCAGCGCCCGTCACGGGTAGATCCGGCTGACGTCGACGCCCGATTTCAGAGGCCAGCGGCACATGTATAATGGAAAAATATCTACATCGTCCCGATGCTGGGGCGGAGAAGGGGGGATAGTATGAATAGCGCGAAGAACCTCATTGAGATCGTGCCGTACGACCGGCGCTGGCCCGCGGAGTTCCGTCGCGCCGGCGTCCCCGTGCGCGCGGCTATGGGCGCCATGGCGGTAGCGGTGCGGATCGACCACATCGGCTCGACTGCTGTCCCAGGACTGGCGGCGAAGGACGTCATCGACATGCAGGTAACGGTGGAGGCGCTGGACAAGGAGGCGTTCGTCACGGCCCTCACGCCCCTGGGGTATACGCTTCTGGAGGGCATCGACGGCGACCACATCCCACCGGGACGGAATGATCCACCGGAGGAGTGGCGCAAGTACATCTTTCGTGGGCCGGAGGGGCAGCGACGCGCCAACCTGCATGTCCGGCAGGCTGGCCGGGCCAACCAACGCTATCCCCTGTTATTCCGCGACTACCTGCGCGCGGACCCACGAGCGGCGGGGGCCTATGGACAGATCAAGGAGGCGCTCGCCCGCCTCCATCCGCATGACGCCGACGCGTACTACGACGTGAAGGACCCCGTGTGCGACATTATCGTGGCGGCGGCGGAATTGTGGGCGGTCGAGACGAGCTACACTCCGGGGCCGTCGGACTTGTAGACGAAGCGGCTTTGGCTGTTAGGCGAGCGGGTCGGCGAAGACGCTGGCCACGAGGTACGCGAAGCCCGGGATCACGTCCTCACCGTCGAGCGTGTCGCTCGCGTGGAGCGCCGCGGCTGGGCCGACCGTGCGGCCGGAGCGCCATACGTCGATCTGGCGCCGGTCGGGCCACACGATCCATACCAGGCGCGTGCCGCCGTCAAGGTAGGTGCGCGCTTTCGCGGCCATATCGTCGGGCTTCTGATCGGGCGACGCGACCTCGACGGCCAGGTCGGGCGCGAAGGGGATGGGCTTACGCCGGTCCGCGATCAACGCGATCTTAGAGGCCTCTATAAAACCCACGTCAGGCAACAGACCTGTCTCCGCGCCAGAAAATTTGTACACTCCATCGGCGCCTGTCACGCGGCCAAGGCGGCGCGGCCGGACATAGTTGCGCAGTTCGGCACCCAGTTCAAGGCCAAGGGTCGTCGCGTCAAACCCGCTACCGGCCATGCGGACCAAGACTCCCTCGACCACTTCGTAGCGGTAGCCATCGTCCGGCAAGGTCAGCAGGATGTCGACCGTGACCGGCCCATAGCTGGCGACGATCTCGGCCCAGGGCGCGAACGGTTCCGGTGGGAGGTGTAGTGCGGTGCTCATACATCCATTGTCCTCAACAGCGGTCATCAGCGTCCGCGCAGCGCTCAATCGCACGTTGACGCCCATCGGTGAGCAACTCCAGAAGCAAGCGCACACCTTTTTGCTATGATAGTCGATACACGGTGACGAGACAAGGCAAGCAACAGGTTTGCAAACGTTGACACCACACACCTTTTCGTGTTACTTTTGATCAATCAAGAAAAGCTGAAGGGGCGAGATTAGGACGATGGAAGCAACGTACCTCGCGTTACTGCGGGGCATCAACGTGGGAGGTGCCAACAAGCTCCCCATGAACGAGCTGCGCGACCTGTTTGTCGCGGCCGGATGCCGCGACGTGCGGACCTATATCCAGAGCGGAAATGTGATCTTCAGCGCGGACCCACACGTCGTCGCGTCGCTTTCCGACGTCATGACGGCGCGCATCGCGGAGCGCTTCGGCTATCGGGTACCCGTGATAGTGCGTACGGCCGCGCAGATCGGCGACGTCATGCGGCATAACCCCTTCGTCGCGGAGGGAGCGGCGGCGGAGACCCTCCACGTCTTATTCCTGGCGGTCCTCCCGTCCGCGCGCGGCGTCGCCGCCCTTGATCCCGACCGCTCGCCGCCCGACACGTTCATCGTGCGCGGTCAAGAGATCTACCTGCGGCTTCCACACGGCGCCGCGCGGACCAAACTGACCAACGCCTACGTCGACGCGACGCTCGCCACGACGAGCACCGGAAGGAACTGGCGGACCGTGACCACGCTCCGCGCGTTGATGGATAAGTGAGATTCTCCACAAGCCTGTGACAACCGCTTCCCAGTCGCTTACGCTAGACTGAGGTTAAGCCAACGATCGTGGTTGATTGGCGTTCCACCTTGGCATACCGGCGTCATAGACCCGTAGGTGAGGGAATGGAGCGCGCCATGCCGGAGTTTAAGGTAGTGGATCTGGGGTCGCAAGCTCGCGCGGTCGCGCGCCATGTCGAGGGCTGGCCTAAGTCCAAGATATTGACATGGCTCGAAGGATATGGCGAAATCGTCTACGTGCCCTACCATTCGCGTCCGGGCATTGATCACTACGGCTTCTTATCGCATTGTGGCATGGGGAGCGGATTTTGGTTTGAGCAGGATAAACTAGTCCTTCAAGAGCGCATCAAAAACGTAATCCACTTCGTAGAGGTGCGGTGCGCGACGGAGTAGCGGTGTTCGCAAGCATCCGATATGCGTATAAGGATAAACACGACGATGGCTGAAGCAACTCCCTCCATCACCGTCTACGGCGCGACCTGGTGCCCCGACTGCCGGCGCGCCAAGAAGTTCCTGGGCGAGCAACTCATCCCCTACAACTGGGTCGACCTCGGCGAGCATCCCGAGGCGCAACAGGTCGTCGAGGGCTACAACGACGGCAAGCAGATCATCCCCACCATCGTCTTCGCGGACGGCTCGATCCTCGTCGAACCCTCCAACGCCGCGCTCGCCGCCAAGCTGGGCCTCAAGACCACGGCCCAGTGCGCTTCGTACGACCTCATCATCATCGGAGCCGGCCCCACCGGGCTGACCGCCGCTATCTACGCCGCGCGCGAGGGCCTCGACACGCTCGTCGTCGACCGCGCCGGCACGGGCGGACAGGCCGCCATCACCGAGCGCGTCGACAACTACCCCGCCTTCCCCGAGGGCATCTCCGGCGGCGAGTTCGCCGACCGCGTTGCGCGGCAGGCCGCGCGCTTCGGCGTGGAAACGCTCGTCGCCAGCGAGGTGGCCGCGATTGGCCGGCGCGACAACCGGCTGTTCGTTACCACGGCCGATGGCTCCCGCTACGGCGCCGACGCCATCCTCGTCGCCACCGGCTCGACCTACCGGCGACTCGACGCCCCCGGCGAGGACGACTACATCGGCGCGGGCGTGCATTTCTGCGCCACCTGTGATGGCCCCTTCTACAAGGGGCGCGACGTGGTGGTGATCGGCGGCGGCAACAGCGCCGCCGAGGAAGCGGCCTATCTCAGCGGCCTCGTCAAAGGGGTCACGATCCTGGTGCGCGGTGACCACATGACGGCCGGCAAGACGGCGCAAGACAAGCTGCCGGAGTACCCCAACCTGACGGTGCGCACGAAGACCGAGGTGACGGGTTTCGAGGGCGCGGACGGCCGCCTCACAGCGGTGCGCGTGCGCGACGAGGCGAGCGGCGCCGAGGAGACGCTACCCACGGCGGCGGCCTTCGTGTTCATCGGCCTCACGCCGCACACCGAACTGCTGCGTGGGAAGGCCGACCTCGACGCCAACGGCTTCGTGCTGACGTCGGAGACCTTGATGACGAGCATGCCCGGCGTCTTCGCGGCCGGTGACTGCCGCCACGGCAGCACCAAGCAGATCGCGTCGGCCGTCGGCGAGGGCGCGACCGCCGCCATCATGATCCGTCACTACCTCAATATGGGCGAAGAGGCGCGCGGCGGCGGTGATTAGGCGTCAAACGTCAGGAAACGACAGTCACATACTTCTGTTCTGATCGATAACGTGCAAGCGCTGATTAGGGATTAGAGAAGGCCGCGGGTGGCGTTGGTCAGAACCCGCTGACATGTATAGACCTCATCTGGCGTCCGCGGCCGCCTACCGGGCGGCGCTCCCCTCGGCGGTCGTGGCGTGATCGGCCGCCGGCGCCGGCCCGTCGCGCTCGGAGAGGCGGATGAGCGCGCCGCCCACGAGCACGCAGAGCCCGAAACCACCGGCCATGACAAAGAGCGGCAGCCGGAAGTTCAGGCCATAGAGGGCGCTCAGCGTGTTCGCCGCGATGAAAGCGCTTGCCAGTCCCACGGCGCTGTAGACGCCCTGCACACGCGCCCGCGCCTCGGGTGGGGACGCGGTCGCCAGCGTGGCGTCGACCGCCGGCTGCATGAGCGCGTAGACGGCGCCGTGCAGACCGAATATGAAGATGACGGGCGCGATCGCGCTCGATAGCCCGTAGGCCGCGTACAGGGGTACCTGCGCTAGCCCGAAAGCGATGATCAGGCTGGAGCGGCGCGCGCGGTCGGCGAACCGGCCGCCCAGCGGCGCGCCGATGATGTTGGGCAGGGCCCACACCGCGTAGGCCAACCCAATGGCGGCGACCGGCGCGCCCAGGTGTTGGCGCATCCACAGCGGCATCAAGGTGAGGTCAAAGCCAAAGTAGAGGTTATCCCCGAAGACCAGAATGTACGCGCCGAGCAGCGGCCGCGTGACGAGCGCGCGACGCGGCGCGGCCCGCGCCCGAAGGCGGGCGGCGGGCCGGTCATGCCCCTCGTCCCGGACCAGCGTCACCACGATCGCCAGCGCGGCCAGGCGAAAGACGCACGAGCCGATAAAAGCGCTGGCGTAGCCGGTCGTGGCTAACAGGCCGCCGAGCGCCGGCCCGAGCAGGAACCCGGCATTGAGGAAGGCCCCGAAGACGCCGTAGGCTTCGCCACGGCGCTCGGGTGGGACAATATCGGCCACCAAGGCGCGCGCCGCCGGCAGCACGGCGGCCGCGAAAGCCCCCTCGACAAGGCGCAGCACGACAAACGCAAGGGGATCGGTGACCGCCAAATAGACAAGCCCGAGCGCCGCCTGCGCGATCAAGCCGCAGACCATGATGCGCTTGCGTCCCCAGCGGTCGGAGAGCCAGCCCACGGGGTATTGGCAGAGGAAGTTGGAGAGCAGGAAGGCGGAGGCCATGGCGCCGATGATCGCGAGCGAGGCGCCGCGCGACTGCGCGTAGAGAACGCGCACGGGCACGACCATACCAATGCCGATAAACGTGACGGCGACGACCAGCGAGATCGCCAGCAGCGAGCGGTTGCGGAGCACGACCATCCTCATCCAAGCGTGCGCGGCGCCGCTCTCTAACGCCGCTCCAGCCTCATCCCCGCCGCGCGTCACGCCGCCTCTGACAACGGCTCCTGGATCGAGACCCACTTGACGGGGACGCCGTCGCGCGTGGCGGCCATCTCGACCAGGCGCCGCTCGCCCTCGTCGCGCGGGAGCGTCACGTAGCGGTAGTGCGGCAGGATCTCCGGCCAGCGCTCGATGTCACCGACCCCTGGCTTCAGCCAGGGGCTTGCGCCTGCCCTGCCTGTGGGGCGGCGTGTGTGGGAGCCATACGGTGCAACGACTCCCTAATTGGCGTGCGCGGTACGCCAGGTGACCAGCAGCTACTGCCAGCGTGGCGCGTCGAGAAGCGGAGTCGCCAGACAGATTCCTCGGCCCCGGTGGCCGGGCGACGGCTCTTTCGAGATCCCCTGCCCCTTCTCGCATGGGTCACATCCCGTGGGGAACGCCCCCGCCAGAGGTATCTCACGAGGAGCGTCGTTGCGGCTGATGCAGGAAGCGACGACACCCGTAGTGTATCACGGAGCGGTGTGTCGATGCGCCGCTCGCCTCAGCTGGCGCTCATCGACGGGGCATGGGACGTCCTCACCATCCGCCGTCATCCCCGTCGCCCTCGTCGCCGCCGTCGCCCTCGTCGCCGCCGTCGCCGCTGTCATTCCCGTCGCCCTCGTCGCGGCGGCCCGCGGCCGGGAGGCTATAGCCGAGGCCCGGCACGGTGCGGATGTGCAGGTCCTCGCTCGGCAGCAGCGCCAGCTTCTCGCGCAGGCGGTACACATGCGTCTTGATCACACGCGCGCTGCTCAGGCTCTCGTGCCCCCACCAGATACGCTCCAGGATGGAGGCAGGCGAGAAGGCATGGCCGCGGCGCGTGAGCAGGAGCTGCAGGATGCGGCTCTCGGTCGGCGACAGCGCGACATGCAGGCCCGGCGCGGTCACCTCGTGCGTCGCGCTGTCGAAGGTCGCGTCCCCGAGATTGTAGACCAGCCCGGCGGCTATCTCCTCCTGTACCGCGTCCGGCCGCGACCGGGTGCGGCGCAGCATGGCCTGGACGCGCGCGACGAGGATCCGCATGCTGAAGGGCTTCGTCACGTAGTCGTCGGCGCCGGCGCGGAACGCGGCCAGCACGTCCTCGTCCGTGGCGCGCGTCGCCGTCACGACGACGGGCGCGCGCGTGGCGGCGCGCAACGCGGCGAGGGCCGCGACGCCCTCACGGCCGGAGAGGTCGGCGTCAAGGATGATGAGGCCGATGTCCGCTCCGCGGGCGCGGCCCACGGCCGCGCGCCCCGCGCCGACAACGTCGACGACATATCCCTCGCGCGCCAGGGCGTAGCGCACGAGGTCGGCCCCCTCCTGGTCGCCGGTGACGAGCAGGATCGTCGCGGCTTGTCGTGCCATGACCCGCCCTCCTCCCTCCGCCGCCCGGCGGGCGCGCTCCTCACGACGCGGCGCGGGCGCCGGGGGGAGCGCGGGGTACGCCTGATACGCGGGCAGGCCGCGTCCCTGCCGCGCGGGGACCCCGAGTGTGTCGTGCGCGCCGTCCCACAGCGCGCGCGGCGGGGCAAGCATGGGCGTGCTGGGCATTGGCCACCGTCCTTTCCTGTCTTCTGTCCTAATGTCCTATGTCTTATGTCCTACTGCCGGGACTCTCGCCAACCTCTACTCCCTATTGTGAGCGCCGCCGTCGACGGCGACCAGGCACGAGACGCACAATTAACCGGCACAAGTACAGGTCGGCATCGCGGGGCAGGGCTTGTGACTTTTCACAGACCCTGCCCTATCGTGGTATCGTGGGGCGAGGATGACGGGCGACCGCCGGGCATGGTACTATCACACATGATGCGTATGGCGGCGCCGCGCGGCGAGCCGCCGGCGAGAGAATGGAGGTGGGCGATGGCGACGGTCGAGACGGGGACCTTCGGCGAGTTGTTGCGGCGCTACCGGGTGACGGCGGGCCTTTCGCAGGAGGCGCTGGCCGAGGCGGCGGGCCTGAGCCCGCGCCGATCAGCGCGCTCGAGCACGGCGAGCGGCTTGCCCCACAGCAGGAAACCACCCGCCAGCTGGCGGACGCCCTCGGGCTGACCGCTGCGGAACGCGCCGTCTTCGCCGGCTCGATCACCCGGCGGCGTCGCCCCCGCGCGGTCCCCGCCGCCGGCGCGTCGCCTCTCCCTCCGCTGCCGGTCCCGCTGACGTCGCTGATCGGGCGCGAGCGCGAGGCGGCGGCGGTCGTGACGCTGCTGCGTCGCGACGATGTGCGGCTGCTGACCCTGACCGGGCCGGGCGGCGTGGGCAAGACGCGCCTGGCCCTGCGCGTGGCCGAGGAGGCGCGCGCCGACTACCCGGACGGCGTCCTCTTCGTGCCGCTGGCGCCGATCGACGATCCCGCGCTGGTCGCGGCGACGGTGGCGCGGGCGCTCGGCGTGCGCGAGGGCGGGTTACCAGTGCGCGAGGGCCTGCGGGCAGCCCTACAGCACAGGCGCCTGCTGCTGGTGCTGGATAACTTCGAGCAGGTCGTCGCGGCGGCGGACCTCGTCGTCGACCTGCTGCAAGGGTGCCCCGCGCTGCGGGTGCTGGTGACGAGTCGCGCGCCACTGCGCGCGGGCGGCGAGCAGGAGTTCGCGGCGCCGCCGCTGGCGCTGCCCGACCCGGCGCGCCCTGCCACGGCCGAGGCGCTGGGGCAGGCGCCGGCGGTGCGCCTATTCGTGGAGCGGGCGCGGCGGGTCAAGCCGGACTTCGCGCTGACGCCGGAGACGGCTCCGGCCGTCGTGGCGATCTGCGCGCGGTTGGACGGGCTGCCGCTGGCCATCGAGTTGGCGGCCGCGCGGATCAAGGTGCTGCCGCCGACGGCCCTCCTGGCGCGCCTGGAGCGGGCGTCCAACGGGATGCCCTTGCAGGTGCTGGCGGGCGGGCCGCGCGACCTGCCGGCGCGGCTCCAGACGATGCGCGCCGCCATCGCCTGGAGCTACGATCTGCTCGACGCGGGCGAGCAAGTCCTCTTCCGGCGGCTGGCGGTGTTCATCGGCGGCTGGACGCTGGAGGCGGCCGAGGCCGTGTGCAACAGGGACGACGACCTTTCGCCCGACATGCTGGACGGCGTGGCCTCGCTGGTGGACAAGAGCCTGGCGCTGCGGCTACAAGGCGAGGGCGGCGAGGCGCGCTTCGGCATGTTGGAAACGATCCGCGCGTACGGGTTGGAGCGCCTGGCGGAGAGTGGGGAAGAGGAGGCGACGCGGCGCGCGCACGCCACGCACTACCTCGGCCTGGCCGAGCAGGCCGACCCAGGGGTCAAAGGGCCGGACTCTCTGGCGTGGCTGGCGCGGCTCGAGCAGGAGCACAACAGCCTGCGGGCCGCGCTAACGTGGGCGTGCGACAACGCGGAGGTCGAGGTCGGGCTGCGCATGGTCGGGGGACTGGCATACTTCTGGTACACCCACAGCCACCGGCGCGAGGCCCTGGCGTGGCTGGACCGGCTCCTGGCCGCGGAGGCGTCCGGCGACGGCGCGGACGGCGCGCCGCGCGGCGTGTCTCCGGCCGTGCGGGCCAAGGCGCTCTACCACATCAGTGGGGTCGCCGTTCCGCTCGGCGAGTACGCGCGCGCGGAAGAAATGCTCGCGGAGAGCCTCGCCCTGGCGCGGGAGCTCGGGGACGCCTACGGCATGGCCTTCGCGCTGACCATGCTGGGCATGATCGCGCTCGACCGGGGTGAGTACGGGCGGGCGACGGAGCTGTACGACGAGGCGCTGGCCATCACGCGGGGGCTGGGCGGCGCCTGGGCGATCGCGGCGGTGCTCACCCATGTGGGCTGGGTGGCGCTGGCGCGGGGCGACTACGACCGGACGATTGCCGTAGCACGGGAGGCGTTGTCGATCGATAGCACCGTGAACAGCTTCAGCGGCCAGGTCTACCTGAACCTGGGGACGGCCGAGTACCGGCGCGGCGCGCTCGGGGCGGCCCGCGATTGGGGCGAGAAGACCGTGGACCTGGCGCGCACGCTGGGCGAGAAAGAGTTAATCGTCCAGGCGCTCGCGCTGCTGGGCCTGGTCGTGTGCGCGCAGGGCGAGGTCGAGCGGGCTCAGAACCTGTGCGAAGAGGGCCTCGCCCTGGCCCGCGACCTTGGCGTGGCGCGGGTGACGGCGCAGGCGCTCCATGCCGCGGGGAGCGTCGCGCGGGCGGAGGGCGACGACGAAAGCGCCGCTGCCCTGTACGACGAGAGCCTTGCCCTGTGCCGGCGACTGGGCAACAAGGCCGGGGCGGTCATCTGCCTGGAGGGCCTGGCGTACCTCGCCGCCGCGTGGGACGAGTCGGGGCGCGCGGCGCGGCTGCTCGCGGCGGCGGGGGCGGCGCGCGACGCCCTCGGCGCGCCCCGGCCGCCAGTCGACCGTCCCGACCACGACCGCGCGGTCGCGGACACGCGCGCGGCGCTCGGCGACGACGGCTTCGCGGCGGCGTGGGCGGCGGGGCAGGCCCTGTCGCTGGAGCGGGCCATCGACGAGGCCCTTGCCCGCGATGATGCGACTTGACATATCCAGCGGACAGCGGCGCGTCGTTTCTACTGGGACCGCCGCAGTCCCCGCGGCACGCCGTCGCGGGCGGCGCGTGTCGTATCCACTGGGACCGCCGCGGTCCCCGCGGCAAGCCCGTCGCGGCGTATCCACTGGGAGCGTGGCGGCTCGCTGCGCTGCCCCGCGGCAGGCCATCGCGGGCGGGCGTGTCGGTGCTAGCGGAGGGCGTGGCCGCGGACACGGGCCGCAGGGACTGCGGCGGTCCCAGTGGATACGCCGCGCTGCGGACACAGGCCGCAGGGACTGCGGCGCTCCCAGTGGACACGACGAGGCCGTGGCGGCCGTGATCGGCGGTTGGGATGGGAGAGGATAGGGCGATGATCGACATCGACGCTCACACGTTCGGCGAATTGTTGCGGCGCTACCGCGTGGTGGCGGGGCTCTCGCAGGAGGCGCTGGCCGAGGCGGCGCGGTTGAGCCCGCGCGCCATCAGCGCGCTGGAGCGCGGCGAGCGCCGCGCCCCGCAGCGGGAGACCGTGCGCCTGCTCGCCGACGCCCTGGGGCTCACGGACGAGGGGCGCGCGCTGCTGGAACGGTCGGTGACACGCCGCCGGGGGCCGCATGGGGCGTCCACGGCCCCCGACGCCCTATCCGCGCCCCCTTTGCCAGTCCCGCTGACCTCCCTGGTCGGCCGGGAGCGGGAGGTGGCGGCGCTGGCGGCGCTGCTGGAGCGGCCGGACATGCGCCTGCTGACCCTGACCGGGCCCGGCGGGGTGGGCAAGACGTGCCTGGCGATCCGCGTCGCCGAGATGGTGCGGGAGGACTACGCCGACGGCGTCGCGTTCGTGCCGCTGGCCGCGCTGAGCGATCCCGGCCTCGTCGCCGCGACGATAGCGGGGGCGTTGGGGGTGCGCGAGTCCGGCGGGCAAACGGCGCGCGAGGGCCTGCGGGCGCACTTGAGAGATAGGCGGATGTTGCTGGTGCTGGACAACTTCGAGCAGGTCGTGGCGGCGGCGGACCTGATCGTCGACCTGCTGCAGACCTGCCCGGGGCTAGGCGTGTTGGTGACGAGCCGCGCCGTATTGCGCGTGGGCGGCGAGCAGGAGTTCGCGGTGCCGCCGCTCGCCCTGCCCGATCCGGGGCACGCGCCCGACCACGAAGCGCTGGCGCGGGTCGCGGCGGTGCGCCTATTCGTGGAGCGGGCGCGGCGGGTCGAGCCGGACTTCGCGCTGGCCGCGGACAACGCCGCCGCGGTCGCCGCCGTCGTGGCGCGCTTGGACGGGCTGCCGCTGGCGATCGAGCTGGCGGCGGCGCGGGTCAAGGTGCTCACGCCGGCGGCGCTGGTAGCGCGCCTGGACCGGGTGTATGGCCATACGCCCCTACAGCTGCTGACGGGCGGGGCGCGCGACCTGCCGGCGCGGCTGCGCACGATGCGCGCCGCCATCGCCTGGAGCTACGATCTGCTCGACGCCGACGAGCAGCGGCTATTTCGCCGGCTGGCCGTGTTCGCGGGTAGGTGGACGCTGGAGGCGGCCGAGGCCGTATGCGACACGGATAACGTCCCGTCAATGAGCGTGCTGGACGGCCTCTCATCGCTCGTCGACAAGAGCTTGGCGCGCCAGAAGGTGGAGACGGATGGGGAGCCGCGCTTCGGCCTCCTCGAAACGATCCGCGAGTACGGGCTGGAGCGGCTGGAGGAGAGCGGCGAGGCCGCGCCCGCCCGCCAGGCGCACGCGCTGTACTACCTGGACCTGGCCGAACGGGCGGAGCCGGAGCTCAAGGGGCCAGCGCAGTCCCTGTGGTTGGCGCGCCTGGAGCGCGAAGGGGATAACCTGCGCGCGGCGCTGAGCTGGGCGAGGGAGCGCGGGGATGCGTTGATAGGCTTGCGTTTGGCCGGCGCGCTGGCTCGCTTCTGGCTCATGCACGGCCATCTAACCGAGGGACGCCGTTGGCTGCAGGATTTGCTCGACGCCGCCGGCGCGGCCAATGGCGCGCCCGCGCCCTCCGACGCGCGGGCCAAGGCGCTCGCCGGGGCAGGCTCGCTGGCGTGGGCGCAGGGCGACGCCACGCGCGCGGAAATGCTGCACGAGGAGAGTCTCCGCCTATACAGGATCCGTGGCGACGCGCGGGGGACGGCGACCGCGCTCAACCACCTGGCCATCGTGGCGCAGGACCAGGGGGATGTCGAGCGCGCGATCCGGCTGCAAGAGGAGAATCTCTCCTTGTGCCGGGCGACGGGCAACACATGGGGGGCCGGCGCCGCCCTCAGCAACCTGGGGTACGCGCTCTCCGTGCGCGGCGATCTCGCGAACGCGGCGCACACGTTGGAAGATGGCTTGACCGCCCTACGCTCCGCGGGGGACACGCGGGGCATCGCCTTCACGCTGGAGCGGCTGGGCATGGTGGCGCATCGCCGCGGCGGCCTCGGGCGCGCCGTCACCCTATACCTGGAGAGCATCACTATCTTCGAGGGCATCGCAGACCGCCGCAGCATCCTCTCCGTGCTCCAAAACCTGGCCGCCGTTCTGAGCGCGCGCGGGCAGCCGGAACGCGCGGCCACCTTCTGCGCGGCCGCGCAGGCGGGACGCCCCGCCTTCGGCGGTCCCACCCCGCCGATTGAGCTGGCCGCGCACGACAGCCTGGTGCGCGACCTCCGCGCGGCGCTCGGTGACGAGGCGTTCGCGGCGGCGTGGGCGGCGGGGCAGGCCCTGCCGCTGGAGCAGGCCATCGAGGAGGCGCTCGCCCTCGACGTGCCGTAATGCCGGCCGACGTGGTTGTCGGGATAGTGCTCCAGCGATTATGCTCGCGGGCTCGCCCGACTCGCTCGCGTCTCACACGTAGCACCGTGATGTCCGTATAAGCCGATGGCAGGTTTGACGAAGGGCGGGGCAGGGCGCTGTCGATGTGCCCCGCCCCCGTGTTCGCGCCTTTTCTCTCGCTGCAATGATGACGCTATGGGGACGCCACCGCCACGCCGCCCACGTAACGGGAATTTCCGGTAACGTCGCCGGTGATGGGCAGCACATGATCCGTCGCGAGGTCCAGGCTATCCAGACGGCCGGGGGACAGCAGCAGGATGTGCCCATGTCCGTCCGAGGCGAGACTATCTCCGCCCACATACCCATGGTTGCGGACGAGCGCGAGACTTGGGCTGGTGTCGCTGCCGATCGATACGTCACATGACGTGTCGCCGACGAACAGGTGGCCTGTGGACCCATCGTATGTTATCCCGTAGGACCTGCAGGCCGTCCGATCATCCATGCTGTAGAGTGGCAGGGCGTTGACCGTGTGTCCATCGGTCAGGCTCACCTCGACGACCCCACCGTCCGTTGTGACGAACAGGCGCGAGCCTGTCGCGTTCGTGGCGAGGCCGTGGATGCCGCTCACCGTCACCGCCGGCAGTTGGGCTGTTTCGCCGGTCGCTTGGGAAACGCGGGTGATGGTAGACCCATCGGTCACCCACATGTATTGACCCACGGGATCGGCCGCGAGGGCAAAAATATTGGGGATTGGGGTCGTGTTGAGCGTGCGCGTGAGCACGCTCCCGCTGGTCGGGTCGATCACCGCGATGGTACCGTCGTTCGCGTTGGCGACGAGCAGATGGCCGGCGTGGTCGAACACGACGCCCTGTGGGCTGCTCAGCCCGGTCACAAATCCATGGTTGACCGTCGCCGCGCCGCTCGTGTCGACCGTGACCTTGGCCAGTGCGCCGTTGTCTGGCTCGCTGACGTAGAATGGGCCGGCCGGCCGCGACGGCGTCCACACCTTGACCGGGTCGGAGAGGCTGTTGAGGCTCGGCGTGGCCGGGTTCGTGACACGGATCTGTATCGTTTCGGACACGGGATCGTAAGCGAAAAGCGTGCCTCGGCCGTCGGTCACTGTCACCCCGCTAGTACAGTACTGGCCGGGGGTACCGGCCGGCGCGCATTGGCGAGTAGTGTCATTGCCATACGTGGCGAAGCCCAGGTGCGAGGATGGCGTGCTCGTGCCGGCGAGCAGCGCGGTCAAGCTGAGCGGGCTCGTGTCGCGGGCGTCGGGGTCGCCCAGGTTGTCGACCGCGGTCACGACCGCCGCCCAGCTATCGCCGGCCGCGTGGGCGAGTTCCGGCGTGACGCGGTAACCGGCCAGCGTGGGCGTCGCGGAGGCCGGCCTAACCGTGGCCGTGTAGGCGCCCGTGCCGACCGAGCCCGCGCCGGTCAGCGGCGCGAGGAACAGCCGCGTGGCGCCGGGAGGGACCACGATGGCCTGCTGATGGCCGGAGCCATCGCCGGTGAGGCCGTCGCCGATGAAGAACGTTTGCTGCAGCCGCGGCGCGATCACACCGTAGCTGGTCCCGCCCGCCACTACGCCGAAGTACGCGCTGTAACTCTGACCAAGTTGAGGCAAGAATTCGAGCACCGGCGGCGTGACGCCCGAATCGGGCGGGCCGTCGCTGAGGAAAACGCCTACCAGCGAGAGGGCTGGCGCGCGGATGTCGCTGATCCCCGTACCGTTGGGCAGGGACGGGATATAGCTGCCATCTATGGAGGTAGGCCTCTCGTTGGTCGCGTCCGGTCCGTCGGACACGGTGGCGTTGCCGCCGCCGTACCGCGATCCTACCTGCCCGATGGCGCTGACGGCGATCGTCGCGCCAGCCAGCACTGGCAGGACCGCGGGCGATTGTGCGGGCGCGGTATCGCCGCCCGAGGGTGTGCCGTCGGGCTGGCCGGCTAGCGCAAGATCCGCCGTCCCCGGCACGGGCAGGGTGTGGGGCGCCGTCGCGTCGAGCAGCGCGATGGGAGCGGAGACACCCGTGGACGTACCGTCGCTTACGGCGAGGCGGATCGTCTCAGGCGCCGCATCGCGCACGTAGAGCGTCGCCCGGCCCCCGCGCAGCGCGACCTGCGTGACCGGCGTGGTCGCGGTGATGCCGGCGAAGACCTGGGCCTGGGACGGCGCGCCGGTGTCGCTGAGCGGCGCCGTGACCGTGAGCACGGCCGCGTCGACGGTGTCGGTCATCCCGCGCTCGTTCAAGGCCGTGACCGTCTCGGCCCAGGCGCGACCCGTCGCCTGCGGCGTGTGCGCCGTCACGAGATAGTGTGTAACCGATCCGCCGGGGACGCGCGGGTTGGTGAACCAGGGAGTGTAATCGACCCCGGCGCTCACGGGCACGCCGCCGGGTCCCGCGCCGGACGGACCGCTCGGATCGCCCCACCAGTTGTGCGTTGCGTCCACGCGCCGCATACCCCCGCCTGAGTACCACGAATAGTTCTCGACGGCGTAGAAGCCCGCCGGGACGGCCCCGAACACATCGTTGTGCAGGATGCAGGAGGACTGCGCGCTGGAGTACGCGCTGGAGTACGCGTAGGCCCGCACGTCATCGCCCGCGCTGTTGTCGATCGTGGAGTTGGCGATGCTGACGCTACCGCCGCTGACCGCCACGGACGGGTCGTTCGCGCCCGCGTATGAGATGTGGACGTAGGACAACACGCCGGAGGCGCCCTGTCCGAAGGAGAGCCCCTGCCATTGCCCGCGGTAGGGCAGGCTGTTGGCCGAGGTGAAGGTGATGGGCGCGCCGGGCGTCCCGTTGGCGATTAGTCTGCCGCCGTGCTGTGCATCGTAGCCTCCATCACCCGTGGCCCCGTCGACGATGATGCCGCCGCTGTACGAGCCCCCCTCATTGGTGGCCATATAGAAGGTGCTGCCTGCGGCGAGCGAGAGCGTGGCTCGCGCGCCCACACGCACGTTTGTGACTATAGGGAGACGCGCCACCGACGTATCCCAGGAGGCGTCGACGCTATCGATCCGGTAGCCCCCGAAGCCGACCGCGTCGTGACCGTTCCCGCTGGCACGCAGATCCTCATCCCGGTAGTAGAGTGGAAAATCGTCGTAGTACACGGCCCAGTCGGCGTTGCCAAGGAAGGTGTCGCCCGCGAGCCTGGGGCCGTAGCTGCCGAAGACCTCGATACCTTCGCCCGCGCTGCGGTCGACCGTCGAATCGCTGATCGTCGGGCTCGCGCCCTCGACCAGGACACTGGCAGGGCTGTACCCACAGTAGGACTGGTCGCTGCGGCACGATGGCTTGCCCCCGCCATAGGAGAGGTGGACATGGTCGAGCGACCCAGCGCTGCCCGGCCGGAAGGCAATGCTGCCCCAATCGCCCGCGGCCGGTGTAGCCCGTGGCGATGTCAGGGAGACTGGACTTGTCGCCGTGCCGGTCATGGCGAGTGTGCCCGCAATGTAGAGACTGCCGCCCATGCGGAGGGTCGCGGGTGACGGTACCGAGAGCGTGACGGTGGCCGGCACGGTAACGTCACCCTCCAGCCGGTACGGTGCGCCGTGGTCGGTCCATGCGTCGTTCTTGCCCAGCGTGCCGCCCAGCACGTCGACCGTCTGGCCGGGATCGAGGTGCAGGGCGCTCAGGCGGTCGATGCCGTCGGGCGAGACCTGGATGGTGCTGCCGCTGAAGGTGTCGTTGCTCAAGGTCGGCAGGGAGGCGAGGTCGTCGACCTGCACGGCGTACTGGCCCACCGTGATGGCGGCGAAGGTGTCGTTGCTCAGCGTCGGCGTACCGCCCGACAAAATCTCGACGCCCTTGCCGGCACTGTTGTCGATCGTCGAGTTGCTGATCGTGGGGCTGGCGCCCTCGACCAGGATGCTCGTCTGGTAGCTCGTGCTACCGTCGCCGCCGAGCAACGACCCGCCGGCGTAGGACACATGTGTATGGTCGAGCGTGCCTTGGCTGCCCGGGCGGAAGGCGATACCGCCCCACTGGGACTGACTGCCGGGGAGCACGGTCATGCTGACCGGCTGCGTGGCTGTCCCGGCCGCGTTCAGCATCCCGCCCGCGGCCTGGCCGGACGGCCCCTCGACATAGACGCCGTTGTTGGTGTAGAGGCCGCTGCCCGCGCCGAGCGTGAGCGTGGCCCCCGCGTTCACATGGAGGTCGCCGTTCATGTCGAGCGGGATGCCCAGGCCCGTGGTGTCCCAGCGGCCCGCGATGGCCCCACCAGGGAAGCCGACCGCGTCGTACCTGTTCCCGCTCGCGCTCAGGCCGCTGTCGCCCGCGAAGTCGGCCGGCAGGTAGTCGTAGTACACGGCCCAGTCGCCGTTGCCCGCGAAGCGGTCGTTCGTGAGCGTGGGGTTGCCGCCGACGACGTGCAGGCCCTGCCCATTGCTATCGTCGATGGTCGAGTTGCTCACCGTCGGGCTGGCGCCGTCGACGACGATACCCGCCTGCGCCTGGTACGCCGTGGTGTTGTCGCTGGTGTAGAGCGTGCCGCCGGCGTAGGAGAGATGCACATGGTCGAGCATGCCCGTGCTGCCCGGGCGGAAGGCGATGCCGCCCCACTGCCCCGGCGCCGGCGACGCGTTGCTCGTGGTGAGCGAAATCGGGCTCGTCGCCGTGCCGCTCATGGTCAGCGCGCCGCCAACGTACAGGCCGTACGCGGTCTCCAGTGTGGCGGGGGCGCGCACGGTTAGCGTGGCAGTCGCGGGGACGGTAACGTCGCCTTCCAGGCGGTACGGCGCCCCGTGGTCGGTCCACGCGTCGTTCTTGCCCAGCGCGCCGCCGAGCACGTCGACCGTCTGGCCCGGGTCGAGCGTCAGGTTGCTCAGGCGGTCCACGCCGTCGGGCGAGACCTGCACTGTGCAGCCCGTGAACGTATCGCCGCTCAACGTAGGGAGCGAGGCGAGGTCGTCGACTTGCACGGCGTACTGGCCCGCCGCGATGCCCGCGAAGGTGTCGTCGCTTAGTGTCGGGGCGGCGCCCGCGAGGATCTCGATGCCCTTGCCGGCGCTCGCGGTGACCATGGACCCGGCGATAGTCGGGGCGGCGTTCTCGACCAGGATGGCGGCGTTGTAGGACGTGCTACCATCGCTCCCGGTCACGGACGCCCCGGCGCCCGAAAGGGTCATATGCGCCAGGCTGCCGCCGCTGCCCGGGCGGAAGGCGATGCCGCCCCACGCACCGGCGTTCGCGTTGCCGATGCCGACGGGGCTTGCCGTGGTCCCGCCGACCGCGAGCCGGCCCGCGACGTACAGCGCGCCGCCGGATACGTCGACCGCCGCACCGGCGTTCACAGCCACGGCGCCGCCCACGTTCACCGTGACGTCGGCCTCCATGCAGGCGTTCGCGGCCGCGCCATCGGGGCACGTTACGGTAGCCCCTGGGTTAATCGTAAGCGCGGCGAAGCTGTTGCTCGCCACGTACGTCGTGCAGTTGCCGTTGCCGTCCGTGTTGCCGTCGTAGAAGCGATTGAGGTAGGGGAGACCGGCCCATGTGTTGGCGGTGCAGGCCGTCACGGAGGCCGGGCGGGCGTCCAAAGGCGGAGGGGTCGCGCTCGCCGCGGCCGCTGGCGATGCCGCGGCCGCTGGCGATGCCGCGGCCGCTGGCGATGCCGCGGCCGCTGGCAATGCCGCGGCCGCTGGCGATGCCGCGGCCGCTGGCGATGCCGCGGCCGCTGGCAATGCCGCGGCCGCTGGCGTCGGCGTGCTGGTCCATGGCGCCGAGGCGGTCGATGACGCCGAGGCGGTCGACGGCGGCGTGCTGGTCCATGGCGCTGTGTTGGCCGGCGGCGTGCTGGCCGACGGCGTGCTGGCCGACGGCATCGCCGCGATGGTCGGCGCGGCCGGGCTCCCCGACAGCGTGGAGTCGGGCGCCCGTGTCGGTGTCGCCGTGGAGTCGGGCGACACGTACGCCTGGCGCGCCGCCGTCTGCCCATCGGGCGTGGTCGCAGTCACGCTCGCGGGCGCTGGCGCCACGGACGGTACGCTCGTGGCTGCTTGCCGCGCCGCGGTGGCGATGGCGATGGGATGGGTCGCCTGCGGCGCGCTGGCGGTGCGCGCGGCTGTCGGGGGCCGCAGCGCCATGGTCGGGGATCGCCTGGCATGCGCTTGTGCCCGTACGGGGCGCGGTTGGTCCTTCGTGACCCCCCGGCGCCGGCGCGCGGACGGTCCGTGGCGGTGATTGGCGCGAGCCGCGAGCCCGGCGCGGAGCAGCCGTGGGGCGATCTTTCCGTGGCCCCGGTGGACCGCACGCCGTGACACGGCCGGGGGGACGCCGCGGGAGGGCAGGCGCGGCGCCGGGAGCGCGAGTGTGAGGGCGGCGGCTTCGCCTACGGACGCAGGGTGGCGCCCGGCGGGCGACGCGACATCGTGATGGCGCATCCGCGCGGCGGATGGGAGCGCCAGCGGCGCCCAATCGTTCCCGCGCGTGCCGGTGACGGGGCGGACGTGCCGTGAGGGGGCGCCGATGGGGGCCGGGGCCAGCCGTGCCGCGGCTGTCAAGGCCCTCCCCATCGAGGCATGCCCTGCGCCGTGCGAAGCGGCCGCCGCGTTGGGGAGGGTGCCGGTGGCCACGGCCACCACTAGTGGGTCGCGCCGCAAACAACTGGAAGTGAAGGGGTCAATCTGAGAGGCTGGAGGGAGGAGGGAAGTAGAGACAGGTATGGCACGAGTACAGAAAGAGCCGTTGCGCCCGCTCACCCCAGGGGAGTACCAGGCCGTAGCGGGGGTGAGCAAGGCCAGCAGTGAGCGGATGGATAC
>JAABUU010003100.1_pt1 | contig 21825 bp, 15 predicted proteins | sample 5559301 | NCBI WGS metagenome assembly JAABUU01 (sample SAMN10711884, study PRJNA513360) | rock metagenome | isolation source: Antarctica rocks | place: Antarctica: Victoria Land, Richard Nunatak white | reverse complement strand
GCCGAGAACCGCGGCCGCGCCCTAGCCGCCCTGATCGCCGACGACCTGCACACCAACCGGCCCGCCGGCAAACTCGGCCAGTTTGTTGACGACGAAGCCGACGACCCAATCATCACCCTCGCCGGGAACCGCCGCGGCCAAGTCCGCAGCTACGAACACCTCGACGCCATCCTCAACACCGGCCCCGACCCGATCGACCTACCCGCCGACATCCGCACCCAGCTGCTCGCCGAACGCGCCGGCTGGCTCACCACCGACCAAGCCGCCGCCCTCCGCCGGCTACCCACCACCGCGCCGACCACCCGGCCACCCGGACGGCCCCAGATACACACCACTCCCCCGACCCCACCGTCCCGGCACCGCTAACAGCCGGGTGGTGGACACGGCCCCGAGCCGGCCAAGAAACGCCAAGCCGGTCACCGCGGCGGCCCCCGGGCCGGGCGACCAGCCCGACGGCCCGGCCAAGCCGGAGCGAAAACGGCGTCCGTATAAGGCACCCTGACCGCGAATCTTTGCGGGCGGGGGCTTACGGGAATCGGTGCTGAGCGTGACCAGCGGTCGCTGTGCGCACTCGTGATCGTGTGCGGGTTGGGGGGTTCCGCTATCGGAACGCACTCTCAGCTGGAGGAGCGCAAGGGTCTGGTCGGCGGTTTGATCGCGTCCGCAATGGATCAGCTGCCTAACGGTCGAATGTCAACCTGCGTCCGGGCACCGTCTGCGGCGAACGAGGTGTTCTGCGCACGAGCCGCCGCGTTGCGAGTGCGCAACGCACAAAGAGCATGGCCCACACCAACAGAAGGACTGCGGAGCCCACGAGGTCAAGCCAACGCCCGTCCACTGCCTCCTTTAGGACGTGCACTGCAAGGAGTACAGCGTTAAGTCCGAAGAACAGAGCTCCTAGTGGGGCTGGCCTGCTCCGCACGGCCGGCAGACGCGGTGGATAAGGGCCCTCCCCCGCGCACCATTCGTTGGCCCCGCGACCGTGACAGCGAGCACGGGTACGTGGACCCCCTGGCGGGCGCGCCGCCTGGCGTCTAACTTCGGGCCATGACGACCGGTGGCGCGCCCCAGACCTAGAGGCCGTACCGATCATAGGCCAGCTGTACGTACGTCCCGCATGCGGCGTACAACGCCGCAAGACGCGGGGTTCTTCTTATCTCTAGGAGGTTACATGAGCACTCGTTTTAGATTACGGCCTAAGCCCAAGGGTGTGGTCGGCCTCGTCGGACTTGCCATTGGCGGCCTCACAGTCGGCTCCTTGGCCGCGGTTGGACCGACAAGCGCGGCAGCGGCGGCCGGAGTTGCTCCAGAGAGTTGTCCGGCACTGGCTTCCGGGCCTTCGATAGACACGTTGACTTCCGAGGCGAGTCCGTCCCTCGACGTAATCGCAGAACCGCGCACCAGTCTGTGGCGGCAGCAGTATGCCCAAGCGGTACGCACAGATTTTGGGCTGCCGGCAACGCCGGCCGCCATTGCCGGCGCAGCCGCAGAGGCGGGCTCGACGTCCACTGATCTTGGAACCCCCTTGACCGCAGCCGAGCGTGCCAAGCTGGCTTCGGACAAGACGGCGGTGGAGCAGAGCGTCGCGGTCGGCAACGTCGCAGCCAAGGCCCTACCTGGCGCATTCGCTGCATCCTGGTTTGACTATCGGGAGAACGCGATTGTGGTGACATTTACCGCCGCGGGCTGTCCCGACTCCGCCCTTGTGTCGTCTCTAAAGGCCGCGACGAATGCGCGCGTTGTCCTCGCGCAGGCAGCACACGACGCTTCCGCCAAGCGTCTTGCGAGCCTCCAGGAGGCGCTTACAAGGGACGGAGCCAGGCTGCACGGGGATGGAATTGTTATCAACAGGACAGCGATTCAACCTAATATCGACAGCGTGCTCGTGACGTTAGATCCCGCCAGCGCTTCTGACGCGAAGGCCCGTCTGTCAGCCCTCGAGGGATCGGCGGGGCTCGTCTTTACCCCAACGGGACCATCTCTGCAACTAGCTGACCTACGCCTCGATCCCCCAGCTAATTCGAGCGTTATTGGGGGCGAGGACATTACCGATGGGACACAGAGATGCACTGCGAATATCTCTGCAAATGACGGCAAAGGCAATTGGTACGTAATGTCTGACGGGCACTGTGCCCAGACTGGTACGACCTTTAGCCAGAATTCTGGCGATAGCACCCATGAATTTAATTACGACGCAAGCAAGAGCATCGGGAAAGCTGGTCATAATCCCGTCTTTAGTGGCTCGTCAACGACCTGCGACTGTGTGGCTTTTGGTCCAGTTCCTGCCAGCCGGGATAGCAGGCAAGCGATCGTCAACAGCGAGAACACGTTTACTTTTAGTTATGTGGCCAGCCAGCAGAGCAGGTACAGCGGCCAGCCTCAGGCGTGCGAGGACGGGGTGTCCGAGTACGATAAGTACCGTCAGATCATTTGCGGCCCTGTTGATCAGACGAGTGTGTCGGGAACTGCCACAGCAGCTGGTCACACCTATACGGTGAGGGACATGTTTCATGTCAAATATGCTGGTGGTACAAACCCGATTGCAGGTGATAGTGGTGCCCCGACGGGCAGCGGTGACACCCTATTAGGCCTTGTCGAAGATGCCGCTGGAGATAGCAATAAGACCCTGCACATCAGTGAAGTCTGCTCATGCGCGTCTTGGATCGTTCCTGGACACTAGTAAGCGGGTCCTAGCTCTGGTTTCATGCTGAACGGGCCGATCTGACCCCCATCCTCCTGGGTCAGATCGGCCCGGTCCACGCTCGGGAGTTCTCTCAATGCAATTGCGGCCAGCAGTGATTCGTACCACGGCGCTGCTATTCATGGGTCTCTTCGCGCCCCTTGGGATCGCTGCGTGCGCAGGGGGGGGAGGAGCACAAGGCGCCCATCCGTCGGCGCCTAGCCATTCTTCACAAGGGTCACGGACTATTGCGCCGCAGGCGGTAGCGGTGCCTTGGAGCGCTCCCCGACTCGGGGGTAAAGATCAAGTCCTGCTCGACGTCGCTCAGTCGGTGACCAACCCGGCGGACCCTTGCTATGTCCACGTCACCTCGGCCGTCGTCTATGCGGGAACAACCATCACCATCACCCTTAAGCCGACGCGCCCCGTTCCGGTCTGCACAACTCAAGCTGTCCCCGCTTCCCCCGTTGCGGTCAAGCTTCAAGAGCCTGTCGGGCACAAGATCCTGGTAGACGGGGCTACGGGGTTGGCTCACGCTCTATCGTGAGACTCAGACCTCCGCAAGTAGGGGTGCCGGTAAGAACGTTGTCACCAGCCCCAAACCGCGGTGATCTTGCTGCTTCAGTACTGACGGCGTCGGGCGGCGTGGGGAAGGGCCGCGCGTACGCAACGTCTTCCGTCCGGCCGCCGGCGAACACAGTGCACGCATCCTCGGTGGTGCTCAGAACGATCGCTGGTCGCAGTCGTACGGGAGGTTCTTGGTCAGGCAATTCAGTCACGCGCCCAGCTTGCCCGTGGGGGCGCCAGCCAGCAGGCGACCGGCCGGGGGATCAGCGAGTGCGTCCCGCACGCTGACGATCTTGCGGCCGACGCCCTGGTGCAGCGCGAGCGCGGTCTGCTCGGCGGTCGGCGCGCCGAGGAAGACGGTGTAACCACGACCCGCCCGGGAGTGGTCGTCGAGCACGACGGTCAGCCACGGCCGCGCCGCCTGCCCCTCGGCGTTTCCGGGTTGAACTTGTCGAGCCACCACAGGCCCTTGTCGATCTCGCGAGCTGTTATGCCGCGCCGCTCTTTCGCCAGGTCGTCACGGAGCCTGCGAACCTCAGTCAGGTAGCGCAGGGTCTTGCCGCGCTTCTCACCGATCGGCCGACCGAGGCAGGCCAGCGCGTTGGTCGCGCGAACGTCGAGGATGCCCCAGTCGTAGGGGTTGCGCGCGGCCATGAGAGCGGTCGCGATGGGGCCTTGGCTGGTGAAGCCGGGCAGAGTCGCGAGCGTGCGGAGCACCGGCAGGTCTCCCATGATCGCAAACGCGTCCCGGGTGATCGCCCGGACCTCCTGCTCAGGGGTGGTGAGCAGATCCTTGACCCACGATCCCTGCCCTGACCGCTTCCACATGATGAGTGCGGCCAGGTCGAGTTTCCCCGCCTCGTCGGCCTCCCTGATGCGCTGCCCGATCTCCGCGAACACCTGGTCGTAGACACTGCTGTTCGCATCGCAGGCGTCGACCGCGGCCAAGAGGCGACGGCGATTCTCTGGGTCGAGGGGTCCCGGGTCTTCGGTGGTCATGACCGGAGAGTCTGGCGCTCCATGTCCCTTTCGGCGCGCTATCGCCACATCGTTTGGTGACTCCGGCTCTGAGGGTGAACCCGCCGGAGCGGAAGGTGCCCCAGTAGCCAGTGATCCCCTTGCGGGGGGCCCTTGGGGTGGGTGCGGTCGCCTGCAGGTGGCCGCACCCACCACCGGCTACGTCGGGTTGCGGTTCAGGATGCGGGCGATCTTGTCCTTGTCGAGGCCGAGCCGGCCGGCGATAGTGTCGGGGTCCAGGCCTTGGTCGTGCAGAACGAGCGCGCTGCGGATTTCCTCGGCGGTAAGGGATTTCGGGGTGCCGGGCTTGACTCCTCCGGTTTTGGAGATCCAGTCCGCCTCTCTCTGCTCTGCCACGGTGAAGGCGTCTTGGACCGGGCCGAGCACCCGGTCGGCCAAGCGCTCCGCGCGCTGGAAGGCTGCCCGGAAGCTCTCGAACGCGTCCCGGTCCTCCAGGTAGAACAGGGCCCGGCCGAACGTCACCGCGATGTGCTCATGCCCGCTGCGGCTGACCGCCGCCGCGACGCCTTGGACCTTCACCGGCTGGACGCCGATGAAGCGGGCGTGCACGCCCACATAGCAGTTCCCGTACTCACTTGCTGCGCTCATCGCTTGCTCCCACCTGTCGCACCGTCCGGTCTGGTCCGGTCGGTTGTGGGAAGTCGGGGGGACGGGACGAGGGTGGGCGGTCAAGGTGGAGCGCCCGCAGCGCAGCGAGGACGTACGACCTTGACCGGTCGGGGTCCCCGGCCCGTCACGCTGGAGACGACCACCGAACGCAAAACCCACCCGGCCACACGGGCGAAGCGCCGGCCAAAGGCCGGCTCGGCTATCGGTCGTCGACGACGCTGGCGGTGTAGATCAGCTGGGCTTGTTCCCGAGCCGTGCCGGCCAGCTCCCCGCCCGCGCTAGCGGCGAGAACATCCAGCGCGCCCAGCAGGGCGGCGGCGACGCGGCGCGGCAGGAGCACCGCCCCGCCCGCCGGCGGGCTGCCGGCGGCGGCTGCTTCGTACATCAGCTCGGCCGCGATCGCGGCCGCCAACGGCTCGCCGATCACGGTCCGGCCCCGTTCGATCAACTCGCCCCACGCTTCGAGTGCGACCGGCTGGCAGTACATGCCACCGATGCTGCGGCGACTGGCGGTTCGGTGCCGCGGCAGTGCGGCATCTGTGGACCGGGCTGGCCGCCGCCTTTGGGCGGGGCTAAGGAATGTCGACGCCCATCTCAGCGTCCTTCGCCCCTACCGTGTCGCGAGTCGTCGTCATGCGGACACACCACGATCCGCGGTCGCCGACGAACTTCAGAGTTCACGATCAACGCGATCCCGGTGCAGAGCATGGCGGCGGCCAGCACGGCAAGCGGCAGCGTCATGGGATCGTCCTCGCGGGCCCGTTGTCGTTTAGGTAGCGGTAGACGGTTTGCCGGCTGACCCCGACGGTTTTGGCGATCACCTCGACGGTGTGTTCCCGCGTCTGATACATCTCCCGCATCACCTGCACCTGCTGTTCGGTGACCGTCCTTGGCCGGCCGCCGCGGCGGCCGCGGGCCCGCGCCGCGGCCAGCCCGACCTGGGTGCGCTCGACGATCAGCTGCCGCTCGAAATCGGCCAGCGCCCCCATGATGTGAAATAGCAGCCGGCCGGCCGCGGTGCCGGTGTCGATCGCCTCGGTCAGCGACCGGAACCCCACCTTGTGTTCGCCGAGCTCGGTGACCACCTCGATCAGATGCCGGATGCTGCGACCGAGCCGGTCGAGGCGCCACACCACCACCGTGTCACCCGGCAACACGGTGGCCAGCAGCGCGTCCAGCTGAGGGCGCCGATCCAGACTGCCGGACACCTTGTCGGTGAAGATCCGGGCGCAGCCGGCGGCCTTCAGCGCGTCCCGCTGGCCCGCCGGGTTCTGCCCCACGCTGGATACCCGTGCGTACCCGTACAGATGCGCCATCGGCTAACCCCCCGCCGGCCCGGCGGCGGCCGCGGCGTCGGCGTCTGGCCGTTTGCGGGGCGGCACGGGGTTCAGTCCTCGTCGCTGTCCGGGCCGGCGTACCCGGCCCGGTTGATGGCGCCCTGCGCGTCGGTGATGCCCCGGTGCATCTGGTGGGCGGCCTGGGTGGCGTGCTCGAGCCCGGCGCTGGCCGCTTCGACCGCGGCCGCCGGATCGTGCTCCCGCTCGGTCCCCGGGTCGATCTTGAGGTGGCCCTGGTCGAGTTGACCGCGAAGCGCGCGGATGATCTGCTCGAAGGCCTGCGGCAGCCCGTCGGCGAGGTAGCTCAACTCCCCCAGCGCTTGGCCGACGTCGCCCGGGAACTGCCATCCGGGCCGGCCGGCCTCCAGCCGCCCGTTGCTGCGGTGGTTGAAATCCCGGACCGCCTGGCCGGCCACGTTCAACGCGCGGGCCGGTGATCCGTCGTCCTGGACCTGACCGGAAAAACTCTCGTACGACCCCATCCTGGTCACCCTCCCTGATCGGCGGGCGGCTCCTCCCGCCGGCTCACCTTCCCAGTGTGGCGCAAACGTCGGACATCCAGGTTGTGGGACGTTGATTTTGTGCATGGGTTTTTAGAATCGTGGCCACGCTCAAACCGCGAGCCGATTCTCTCGCCCGGCAGATGTCACATAAACGATCGTATTTGGCACACCGCGCGCCGCCCACGCTGTCACCGCGACTGGCCAGCGGGACGCCGAACCAACTCCAGTCAACGGAACAGACCCGGCAGGCACGTCAGCATTGGTTTACCGGGGGCGGCGCAGGTCGCCGCCTGTGACCGCGCCCCCGCCGGCTGGGCCGCCCGACAGCTACACCATCGTCCGCAGAGCGCGCATCGACGCCGAGGACATCAGCGCCGACGGGCGGTCCCGCCGGCGCCGCACCATGGCCGCGACCAGCTCGCGCTCGCTCTCGCCGGCGAGGCGGACTGCGCCTACGCGATCAGCTTCATCGTCACCAACCTGCGCACCCGCCACAGCGCCGAGCTGATCGCCGTCGAGAATTGATTCCGCCGGCGTACCGACATCGAAGACCGAATCCGGGAGGCCGAACTCGGTGCCAGGCTGCGGCACTCCCCTCCGGCAACGCCAACACCAACGCAGCCTAAACGTAGGCGCGCTGCTGGCCGGGAACCTCTCGGTGACACTGCAACCGATCACCGGCGTCGGCTACCGACGGCCGCGGCCAAGCCCACGCCGCCGCCTACGTCACGAACTGCTCGCGTCCCGGCCCGGCTCATCCGCCACTCCCGCGGCCTCACCCCAGCGTCTCCCGCCCGGCCCCCGGCTGCTGCCCGAAGTGCTCTCCCGGCTACGAACACCTGCCGCTGCCGGCCTGACCAACCGTCGTCCCACCCCGACCGCCACCAAGGACTAGGAACCCCGACCCCAGAACTCCTGACATGGTGAGGTTTTTCACGTATGGCTTTGGTGGCCTTTGATGCTGTAGGCGAGGGTGAGTTCGGTGCCGGGGTAGTGGGTTTCGGTCTGGTTGAGTTCAGCGCAGAGGGCGGCGAGGGCTTTGCTGCGTCGGGGTGCTGAGGCTGGGTCGAGCCGGACGTGCAGGGTGTCGCCGGTGATCTGCAGGTCGCCGGTCAGGGTGAACGCTTCACGGAGCAGGGCGCGGCCTTCGTCGTCGCTGCGGGCATAGTGCGGTCGTAGTAGTCGGGCCAGGGCGCTTTCGGCGTTGTAGGCGCTCATCCGAATGGCATGGGTGAGCAGTTTGCGTTCGGTTTCGAGTTTCCGGCTGCCGGGCCGGACCTGGCCCAGGGGTAGGTGGCTGGGGGTGTTGCGGGAGGCGGTGTTGGCTCGGGCGAGCCGGGTTTTCGCGGCGGCAACGGCCCGGTCGGCACCCGGGTCGACGACGGCTTTCCCGCGGCTGCCGGGCCGGCCGGCTTGGGCGGCGGCGGTGTCGATCGCGGCGGCCAGGTCGGCGTTGGCGGCGGCCAGCTGGCTGCGGGCGGCGACGACGGCGTTCTGGGCGCGGGCCTTGGCCGGGTTGGGCACCGGCCGGGTCAGGTCGTCGCCGTGGTCGGCGTAGCTGTCCAGCGCGTCGAGCGCGAAGTGCTGCCGGCCGTATCGGAAGTAGTTTTCTTGCCGCCAGCGGGCCGACATCCGGTAGCAGATTTCGGCGGCGGGCAGGTCGGCGCGGCTGGTCAGGATCGGGGTTTGGTGCCCGTCCGGGCTGCGCCGCACGATCAGCCGCAGCGTCAGAGTGTGCGCCGGCCGGGCGTCGAGGCCGGGGCCGGCCGGCACGGCCGGCACCGGCAGGTCGATGGGGCGTTCGGCGAGCTGGTAGTGCTGCTCGTCGCCGTCCGGGCCGGTGAACTCCACCGCGCTGAACGCGTCCGGCTCGGACCGGGTCCAGGCGCCCTTGTAGTAGGTAAGCAGATCGAAGCCGGCGGCGATGATCTCCACGAACACCTGCGGGCTGTAACCGCCCCGGTCGAAGGTCACCGTGCACCGGCGCTCGGCTCCGATCACCGCCCGCAGCTCGGGCAAAAGCCGGCGCAGCTCGGCGGCCAGCGACGCCGACGGCGCGGCGGTGAGCACCATCACCGGGTCGCCGTCGGTGTCGCAGACCCAGCTCTCCTCGGTCGCCGGCCCGGCGATTCGCATCCGGGCGATATGCGTCTTGGGCAGCTCCCTGGTGCCGGTATAGACCCGGACATGCCCGTCGAGGTAGAGGAAACCGACCGCCTCCGGTCGGGTTTCGGCGTGGTGCCGGCCCAGCGCGGCCTGCAGCTGCGCGCCACGCCCCCACCCGGCAAGCTCGGCCAGTTTGCGGCGAAGCGTTTTCACCTCCGGGGCCCGGTCCAGCCCGAGCAGCCGACCCAGATCGGCCGGCCGGATCCGGCTCGCCCCCTCCGCCCGGGGCTCACGCACTAAGGCGAGGAACACCCCCATCAGCAAGGTGGCCCGCAGCCCGTAGAAACCCCTGCGCATCGGCGGGAACACGTCGCCGGCGGTCTCGAGCAGCCCGGTCATCGCCAGCGCCGGCAGGCACAGCAGCAGCCCGGCCAACGGCAGCTGCGCCCCCTGGGTGATCACCACCGGGGCCTCGACAAGCTCCCCGGCCCGGGCCGCGGCCCGCTCGTCGGTCCGCGCCGCAGGCGGGGCCAGCACCACCAAGCTGGCGCCGTCATCCGCGCCGCCGGCACTGGCGTCGGGGTCAACATTCCGGTCGTCGATCGCGGGGCCGCTGTCGGCATCAGGCGCCTGATCGGGTCCGGCCGCCACCGCCGGGGTGACCCGGCCCAACGCGACCCGCACCGTCGCGGTCGACACCTCGGTCCGGGCGGCGATCTGCCGCAACGACAGACCCTGCCGGTCGAACTCGGCGATCCGGGCGGCCAGCGCCCCGGTCAGTTTGATCGGACCCTTCGGTCCGGTCCGCCCCCGACCCAGCCCGGCCACCCCGCCCTGCCCGAACGCCTGGCCCCACCGCCACAACGTCACCGTGGTGACCCCGAACGCCGCCGCGACCTCCACCGCGCTCGCGACCTTCGTGTTGCTCAGCTGCACCGCGGCCAGCCGGCGGCCGATCTCATCGCCGTCCGGGTAGGTGAACGTCGCCAACCCGAACACGAACACCACCCCGCCGTCCGGGCCCTCCAACAGCCCGGCCGAAGGGCCCACCGAACGGGCCGCGGCAGGGAGCAGCGGCAGCACCGGCTGGCTCACCCGCCCCATCCTGCCGCCCCGGCTGACCATACAAGGATAATCTCACAGACCGGGCCGAACTAACCTAATCGACACGCCGAAAGAGCCTGCAGCTAAAGAAAACCCGCTAAGTCAGGAACCCGCCATGTCAGGAGTTCTGGACCCGGACCGGCGACCGCCCAGACCCACGCGCCCACGGGCAGAAACCGCCACGACCCAAGATCAACCGATCCGGCAAGCCATCAAGATTAAAAACTATTCGCGGATCCGGGTCTGAACCGAACCCTCACAGTTTTCGTGCCGCCTTCATCCGGTTGAGCTGACGTCGCGTCCACCCGCAGGTTGGCTGCGGTGAACGCAGGATCGGTCCCGGCTAGTCGTGGCCGCTGGGGCTGGATCTATCCTCAAGCTCTCTCATGCGAGCGGAAAGCTCCTCTACTTGCCGCCTAGTGTCCAGTAAGGCAAGAGCTAATTCATGACTTATATAAGGACCGCCCCGCGCGGTACCGGCCTTGGTAATGCGCAACAAGTAAACCTCGATGCTCTCTTCATGCCGCCGCTTTCCTGGTATCAGCGCCGGCATTGCAGCACCTCACAAGTGCTGGCGTTAGCAATCAGCATTCAGAGAACCCTACTGACGTAATGATATTGTGACCAAAGAAATTGTGATAACTGATGTAGGGGCAATGGCGCGGTTCTTGGAAGGCCCTGAGGAGTAGGTACCCGTCCCCTATCGCATCAGTAGCACTAGCTATCGCCGCGGCGATCCCCAAAGGAGCCCCGATCCCTGTTGCCCCCAAGATTCCAGCAAGGGCCCCCAGGGAGAGCCCCCCGCTCTCGAGTGCGAACGCGACGTCCAGGGTTTGATTGTAGCTCAGCTGGTAGCGGGTAGTACCAGTCGGGTCGATGTTGTTGATGGGGTCGTCGCCGGTGTAGGCGTAGCGATTGCCGTTGGGGGGTCTCCGATGACGTTGAGGGTGTCTTGTTGGGACCAACGGCCGAGAAGTGGATCGTAATCGCCTGAAACGTTTATCGTTAGTCCCGCAATTTGCCCTCTCGGCTTGGATGGCTGTCCTCAAGCTTGCGGAAGGCCGCTACCCCCACCAGGATTACAGCAGCAGCTTCCGGCAAGTACCAAAACATCGCCACGCCCGTAATCACGTAGCCGACGATCGCAACCGCTAGGAACAGCACGAGGCTTAAGGCGCAGCCACGAACCAACGAATCTTTAAGCATTGCAGGCCGCCTCAGCGCCACCGGTGAAAATTACTCCGGCAGCAGCAAAGGTGAAAGTCGCCGACGTTCCAGCCGTAGCGGGAATCAAGATAATTCCAAGAGCTGCCACTCCTAACCCCACACTAATTGTAGTCAGCGCGCAGCCAGCGGGTGACCTGATTGCCTTTCCAACATCGTCAAATACAGCTGCGGCGCAACCGAAAAAGCCAGAACACATTCCGCTGGGATCAATGTTGTTGATGGGGTCGTCGCCGGTGTAGGTGTAGCGGTTGCCGTTGGCGGGGTCGCCGATCACGTTCAGGTCGTCTTGTTGGGTCCAGCGGCCGAGGTTGGGCTGGTAGTAGCGCTGCCCGAATTGGTAGAGGCCGGTGGCGGTGTCGAGGTAGCCGCTGGCGTACCGGTAGGGGTTGGTGTTGGCCAGGTTGCTGTTCGGCCCGCCCACCGCGGTGGTGACCCCGTACGGGTCGTAGCCGTAGGTGGCTTGCACGGTGCCGGAAGCGTCGATCAGGCCGAGGACCGAGCCGAGGCCGTCGAGATAATAGTAGAACTCCCCTGCGAGGCCGCGTTGGGCGATCAGGGTGCCGCCCGGGTCCCGTTCGTAGAAGGTGCTGGCGCCGCCGGTGGTTTCGGCGAGCAGTCCGGGGATGCCGTTGGCGAAGCTGGTGCTACCGAGGGTGAGGCGCTGGGCTTGGCCGTTGCCGGTGTAGCTGGCGCTGGTCTGGCCTTGGCCGTTGGGGGTGAAGCTGGTGGTTTGGTCGGCGCCGTTGTAGCTGCCGGCGGTGAGCGGCGCCGGTGCGGTCTGGTTGCCGTCCGCGTCGTAGGCGGCGCCGTCGGTGGTGAGCTGGTTGACACTGTTGAAGCTGTGCGTCGGGGCGATCGGCTTACCCGGGCCGACCTGGGAGCAGTCCACCGCGCTGGTGGACTCGTAGGTGCGGTTGCCGTCCGCGTCGTAGCAGTAGCTGTAGGTCGTGTTCGGGCCGCCGGTGGTGACCGCGCTGGAAAGCCGGCCGCCCTTGTCATAGCGGTAATCGGTTCTTGCCTGGGTCAGGTTGTCGGTCTGGTATTGCCGCTTGTCGGTGTCGGTGCCGTTCTTGGAGCTGGGGCAGGCCTGGCCGGAGACGTACGGGCTGTAGCAGTAGGACAGGTCCGCCGCCACCGTGGCGTCGTTCGAGGCCCGGCTGGTTTTGGTTTCGGTCAGCCGCCCGCCGGCGTCCAGGCTGCTGCGGGTGTGCACCGCGAACCCCGTGGGGGCCTGCAGCACGTTGCCGCTGGAGTCGTAGCTCGCACCACCGCCGTTGGTCCCGGCGGTGTCATAGAAGCTGTCGACCCGCTTGTGGTTGCCGTCGTAGCCGAAGATGTCGATGTTCCCGCCGGATTCGTTGATCTGGTCGAGTTCGCCGGCCTTGTCGTAGTGGTAGCTGCTGGTGCCCCGCCCGTCGGTCAGGCTGGTCAGGCTCCCGGCCGGGTCATATCCGTAGCCGGTGGTACCAGCCGCGGTGCCGACCCGGGTGGCGCCGGTGAGCCGGTTCAGATGGTCGTAAGTGCTGGTGACGGTGCCGGTGCCGTCGCCGGTGCTCAGCACGTTGCCGTTCGGGTCGTAGCTGGCGGACAGGGCCGCGCTGGAGTCACTGTGGGTTTGGCTGAGGACCCGGCCCATCCGGTCGTAGCCGTATGTGGTGGTCAGCATCTGGGTGCCGGAGCTCGCGGTCCGACCGAACCCGTCATAGCCGAAGCTGCGGGCCAGCTTGTTGCCGCCGGCCGGCGGGGTGATGGAGGTCAGGTTGTGGGTGCTCTGGTCGTAGCCGTAGACAGAGTCCAGACCTTTCCCGGCGTTGTTCGGGTCGGTGGAGCTCTTCACCGTCCCGTCCCCGGGCACGTTGTGTCCGACCGCGGCGACCGCGGCGGACGCGTTCGTGGCCGAGCCGAGGTTCCCGGCACCGTCGTAAGCGTAGCTGCTGGTGTTTTTCATCGAGTCGGTGCTGGTGGTCGGCGCGTACAGGCTGGGGCCGGCCGGGTTGGTGTAGGTCGCGCTACTGGATGCGCCCATCGGCTGCTGGCTGGCTTGCAGCGATTCCGGGCCGTGCGCGCCCGCCGGGGCGTTGGCCGGCTGGATGAAACTATTCTGGGACACGCCGCCGGTGGCGTTGGTGCTAGAGGCCACCTGGTTGTCGGCGCTCCAGGCGGTGCTGCTGTGATTGCCCTTCGGGTCGGTCACGTCGGTGACCTTCCCGCCCGCGTCGATGCCGAAGTCGGTGAACACCCCGGAGGAGCGGGGGTGGGTGGGGCCGAACTCGTGGGTGTGCCGGTCGGCGGCGATGTAGTCATACGTGCTCGTGGCTTTGATCCCGTTGTCGTCCCTGCTCAAGTCGGTGATCCGGTGCAGGCTGTCGTAGGTGAATCGGGTGACGTTCCCGTTCGGGTCGGTGACGGTGAGCAGGTCTTGGCGCATCCCCGGGTCGGGGTTGGCGCTGTCGTAGCCGAACCGGGTGGCGTTCCCGTTCGGGTCGGTCACCGAGGCCAGGTTCCCGTTGCTGTCGTAGCCGTAGTCCACCACCAAGGTCGAATCCGAACGCGTCGCGGTGCCGGTGCAGTTGGCCGCCGACAGGGACTGGCACAGCTCCCCGAGCTTGCCCGAAGGCCCGTTGAAGCTCAGCTGCACGCTGCGCCCGTCCCCGGCGCCGCGGCTGCCGGTGATCACCGAAGGGTAGCGGCCGGCCGGGAAGCTGACTGCGTTCCCGTTGCGGTCCGCGTCTTTGATCAGCATGCCGTAGCTGTCGAAGTTCAGCGTCCGGCCGGAGCCGTGGATCCGCATCGTGTAGGTGCCGTCGCCGTTTTTGGTCAGGTCGGCGTCCAGTCCGGCCGGCCCGGTCCACGGGCCGTTGCCGGTGAACCGCCACAGCGCGAAGGAGGAGTCGGTGTAGTCGACGTGCCCGGGGCTGACCGAGATCCGGACGTCCGGGCTGTCGCTGGTGCGCCACCCGCCGGTCCGGTTGATCAGGGCGGAGCCGGCGACCGTGCTGCCCGGCGCCTGGGACAGGCTCTGATAGGTCAGCCCGACGGGGCGGTCGGCGCCGATCCCGGGCGCGCTCAGCCCGGTCAGGTTCAGCGCCAGGTTCCCGGTCCCCCGGTTGATCTTCGCGGTCAGCCGGTCAGTCAGCTTCACCGTGTCGGTGTTGAAGAACGCCTTGTCGCCCATCAGCAGGTCCGGGTCGGTCTGAATGTTGGTCACCCCGTTGACCCGGTTGAAGTAGATCGAGCCGTGCTCAAAATCGTTCTGCCGGTCCCCCGAGCCGTTGAAGGAAGTGAACGCGGCCCGTTCGTCGCTGGTCGGGTAGCCCAACGGCCCGCGCTCGTAGCCCTGCGCCCCCCAGCGGGCGTAGATGCCGCCCTGAATCTCGTGCGCACCGCTGTTCGGGCCCTGATAGATCCAGGCGCCGCCGGCGCCCTGGAACTGCTGCCGCAGCCCGACCCCGTCCGGGTTGAGCACCGCATCGACGCTCGGGTAGCCCAGGAAGCCGCCCGGCCCGCCCAACTGGTTGTACTTGTCCCGGATCGCCCCGCACACGCTGTGGCCGGTCTGCGGGTAGAAGGTGCAGTTGGTGCTGTAGGTGATGTACATCGCCGGGGCGGCAGCGCCGCCGGCCTCACCCGGATAGAACTTCTTCCAGCCGTAACTGTTGTTCTCCACCGTGCCCAACTGCACCCCCCGGTCGGCCTGACCGTTGGCCCAGCGCTGCGCCAGCGAGGTGGCCGGCAGGTTCACATAGCCGCCGGGGCAGCTGGAGTCGTAGCCCTTCGCGAACACCGTCGCGGAGGAGGCCGGCTGCCCGTCGCCGGGCGGTTGGTTGTTCCAGGTCACCGTCCGGTCCGACCAGCCCGCGCCCAGCCCGTACAGCCCGACACTCGGGGTGCTGCCGTTCGGGCAGGAAAACGAGTAATTGTTGTTGATCGCCACGTAGGCGTCGCTGACCTGCGCGCCGGCCGGCAACGACCCGGCGGTGTTGAAATACATCAGCACCCGGCCGACCTCACCGCCGCCGTTGTAGGTGCCCAGCTTCAGCACCCCAGGATCGTAGGTGCCTTCGGTCTCGTTCGGGTAGGCCGAATCGACGTAGGCGTCGAACCGGCCGGCCTGCGCGGTGTTGGCGTAGAACGTCGGGTCGATCAGCACCGGGAACACCCGGGCCGGGCTGGCCAACCACACCGGATCCACCCCGACCGAGATGGTGGCAACGCCGGCGTTGACCCCGAGCAGGGTGCTGCGCACCCGGGTCTCCACCCCATCGCCGGACGGCAATTTGGTGCTGTCATGCGCCACCCCGTTGGACAGGCCAGCCACCGGGCCGGCGGCTGTGGCGAACAGCACCCCGTCCGGTGTCTGCGCGGCGCTGACCCCGGCCGGCAGGCTCACCGCCACCAGGTATGACGCCGGCAGCCCGGCGGCGGGCAGCGACACCGCCTCCTCGACGCCGCCGGTCAGCAGCGTCTCGTGCAGCCCGCGGCCGCCGGTCAGCGCGTTCGCGAAATCCGCGGTTGAGCCGTTCACCGCCGCCGCCGAGCCCAGCGCGTCCGGATGACTCAACCCGAAAGTGCCGGCGGCCGTGGGCAGGCTCACCAGGGTTCCGGTCGCCGTGCCGGCGATCTGCCCCGACCCCGGGCCGGTCGGATCGGCGCTGGCCGCCGACAACAACCCCGCGGCGGCGGTCAGCCGCAGATCCAGCGGCAGCCAGCCCCGGACCGGGTCGCGCCAGCGCACCGGCCGGGTATTCAGCTGCACCGTCTGGGTGCCATCGGGATGCGCGGTGGTCTGCGACGTCGCCGACGTCAACGCGTCCACCACCTGATCCTGCCCAGAAGACTTCGCCGCAGCCAGCGCCACCGAAACCGGATCCCCGGCCGGCGCCGGCCCGGCAGACGACGACACGGCAGGCGAAGAAGCGACTGGCGTCGGAGCTGGCGCCGCCGAAGGGGAGCTCGACTGCGCCGCGGCGGGGCGGCCCGTCGCGGCTCGCGCAGCACCCGCAACGCCAGCGGAGTTCCGGGCGGCCGGCGTGGCCGCGCGGTTCGGGGCGGCGGCCGCCGGGGCGGCAACACCCGCCACCCCCGCCAGCACCAGCACCGAACTCATCCCCACCGACAGAATTGACCGGGTCAGTCTCATCGCACGCCTCCCAGGCGCTCGCCACCAGGTCCGCGCTAGCGCGGAGGACCCGCTGCCAGCACCCCGACGCGCCGACCACCTCACCACCACCGGAAAACCCACGGCGTGGCACCGGCGAACCTCACATCCGGGCCGGCACGGCGAACCATGGGCCGTTACGCTACGTGGCGCAATAGTCTCAACGGGTGATAGACCGATAGCCTCAACGGATGGTGGGCCGATCGGCGCCCGAGCCCGGTGTCTCGCCGGGAAACGCCCACTCCTCAACGCCATCAGGGGCCGGCTCGCTCATGGGGGGCCCCTGCACCGGCGGCGCCCCCCGGCCGTGCGGCGTGCAATCAGGCGACGCCGTCCTCCCCCGGGGCGGTGTCGTCCAGAGCGGTCAGGATGCGGCGGTGCGCGGCGCTGACGGCCGCGAACGCGGCCCGCACTTCGCCCACCGCGCCGGCCCGGTCGGCGGCGTGCGCCCACCCGGCGACGTACGGCATGGTGTAAGCGCCGGTGTCCAACCCGAAATGCGCGCTGATCAGCCAGGCGACCGATTCGGCCTCGACCTCGCACCGGCCCCGGCAGCGGTAGCCGCCGGTTTCGCAATGCCCGCACTCGATGTGCGCCAGCTCGTGGGCCAGCACCCGCGCGGCCATCGCCGTCTCCACGTCGGCCCGGATGCGCACCAGCCGGCCGGACGGGTCGGTGTAGCCGTTCGCGCCCCGGCAATCGCCGCGCTCGATCCGGTAGCCGTGCGCGCCGACCTGCTCGGCGAGCGCAGCCCACATCGCGGCCGGCGCCGCTCCGGTGAGCGGCTCCGGGGTGAGCTCGGGAAGCGGTTCCCCGTCGGTTTGCGAGAGGTCGAACACGTGCGCGAGGCGCATACCGCGCAGCTGTCCGGCGCTTTTCGGGCCGACTGTAGAGCCATCGTCGGTGCTGGTGCTGGTGCTGGGGTTGGGCTCCTGCCTCGCCGGGTCCGTTTTGGTCGGCCGGTACAGGCACGGCGCCAAGATCGCGATACCTTTCTCGCCCTTGCGAACCTGCCGGCCCAGGCTCTGCCAGCGCCGGAACCCTGCTATCCGGGTTGCCTGCGGCGCCTGCAGCAGGATCAGCAGCTGGTTGTTCGCGCTGTAGGAATGGAACTTCGCGGCGGCCGCGAGCATCGCCGCCCACTGCTCGGAATCGATGAGTGCCGCGACCCCGTCGGTCAGGGTTTCAAGTAGCTGCTCGGTTTTGCTGGTCATCGTGGGTGTCTCCCGGTCGGTGGGCGGCGGCCGGTTCATGCCGCCTGCCCGCAGGGCGGTCGCCGCGTGGGGCCGGGAGGCTCGCGGTCAAGGCAGTCGAGCGGTTCCGACGCGCCGGCCCGGAGCGCAGCGAAGGGGTGCGCCGCGCGGCGGGTTCGCGGCGCCTTGACCGGGAGAAGGCCCCGCGCAGCCTCCACGGGAGGCACACCAATGCGGCAGGGCCGGCCACGCCGGCACCGCTAACGGGGGACACTGGACCGCCGAACACCTCGCTGAACCAGATCGTGCCCGGAGCCGTGGTCAACGACTCGACGTGAAAGTCGCCGCCAAACGGACGCGTCTACATCCTGAGCACCGTCGCCACCGACGTCATCATCGAAATTCACGAGTGGGGAGGCAGCTAATCACCCCCACCGGCCGGCCCGGGCACCTTCGTCGACGAGCCGGGGTGGTGGCCGTGGGGCTCCTTCTGATGGCTATGGCTGCGGCCGGTTACTACGCCTACTACGCCTCGACCCCGCATCGAGGCGCAGCCGGCTGCGGGGTGTACCCGCCCACCCTCGACCAGCCACAGCCCCTCACCCGCGGCCAGCAGGTCACCATCGCCAGCCGCGGGTACACGTGCACCCGCGGCCATGTCTCCGGCACCGGATCTGTCGCTTTCAGCGAGCACTTAAGTCCCGAGCCGCCCCTGGGGTCCGCCCAAGTCGCCCCGAACGGCGCGTTTCACATCACCATCCGTATCCCCACCGACGCGCCACTCGGCCCCGCGTTGTTGCTGGTGGGCGGTCCCACCAGATACATCTGCACCGGCGGCGGCGCGACGTGCCCTAGGTACCGCGTCGTCGTCACGATCAGCAACTAGGGCAAATCAGATAGGCCTCCCCGGCGATCATCAGAGCCTTCGTCTGACCAGGTGCCCAATGGCACACTAGCCGATGAACCGTTATGGCATGCACTATGGCATGCTGACTGGCACGCGCTATGGTGTGGCTGATCGCGTGGACCTCCGCCACTTCGCTAGCCACATGGCATGCGTTAGTTCCTCCTGGCTGTCTCGCGATTGTGCCCGCGTGTCGTGCCGCGAGTTTGGTTGCGGGAAGCTGCATGCTTTCTGGTTGGAGGTGGGGGTCGGATGGGACTGGCTCGCGTGGTGGTGGTGGCTCAGGGCAAGGGCGGGGTCGGTAAGACATCGCTGACGGCGAATGTTGCGGGGCTGGCCGCGCTCGCGGGGCATCGGGTACTCGCGGTCGACCTTGATCAGCAGGGGAATCTGGCCCGGGACCTCGGCTATGGGCCGGGGGATGGGGAACGGCTGTTGCAGGCTGTTGTCGCCGGCCAGCCGGTTCCGGTGGTGCCGAATGTGCGTTCGGGCCTGGATGTGGTGCCGGGCGGTCCGGCGACAGGTGATTTGCTGGGTATTGCTTTCGCCCGGTCCGGTCGCGGCGGCCGGGATCTGGCCGACCTGTTGAGTGCGGCATTCGGGCCGGTGGTGGGGGAGTACGACCTGATCCTGGTGGACACTCCGCCTGGGGAGCGCCTGCTGGTGGAGGCCGCGTTGGCGATCGCGTCGTACGTGGTGATCCCGACCCGGCCGGATGACGCCAGCTTGGACGGGTTGGAGCGCGTCGCGGAACGCTGCGCAGCGGCCCGTCGGCGCAACCCGGAGCTAGCCCTGCTGGGGGTGTGCCTGTTCGGGGTGGGTTCACGTTCGCGGCGCCTGGCGGACGGCGCGCGGGAGGCCATCACCGAGGTGCTGGGCGGGTCGGCGCCGGTGTTCGCCGCCCAGGTCAGGCATTCGGAGCCCGCCGCCGTCGATGCCCGCCGCCAGGGCCTGCTCGTGCACGAGCTGGAGACGGCCGCGGCGGCGGCCCGCAAGGGTCGGCTGGCGGCGCTGCGGGCCCGGCGCCGGCCCGAAGATGACCTGCTGACCAGGGATGCCTCCGGTCTCGCCGAGGACTACGCCGCGTTGGCCCGGGAGATCATGAGCCGGATCGGCCAGCTCGAATCGGCTGCGGTGCCGGCATGAGCACCCGCCCGAACCGCCGGTCACTGGCCGACTCCTTCCGGCCGGCCGCTGCGCCGCCGGACCGCGCCGCCGCCCTGGCAGGGGTGCTGCCTCCGAAGCCGGTGCATCAAGCCCGGACAGCACCTGTCCTTCCGCCGCTGGCTGCCGTAGCTGCCAACGCAGGCAGTGGCAGGCCGGCGATCCGCGAATTGGATTCGGCCCGGGTGCGCAACGTCGCCGTGTACCTGCCGGTGCCCCTACTCGAGCGCTGCCGGCGCACGACGCGGTCCCGGGAACTGACCTACGCGGAGCTGCTGGTCGAGGCCGCGACGGTTCATCTCGACGAACTGGGCGCCAGTTTCGCTCCGCCGCGGCCTGCTGCCGGCCCGGGGATGCCGGCCCGGCCGGCGCGCCGCCAGCCGGGCCCCGGGGTGCAGGTACAGATCCGGCTGGACGGCCACCAGCTGGCCTGGCTGGACCAGCAGGTCCACCGGCTCGGAGCACCGTCACGAACCGCATTGGTGACTGCCCTTCTTCGAGCACACCTAGGCGAGCCCGCGTAACCGCTGCGGCTGCAGCGGTTCTCCTCCGGATCCGCTGGAAGGCTGCCACAACATCCGGTCACCTTGATTCGCCGGCCGGCCGGTGTCTGGCCTGACGGGCCACGGTGAGCGCGGCCTGCGCGTTGGCGGCGCCAGCCGCAGGGTTGCCGTGGGGCTGCTCGGCGAGGGCACGAGTTTGCTGAGCGGTACTGACTCGCTGACGCCAGCGTTGCGAACTTGCCGTGAGAGCAGGTGAAGGCAGGACATTGCTTTGCGGATCGCGCCACAGATCGAGGCGGTGCCGGAGCCAGCCGGCGGGGGAGCGTACCCGGTCGGTCTGCCAGTGCCGTGCTCCGGTCGGCTGGTAGTCCAGGGCCTGCACCAGATCTGGCAGACTCCAACCGGCATTGACGTGGTCACGGAGCAGGCTCGCCAGGTGCCGAACGCTCAATTGGCGCAGGACTGGACTGCGATTTTGTAGTTTGTCGGCCAGCTCAAGCCGGATCGTGCGGCCCCGGTCTCGCCGAAATTGCTGCTGTTCCTCTGTTTCGGCGGGTTTCCCGGGGCCGCGATCTTGGCGGCCCGGTGGATAACTTGTCTCGCGCGCGCGGGGGTTTCTTTCAGAGTCCCTACGGGACCAGGTAGGGGTCCAAGTTTCCTCCACAGCAGTCGCGGGGCCGGGCTTCTGGCGGCACTCCGGGCGAGCAGCGAGAGGGTCATCAGCGGGGGACGCCGCGGGCCGCTCAGCGGCCGCCAGGGCGCGTTCGGGGGTCGGACCGGCCAATAACAAATACTCGGCTGCCTGGTTGGCTTCGGTGCCGGCTAGGGCCATCGGACGGCAGCCGGCGGTGCGCCCGGGCTGCCAGATCGCGAGCAGCTGATGTTCGCGGAGCCAACGCAGGTGCGCGGCGATGGTGGCGCGGCACAGCCCGGTCCGCTCGATCAGCACCGCCCAGGTCGGCCGGGACACCATCAGCCCATGCCAGGCGCCGTGGTTGGCCAGCACGGTGGCGACGGCCCGGATGTTCGCCCGGGCGTGGGCGCGCAGCTGTTCGACGTCGAGCTCGGCCTCGACCTGATCGTGCAGCCAGCCGCGTTGGTCGCGGGCCGGCACCCGGCCGGCCGGCAGCACCCGGGCGACCCGCGCCCAGGTCGGCAACCCGCCCGCCAGCCGGCTGTGCCGGTAGCGCCGGCGGGGGAGTGGCGGCGGCCCAGGACAGCGGGCCGCCGCGGCGGCGGTCACGCGGGCTGCCGCCGCCGGCGGGCCCGCTGCTGGCGGGCCGCCTCGAGGTGGGCGCGGGCGGCGTTACACGCGGCGCAGGTGGGTTCTCCGTGGCGCCGGTGGCGGCGCCAGGCGGCGTAGGTGCCGCATGGCCGCAACGACCGGACGGCGTGAGGGCGTGACGGTGTGCCCTCACTGCGGCGCTCGGCCTCGTAGCGTGCACGTGCAGCAGCGCAGGCGGCGCAGGGGGGTTCGCCGTGGCGCCGGTGGCGGCGCCAAGCGGCGTAGGTGCCGCACGGTTTGAGCGGCGCCGCTGCGGCTGCTGCGGCTGCTGCGCGGCCGTCGATGAGCAGGACGCCGCCCCGAAAGCCGCTGTCCCGGCTGGAGACTGCCTCCTGCAGGCAGGCGGCGGCGACGGGGCAGCCGGCGCACACCGCGGCCGCCTGCGCGTGCCGTGCTCGCCGGGCCGGCCCCGCCGGTGTCAGGTCGAATAGCTGCGGGGGACAAGCG
>JAABUU010003097.1_pt1 | contig 21859 bp, 18 predicted proteins | sample 5559301 | NCBI WGS metagenome assembly JAABUU01 (sample SAMN10711884, study PRJNA513360) | rock metagenome | isolation source: Antarctica rocks | place: Antarctica: Victoria Land, Richard Nunatak white | reverse complement strand
CTCTATACGCATGACCGTCTCCTCGGTGGCGTCACCATCGAGGACGTGCTGACCTCTTTGTTTGCCAAACACCAGGGCCTGGCGCCGACATGATCATCCAGTGCCCGTCAAATCACAACAGTCGAGCAAGTTACAATGGCGACCGGGCTGGACGCCAACGCCACAGGACGAGTTCGTCCAGTTGCACGACGGGATTCTTGCTCAGGAGGCATGGGTCATCGACGGCTTCGGGCCATGGGATGCCATCGAGCAACGCTTCGATCAGGCCGATACGCTCATCCTCGTCGACCATCCCCTCTGGGTCCATTTCTGGTGGGCGGCGGAGCGCCAAATCGCATGCGTTACCGAGGAACGCCCCGACGGACCGGAGGGCTGCCCGATGCTGCCGATGACGGAGGCGCTGTTCAAGATGATTTGGGACATCCATCACGAAGCGCGGCCACGGCTCTTGGAGATGATCGAACGCAGGCGAGCGGAGAAAACCATTTTCCACATCCAATCGCCGGTGGAACTGGATCGGTTTGTCACGGATTATTGCCAAGAGGCTATTGCCTACAAGTTAAGGTTCTGAGCCACATGTCAAGTACCCGCATTTCCGCCGCTCGGGGTGGCAAAGGGAGCGTAGCAGCATATACGCCGTACGTTCACGAGCCTTTTGCTCCCACACACGGCTGTCGCTACGCCATGCGCCTCATGCGTTTGTGCAACATGGCAGCTGTCAGGTTGGTTTAAAAGCTGCAAAAATGGCCTTGACAACGGCTTAAAGTCCTTAACTTGTAGAAAAAGCCAAGAGGCATAACCGCACCTATCAAAATCGGAACGCGCTGCGTTCCGATTTGGGCTGGACCCACTACTGTGGGCACGCGGTAGGCGGCGCCACGTCGCCCGCTAACGGCGAACGCGGATATTATTAGGGGGAGAAATCCTATCGGTTGAGCGTTTGGCTCACACCCGGAGATCGGAACGATCCTGGAGGTTTGTGTCGTGGTCTTCCAATGTAAACCCGCGTTGCGCGTGGCACTCGCCTCGCTCGCCGCGGGCGTCGTCGCGCTATCCGGCACGGCGGCGCTCGCCGTGTCGCCGCGCGCCGCCGTCACGTTCGCCGGCGCCGGGTCCACCTTCGTCGCACCGTTGATGACCGGCCAGTGGATACCCGACTACACGCGGGCGCATCCGGACGTGCGGATCGTCTACGCCGCCATCGGGAGTACCGCGGGCCTGAGCCGCTGGACGGCGCGGCAGGTTGACTTCGCCGCCAGCGACGCCCAACTCACGCCGGACCAGGAGCGCGCCGCCGCCGGGCGCTGCGGCGGCGCCGTCGTGAAAATCCCGGCCACGATCAGCGCCATGGCCCTCGTCTACAACGTCCCCGGCGTGCGCTCGGGGCTCAAGCTCTCGCCCGCGGTTATCGCCGATATTTTCCTGGGCCGGGTCACGCGCTGGGACGATCCCGCGATTCAGGGCCTCAACGCGGGCGTCCGGCTGCCCAACCTCGGCATCAGGACGATCCATCGCACAGGCGGCAGCGGCACGACGTTCATATTCACCAATTACCTTTCGAGCGTGAGCCCCCAGTGGAAGAGCGGACCCGGCGCGGGCGCCAATCTGGCGCGTTGGCCCACCGGCGGCGGCGCGAAGGGCAGCGCGGGCGTCGTGCAGGCGGTCGCGACGACGTTGGGCGCGATCGGCTACGTCGATCTTGCCTACGCCATCCAGAACACCCTCGACTATGCCGATGTGCGGAACGCGCACGGCTCCTTCGTCAGGCCGGGCGTCGACGCGGCGAGTTCGGCGGCGGATAGCCTCGCCGCCGCCATGCCGCGCGACCTGCAGCAGATCATCGTCAACGCTCCCGCCGCCGGCGCCTACCCCATCACCGGCTACTCTTATGTCGACCTGTGCGGCCGCCAAGCGGGCGCGGCGGGGCGGGCGCTGGTCGACTTCGTGCGTTACGCCGTGACGACGGGCCAGGCGACGGTCAGTAAACTCTTACTACGCCCCACTCCCGCTGAGCGTCCAGCGGCTCGACACGGCCGCCCTTGATAAAGTGGCGAGTAGCTAGTTCTTGCCACTCGCCACTAATACTGTCCCAGCCAGCCGTCCATCAAGAAGCCTTTCATATGGGTATGGCCATCGGCGTCCAGATATAGAATGGCTATCGTCTTGTTGACCGGGTTGCCGTTGGCGTCGAAGGAGATCGGCCCCGTGACGCCCTGGTAGGCCGGGAGGCCGTTGCTCGCGCCGATCGTCGCGAGCGCGTTGCGCACCGTCGACGCGCCGTTGGGGTCGGCGGGGGCAATGGGGGCGGCGGGGTAGGCCCCGATGGCCTCGGCCACGACCCGGAGCGCGTCGTAGGCGAGCGCGCTTCCCGCCGCCACGCGGTCGGAGCCGTAACTCCCGGCCGGTATATCGGCCCGGTAGAAGTCCGTCTTGTACGCGGCCTGCATCGCCTGAACACGCTGCCGCGCTGTCGGGATCGTCATCCGCGTGTATTGATCGTTGTAGTAGAAAGCGGTGAAGTAGAAGCGGCCTTTGTGCCCGGGCTGGTTGACAAACTCGCCGGGGTTGTAGAACTCCTGGTCGGTCATGATCGACAGGCTCCCCGGCGCGCCGATCTCGTCGAGGGCGCGCGCCAGCCGCAGCGCCTCGGCGGCGTAGCCGGCGAAGGAGATCACGTCGGCGTGGCGGGCGACGAGGTCCCGCGCCTGGGGGGTAAAGTCCCTGGCGCCGACCTTGTAGGGCTCGGAGAGGACCGATCCGCCCAGGCGCCCGATCGACGCGCCGATGGCGCCGCCCAGCTCGTTGCTGTAGCTGTCGCCGGAATCCCTGAATACGGCGACGCGCGCGTTGAACCGGCCCGCCGGCACGAGGTTGCCCAGCATGTAGCGCACCGCCTGCGCGGCCTGGGACACGTCGTCGGGGCAGACGCGGTAGAAATACGAGCTGAACGCGGCGGCGTTGAGGCCGGGATCGCTCGCCGTCGGCGTCACCAGAGGGATGCCAGCCGCCTTGAGTATCGTCAGGGCGGCCGCGGTGCTGGGACTGGTGCGGTACCCGACCATGGCCAGCGCATGCTGCCCTTGCGGCCCCTTGAACGCCGCGACGTCGCGCGCCGACCGCGCCGCGCCCTCGGTCGTGCCCCTGTCGTCGGCCAGCAGGAGGACGAGCGGGTGGCCGGCGATGCCCCCGCGCGCGTTGAGCTCTTGCTGGGCGGTATAGACGCCCTGCAAGAGCTCGCGCCCGGCGAAGGGGACGCCGCCGCTGAACGTGCCGCCCACGGCAACGTAGTAGGGCGCCGCGCCGCCCGCCTCCGCCCGCGCGTTGGCCACGTAGATGCGCGACTCCGCGTCCGTCGGGTCGTTGCCGACAGCGCCCGTGTAGCCGGCGACGGCGGCCTTCCTATCCCCGTTCTTCCAGGCGATCGACGCCTGCTGTTTAGACGTGGCCCAGCCGCTAGAGTCGTTGGCCGTTTGGTTGCGTCCAGTGACCGAGAGGTCGTAGGCGATGCCGCCGTCGCTCAGGTAGCCGGTCGCGGGCTGGTTTCTTTGCTGCTGCTGATTGGTGTAGTAGTAGGCGCCGAGGCTTGCGCCGACGAGCAGGAGCAGCAGCGCCGCCAGCGCGATCGCCCGGCCCCGCGCCGTGGAGAGTGCGCCGGGCGGGGTGAGCACGCGGTCGACGTCCTCTTTCATCAGGGCCGCGCTCTGGTAGCGCTTGGGCTCGTCGTTCTGCGTCGCGCGCGCCACAATCGCCGTCGTGGCCTCCGAGACTTTGGGGCTGAGCGTGCGCACGGGCGGATACTGCCACAAGGGCTGGATCTTGGTGGGGTCGCGCCCGGTCAGGAGGTGGTGCATCGTCGCGCCGAGCGCGTAGAGGTCGGAGCGCGTGGTCTCCTGCCCGGTGAACTGCTCTTTCGGCGCGTAGCCCGGCGTGCCCAGCGCCGTGGAGAGCTGCGCGCCGACCGCGCGCGTCGTACCCGGCTTGAACTTGTGCGAGGCAATGCCGAAGTCGACGACTTTGACGCGGTTGTTGGCGTCGACGAGGATGTTGGCCGGCTTGATGTCGCGGTGGATCACTTGCGGGTCCTGCGCCTCGAGGTAGTCGAGCACGGCGAGCGTCTGGCTGGCCACGGAGAGCACGGTTTTCTCCGGCAACCCGACCGGCGGGCTATGGGGGACCTGCACGGCCTCGACGGCCTTCTGCAGGTCCTGGCCGGGCACGTACTCCTGCACCGCGAAGTGGCGGTTCGACTCGGTGAAGAAGTCGGTGATGGCAGGAATGTTGGGGTGGCTGAGCGCGGCCAGGGTCGTCATCTCAGCGCGGAACTCCGCCTCGGCCTCGTGGCGCTCCTCCTCGCTGGCATAGACGTTGGCCATCTCCTTGATCACGACCAGCTTGCCGTTGACGTGCGTGTCGCGGGCCAGGAACACCGAGCCCATGCCACCCTTGCCGAGCGGCCGGTCGATCGCGTAGCGCCCGTTCTCTAGCGTCGCGCCGGGCGCCAGCGGGGCCGACCCGATGCCGGGCGCGGGCACGAACGTCGGGTCGGGCGCGGGCGCGCCCGTCCCGACGTTCGTGCCCGCGCCGACTGTCGTAGGGCCGGTCGGGGCGACTGGCGTGGGGGGCGCGCCCGGCGTGGACGCGGGGAGGGCGCCGGTCTGACGCGGGCGCTGGGTCAGGCTGAGGCCGCACGCGCGGCAGAAGCGCGCGTCGGCCGAGTTAACGGTCCCGCACTGGGGACACGGCATGCTGCTCATCCTTTGTTGTCTCGATACTCTATGGCGTTTACCTTGACACCCTAAATGTAGCGCAACGCGGAGATAAGCGAGCCGCGCGGCAAGGCGACGCGCGTCGGGGCGCCCAGGATGGAAGCCCTAACTCGCGGACTTGTTATCCTTCTGCTTGATGGATAGCCTACTACGTAAGAGCGCGGGAGGTACGATGGCCGCGGCGACGAGGATGGGGACACGACGAGGCGCGTGGATGGCGGCGCTGCCACGTGATAGCGGTTGGACGGCGCTGCTGCTAGCCTTGTTTGCCCTCTATTATGTCGCGCCGGGCGTCCCGTTGAGTCTCATCCTGCTGCTCCTCTGCGGCGTCTGCTACCTGCGGCTGCCGCTCACGGTCAGCCTGGTCCCGCTGGCGATGCCCTTCTATATGCTGCCCAAACACCTAGGCCACGAGGAGTTCTCTCTCGGCGAGACGGCCATCGTGCTCTGCGCCGCCGTGTTTGTCCTGGTACAGGGGCGCGCGCTGCTGACGAGCAGCGGGGTGCGCCGCCGTGTGCTGCGCCGGTTGGCGCATCCGACGGGGCTTGATATTGCCGTGGCGCTGTTTTTCCTGGCCGCGACGGCCGCCACACTGGCCGTACATGGCGGCGAGTTGCGCCATCTGGCCCAGCGCAAGTACCGCACGGACATCCTGGAGCCGCTCGTCTACTACGTGCTGGCCGCGTCGACCCTGCGCGACGCGCGGGCGATGCTACGGGCGCTGGGGGCGCTGGCAGGCGCGGGGCTGCTCGTGGCCCTGCTGGGCCTGGGGCAGTACATCTTCCGGCCGGGCACGCTCACCGGCGCGACCTGGACCGGCGACACGCGCCACGCCGCGCGCTTCGTCAGCGCCGTCTACGGCAGCCCCGACAACCTGGGTCTGCTGCTCGACCGCGCCATCCCCGTCGCCGTCGTGTTGGGTCTGTTAGGGCTGGCGGCGCGGCGCGCGGCGCGGGCGCCGTGGTCACGCTATCTGCCATGGCTGGCGCTCCTCCCCATGGCCGTGGCGCTGCTATTGAGCAACTCGCGCGGCGGCATGATCGTCGCGGCCGCCGCCGCCGTCGCGGCCCTACTGCTCTGGCGCATGATGGAATCGGGCGGTCTTGCCATACGGCGAGCAACGCGCGACCGCGCGCTGGCGCTGGGGGGGCTGGCGGCCGTGCTCGTCGTGGCCGGACTCGTCCTCGTGCTGGTCCGACACGGACACAGCACGGATCGGCGCTTCCTGGTCTGGAAGAGCGCCCTGGCCATGATCCGCGACCACCCAATCTTCGGCGTCGGCCCCGACAACTTCCTGTACTATTATTTCGACCCCAAGACTGGCATTGACCGCGTGCACCACCTCCCGAGTTGCTTGCCCGATCCCCTCGTCAATGTCAACGCGTTGCCGAAGCACTACATGAATCCCCTGGCGGCGCAGGAGCCCTGCCTCTCGCACCCCCACAACATCGTGCTCGACCTGTGGTTGAGCACGGGTATCATTGGGCTCATCGCCATCGCCGCCGTCGTCGTCATCGCCGGGCGCTACGCCTGGCGCACGCTGTGCGCCTTACAGGCCAGCGGTCCGGCGACAAAGGCTGGAGAGCAGGTCACGCTGGCGCGGGCCGTACAGATAGGGGCCGTCGTGATCGTGGCCGCCACATTGGGACACGGGCTCGTCGACAACTCCATCTTCCTGCCCGACCTTGCCGTGGCCTTCTGGCTGGCTATCGCCATCGCGAACAACCAGCTCCCGGCGGCGACGTCCTGACGATTTAACACATCCTTAACACGGTCTTAATGGGGCTTTAACGGGCCAGCCCTACAGTACAAAGAGCGCTGTGTGTAGCGCGCGTCCCTGTCCGCCCGGTCGTTGTGATACGCTGTATGCGTTGCAAGCCAGCCCCACTATTGCCAGTTATGCGGATAGGCATAGAAAGGACCGTTGATCTTATGCGACAGCCCGACCTACGATTAAACTGGAATCCGTCGCGCACCCGCCCGCGCCGGTACGCCCCGGCGCTCGCGGCGCTCCTCGTCGCCACGCTGGCCCTGCCGCCATCGCACTTGCTCGTCGGGCACGCGGCATCTCTACGTGTCGCGCGGGCGCAAGCGGGTACGATCGCCAATCCCGCCTATCCCGAGCCAGGGACGAACGGCAACCGCACCATCCTCAACAACAACCGCGTTATCACGCCGGTCGGCAAAGAGACCGTGCTGGGCGACCTGCCGGTCAACGCGGTGCTCTCGCCCGACGGCGCGCATCTGCTCGTCGTCAACAGCGGCGCCGGCGTGCAGTCGCTGCAGGTCGTCAATACGACCGACAGCAGCGTGGCGCAGACGCTGCCCTACTACTCTGACACAGCGCCCAACAGCGTCTTCGTCGGCGCCGCCTATAATCCCGGCGGGACGCGCGCGTACGCCTCGGGCGGCGGGAGCAACGTCATCCACACCTACAACGTGGCGCCGAATGGACAACTCTCCGCCACCGCCGACATCAGCGACGGCGCTACCGGCTCGCTCTACCCCAACATCAGCGGCGCCGTGCCGGGGCCGTACCCGGCGGGGTTGAGCGTGAGCCCGGACGGCAATACGCTCTATGTCGCCAACAACCTCGCCAATAGTGTGTCCATCGTCGACACGGCCGCCAACACCGTCGCGGCGACGGTGACGGTCGGTCAGTTGCCCTATACGACGCTGGCCACGCCCGACGGCAAGAAGGTCTACGTCTCCAACTGGGGCGACAACTCGGTCTCGGTCATCGACGCCGGCTCGCGCGCGGTCGTGAAGACGATCCCCGTCGGCGTCGCCAACACGGTGGGCGCGGCGACCAGCCACCCCTCGGCCATGGCGCTCTCGCCCGATGGCCTGCTGTTCGTCTCGCTCTCCAACAGCGACGCCATCGCGGTGATCGACACGGCGACCGACACGGTGGCGCGCACCCTCTCGGTCACGCCGTACTACAAGGCCCCGCTCGGCAGTAGCCCGCAGGGGCTGGCCGTGAGCCCCAACGGACAGTACCTCTACGTGGCCGGCGCGGGCACGGACGAGGTGAGCGTGTTCTCCCTCAATGGCCACGCTGGCCCCGAGCGCAAGATCGGCCGCATCCCCACGGCGTGGTACCCTACCGCCGTCGCCGTCAGCGCCGACAATGGGACGCTGTTCGTGACCAACGCCAAGGGACACGGAGCCGGCCCCAACGGCAACCCGCAGAACCTCACCGGCGCCCCATTGTCGGCCTACCCGGACCCGGCGCGGCTCGCCCCTCCGGGCGTCGTCAGCGGCCTCAACGGCAGCGCCGGCTACTGCAACTGCACCTTCGACAAGTTCAGCGCCAGCATGATCGCGGGCACGCTCTCCACCATCCCCGTGCCCAGCCCCGGCCGCCTGCGCATCGATACGTTCCGCGTCGCCATCGATAACCACGAGCGGCCGTTCTCTTTCCTCCCCAACGTGCGCGACGCCGGCAATCCCATCCCGCGCGCGCCAGGCGGTAACTCGCCGATCAAGCACATCATCTACGTCATCAAAGAGAACCGCACCTACGACCAGGTCTTCGGCGACCAGCCGATCGGCGACAGCGACCCGTCACTGGCCTTGTTCCCGCGCAGCATCACGCCCAACATCCACGCCCTGGCCGAGCGCTACGGCCTGTTCGACAACTTCTACGCCGATGCCGAGGTCAGCGCCGACGGCCACAACTGGTCACTCTCGGCCAACGCCAGCGACTACAACGAAAAGACATGGCCGCAGGATTACTCAGCTGGCAAAGGGCGCAACCGCAACTACGACTACGAGAGCGGCAGCGCGATCAACCTCTCGCCGGGTGGGTACCTGTGGGACGCCGCCGCCGCCGCCGGCGTCAGCTACCGCGACTATGGCCTGTTCCTGCCCTTCAACACCCAGACATTCATCACGCAGACCGTCGGTAGCGCGTGCGACGGCCCGGTCGCCACGCACATGTATGGGCCGATTTTCAAAGCAGGAGCGCCCGCGCTCTACATCACGCCACCTCAGGGGCAAGAACTCTGCTTCCTGCCCGAGCAGGTGTCGCCCAACACGCCGAACCTGGCCGGGCATGTCGACGCTAAGTACCGCAACTACGACCTAAGCTATCGCGAGGCGGACCGCGTGGCGGAGTGGCAGCGCGAGTTCAACGCGTACACGGCCAATGGACAGGATAACCTGCCCGGCATCGAATTCATGCGCCTGGCCAACGACCACACCATGGGCACGCGCGCCGGCGCCCCGACCGCGCAAGCCTACGCCGCCGAGAACGACGCCGCGCTCGGGCAGATCGTCGACACGGTCAGCCACAGCGCCGTGTGGGGCAGCACGGCCATCTTCGTGGTCGAGGACGACGCGCAGAACGGACCCGACCACGTCGACGCGCACCGCACCGAGGCCCTGGTGATTTCGCCGTATACGTACCACGCCACGCCTTTCGTCGACCACTCGCTCTACGACACGGCGGCGATGCTGCGCACGATGGAACTGATCCTGGGCCTGCAGCCGCTCTCGCAGTTCGACGCCGAGGCCATCCCGATGTGGCGCGACTTCAACCGCACGCCGGACACCACGCCGTACGCGGCGATTCCCGCGAGCCTCCCCGTTACGACCGTCAATACAGCAGCGACGTACGGGGCGCTGGAATCGGCCCAGATGGACTTCAGCCACGAAGACCGCGCGCCGGCCGACCGGCTTAACCGTATCCTGTGGCATGCTATAAAGGGTATCACAACGCCCTACCCCGTGATCCATGACCGCGGCGGCGTGCGCACGGGCAGCGACCCCGATTAGCCGGGCAGGCCCTCACCCCCCAACCCCCTCTCCCGTGCGCGGGAGAGGGGGAGTTGAAAGGACTTTTTCATCATGCGCATATTTCGCCCACACCTGGCCGTTCGACGCGCGGGCGCGCTCGCGCTGGCCGCGTTGATCATCGTCGGCGCGGCGGCCTGGGCGCCCGCGCTGCGGTCCCATCACGCGCCCACGACGACGACACAACTGCGCGTCTGGTACGCCACCGACGACCCGGATGAAGGGGCGCTCGCGCAGGCCCTCGCCAAGAGCTTCGGCGCGTCGCACCCCTCCATTCATGTGGCGCTGCAGACCTTCGGCCTGGACAACCTCAACCAGAAGATGCAGTTGTCGCTGGCCGGAGGGACACCACCGGATGTCGTCTACACCACGCCGCGCGGCCCTGGCCTACCGGCCTACGTGCGCGCGGGCAAGCTGCGCGACCTTACCGGCGCGGCGCGCCAGAACCATTGGGCCGAGCGCCTACGCCCTGGCCTCCTCGCCGACTACAACAGTTTGTTGACACACGGCACGCGCGGCAGCGGCCACATCTACGCCGCGCCCTACGCGCTAGCCGCCGTCGGTGTCCTGTATAACAAGGCCCTGTTCCACCGCTTACACCTGAGCGTGCCACGCACGCTGGCGCAGATGGCGACGTTGCTGGGCCGCATTCAGCGGACGGGACTGACGCCGCTGGGCCTGGGCAACGCCGACGGTTGGGTCGGCGACGACTGGTACCTGACCATGGTCAACGCACTGACAGGCCCGACCGCGCTCGCGCCCGCGCTGCGCCTCGACCGCCACTTCTCGTTTGGGGGCGCCGCGTTCCACACGGCGGCCTCGACCTTGCAGTCGTGGTCGGAGCGTAACTACTTCACGCGCGACTTTGGGGGCTTGGATGCGCAGGATAGCGTGGATGCGTTCTTCGAGGGCCGCACGGCCATGCAACTCGTCTCCAGCACGGAAGACCCCCAGATATTGACCCTGACGCGCGAGAGCAAGCTTGACGTGGGCGTCTTCCCGTTTCCCAGCGCCTCGGCGGGGCGGCCGGGCGTGGTCCCCCAGAGCGGCTACGCGGGCTGGGCCATCCCCACCGCGGCGCGCCAACCCGCGGCGGCGCTCGCCTTCATCGACGCCATGACCACGGACAGCACGGCGCGCGCCCTCGCCGCGTACGGTCTGCTGCCGGCGTCGCGCGTGAGCGTGGCGACGCTGCATCCGGTGGCGTCGTTCCAGCGCGACTACCTGGAGATACTGACCACGGCCACGCCCGGCGTCTACCTCGACGCGGCGCCCGTGCCCAACCTCAACGCCACGATGGAGGCCAACGTGCAACTGCTGCTGCAGCGCGTGGAGTCGCCCGACTTCATTAGCCACAGTCTGCAAGAAGTGTACAACTCGTACGGCGTCAAGGCATCGAGCACACGCACCGACGGCGAGTTCTAAACGTACAGGTGCGCTTTCTGAGGCCTTATCCACGGAGGATGGGTAGAGCCACTATAATCGCATCGAGATTTGTATGGATAATTTGCGGCTGGCGCAACCGACGTCATGAGAGGCCGATGCGGGCTATCGAACAGGGTGTGACGCCCCTGACGTGCCCGTCTGCGCCTCATGTGACGCACGACAGAGGCATGCCGCCTTCCAATGCGGCCGAAAAAATGCGTGAGGTCACGCCGCTATGATGGAACAAGTAAGCGAGAGGAGGGCTGGACATGTTCAGCGCACGCGACGACACGTCGGACGGGTCGGCCGCGCTCGTGGACCGCGACGCGACCGACCCTGGGGACCGTCACAGCGACCTCGCGGGCGACCTGGACCGGCTGCTCGCCGCCGCCCGGCCGCGCCTGACGCGCTTGGCACAGCTGCGCGGGGTGCCGCCTGAGGAGGCCGACGATGTCGTGCAGGACACCCTGCTCATCGCCTGGCAGCGGCTGGGGCGCCTGCGCGAACCCGCGCGCTTCGACTGCCTGGCTCGACGGGATCTGCCGCAACAGGTGCCGCCATCATCGGCGCGACGCCCAAGCCATGGCCCGGCGCGACGCGTCGGCGCCGGGAGCACGGGGCGACAGCGGGGGCGCGGCCGCTCCCGCTGGGGCAGGCTGGCCTGGGCGGGGGGACGAGCTCGCCGATCCGCTGGGGTTCGACCCGGCGGAGGACCTGGCCCGGCAGGACTGGGAGGCCCTGCTTGACCGCGCCCTGGGCTACCTGTCGGCGCAGGCCCGGTCGGTCGTGGAGCTGTGCTATCTGGCCGAGGAACCGCGGCGTGCGGCGGCCGAGCGGCTGGGGCTGAGCGTCGGGGCGCTGGAGATGCGGGCGCACCGCGCGCGTCGCCAGTTACGGGCCGCGCTCGCCGGCCCGCTACGCGGCGAGGCGGAGGCCGCCGGACTGCTGCTGGACCCCGAGCCGGCGGCGGACTGGCGCGAGACGCGCGAGTGGTGTCCCCTGTGCGCGCGGCGTCGCCTGCGCGGCCTCTTCGCGCCGCAGCCGGACGGCTCCGTGCGCCTGTGCCTGCGGTGCCCTGACTGTTCGCCCCGCTACGGGACCGACATCTTCCGCTCCGAGGCGGTCGCGCAGCTGGGGACGCTGACCTCGTTTCGCCCGGCCCTCAAGCGCGCGCTGGTGGCGGAGAAGGGCTGCTACCGGGACGCGCTGCTGCGGGACGGACCGCGCTGCCCGCGCTGCGGGGCGCGGGCGCGGGGGCGCCTGGAGGGTCCCGACGAGTTCAGGATCCGCATGCCCAATCGCTTTTGGATCGTGCTAGACTGCGCCGCCTGCGGCGCGTCCTCCTTCTCCGAGGCGACCCTCGCCCTCTGCTGGGCTGACTCCGCCGTCGGTCCCGCCTTCCAGGCGTTCGCGGCCGCCCACCCCCGGCGGATCCTGGCGCCCGTGACGCCCGTCTCCTGCGCGGGGCAGGCGGCCCTCCGCTTCCAGATCGTCGCCGCGCTGGGGGACGCGCGCCTCACCATCCTGGCGCACGCGCAGACCCTGCACGTCCTGCGCATCGCCGCAGAGTAACCACGTCGTGGAGGACACCCCAGGGAGGTAGTTAGGAAACGCCATCGAGATAGTCTCAACGGAGTCAATGAGAATGAGGAGGAACAGCATGCCGCGCTTCTCGTACGATGATCAGGTGACGACCGCTCAATCCAAAAGGACATCGCCCATGCGTGCGCGCTGGCTAGCACCGACAGTCGCAGGGCTCTTGCTCCTCAGCGTTGGGGCGGGAACGGGGATAGGACGGGAAACGGCGGCGGGAACGCACCCGAGGGCGCGTGCCGCGCGCACGGCTACGATGGCGCCGCCCTTCACACCGGGCGCCTGCCCGTTCAAGCCAGGCAAGGGTCTGACCGCGGGCACGGACATCCGCTGCGGCTATGTGACCGTGCCCGCGGATCACGCCAAGCCCACCGGCGCGACGATCAAGCTCCCGGTCGCCATCTTCAAGAGCCACAGCGCCCAGCGGCAGCCCGATCCCGTGCTCTCGCTGCAGGGAGGACCGGGCGGCTCCTGGGTCGGTGTGCTGGGTCCCGCCATCACGGCTCGGAGCGAGCCGCTCTACGTCGGCGACCGCGACCTGGTGTTGGTCGACCAGCGCGGCACGGGCTTCGCGCAGCCCTCGCTGGCCTGCTCCCCTCCGGCCGCCAAGCGCGTCGATCCCCTCCAACGGACGACGCCCGCGCAGGCCGCGGCCCAGCAGGAGGAAATCTATGCGCAGTGCCACGACGAACTGGTCGGCAAGGGCATCGACTTGAGCGTCTACAACACCGTCCAGGACGCCAGGGACGTCGACGCCGTGCGGGCGGCGCTGGGCTACAACAAGGTAAACTTGTACGGGGTGTCCTACGGCACGGAGCTGGCGCAGGTGGTCATGCGCCTGTACCCCGCGCACATTCGCAGCGTGGTGCTCGACTCAGTCGAGCCGGTGCAAAATAGCCTGCTGCTGGACGAGACGACCAATCCGGCGCGCGGCCTGCGCACCCTCTTCGCCGGGTGCGCCGCCAGCCCGGCGTGCAACGCGGCGTTCCCGCATCTGGACGCCACGTTCGACCGCACGGTCCGCCGCCTGGATGCCCACCCTGTGGTCATCGCGACGCTCGACCTCACGGGCACACCGGCCCGCGACCCGACGACGGGCAAGCCGGCGCGGTCGTTGCTGACCGGCCAGGCGTTCGCGGGGCTGATCACTCAGGCGCAGTATGTGGCGGCGCTGATCCCCGTGTTGCCGTTCGGGATCGCACGCACCGCCGCGGGCAACTATCGGTTCCCCGGCCTGCTCGCCGGTGTGTCGGCGGGCATCGAGAAGACGATCAACCGCGCCATGTTCTACTCGGTAGTGTGCAGCGAGGACGCGCCCTACACCACGCCGGGGCAGATCGCGGCGGCGGCGGCCCTGGCGCCGCCGGAGTCGCGCCACGCGTTGCTGGTGGGCCAGCAGAGCCAGCTCACGCTCTGTCGGCGGTGGGGGGTGACGGCGCTCCCGCCGAGCTTCAAGGCGCCGCTGCGGAGCGCCATCCCCACCCTACTCCTGGAGGGGGCCTACGACCCGATCACGCCGGTCACCAACGCCAGGGCGGTGGCGGCGGGGCTGCACACCCACACCCTGGTCCTGTTCCCGGCCTACGGGCACGGCGAGCAGGGCAGCGGCCCCTGCCCCAGCGCCATTATCCAATCGTTCCAGGACCACCCGACGGCCAAGCCCAACACCACATGCGCCATGGGGCTGTCCGGCCCCGCGTTCCTCACCAAGGCGGCCTCATGAATGGTAAAAGTCGGCACGTCGCACGTATGTAGCACTTAGTAGTATGTAGCAGTAGTAGGAGGCACATCATTAGGAGGGACGATGGACGCTGGTTGGGCAGATGACGTCATCACCGATCCGGTGAGCTGGGAGCAGCGGGTATTAGATGCTTGGGCGTCAATCGACCAGCGAAGCGAGGAGGAGTTCCTGGCCCTGATCGAGAACCTCGCTGCCGAGTTGCCCCCGGACAGCGGCATCGGGGCCTTCGAGCGGGCGGCCTCGCTGGACTCGACTGGACACTCAGACCTCGCCGTGCCGCTGTACCAGCAGGCGCTCGACCGCAGGCTGACCGGTGAACGTCGGCGCCGTGCTGTGATCCAACTGGCCAGCTCGTTGCGGAATCTCGGCCAGCCGGAGGCAAGCGTCGCGCTGCTCAGGGCCGAGTTGGACGCCGGGTCCGACCACCTGGACGACGCGGTACGGGCCTTCCTGGCGCTGGCCCTCGTGGACACCGGGCAGGAGCGGGAGGCGGTCTCACTCGCGCTCACCGCGCTGGCGCCGCATCTACCCCGGTACCAGCGTTCGCTAGCCAACTACGCCCGACTGATCTCAGACGAAACTCCAGCGGTGAGAGACAGCCGACAGGACGAGGCTCGTGCCCGGTAGGCGCTGCACGTATTTTCGCGTCAGCGAACATCGTATGCTACGACGCGGTCGAGACTCCTCTGTTGGAGCCAAGGAGGTAGCGCGCGAAGCGTGGCGTCACGCAGGCGGCAGGCCAGCGGGTTGTCCCACTGCACGACCCGCCCGATGAGCCGCGACCGTCGCGCGATCATATTCGCGCGCGGCACGCGTTCCCGCTCATAACGGCGCAGCGCTCGCGCGATGTCGTCGCCCCCACGCAGGCAGCGGCCCAGTGCGACCGCGTCCTCCAGCGCCTGGCAGGCGCCCTGCCCAGATTGGGGGCCATCGGGTGCGCCGCGTCGCCCAACAAGGTGATGCGGCCCACGCTCCAACGCTTGAGCGGAGGACGGTCGTAGATGTCGTTGCGCAAAATCGCCCCCTCGAAGGTCGCGTGTCAACCGTCCGCCCGCGTGGGCGTATCGCCAATAGGCGCGGCCTGGACGGAGGCCACGGCGTCGACGAACCGGGGCAAGAGTCGGGCGAACTCATAGCGATCCTCGTCGGACCAATCGCGCGTCACCCGCGCGAAGACGCCGCACTGGTAGCGGTAGGCGTCCTCCAAAAGCGCGCGGCCGGCAGCGGTTAGCGCGAGTTGTACGCGGCGGGCATCCGCCTGGGAAGCCACACGAGAGAGATAACCGGCCTGGATCACCTCCGCGGTCAAGCGGCTCGCGGTCGAGGGGTCGATACCGAGCCGGTCGGCGACAAGGCCTACGGTGACGTCCCCACCAGGTTCCTCGGGACCGGCCTCGACGGCCTGTGCCACGAGAACTCGCGAAACATTGACAGTGTGCTCATCACCTCCCGCTACAATACGGCCCATTGGCTGCCGCGCGAAGATCCGGCCCAGTCGAAACAGCGCTTGTCCGGCCTCGTCTAGTAGCGGTACATCGTCGCCTTGCATGTCATTGCCCCCTGCGCCGGTGAGCGGCGCCACGCCCTACCTTTCCATTCCATGGCACAAGTTTACCACTTGATGTATGTGGCACGCATATATATTATATGTATGCAACATACATGTTTTTGCACGGTACTGATAGCGGTAACCACTGAGGAGGGTCTATGAGGTCACAAAACGTAGCAACGGTCGATACATGGCATCGCTTGTTGAACGACGGCGACATCGAGCGGCTGGTAGCGCTGATCCATCGCGATATAGAACTCGGCGGTCCGAGAAGCGTGAGCAGCAATCCGAGAGGCATGAGTAGCGGCATACAGGTCTTCCGGGAATGGTTTGGACGCGCCGGGATACAGCTTACTCCCCTGCGCTATTTCCACAAGGGCAACGTTGTCGTGGCCGAGGAGGAAGGGGTGTGGCATTCCCCGGATGATGGACATGAGACGGGTCGCCAGGTGGTATGGTCGCTCTTTACCCTAGAGGATGGCTTGATAACCGGGATAAAGCGCTTCGATACCCTCCCGGCGGCCCTCAGGGAAGCGGGCTTGAATGAATCAACGGAAGTCCCCGCGTTGTGCGCACACGATCGTCGTTGCGATCGTAATGGCAGTCAGACGGCTTGACAGAATATGTAAAATCATGCATATTCTGATGGATGACAAACGGAGGGGATGTCCTTGCGCGATCTGAAATTTGTCGGCTCGTCGCTTGATGATCTACGCGCGTTTCCTGAAGATGTCAAGCACGATGTAGGCGTCGCGCTGATGGACGTGCAGTACGGCGGCACGCCACCGAACGCTATCCCGCTGAAAGGCTTCGGTGGCGCGAACGTGCTGGAGATCATCGAGCGGTCTGACGGCAATACCTATCGTGCGGTCTATACGGTGCGCTTCGAGACCGCCGTCTACGTGCTGCACGCCGTCCAAAAGAAATCGAAGCATGGCATCGCCACTCCGCAGCAGGACATCAAGCGTATCAAGGAGCGGCTGGTGTGGGCGTCCGCGATGGATGCTGCGCGTCGGGCCCAACAGGAGGAGAAGCGCGATGAACGATGATCGACGCATAACACCTAGTAGCGGGAATATCTTTGCCGATTTGGGGGTGAGTAACCCCGAGGAGGCTATGGCGCGCGCTCAACTGCTGCGACGCATCAAGGCCATCATCGCAGAGAGCAGCATGACTCAAACCGAGGTCGCGCGTGTACTCGGCGTCGATCAACCGCAAGTCTCGAAGCTCGTAAATGGCAAGTTGAGCGTCTTTTCTATGGACCGCCTGATACACTTCCTCACCGCGCTCGACCGCGACGTAGAGATCGTCGTGAAGCCCAAAGAGAGGGGGCATGGACGCGTGCTGGTGACGCCGGCTTAAGCCAACGTACATGTACTAGCGTTCGGCTGTGAGCAGCGCCGCGAGGCGCGCCGGCGCCAGGAGGAAGACGAGCAGTGAGATCAGACCCATGAGCGCGAAGAGTCCGGCGCCAGAGGCCAGCGCCAATAGAGGATGGCTCGTCGCCAGGAACAAGGTCAGGATGAGCAGCCCGGCGCTGGCGCCCACCAGCAACAGCCCACCGATACCGCCTACGAGGCTGGCTTGACCACTGACCTGCCGGCGCGGGTTGTCCCAATCGAGCCGCGGCCAGATGAGGCTAACGAACAGCAATCCGCCGGCCGCGGCGATGGCGATACTCGCCAGCGCGCACGCGCCCAACAGAATCTGGCCGGGGCCCAGGCGCAGCCACCACGCGCCCACGCCCAGCAGCGCTTCGGACAGCGCGAGCGGCGGCGCGGCGGAGAATATCCATTTGGACAGCAGGATGTCGCGCGCGCCGATCGGAGCCAGGGCGAGCACGAACAGCGCGCGGCCCTCACGGTTGACCGCGGGCAGCGCCAGCGTGGTCAGCGGCAGCCACAACAGAACACAGAGCAAGCCGAAAAAGCCGATCGAGCCTAGCGAAACCGGCAATCCGGCCATATCAGTAGACGATAAGGAGATGCGGCTCAGGTTTTGCCAAAACAGAAAGCCAATCACGACGAAGGAGTAGAGCAGCCGCGCCCACACCTGCGGGTCGCGCCGCAACGTGCGCCACTCTTTGCCGACAAGCGGCCACCACGGCGGCCATCGATCTGGATGGCGCGCGCTGGTGTCCATCATCGGCGCGCTCATTGCTTGAGGGAGCGCCAATGTCTCGGTCGCTCCAGCTGGCGCAAGGACGGACGCGACGCCCGCTCGCTCCGGCGTGGCCCTACCCGTAGCGCCGGCGCCGCCGGGTGTGGCACGGCGTGTGCGCCGGCCCACCTCCTGGTACGTGGCCCAGCCTGTGGCGAACAGGCGTGACGACAGGGTCACGGCGAGGACCGCCAGCACAAGCGCCATCGCTATGACCGCGACGAGGTAGGCGATCCCCGCGCCCGCATCACCCGCGATGAGTAGCCCGATCGCACGTCCCGGCCAAGCCACGGGCGCCAGCCCCCAGGGACCGCGCGCCGCGTCCGTAAATAGGCGCGGCGGACCTGGCGCCTGCTCGTACGTCCGCGGGTTCACCAGCAGTTGCGCTCCGATATAGATTCCCCCGCTCAACAGCGCGCCCAGGATAGCCGTGACCGCCCGCGCCCGCGCCGGCGGGATCCAGCGCAGGACGGCCACGGTGAGCAGCAGAGCCAGCGCGACCGGCGCGACCGGCGCCAGCAGCAGCGCGAGCGCCGCCGCGACGTAGTAGGCGGCGCCGGCGCCGCCCGCCCGCCCGATACCAATCAGGACGGGCAGACCCAGCACGAGGACGGGGCCCGCGAGTACGCCGTAGACGGTGGCGAGCTTCTCGCCCAGCGTCACCCAGGGACGCAGCGGTGTCAGCAGCAGCAGCTTCAGATCGCTGGAATAGGTCAACAGGGCCAGAACGGACGGCAGAGCCAGGAGGAACAGGAATAGGCTAAACGACGAGAAGAGCCCTGCCAGAACGGGCTCCAGCGCGGCCCGCCCTCCAGGATCGGACAGCCCCTGACTCAACAAGGCCGTGAGCGACGTGGCGATGAGCACGCTAAACTGCAGCAGCACCGCGCCGACGATGAGCCCGCCGACAATAAACGATCCGCCGCGATTGCGCGCGCGACCGCTACGGATGCCGGCGCGGCGCAACAGCCGCAACCGCAGGCGCGACAGGGTCTTGATGTCGTCAAACGCTGTATTCATTCTACCGTCAGGGCGCGGGCCAGCGCGCGGTCCTCTTCGCCGCCGGTCAGCCGCAGGAAGATATCCTCCAGGCTCTCGGCGCTACCGGCGTGCGCGGCGCCGCGCAAATCGTCCAAGGAGCCCTGCGCGATGATGCGCCCGTGGTCGAGGATGGCCACGCGGTCGCAGATGGCCTGCGCGATCTCCAGGATGTGCGTGCAGAGCAGGACGGACCGCCCCCGCGCGGCGAGCGCGCGCAGTGTGTCCTTCAGGAGGCGCGCGCTGCGTGGATCGAGCCCGACCGTGGGCTCGTCGAGGAACAGCAGCACGGGGTTATGGACCAGCGCGCCGCATAGCGCCGTTTTCTGCTTCATGCCGTGCGAGTAGCCGCCGATGAGGTCGTTGGCGGCCTCCCACAGGTCGAAGTAGCGCAGCAACTCGTCGGCTCGCGCGGCGAGGCTACCTTCCTCCACGTTGTAGAGCCGGCCCAGCAGGAGCACGAACTCGCGGCCAGTCAGCCGGTCGTAAAGGTAGGGCTCGTCGGGCACATAGCCGATGAGGCGCTTGACCGCACGGGCGTCGCGCGCGACGTCGTGCCCCGCGATCCGCACCGTCCCATCGGTTGGGCGCAGCAGCCCCGTCAGCATGCCAATCGTGGTCGTCTTGCCGGCCCCATTAGGGCCGAGCAGTCCGACGACTTCGCCCGCCCGGACGGTGAGGTCGACGCCGTTGACGGCCAGAAAGCCGCCGTAGCGCTTACGCAAACCCTCGGCGACAAGAACATCCATTGGTATCAATAATCGCCCTGCCGAGGCACGAGGCGCGGGCCACGGTCGTCGGGGGCGAACTGGCCGAGGCCATAACGCGCGATGAAGTCCTCGCGCGGCAGCCGCATCTGCACGTCGATGTAGTAGCCGATGCGGCTGGAGTACTTGCGCATCGTGCCGACCGTTTCAAAGCCGATCTTTTTATACGAAGCGCGCGCGCGTGCGTTGGCGGCGTACGTGTTGAGATACATCGCGCGCAACGGTGTCGTCTGGAAGAGGTGGTCGAGGAGCGTGCGCGTGGCCTCGGTCCCGTAGCCTTTGTCCCACAGCGACCGTTCACCGATGTAGATACCGAGCTCGACGCTGGCGCGATCGGCGTTCCAGTTATAGTAGCTGATCATGCCGATCATTTCGCCGTGCTCGTCGAGCACGGCGAATTGGTCGCGGCGCATATCGGATTGGCGTGTCGATGCGATGATGTCGCCGCGGAACTGCACCAGCGTCGGCGCGGCGGGGATGCTGCCGCTCCAGTATTGCAGGTCCTGGTCGAGGCTCCAGCGATAGCGCCGCGCGATCTCCTCCTCGCTGAAGCCCTCAGACGCGTGGCGTAGGGTAACACGGCGGCCACGAATCACCGTCGCCGTCAGCAGGCTCCGCCCCCTGGCCACGTTCCTCATTGTTGCAGCAACTCGCTTAATCCAGCTGGCTACGACCGATCGCGCGCGAACTTGAGCGCGATGATGACGACGCGGCGCGCCGCGTCGTTCTCGAGCGCGCTGATAAGCATCGTCAACCCCGCGCGCCGCGTAGCGCTGCCGCCCTTACGCGAGACCTCGTGCGCGGCGTCACGCACCGTATCGGCCGCGCGGCTGGACGTCGAACTCGCCGTATCGGCCGCGCGGCTGGACGTCGAACTCGCCGCATTGTTACGGCGCGACATGATGAAAACCACCGCGCCCAGGATCAGGACCGGCGCGATAAGGGCCACTGGCGGGAGGCCACCACCATTCTGGGATGGGAAAGTGTGCTCACGGTTCGACATGCTCTTATACCCTCTCTCACTATCTCTAACAGTATGATCATCGTCATTGGGCAATGCTATCAACACTGTAGCATAGCCTGTTCCACTCCTGCCGAGATTTCGAGGACTCTGGGCGCCCGCCTTTTTTTCGCACTATCACTGAAGCACGCGTCGTCTCTGCCGGGAGCGCCGGCGTCGGTCCGCTGACCGTCCAGCCGGCAGACGGTCGCGGCCATCACGTCTGCCACTAGCAATGCGCGCGCCCTCACATGTGTGCCGGCTAGAAGCCGGCGCTCCCAGTAAGCGCGAAAAGCGGCCCATGTGGTTGCGAAAACACGGATAGGCCAGGACGCCTCTCAAAGAGGCGCCCTGGCCTAGGCTGTGTCATGCGACCGATAGTCTTACGCGGCCGACGCGGCGCCGCTTTGCAGCCCCCGCGCGACGACGCGCAACCGCTCCACGTCATACAGCGTGCTGGGATGGCCGTAGCGGTCCGCGTAGGACTGCGCGACGGCGGCGGCGATCAGGCGCTCCAGCAAGACACCGGCGGCCTGCGCGTGCACGAGGACGGCGGGCGCGTGCGTGTCCAGCGCCTGCGCGCACAACGCGCGCAGCGTGTCAATGTCGATCCGCGCGACCGGCGCGCCGCGCAACAACTCATCGATCCAGCCCCATAACAGCGCGCGGTCCACGTACCACGCGTCTGGTTGGTCCGCGGCCGGTCCGCCGCTATACCCCGTTCGGTCCCAATTGTTCCTGTTCATCGCTCGCTCCCGCTCGTCCCCATCCCCTGCCCGTCTATCACCTCTATCGTCGGCGCGCTACAATTACACCTATAGCGTCAACTGCGTGACAAGCTCCTCGGTGGCCTCACCCAACTCGACCGGAACCTCGAAGCCCCCGATCTCGACCTCGCCGCGGATCTCGCGCTCGATCTGGTCGCGCAGAGCGGTGTTCTGGCGCAGGAACTCCTTGGCATTCTCGCGGCCCTGGCCCAGCCGCGTCTCGCCGTAGGAGAAGAACGCGCCGCTTTTCTTGACC
>JAABUU010003093.1_pt1 | contig 21874 bp, 26 predicted proteins | sample 5559301 | NCBI WGS metagenome assembly JAABUU01 (sample SAMN10711884, study PRJNA513360) | rock metagenome | isolation source: Antarctica rocks | place: Antarctica: Victoria Land, Richard Nunatak white | reverse complement strand
CTTCAGAGTCAGCAAGGCACTCAGACCAGCCCCTGCCAGCAGAGCTGAGTGCTGCAGAAAAGATGTGACTGCTGGGTGAGGTTCAAGTGCTGGCATCCATGTGCTGCTATCCCACCCAATCGTAGCAGTAGCAACCTGCAAGGGCAGGTCTTCATCATCAGCATCCTGACATGCTAGCACTGCACTTGCCTGAGCACAGTATGTACTTTGCAGAATGGCCGCAAGGCCATAGAGGAGGCTTCTCTTCATAGAAATGCCTGACGGCATTGCCATTTCCCCCTTTTCTTTTCTATGCACTGTGGCAGGCAGCAAAACGCAGCAACATGCTCAAGCCAGCAACTGTTTCAGCAGAGGTAACACTGCATGCAACAGCTGTGACAGAGCAAGTGGGACCCTCACTGGCAAGATGTGACCTCCTTCCTGTAGGGCAGGGCCTAGCCAGAAAGCCAGCGTAGCCCCCCACACCAAGGGCATGTAGCTGTAACTAGTCTCCAGAAATGGCTTCAGCTTTGGCCTGTCAGATGCTCTGCCTGCATCAAATAAGGACAGCTGCATCACACTGAGCAAGCCCTGGCAGCATTCACGCCGGCTATGACACTAGGAGCAGACTGTATTGTGCAGGATACTACTGTGCCAAAAGACCAAATGCATATCACACCATTACCCTTTCTGCAATGCAACACAGTAATATAGGGCAGCTCACGCCACAAGATTGGGCTGCCAGCACAGCACAGCACAGCACAGCGCAGCACAGCACGGCACAGCATAGCATGGTGCAGCACAATACATTACAGCACAAGACAACTCCACCTGCGACCATAGGAAGCAGCTCACCGGCAACAAGCCTCATCAGGCCGTCAGTAGCAGCAGCTGCAGCTCCTGGCAGTGTCAGCACGGCCATAGTTGCCAGAATGTGGACAGGCGTGCTGGTGTCCAGCAGCACTGGATCAATGCCCAGCTGTGCCAGCAGCTGAGGCAGGTGGTGCACATATACCGCACCAAGCAGCAGAAACATGAGGCTGACTTCTGACTGCAGGGCTTTGTGGCCAGACCACAGGTCTGTGCCCGGAAACCTGAGTCTCAACTCCACACTACAGCAGCCACGTACACAGCGCTCAAGGGCACCGCCTTCAGGCTGCCACGGCATGCACCATTGCATACATGCAGCACAACACAGCAAATGATGAGGCGGAGTGGCATTCATGTGATCTTCTACCTCATGCAAGATGCTGTACCAAATGTCCAAACATCATCTTAGGCAAAAGAAAGGCAATTGATTGGGTCAGGCATCTTGCTCAGTCAAAGAAGAAAGCAGTGTGCTTCATGTGGTAGCACACAGCAAGTATACCTTTTGTGAGGGCATGCTTTGAGGCATGTCATGCACAGCACACAGTTGCGGTTGTCTGTGAGCTGGGCTGGGTGGGAGTAGAGGGGGCACCCCCCCGTTTCCATGCCCTCAGGGGGCTCAGCTGGCCCACCCTTGTAACATGTGTAAGTCGAGCAGTTCCCTGAAAGGACCACAACTCTGTCATGAGGAGCAGTGAACAGCAGAGAGTCGTGATGTCATGGGAGATGAAACAGTAACATCCTTGTACAGCAGCGAGATCAATGTCTAAGACACAGTAGCATGATGGTCTGACAATTGGGTAGAGCAAACACACATGAACGCCTCTTCCAAAAGCCCTGATGTCAAAGAAACACATCTGTTGAATTACAACAGTGTTTGGGAGAGCTATGAAGCTTTTGTCAAGCAATGACAACTTGACTTCTTGAACAAGATTATGGAAAGCAGGATGCATACAAATGCTTGAGGGGGTGATGCAGTCCAAAGTTGCTGCTCAACCAGTGCTGTTGGCTAGCAGCGCTGCTCCAATTCCCACAGCCATTGTCAGCTGCCCTGATCCTAGTCCTGTACGTATAATCTGTGCATGCAACTTTGAAGCAGCAGGTGCAGAGAGAGAAAGAGAGAGAGCACCTGAGCAGACGCCTTGGCGCGAGCGCAGCTCAGTCATGGAGAGCTTTGCAAACATGCCGTTCATGCCGCCGATGGGGCACAGGTGACGGCACCACAACCGCCGCTCAAAGAACCTGCAACATTGTTGATATTTGCTACTATTACTATTGTGGGCAATATTTGTTGTTGTTATTGTTGCTGCTGCAACTGTTGTTGTCCCTGCTGCAACTGTTATTGTTGCTGTTAGTATCATTACAAAGGCTATCTCATCAGCCTGCACCATCAGTCACCCTGTATTCAAGCCAGCATCTGCACATTAGTCACCCTGCTTAGCTCATGCCTGCCTGTAAACAACTCTGACAGCTGTAGCTTCCAACTCCAGACAGGTGTTATCAGCTGAAAACAGCCTGCTCTCCACTAGCTCACCCAATCATTAGCCACAGAGGAGCCCAAAAGGCAGTCAAGGGTTCAAGATGTTGGATCAGGAACTGGTGCAAGGGTTCAAGATGTTGGATCAGGAACTGGTGCAATTGTTGATGAAAACTTATACCAGCAAAGGAATAATCAGGAAAAATAGGAGAAGTGAAGTGGTTCGAGGGTCGAGTACCAGGAGCAGATCATAGCGCCAGCAGTGATGAGAAGAAGAAGCCAGGCCGACAGGGCAGCGCTGTTTGGCAGGTCCCATACTTCTTCCCAGGTCAGAATGGCCCCAAACAGGGCCAGCAGGAACCAGCCCCCCCACTGCTCGACTGCGCATGTATCAGCAGCTTAGGCGGGTGCCCATGTTCACAGATGATTACCTGATTAACATGCAGTATGGTAGCATCATGCTGCATCACAGCAGAATTTACAGCGCGACATGCAGGCAGATAGTTGGATACACAGGGCTGACAAGCCACAAGTTAGGTACAATGGACAGAGGCCATCGCAGACTCTCTCATCCTATAGAGCTTTTGACAATTGGGCAATGCTTCTGCTAATGTGAGAGAGGGCTATACCTGCAGCGTGGGGCCATTTGCGCAGGGTAGCCCCTTTAGCAAGGCGCCACTTCTGTATCACCTCCCCATAGATCATGAAGGGGCAGACTGCAGATAATACAAGCTACATTATGCACGTAACAAACGACTTTAGGGAAAAAGCAGCAGCAGCTAATCGCTTTCAGATACAGCGCATACTGTCATATTCGCAAAGTCAGAATGGCTGCACATTGAAAGCCTGAGCAAGTGAGGCAAGACATTGCAGGCTGCAAAGGCTACGTCGATGCCATGCTGTGCACTTTAGACATCACCCTTTTTGCATATGCTGGTTTGGTGGTGATTAGCAGGGTAGGGCAGCTCTGTGGGTCCGTATGGGTCTGGTTGGGTAGGGCTTGCCAGGGCAGGGCAGGGCAGGACAGAACAGGGCAGGGCAAAAACAGGACAAGCAATGGTCAGGCCCTACACTTCTCTTGCACTGGTGCTGTGACACTGCAATCAGTTTAGAGTTAGCTGCTCTTGTTGCCTCACACAAGCAACAGCGCAACCACGCTCCTCGCGTAACACAAAGCAGTGCCATATGCCCCTCGAATGACAATTTGCATGCATCAAAGACACCAGGCAGGCTCACACAGTCTGCACTGTCACTGCCACAGTCACAAGCATATGCTGTGAAGAGCCAAGAGGTGATAAGTACTGGATTGGGATGTGTGAGAAGTGCTAACATAAAAAAATACATCAAACGCTGCACTACTCTACTAGGAGACACGCTATCCACAGATCCATGAATAAGTAGAAAATAAAAGAAAAGGGGACTTTGCAATCTACTGTCAGAGGCCAAGAGGTGATAAGCGGAGGGCTTACTTGAGCACCAGATGCGGCCAAGGAAGGGGTAGACCAAAAAGATGCCGGGCCACCAGTAGCCCCAGAAGGCGGTCAGGGCAAAGTTGTGGGGGCGGTCCTGAGGCCCCAGGAAGAGCACCGCCACTATGAAGGTATACACGTAGATGATGAAGTTGTGGTTCAGCTGATGCGGCCAGAAGTCACTGCATACATGCAGCAAGGTTCAGCAGGTTTAGCACACATCGGAAGTACTCAACAGCTGATATCAATGCATGGTATAAATGTGGTGCATGTCAGGAATACTTGGCTTGCATGACTGACAGGTGCAACCATTGGGAAACGAGTGTCAAATGTGCTGGGATGATACACGTGGACAGATGTACGATATCTGCAACAAACAGGACTGACTCCCAGCGGTGTATGCGTGCCTGTACAACAAACAGCAACTGATACAGGAGGAGAGCAACAAAAGGGCGGCTGCACTCAGCAACTCAGATCTGTACTGCCAGTAAGGGACCCTCTTCAAGCACATGGCCGCCTCTGCAACTCCACAATCAAAGTCATCTTTGCCCACGTTTGCAATTGCGGTGTGGGCAGAGCAGCTTGATTGTAGGAAGAAAAGAAGAGAAAGAAGAGAAATCCTAAGCTGTTAGGCGTTATAACGCTTGTTTGTAGTTCAAAAACTGTAGCAAGCAGTCGTGAGCGGGTGCTGATGTGTTTAGCCCAGAAGGGTATGGTGGTGTCAGAAGAAATGGAACAGAACCTTCGCAGGAATGGCTTGAGCCAGGGGAAGGCGCCAGGTGACAGCAGGTTCCACTTGAGCCTGTCTTTAGGCTGCGTGGCAAACCAGAAGACCTCCTCAGGCAGCTGCTGGGCCGACTCGGGGCTCTGCAGTGCAGCCCTGCTCACAATGGCCTGCAGCTCCTGCACCCAATTGACGGTTTCTTTGGAGTCCAGAGCAATTTCTGATGTTCTATCATACAGTGTAATGAGCCAAATTGTGGCAATTTGCATCACCATTCTCTTGGCTATTAGCGTTATCAAAGCGGAAAAGCAAATAGGATAACAAGTGAGAGCAAGTTCATACTCTGCTTCATTTGCAATGCCCAAGAGTATGGGCATTTTTGTGCTGGCTGCTGTCAGTATTCCAGCATTGATGGATATTCCCTCATCTGCTACTACAATGTAGGGCCTCATATGCAATAGGTCCTTGTGCATTGACCACGTGCCGGGCCATAGAAGCATATGCTAGGCCTGGTATGCAAATTCATTGGCAGGTGTTTATGTGACTCACACCTTGATGTTCCCTGGGAAGCTGTAGCTCTCCAGCTGCAGCACAGCTTCTGGGGTCAGTGCCAAGGAGCCCTGCCCTCGTGACTTAGCAATGCCCCTGACAAACAGCTTCTGGAGATCAGCCACATCAGCTGGCCTCACCCTCAGTGGCGCAACCTGCAATGCACATGCTTGAGTCACATGGATGAGCCAGCAATTTGGTCACAACATGCTGCATGCACCAATGTGTATGAACCTAGCATTGGATCAGGTCTGAGAAACCAGCGGCTTTTGCGATGACTACACCATCAAATGATGAGCTGCCAAGTTGATGACAGCTCTTGCTTTGTTACAAATAGCATGCTCCCTCTGCTTCTACTGTTTGCGGTGACACTGCTTGCCTGCTGACTATGGCCTGAGCTATGTCCTGGCTGCCACTGCAGCTGAATCTTCAGCTGACTGTCAGAGGCTCCTGTCATGATTGTAAAGCAGCAAAAACTTTTCATGTTTTCCTAAATCTAACTTTTTCTTTTTCATTGCTTGCCTTGATTTGGGTTGCCAGCTTCTCCAGCCAAGGCAGTGGCTTCTCGGAAGTGAATACCAGCCTAGCCGCACACTCCTCCACACCCCCTGCCTCACCTTGTTCAGAACCAGCAGGAGTGGAGGAGGCAGCACCAGAATCCAGTGAAGATGCCTGGAAGGTGCCTTCAGTCAGCAGGCCTCGAAGAAGAGGAACCACACTAGGTTTCACCTGGAAGACACATGACAGCTTGTGCACATGCAGCCATTCTCAATCAGCTTGAGAATGTTCAGAAAGCTCCAGACACACACACAAACAGCAACCTATCCAACAACTCATGCTTGGCCAAAACAAGAAGAGGAGGACAACTCCTTAACAGCAGGACGGCCGTCTCATGCCTTCTTGCTTGTGCAACCATTCTGTCTTATGCTTCTCACATCAGGTAGGAACACATGCATGGATCTGATACTGCAAGAGCTGAGTTCTGTAGTGCTAAGCAGCAAGTGCACTGAGGTCTGTAGTGCTAAGCAGCAAAAGAGGGTTACCTTGTGAACGTTGGTGAGCAGCAGGGTACCTTGACCCAGCCAATGCAGCAGGCCCTGCTTGCTGCCCCTGCCAAACAGCTGACTGCCATAGCTGTCCAGCTTGCCGCAGTCAAAGCGTGCTATGGGCCATTCCTGATGCTTGCTGGAGCGGTAATGGATCTGGGCTGCTATGTTGTCCTTCTCCAGACCAGGCTCTCCGAATATCAAAGTAGGCCGCCTGCACAGAAACAAAGATGTTGTAAACAAACGTGTTAACCACAAGAAAGGGGCTGCTGCTACATGCATTGCATGGCATGTAGTCGTTAACAGGTGGTTTTGAGATACGGCCGAGTCTGCAGAATATAAGTGTAATATACTGTGCACAAAGTGATGCTTGGCATATGCTGGACTTTCATTCTTTCTTTCAGCTTATGTCTGTCTTCCACGACCGGCTTGATAAGGTGTGCCACTATGATGGCTCCTTGTGATGCCAACCAAACGGCCAAGTCTACTCAGGTCATGATGAGTGAGGCAATCGCATCAACTGCAAAGTGAAGCTGCAGGCCATGCAAAAGAAAGAATTCAACATTCTGGTCACCGCTTGATGAAGTAGATATGTGCCAAAGAAAGACCGTTCACGCAGTATTCAACAACTTGATGTGTTCATCCATTTTTTGTTTGGGGTAACAAATAGCAAACTGCAACAGAGGAAATTACAGCACAGCTCAGGCTGCCCTTCTTGGGTTTGAACCTGCAGATGTCGTGCCATGAACCCTCCAAACAGCACGCATGGCAATGAACGAGTTGGTGATTGAGGGTTTGGGGCATGACAATCAGGGTTGTTGGGCTTTGGGGCATGAGTCACCTGGTGGGGTCTTTGGCTGCCTGCATGACCTGAGCCTTCATGCGCTGCGCAAAGCGGGAAGTGCCCACAATGCCCCGGGAAGGTGGCGCCACAATGAAGGGCTGCAGAGCCTGGCTCCTCAACTGTTGCTCCTGTACATCCATACAGACAGACCAGCTGAAGCATGAATGTGGTGGGTGCCAAGCAGGGCAATTACGACCAGGCTGGTGGGCAGTAGAGCAATGATGACAGGCTACAGAAGCTGTGACCTTAGCTGTTGCTCCTGCACAGGCACCCAGACAGACCAGCTGAAACATGAGTGGCATGGTCCATGCCAATGCCACCATTCGCTGCTGTAGCTGCTGGTGTCATCTCCTCCCACCCTCCTATGTCTGTGTTTGCAGCATCCATGCCTGTTTCTGCCCTTGCGGCATCCGCGAGTCATGAAGGTGGGAGGAGATGACACCAAAATGGTGGCATTGGCATCACTTCATGTCAAAAGTCAAGGTGACAGCGGCCAGTAAAAGAGCAAAGGCATGTGGGGAAACATGCAGGATGCAGGCAGTGTTACCTGAACAGTGGCTTGTGACAAGGTCAATTGCTGGGACAAGTCCTTGAAGAGAGCCTGCTGCAATCCTGGGTTGTCCTGCAGCACCTGCCTGAAGGCTGCGGCTTTGACTGTGAACACCTTGGTAGCAGCACCCAGGCTGATTGTACTGCTGCATGTCTCATGCAGCAGAACCTCCTTCAAGTTGATGCCAGTCCCAACAGGGGCTTGGTAAGCTGCAGATTACACCATGCATACAAACAGCAAAACTTCAGATCAGGCCAAATTCAAGGCAGGCAGGGAAGTGACACCAGACATGTACAGATTGGAAACAGAACTGACAAGAGCTTCAGACCATATATATACATGCCATGGGTGGCTCAGCTAGTGAGCATGTGGTTGGAGACACACACACACACACACACACAGTCAAGCTTGTCAAAGCAGGATGCTTGCAGCATGGGCGTACCTTCACTGTTTTTCTTCAGGAAGGTGCCATGGCTCAGCAAGAAGTGGCATGCTTCAGGTGCCATGCCTTCTCCTGCCAGCTTGTAATTTGCTGGCAGCTCTTCCTCGGCACCTTGCTGCGCTACTGACTCCAAAGCTGCTGTATCCAAAGTCTTCAGCGCTGTGGCTCTACCCAGCATGGACACAAGGTCCTGGGACTTGCCTGTGATGGTGGCATCCTGCTCTGGTGTGCTGTCAGAGCTGGAGCAGTTGCAGGGAGTCGATCGAGACCTTCTGTAGCTTTGTGCTTGACGGTGTTTGATGAAGTGCAAAGGCTGCTTACAGGACTGTCGCGGAACGCAAGCCCATTGCAGAGGCCGTGTCGTACAGTGAGGCGTTCCGAAGACAAGCCGACTGCTGGCAACGTTTGCAGATGATCCCGGCATGTGCTGTCAAGATCAAGTCTGGCAAAGCGCGGAAGCGTCTCAATGCCGCAGTTTCTGGACAAACAATCACGTTGTATGGGCTTGTTGGGAAAACCTTCCTTGCCCACGACAAGCAATACGCGGGCTGACTGACATGGGGGTCAAGTATGTAAGTATGACAGGCTGCTTGACTGCTTGGCAACCCCTGGCTATCCTTCGGTCAGGTGTGCTGAATTTCACGGCGGGCTAGATGCTTTTACTCCTGATGCGCTTCTCGAGTCGTAGTAGGAACCTCGTACCAGCATCATGGTCATCGCGGTGCGTCGTTTTGAGTACCTAGAACACAGCTTCAGAATCCTGTCACATGCATTTGTTTGGGTTGAACAGCACTCACCACGCCATGACTTGCACCAACGTTGAAGTCATGGCGTGGTGAGTGCTGTTCAACCAATTGCAGTATCTTGTTGTACATCTGTGCCATGGGTGTGTCACACGGCTGTTCAACCAACTGCAGTATCTTGTTGTACATCTGTGCCATGGGTGTATCACACGAAGCTGGTCCAACAAAAAAAGGAGGTAGAATGGTCATAACTGCATCACAAGTTTGGAGCTCTGGCCTGCACACCTCTAAGCAATTACTTATGACTCAGCCTGCTTGACAAAACATTACGGCACAATCTCAGTGCCAACAGGTTGTGAATGGCTTGAGGATCCATTTGTTCTTAGAGATAAAGCAGCACCAAAGACCTTTCTATCTACGCTAACGCCAGCCGGCTATGATCAAAACGCGCATTGGCTCTGCTGATGATACAATGGAGCATTAAAAACGAACCAGAAGGCACAGTTGCTGCTCTAATGCTGGCTCTGTCCTTCCAGCCGCTGCCATATGTAGACTTTGATCCTCGTTTCTCACATGACAAGACCCCCTGTGGCTCTTGCGCGCTTTTTCTTCTTCCTTTTCTCCTCCTGCTCCCTCAACTCCTCTTCCTCAGCACGTCGATCATCTTCTCGGCCCAGGCGTGCACTTCTGCGCTCCTCAGCCTGTACAAGCAAGAGTGTCCAAGTATCAGATGCATGCTAAAGGGCAGATGTGATCACATGTATTATGGGCAACTTTTGCACAGCAGCTACTCAGCAGGCATGCTCAATCCCAGGCTGATCTTAGGAGGCTAATCCTGACCAGCACATTAGGCAAGTACGCAATCTTGCCCGTAAGGCAAGCAAATTTGCACAGAAGGTTGCACAGCAAGTGAGTGTGATCTCCAGCCTGGTTCAGATGGGGGTCGTGTCAAGGCATGTGTCATGAGAGGGTTGCGATGGTACCAGTGTCTTTCACGGCAGTTGTGCGTGATGTCGGCATTCAAGCAGATAATCACAGGTCAATTACCTGGATCTGTTTGTAATTAGCCTCCATAGTGTGGTCGTCAAAGCCTCTATCATCAAACCTGCATTTATACGAGGGCAAATGAAGCATTGCATTACCTTGGTGGCAAGAACACAAAGCATGCTGTGGAGGCGGCAGACATATGAGCAGGACATAATAGTTTGCACATGCAACATTCAACATGATCTGTAGCATGACACTGTGCAGCATGTTGTCAAACAACACCAAAATGTCTGTGATGCAACTATTTGCAATTGGGTCTGATGCAATCAGTGACACTGGCAGCATTGCTGCTTGCTCACTTGGAGGGGTCATATTTGGTGATGCTCTTGAGGGCCTGGCGCCAATCTGGCTCTTCTTCATCATCAACAACAAAGTCATCCTCATACTCCTGCTCCTCTGGCCTCATGCGCTTTGCTCCTCTGCCAGCCAGAACTGCACCAGAAGCAGATTTCACATCAGATGCAATGCATGAGAGTGTGCACCTCTGCAATGCTAAAAAGTCAAGTGCCAGCCAGAGTTGTTTGAGGAAGCTGCAGTAAAGCAACTCGGGTAGAACAAATAGTTCTACCACACAAAGAAAGAGAGACACACACAGGCCCTACCAAAACATGTGCATGACACTGTCCTTTACTGACACACATGTATCACAACAGCATGGTCTGGAAACAGTTGTACGATTGTGACAGTCAATTTAAATAGAGCTACGAGAAAGGTGCTATCAGAGAAATCTGCCCCGTGAGCAGGTCCTGCCAGACAAGCAGAAGGCTGGTTGAACGGTGTGAAAAAGGGATGCAATGGGGAAGCTGAACCTGGTGCATATCCAGGCTGGGCACCCCTTCTGGGTTTAGGGTTGCTGAAAGGCAGTTCTGGAGCCTGTGGTGCTGGAGGTGCTGGGCTACGCAGTGTCAGAACTCCCCTTCTATGTGCATTTGACAAGTGAGAAGACATGGGTGCTGTCACACTTCCTCCCAAATACTCAGCACTGCGATGCGGGAACTGTACACGTCTAAAGGCAGCTTGGGAGTCACCCACACCTGCTTGCTTGGCCTTTTGAGCCCATGCCGGCATGTGACTTGAGCTGTCAGTCAGATGCCGATGTGCAGTAAGGCCTGAGCCATTCAGTCTATGGGTAGTGCCGGGGGCAGGGGGGGCAGAGGTGATGTGAGAGGATGGGGATTGTGGGGGTCTGCCAGATGTGCTTGGCATGGCATGGGAAGATCTTCCAGATGAGCCGGCAGTAGCATTGGATTGCTGCCTTTGTGATGACATGGATGTCGGGGCTTGGCTGCGCACCGAGTCCACTGCTTGCCGAATTCCTCGGTCAGCCATTTGTTTGCGAGAAAGAGCTATTGCCTGCACAAAGCACCGGTCCATACTTTGCATACTGATGATTGGAGTGCCAGCAAGCAGAGGCACTGTTTCACAATAAGAACATACAACAACACAGCTCATGCTCAACCCTGGCCACCAAGGCTCTGAAAAGCTGTTAAAATAGAACGCAAAGCCTTAGTTGTATGGCGTTCAGTGCAGTCAGGTAGGCAGCACACATCACAAACTGCACAGACAACTCCAAGCACTATGAGCAACGACACACACAATAAAGTCACCCACCTGAGGGGCAAGAGCCATGTTCCTGGACGCTGCCCCAGCCTTGCCCTTTGGCAGCACTGTACGTCCTTTGCTAGCAATAGCTTTGCCTGATGAACTGTATGGTGACTTATATGCCTGTTGCTGCTGTTGCTGCTGCAGCAGTGCATGCTGCGCTTCAGGTGCACGGCGCTTGGCTGCGGCATCTTTCTCAGCAGCTGCAACCCTTTGCTCAAGTTTGCTAAGATTGCGGCTCTCTCTTGACCTCTGCCTGTCTGGCTCTGTGTCAGAGTCCGAGTCAAAGTTTCTGTTAGCTTTGAGACGCTCCTTTCTCACTGCAGTAGGGTCAGCGGGTGGCGCTGGTACAGCTTTGGGTTGCACAACAGCCTTGGCTGTGCTTGCTGCAGAAGCTTTGGAGGGGACACTTTGGCCTGGGGCTTTCCCAGCAGCACCTTCTGCAGGTTTGGAAGGCTTCCAAGATGGAAGTGCTGACGCCTGGCGAGTTGACACGAAGCCACCAAAGAACGAGGGTCGACTGCGATCAAACAAGGCCGACAGTCAACTGTGAGTGCAGCTCTGGAAGCTTTTTGTACTCATCTCCAAACAGTCACAGGATCAGTGCGTGCTTCTTGCCTCGCACATGCGGTCAAGGCATACCTAGCAAGACTTGTAGATGATTGCTGGTCTTGAAATGCTGTGGACATCTACCAAAGCCCTTCGGCAGCCTATGCAGGGGTTGCGACCTGGCAGCAAGTAGTCAGAAGCCAAGCAAAAAAATGTGAACTTGCATGACTATATCGCAAGTGTGCGAAGCGCTGTTTGTTCAGCACAGCAGTTGAAGGCAATGCGCTGACGCAGAATGGTATCACGTCCACAAGTGTGTCATTGACACTACATAGGTTTAAATGAATGAAATTTGATGAAGTTGGTCTCGGAGCGATAGCTATCAACGATCACAGCAATCCACGAGAGAACGTACCTCAACGGCACCCATGCAGAAGTCAACATCGTCATTCACCCTGCGTATAACACTCCACAGCTTGAGTGGAATCTCATGAGCAGCTGCTGCTGTTTCAGTTGCCGTAATGCTGTAAGATCGCTTCAAGCCGGACGGCTTCTTGATTATGCACGTGTCGGTGTTGTCTCAGGTATATTCCAATAGGTCCCTGCAGACCAAAGCAACTGATATGATGTTTGCATGTGACGTTGGATGGCGATGTGCAGGCATCCAACCTATTTAGCTGGAATGAAGATGAGCCTTCTGTGACCGAAGTGTCAGCTGCAGTTGCTCCTGATGCATTCTATCTGCTTTGCAAGGTTCAGCCCATGGCAACCCAGCAATCGAAACAGGTGTGACACATAGCTAGGCTCAAACTATGCTGGCGTATGCTCTGGCAGATTGAGGACATGGAGTCCCCAATGCTGTGATGAAGCAGTTTTACTTCTGGCGGTGCAGCTGCAGTCAAACAACTGACTTTTCGAGCTGAAATACCTTGACTCCAATGTTGCTAATCAAGAGCACCAATGACACAAAGATGACCTTAGGGGCCCAATGCAAAACCATACTCTTACCATGCAGCCCATCTGCAGTTGCTTTTGATTTTGACTGCATGCTCTATGTCACCTTGGTGCTTGTTGTGCAGGAAACAGGCAAGTTCCAGCAGAAACCCGGCAAGGTAGCTCCAAGAGACCTACCATCTTTGCTGTCAATTATGCAGGGCTGCAGCAGGAGCTGACTGGTAGTGCAAGGCTGCAGAACAGGCAAACTGCAAGCTGGTGAGCTGTCTTGCTCAGTCCTAGGACTTAGAGGTGCTGTTGACTGATTTGTGAGACTTATCATCGCAGGATAAGATTTTATTTGGCAAGCAGACAAAAGAGGAGTCCGTGCTGTTGTCCCCTGCTTCACTTTCTGTGGGCTTCTACCCTCTCTTGAAACACATTTTCAGGGGCGATGCCCTGACCATGACAGGACGCACTCTGCTGCATTGGTGTACGCTGGCTGCAAGAACTTCAAGGTCAGATTTAAGGCTAAGATAGCGCCTGAAGTACAGAGTCTGTGCTTCAGGCGCTATCTTAGCCTTACATTTGACCCTCTGAGAGCCTCATTGTATCGGTACAGTGCATGGTGTCAAGCTGCTGAGCAGTGCCACTAGCTGCATTTACCACAATGTGCTTGTGCAGGGCAAGAAACACACCAAAGCTAATGCGAGAGGTGCCTCTGCTTGTATGATTAGGGATGAAACAGAACGGCAGTATGGCTCAGGCCTGACCATAAAAGCACTTCTGATAGGTACAAAGCAGGCTTGCTTTTGCCTGCATATGGCAATCACACCTGTGCCCCACTGAGCATTGACCAGCATATGCAGGGACCTGGTTTGGCAACTGCCTATTTCGGCAGTTAGAATCAGAGTTTGAACTCAAGTCGTGCTGCAGATGACAAGTTCTGCAAGGGTGAGAGGGGGCCCTGCAGCAACAGATGCTTCCTTCAAGTGCTCCTGAAGTACTACTGCCATGGCACCAAAGCGAAGGTCCATGAGACGGAACTGTCAGCTGTGGAGACCACTCTGTCTGAGCTAGCCTTTGTTGTCAATAAGGTCAGCGCAGGCTCCTAGACTTGTTGTTTGCTAGTGGTCCTTGCAAGCCTGTTTTTGCATTTGCTGTATGACTGACTTGTGGCAACTGTATGCTCCATCACTCTGCATCTCAAGACTGTGCAGAAAGCAACTCTGATTCATGCAGCTCATTTGCCTACACTGATTTTCAATCCGGTCCTCTTTACAGGTCACAAAGCAGCTCAGCAACTCTGTGGGCATCAAGAAGAGCAATCACAACACTGATCATGCTGTACACAAGATAGACTATAGTGACTTGTGCTCGAAGCTACACAGAGAAATTTCAGAATCTGAGCGGATCAGGCTACCGTGAATGGCTGCAGCTTCAAGCTGTGCAATTTCCCAGATCTGCAGCGCCCAGACATGCCTGAATGTCTTTCAGTCTTAGCTACAGAAGAGCCAGCAGATGAGCAATCAGCAATGGAGGAAGAGGACGACTCTCGCTACTGACTGAATCATCAAGCAATGGTGTCATTTGCATGTGCTCATGTCTGCTAAAGCAACATTACATCATTAGGTCAGGAAGTACAACACCAGAGCATTGCTGGTAGTGCAGTGATTTGATTACATGCTTTCGTAGAAGGTCATACCATAGGTCAACAGTCAATTAGCATGCTGGTTGTTTGAACACTTAAAAGCAACTTTCACTGGATAAAGCGCAGTCCGAAGGATTCAAGCTTCTTTTTGCTGTAGCAGTAAGCGTGCAAAACTCGTGATATACTGTGTGTCATCAGACTGTGTGTTTGAAACTCATGGTATAAGCTGGTATCGAAATTGTCAATTTCTACTAGTGTAAGCCACTGTGTGCATAATAGCGAGTTCTATAACGGTGTGTTCTCCATACTAAGACAAAACTGCCAGTTCTGCACACGCCCCACAACTCCTGAAAAACTGCAAGTTCTCACAGAGTTTGCAAAACTCACTGTTACTTCATCTAATTTTGGAACTGGTCAGAAAACTGGGGAGTATGGGCAGGCAACAGTTGTTGGCAACAATGCCAATATTGGAATGCAAATGCTGTAGCTTGTACGATAACCATGCATAGAATCAGATTTTGTTTCACGTGATCTGTGACTCCGTCTGTGATTCACTTGGGGCCCGTTCTCATACAAGTTCAGCATTGACATAACCCAAATCACCAAATTCAGTACCAAGTCACCGTGCATAAATCCAAATCAAAAAAATCAGAATGCAATTCAATACCAAGTTCTTGGGATATAATGCTGCACAATCACGACAAGGCTCCTGGGCATTAATCCACTTTTATACACATTCTCCATGCTTTGATCGCATACTGGACAAGGCTCCACTGCGGCCAACGTCACAGGGTATCAACCATCTTACAACTACAACCTTGCTTCCTAATTTCCTATTTTCTGCAGTCTGCACAACATGGGGCCCTCAGGCCTACAGGTACTGTCAAAATTCACAGTTCTACTTGCCTACAACTTCCCACAACCAACATTGTGATCATGCAACAAGGTATGACATCACTTACCACTCAAGGTCTTCTTCAAGGCTGTGTGACTTCCATAGAATTGCTGTTTTTCTGTCCCCAGCACCAACATACGCTGAAAGACATCATCAGATGGACAAATCACGCAGCATTGTGGCTCCAGGATGGCTGTGCTTTGATTGCTGAACAATTGCAACATCAATGTCCTTATCTGTGCACTCAAAAAAGGTTTGCTGTAACAGCCAGCTCCTGTTCTGCCCAGACCAAACTGTGTTACTTCATTTCAGGCCCACATGACCTGCAACATTGCTCCTGACACAGTGCAACTGCAGATGAGGTCTACATGATCTTACTTTGACCAAGGCAGGACTGAGACGTTGCTGCTGCGTCAACTTTGCCCAAGATGGGTCTGAATGACGTGGATAATCTGCTGGGCTGTTGGCCTATTGCCAGCCTCCTGTTCAAGGCAAGCATTCACCAGGTCACTTACCGCCTGTGGGCACTCTTCTGGAACCTACAAATACATACAGCATGCTCAGCAATATACTGTAGCAACTGAACGATGTGTTGGTATTTACATGTCTCAAAGGTTGTGAATGTTTGGGAGGCACAACATCAGCAATACTGCCAATACTGTTGCAGCCAGCATGCACATGAGACAAGGAATGTCTAATGATGATGACAGGATCAGTGACCCAAGCTGAAAGGCCGAATGATCACAACAAAAGTCAAACAAACAGATTCATGCTGCAGATAAGCTGCATGCAACTGTGAATGTCCGGCATGACAGGCATCTCTGCCTCAGCTGCAGTGTTCCGTCTAACCTAGGAATGAACTGCAACTACATCAAAGCCCTGAAAGCCTAAATATGGCAGTAGACCCTAAATGTACACATGCTCAATATGAACTGACACCAGCCTTCATGTCAGCACGTCTGCTTCTGCAGCCGTTTTTGTTGCATTGAGTGAACAGCTTGCGACAAACAGGCCAGCTTTGTGATGCTTCATTCTGCCATTACCTGAAGCTCCCTCAGGCGACCACGTCGCGGATGCTCCTGTGTGATCAACTCCCACAACACAACACCATAGCTGAAGATATCAGCTTTCTCATCACACCTGCAACTGTCTGAAGAGGAGTCAGTTAAAGGCAGACTGCCGGTGCACAGCTCATGTTGCTCTGTTTCTGTATGCCGCAGAGAGACACCCATGGTTCTTACTGACACAGATAGTGTGTTCTGGACCTGACTTGCACAGAAACAGACTTTTGCTGAAGAAGACTGCTCCTTTCATCAAGCAGCAGTAGGTCTGCTTCCAATGAAGGCAGTGCCTGGGTAAACAGCAGTAAAATGCTGAATAATAGCTACAATTGCATCAGTGGCTGCTGTGACTGCAATGCACTGAAGCTGCGCCAGAACTCAGTTGTGCAAGTTGCACAAGTCCAGACTCTGTGCTTGTCACACTGAGAAATGCTGCTGCAGCAGCAACACAGTGCTTTGCCAAAGCAAGGAAGCACAGCGTGAGCAGACATCAATGCAATCAGGCAGAGTTGACATGGTGATTGTGAGAGCGCAGTGGCTTGCATGGCAGCTTATGAACCAGCCTTTCAAGCATGGACCTGCCCCAGGAATGATGATGTGTGTACAGGGCAGCCTGGTATCAGCCCTGCCTGTTGTCACAACACAAGTTGCACTGGCCAGTATGTCCACCCATGTGCACAAGAGCGCTGCACAGAACTGAAAGACAAACAGGTAGAAGAAGAGGTAGAAGGAGAGGTAGAAGAAGAGGTAGGAGAAGAGGTAGAAGAAGATGTAGGAGAAGAGGTAGAAGAAGAGGTTCAAGAAGAGGTATTAGCAGAGGTGGAAGAAGAAGAGCAGGGGCGTTGACCTGAGGCACAGCAGCAGCTCTGGAGCAGCGTAGGCCAAGGTGGTCTGCACGTACTGCCCCCCTGAGCTGGAGGTGGAGCTGGAGAGGGAGGTGTTGGTCATGATGTGCGCCAGCCCCACATCACAGATCTTGGCCGACTCAAAATCTTCAACCAACAGGATGTTGCCGCTTTTGATGTCTCTGTGCAGGATCTGCAGGCAGCCAAGAATGGCGACTGGTCATTTTGATCACGTCACTGCAGATGCGTTGCCATCAGGTTACATCACAATACATCAAAAGATACGACATGACTCAAGCTGCTCAGTTCTGGACAGCTATGTCACTGTGATGCCATGGTGACGATGGGTATGGTGTTGGTGTGATGGTCATGCTAGCCACAAGGACCAGTAAAACCATCAAAAAGATGTTTGATTGCCATGTTATTTAGGGCTTCAGAAGTGGCCTGTCAGAACAAAATCTTCCAAGCCTTTCAGTATAACTTGACTTAGAACTTGAAGAAGAGCATATTGATGTGTTGGACCGCAAGTGAGACAATGTGCAGAAGCTTACTCTGTTGCGGTGTAGGAAGTGGAGACCCTTCATCACATCCAGAGCAACCCTTGCTCCTTTGTTGTACCAGCTCAGGCTTGCTGCCAAAGGCCCCCGCAGGGCCTGCCTCAAATCGCCCCCCTGCAGCATTTACCATTGGAGCAGCTCAACGGTCATCAATCATCATTACATGCAATATCAGGCTGGTAGGGCTGCAGGACCCGCCTGGACACATGCACGCACAGAAGAAAGGGTCTCCAGTTCCTAGCAGGTTTCAACATCAGTCAAGCTGTTAAGTTGCAGCACTCACCAAAATTCAGCCTGGGCGCGGCCCACCACATTGCATAAGACTTTGTGCCTGCTTGTTTGTAAAAGGTCCTACTGCAACTCCATGCAGACAAGACTGTGTTGTCATTGTACGATCGCTACAACTGTGAAGAGCAATTCTGACCTGCATGTACTCGAGCACCAAAAGGATGTTGCCATCCTGGGTGTAAGAGCCGTGAAACTGGACAATGTTGTCATCAAATGGTAACGTCTCTAAAACATGGAGCTCCTGCGATTGCACTGATAGAACTTGAGCGAGAGATGCTTGCACTGCAGGACAGACAGACAGAAATGCAGACAGACAGACACACAGACAGACATACAAACGGACAGACAGACAGACAGACGGATGGACGGACAGACAGACAGTGTCTGACATGTAATGCTGGTGTAGAAGAGGCAGCCAAGGAAGTCCAGCACGCTGAGTCAACTGTAACTGATTGTGCAACACTTGGCTGTGAACAGCAGTACTCAACAGTTGTGCGTCGAGGTGCTGAGCAGAATATTGTCAGCTGAGTCATTACACATAAACACCCGCTGTCCTTGGATGTACCCAGAACAGCGTTCGACTATGACACAGTTGACAAAGAACAGCGGCGAAGCAACAGGAGGTCACCTGTTGCATGACTTGCAGAGCCTGCTGAGGGGTCAGCTGTGGATTGACATGCTGCTTTTGAATCATCTTGACAGCCACATCCAGCTCACCCATCTTAGCCTTGTACACCTGCACACATACAGGACAATAAGGCTGAAAGAAGTGACACAGAAGCAGACAGGGCAGGCACACGGAGCGCAGGGTCAGGAGCAGCCTGGCAAGGCAGGCGCCAGCAGGGGTATGTGCAGACAACACATGGGGTAGGGGCAGAATAACTAGGAGCAACATTAGGTGTGGCAATTAGCCAGACGCCTGAGTGAGCAGGCAAGCAGTAAACACCATGGGCCACATGGGCAGGCAAGCAGCAGGCAGCAGACAAAACAAAGGGCAGGTGAGCAATAGGCAGCAGATGCCACAATGGGCAGGCAGCAGGGGCCATATTGGGCAGGCAAGCAGTAGGCAGGACTGAGAAGAGGGCAGGCAGGCAGGGGCAGGCAGGGGCGGGCAGAGGGCAAGATCAGGTACAGCAGGCATCAGCGCCGTTGGCATTATACGTGTACTGGCAGGCTTACAGGGCCTGCCTAGCTAGGCTGCCTGCCTATAAGTACATGCAGACAACCAGGCCAGGCAAGGGCAGCTATAGGCAGCCAGGCATGGACTACAGTGGGCAAGGGCGGGTGCAGGGAAGGGTTACAGGGGTCCAAGCCCTGCACTCACCATGCCAAAGGAGCCGGAGCCAAGCAGCCAATCTTCCCCATTTGCTCTTTTGCAAAACCGGATTTTTGCAAGGTCTACCATGGGAGCAGGCAATCTACGTTCATCGTTGTGCAACAGCTCAAGCGCAGACTGGGTTGCTGAGGATGAGTCCAAGGTGTGATTTGTGTTTGCAGGAGATGGGGCAGGGCGCAAGGCACGCAGAGACGACTGAATGGCTGAAGAGAGGCGCGTCTGGCAAGTCTGGTTGGGCACAACAGGCCTGAACACTCTTGTTGGCGGCCTGTTGGAGCTGCCTGCCTGTTGCATCAACCGAAACAAAAATTGCTGCTACAGGCAACAGGTGTGATGAACTTGGTGGTTTTTGTTGTACATCCATACAGACAGTAAGTCTGTGTGTGAGGTTAATCAGCGACATGGCACTGTCCATCATCACAACATGAGGCAAGCTTCTGTGAGAAATCACCATGTAAGGATCATTTACGTTGTTCCTGACAAAAAGCAGTTGCAGTGAATTGAAATGACGAGGACAGCTGAAGCCCAGCCTTTGCTAGCACCACATACAGACTAGACAGCTCAGCATTCTCAGCAGACAGGCAAGCTGTGTGCATGGCAGCACTTGATGAACAGCAGAACTATGTGACAAGCCTGCAGACACCACTTGGAGTTGGGCTTGAAGATGCAAAGATGTGGCTTGATTTTGGAGATAGTAGACAAGGCCCACCCTTCGCTGCGGAAGCTGGTTGTGCCTTCTGTGCTTCATCAACAGGCAGGTCAAGGTTGCAATGAGGAGTAGACCCAGTAGGCTAGCCACCCAAGCAAAGCCTAGTGGTCTCCACTTTGCAAAGCGTACCAACTGCCGATCATCTGTCATGTGATCGCCAAGGACATGTCAGTATTAGCCATCATTGTTTGCACGTCTGTGGCATACACAATGCAAGCATGCATTCTTGAGCTTGGTAAGCAACGTGAAAAGGCTGGATCCTTTCACAAATAGCACAAGACCTGGTAGGCACAAGCAAGGCTTGTGCAAAGGCATGTGGCCTGACTTGCCCTGGGTGAAGGGGAACAGGCCTGGGTTATGGTATGGCAATGGTGTCTGAAAAAAGCCTAAAGCTTCCTATGCTTTATAAACAAAAGTGCAATGCTGGATTGTCTATGGAATGAACACAAGTTTGGTTGGTTGGTGTGAAGCCTGGGGCAGTGCAAGACACAGAAATGTACTGCCCCACAGATATGAGAGTGCTACTTGTGCAGCCCACGGGTAAGCCAGATCTATCAAATCTCATGTTGGTACGGGAATTTCCACAATAACACATACGGATGTGCGATGTCTTGAGCAGTAGCAAGCTAGCTGCATGGCTATGGTGGACTTCCCATCACTACTGGGATTGGGCAAAGCCTAGCTTTGCTAGCTATAGACGTACGGGTGGAAGAAAGGTTTCATTGCACTCTACAACTGCATTACTACAAGTAATGAGTTACAGCTGCGACAGCAGGAAAGTGAGCTGTCAGTGATGTAGAGATGCTACATCAATGACAGCCCACTCTCCAGTAGAGACGCTAAATGCTCACCACAGCTTCCAAGGGAGAACGGCCGGCATCTTAGCTGAGTTTGACTCTCTTCAACAAAACAGCCATCAGCTGGAACCGTGAATGGAGCAGGCTGCCCCACATTGCCATATATGTCCAGGCAGTTTTCGCAAGTCAGCAAGCAACCCTCCAGCTTACACCCGGAACATGCGTCAACAAAGTCGCTGCCTTCACAAACCTTGCAACCTGTCACAGTGCAACGGGAACCGTTGAGTAGTTTCTCAACAACCCAATAGCATAGAAAGCATATCGCTGAGACGTCAGCAGGCTTCCGGCAATATAAAGAAGCAAGGCATCCGGCGACTGGGACGGTCGACTTGTGCGAGCGGAGTCTGATACATCCTTGAAATCTTGACAGCACAAGATTTCCACCATGCACACCTGGAAAGCCATTGAAGAGGCTGCGCATCAAACGTAGACGCGGAGCCACGACGTGATCACGGAGGATTGAGACGACATCGATCTTGGTCGGGGACCGGGAAAGGACAGTCGGCTTGCATGTTGTTGTGGCATCGCGTCAGTTCCGTGAGTTCAGGCTTGAACGAGCTGTTTAGCTTCGACGTCGCAGGTCAACGCCTGTCAGGACAACAGGGCCCTAGACAGCCTGGTTAGTAATAGGCTACCGAAAAGGGCTGCACGCTTTCTACGACCAGGGCGAAACCAGAATCTGATGCAGCGCTACAGAACTTCTGTAACAGAAGTCTATTTCCTTGACAGATTGCATCAGATACAGTGGGGCCCACAAGTCCTGATCAGGACATTTGCATTGCTGGAGATGGCATGGTACATTGCCATTCATGACCATGACATCTCAGTGACTCAACATGGTCTTGCATCTTACG
>JAABUU010003092.1_pt1 | contig 21874 bp, 22 predicted proteins | sample 5559301 | NCBI WGS metagenome assembly JAABUU01 (sample SAMN10711884, study PRJNA513360) | rock metagenome | isolation source: Antarctica rocks | place: Antarctica: Victoria Land, Richard Nunatak white | reverse complement strand
CTTCTGCGCGTGGGACAGCTCGCTGAGGTCAAGGTCGGCGCTCACCCTGACCTTGAATCAAGCCGCTCGCTGCGCGTCAAGCCCCAGCCCGGTGAGCGAAATAGAGGGCGGGTTGAGCAGTTACGAAGTTTCCGATGCGGCTGTTGTGCAGAGGCTATTTCGCGGCGGGAAATTGTTTGATACCTGGCAGAACACGTTTCCTGGCTGCACCAAGCGGACAATGCTCCGACATTCATCCACAACACCGCTCTGCTCGCGCTGCAGAAAGACCCATTCTCGGTTAAAACTCTCGATTTTTTCCTGTCACATTGAGCACTGATGCTCACAAGCTACCCAGTTGTAACATCCCAAGAAACTGAGCCGACTGCAAAATCCGAACCCCACGCCAGGGGTCCAGCACCAGCAAATTCTCGTCTCCCGACACAATGACGCTTGCGTGGGCTGCAAGCGCCAGTTCCAGATACTGGTTGTCCTTGGCATCCCGGCAATCGTCCACCGCTTCCTTCGGCTCTACCCAGCGCGCCGCCGCCGCCAGCAACTCAAGCACTTCTCGACGTCGGTCCTCGGTGAGGACCCGCGCGAACTTCGGCCTCGCCAGCACCTCGGCAATCTCGCCGTAAACCGCGTTCGATAGCACGATGACACCCTGCGCCCGCGCCGCTGCCAAGGCTTGTCGCGGGACTCCCTCCGGGTTCAGGGCCGCGGAGACCACCGTGTTCGCATCGACGACATAGACACTCAGCCGCGGCGCTCCGCGTTGTAGATCGCCAGTTCCGTCTCGATCTCGGCCCCGGTCAGACCCGCATCGCGCGCCTCGCCGGAAATCCGCTCGAACAGCGCGACCAGCGGATCATCCACCTCCGGCTGGACCAGCCGATCGACCAGATGCCCGACAGCCTCGCGACGCCGCAAATCCGCAAGCGCAACCGCCGTCGCTTCCTTGACAGGAATCTCGATCTTCGATGTCTGGTTCATGGCCGTGCCCCGATTAGGCGCGTCTCTCGACCCAATGTCCGGATTGAGACCACCCAGCACCGTGTTTATCAGTTTTTCGATCATTCCGTGCACCATATCCCACGCCACCCTTCCTTCAGGTCGGTCGCCTCTTCACAATCGCTCGGCACCGGCAACGCCTAGAACTCGAACAACGGCGACCGCCGACCCGATGACGCGCGACGCCCATCGGCCCATCCGCTAAACTATCGGCCCAGGACCAACGCTTTCCGCCGGAGCCCGCGATCCATGCCCAACCCCGTCCAGGCCGCCGTCCGCGCCACGATGGAGCGCGGTGTCGAGTTCGTCGCCGCCTACAACCGCAAGCGCCTGCCGAAATCCGAGAACCCCTTCCTCGTCGGCATCCACGCCCCGATGCCGGCCGAACTGACGCTCCACGACCTCCCCGTGACCGGCTCCATCCCGCCCGCGCTCAACGGGCGCTATCTCAAGATGGGCGCCAACCCGGTCAGTCCCGACCCCGCAGGCCACCACTGGTTCCTCGGCGACGGCATGGTGCATGGCCTGGCGATCCGCGACGGCCGCGCCCTGTGGTACCGCAACCGCTGGATCGGCTCGCGCCTCGCCGCCGCGGCACTCGGACGGCCCGCGGCGCCCGGCCCGCGCAGGGGCCGCAACGACACCGTCAACACCAACGTCGTCGAGATCGGCGGCAGCGCCTTCGCCCTGGTCGAGGCCGGCAGCTTCCCCGTCGAGCTGTCCGAGACCCTCGACGAGCAGGCCTACAACCCGTTCGGCGGCACGCTCGCCGGCTCCTTCACCGGCCATCCGCACCGCGACCCGCTCACCGGCGAGCACCACGCCATCGCCTATGACGGCAGCATCTGGGACGCCGTCCGCCACGTCGTCGTCTCCGCGGGTGGCCAGGTGGTGCGCGACGTGGCGATCCCGGTCAGGCACGGCCCCTGCATCCACGACTGCGCCATCACCGCGCGCTTCGTCGTCGTCCTGGACCTGCCCGTCACTTTCTCGATGCGCGCCGTGCTCGCCGGCCACGTCTTCCCGTTCCGCTGGAACCCGGCGCACCCTGCCCGCGTGGGCCTGCTGCCGCGGCACGGCGAGGCCGACGGTATCGTCTGGTGCGACCTCGACCCGTGCTTCGTGTTCCACGTCGCCAATGCCTACGACGACGCTGACGGCCGGGTGGTGCTCGACGTCATCGCCTACGACACGATGTTCGCCTCGGGCGCGAACGGCCTCGACGCGCTGGGCCGGCTCGAACGCTGGATGATTGACCTGCAAACGCGGCGCATCAAGCGCCGGGTGATCGACCCCACGCCGCAGGAGTTCCCGCGCATCGACGAGCGCCGTTTCGGCCAGCGGCACCGCTACGCCTACACGGTCTGCGTCCCGCCCGACGCCAACCCGCAGCTCGCCGGCGCCACCAGGCTCTACAAGCACGACCTCGACACCGGCGCCCGCCAGGTCCACGACTTCGGCGAGGACCGCGTCCCCGGCGAGTTCGTCTTCGTGCCGGCCGCGCCCGACGCGGGCGAGGACGAAGGCTGGCTCGTCGGCTACGTCATCGACACCGCGGACCAGACCACCGACCTCGCCATCCTCGACGCCCGATCCTTCGAGGCGCCCCCAATCGCCATGGTCCGCCTGCCGCACCGGGTGCCGCCGGGCTTTCACGGCAACTGGTTCCCGGCGGCATAGCGCGCCAGGCAGTAAGGTTGAGGCTCTGCCTCAAACTCCGCCAAAGGCTCGCCTTTGGAATCCAATACTTAAGAGAAGCCGGTCCAGGGGGGCTTCCCCCTGGCGGGTCTGGGCAGAGCCCAGCCTTGCTTGCTTCCTGACAGCCATGGGCTGGCTTGGAAATGACCCACCAACCCCTTCGCCAACGGCAAACCCTTGTAACCCGTGACCAAAGAAGACGAGCCCTGTCTGCCGAGGGATTGGCGCCCCGGGTTCGCTGCTCAGCCCTTCAGGTCGGCCGGCACCGTGCCGCCATTCTCCGCGAGCTTCTGCATGACTTCCGCGTGCAGCCACACGTTCATGCTGGCCGAGTCGTCAGTGTTGCCCGTGTAGTGCAGCTCCCCGGCAAGCGTCTTGCGCGCCCCCAGGCTGCTGTCGAGGTTGAGCAGCTTCATCAGATCGACGATCGAGTGGCGCCAGTCCAGGGTCTGCCCCGCCTCCGCCGCCTTGGCGGTCAGCACCGCCGCGACGTCGACGCTCGCGGCCACGGGCTGCCCGGCGGGCGCATCCGGGCTGGCTGGCGCGGCGGCCGGGGCACCCGGCGACGCGGCGGGCGCCGCTTCAGGCTGGGCCGCCGCGGCAGGAGACCCGCCGAAGATCGCCGACACGATCGAACCGAAGATGCTCATTGCAATTCTCCTCACAGGACCGTGCGCACAACGGTCCGTCCGCCCACAAGTTCAACCTCGTGCCGGCGCCTGCCTCCGCTTTGCCGCACACCCGCGCTGCCGGCAAGGCCGGGCGCCCTGGCCTCCGGCGTCCCGGGCTGACGCAACCGGGCCGACGCAACCCCGGCCCTGCCCGCACGTCCGGGGCAGGGCAGGGGAGACCGCCGCGATGACCGCACCACCCACGGACTGGAAGCATCACGGCGTCAAGGTGGTCCCCGCCGACACCCTGGACCCCGACACGCCGTCCGGCCCCGGCATGGACCGTGCCGCCGCCATCAACCTCGCCCGCGTCGGCGCGCAACGGCTCTGGGCCGGCACCGTCCGCATCCAGCCCGACGCCAGGACTGGCGCCCACCATCACGGCGCCCTGGAAAGCGTGATCTACGTCCTGCGCGGTCGCGCCCGTATGCGCTGGGGCGACGCCCTGGAGTTCACCGCCGAGGCCGGACCGGGCGACTTCATCTTCATCCCTCCCTACGTCCCCCACCAGGAGATCAATGCGTCGACGCACGAGACCCTGGAATGCGTCCTGGTCCGCAGCGACAACGAGGCCGTCGTCGTCAACCTCGACGTCGAACCCGCCGAGAAGCCGCGAACCGTCCACTGGATCGACCCGACCCACAAACACCCTTAAGCCAGGTCAGGCTGGGCTTCGCCAAAGGCCCGGAGTCTTCAAGAACCTTTCTGTTCGCAGTTGTTTCCAACGGCGAGCCTTTGGCGGAGTCCAGAGGCAGAGCCTCTGGCCTTCCTTCCTTCGCCCAAAGGACCCTCGCCATGGACCACGTCACCCTCGGCCGCAGCGGCCTCAAGGTCTCCCGCCTCTGCCTCGGCTGCATGACCTACGGCGAGCCGTCCCGCGGCGCCCACGAATGGACGCTGGACGAGGACACCAGCCGCCCCTTCATCAGGGACGCCCTGGAAGCCGGCGTCACCTTCTTCGACACCGCCAACGTCTATTCCGCCGGCTCCAGCGAGGAGATCCTCGGCCGCGCCGTCCGCGACTTCGCCCGCCGCGAGGACCTGGTGATCGCCACCAAGGTCCACGGCGCGATGGGGGACGGCCCGAACGACCGCGGCCTCTCCCGCAAGGCCATCCTGCGCGAGATCGACAACTCGCTCCGTCGCCTCGGCATGGACTACGTCGACCTCTACCAGATCCACCGCTTCGACCCGCACACCCCCATCGAGGAAACCCTCGAGGCCCTGCACGACGTGGTCAAGTCCGGCAAGGCCCGCTACATCGGCGCTTCCTCGATGCACGCCTGGCAGTTCTGCACCGCGCTGCACGTCGCGTCCCGCCACGGCTGGACCCGCTTCGTCTCGATGCAGAACCACCTGAACCTGCTCTACCGCGAGGAAGAGCGCGAGATGATGGCGCTCTGCCTCGCCGAGGGTGTCGGCGTGATCCCCTGGAGCCCGCTCGCGCGAGGCCGCCTCGCCCGCGCGCCCGACGCCGGCGACACCGACCGCGCCCGCACCGACGCCTTCCAGCGCACGCTCTACGACGCCACCGAGCAGGCCGACGCCCGCGTCATCGACGCCGTCGGCACCGTCGCCGCGCACCGGGGCGTCCCGCGCGCCCAGGTCGCCCTCGCCTGGCTGCTCGCCCGTCCGGGCGTCACCGCCCCGATCATCGGCGCCTCCAAGCCGCACCACCTCGTCGACGCGATCGCCGCCCTGTCGCTGAGCCTGACCGACGACGAGACCCGCCAGTTTGAGGAACACTACGTGCCGCACGCTATCGCGGGGTTCTGAAAGGCAGCAAGCAAGGTTGAGGCTCTGCCTCAAACTCCGCCAAAGGCTCGCCTTTGGAATCCACTACTTAAGTAAATCGGTTTCCAAAGGCTTGCCTTTGGCGGGTCCAGGGCAGAGCCCTGGCCTTACTTCCCGTCCGGAGCCGCCACCGCCACCTTCATCCCTTCGCTCGCCAGGACGGGCGGGTTGAGGATGAGCTGCTCCCCCGCCTTGAGCCCCGCCTGCACCTCGACCTGCGCCCCGTCGTCGGCCAGCACGTCCAGCTTGTGCAGCCGCAGCACCCCGTTGTCGAACACGGCCGCGTTCAGCCCGTCCTTGCTGAAGATCACCGCCTCCGACGGCACCAGCGCCACCGGCGCCACCCTCGGCACGTCGAGGTGCACGATCCCGTACAGCCCCGCCGCCAGCGCCCCGTCGCGATTGTCGACATCGACCTCGGTGAGCAGCGTGCGCGTCCCGGCCTGCAGCGTGCCGGCATTGCGCGCCACCTTGCCGTGGAACTCGCGCCCCGGCAGCTCCGGCACGCTGACCATGGCGTCCTCGCCGTCGTGCAGGCTGAAATAATCCTCCTGCGGCACGTAGACCTGCACCCGCAGTACGTCCGAGCGCGCGATCGAGAACAACTGCGTGCCCGACTGCGAGTTCGCCACCACCAGCGAGCCCACGTCGACGTCGCGCGTCGTGATCACCCCGTCGAACGGCGCGGTGATGCGCTCGAACTCCACGAGCTGCTTCAGCCGCCGCACCTCCGCCGCCTGCGCCTCGATGTTCGCCTTCGCCACGCCGACGCCCGCATTGCTGGCCTCCAGGCTCGACTTGTCGGTGTCGCCCTGCTGCCGACTGCTCCAGCCGTGCTGCACCAAGTCCGCGGTGCGCTGCGAGGTGATCCCCGCGAGCTTCTGGTTCGCGCTCGCCTGCGCATACGCCGCCGCGGTCTGCGCGAGCTGCGCCTGCGCCTGCGCGTACTGCTGGTCCACGTCCGGCGAGGCGATCACCGCCAGCACGTCGCCCGCGTGCACCCTGCTGCCGATGTCGACGTTGCGCTTTGCCACGTACCCGGTCGAGCGCGCGTACAGCGTCGCCGCGTCGAACGCCTGCATGTTGCCCGGCAGCTCGATGCGGCGCGGCCCGTCCAGCACCTTCACCGCCGCGACCCTGACCTGCGGCACCGCGTCGTTCTGCTGCTGCAACGCCTGCGCGGCGCTTGCGCTGGTCCGCGAATGGCTCCACGCCCCGAGCGCCACCAGCGCGCCCACCAGCAGCACCGCGGCCACGCCCAGCATCAGTGCCAGCCGGCCGCGCCGGCGATCCAGCGCCGGATCGACCCTCGCCCGTTCCGGCTCGTCTGGCGCCAGCGCCCCTGGGCCGTGGCCCGGCGCCGCTTCGCGTCGCGTCGGCACGGCATCGGCGGCGACCCGACCGCCACCCGCCCTGGTCGCACCGCCCACGGCGGCAACCTCCGTGCCCGCCATGGCGCTCTGCTTCGGCTCTGCCCCGTCGGGGCCGGGCGGCGTGGTGATCTGGTTCATGCCGGACTTCCCTCATGCGCGACGCGCGGCGACGGCACGTCCGCCTTCACGCGCTCGAACCGCCCGATGACGGAGTACAGGTACGGCACGAACAGCAGCGTCGTCACCGTGCCCACCAGCACGCCGCCGATCACGGCGCGCGCCAGCACCGCGTTCTGCTCCTCGCCGGCGCCGCCGAGCGCCATCGGCACCATGCCGACCATCATCGCCGCCGCCGTCATCAGCACCGGCCGCAGCCGGGTCGTGCCCGCCGACAGCGCCGCCTCCGTCGCCGACATCCCCGCCTCCCGCTGCTCGCGCGCGAAGGTCACCAGCAGGATCGAGTTCGCCGACGCGACGCCCACCGCCATGATCGCCCCCATCAGCGACGGCACGCTGAACGTCGTCCCCGTCACGTAGAGCAGCAGCACGATGCCGCTTCCCGCCCCCGGCAGCGCCAGGATCACCGCCAGCGGATCGAGGAAGCTCTGGTAGTTCACCACCATCAGCATGTAGACGAACACCGCGGCGAACAGCAGCCCGAGCGTGAGATTGGCGAACGCGCCGTTCATGCTCTCGATCTGCCCGGTGACCACGATCTTGTTGCCCGGCGTCATGTGCGCCTGCATCTCGTCCACGATCTTCTTCACGTCCGCGGCCACGCTGCCCAGATCGCGGTCCTGCACGCTGCCATAGACGTCATACACCGCCTGGATGTTGGTCTGGTTGAACACCGATTGCACCGCCACCCTGCGGAAGCTGGCCACGTTGCCGAACAGCCCCGGCACGATGCTGCCCTGGGTGCTGGCACTGGTGATCGGCGTGTTGTTCAGGTCATCGATGTCGCGGATGCGGTACTCCGGCGTCTGCACCGCGAGGAAGTAGGGGATGCCGTTCGCCGGATCGGTCCAGAAATTGGGCGATACCTGCTCGGACGAGCTGAGGCTGATGTTGAGGTCGTTCGCCACCTGGTTGACCGTCAGCCCCAGCTCCTGTGCCCGCGTCCGATCGACGGTGTAGTACAGCTGCGGCGCGTCCAGCTCCTGCTGCACGTGCGCGTCCACCAGCCCCGCCACCCCCGACAGGCGATGCCGCAGCTCGGCGGCGACCTTCTGGTTGCCCTCCCGGTCCTTGCCCGTCACCCGCACGTCGATCTGCGACGGCACCCCGAAGTTCAGGATCTGCGTCACCAGGTCCGCCGGCTGGAAATAGAACATCGCGTCCGGGAACGCGCTCGGCAACGCGGCGCGCAGCGCGCGCACATACTCCGCCGTCGCCCGATGCCCCTCGTTGAGTTGCAGCAGGATCTGCCCGTCGTTGACCCCGATCGTGGTCCCGTCGGTGAACGCGAGGTTGTACGTCCGCTGCGGCAGCCCGATGTTGTCGAGCACCAGCCCCAGGTCCTTCGCCGGGATCACCGAGCGGATCTTCTCCTCCACGGCGGCGAAATACTGGCTGGTCCGCTCGATCCGCGTCCGTGCCGGCGCCCTCACGTGAAGCTGGATCAGCCCCGCATCCACCGGCGGGAAGAAGTCGCTGCCCACGAACAGGCTCAAGCCTCCCGCGCACGCCACCACTCCCAGCGCCACCAGCGGCGTGAGGAAGCTGCGCCGGATGATCCCCGCGAGCACGAAGCCGTAGAAGTTGCGGAACCGGTCGAAGCCGCGGTTGAACCCGGCGTGGAACCGCCCGAACCACCCGGGCTGACTGCCATCGCCGTGCCGCGCGTGCTCGGTGCGCAGCATCAACCGGATGATGATCGGCGTGAGAGTGCGCGACAGCGCGTAAGACGCCAGCATCGCGAACACCACCGACATCGCCAGCGGCGTGAACAGGTAGCGCGCGGCGCCCTGCAGGAAGAACACCGAGACGAACACGCAGCAGATCGACAGCGTGGAGATCAGCGTCGGCACCGCGATCCCCGCCGCCCCCTCCAGCACCGCCTCGTCGAAGTCGCCGCCCTCGTCGAGCAGCCGGTGCGTGTTCTCGATCGTCACCGTGGAGTCGTCCACGAGGATGCCGACCGCCAGCGCCAGCCCGCCCAGCGTCATCGTGTTCAGCGTCTGCCCCAGCGCCGACAGCACCGTGATCGAGGTCAGGATCGACAGCGGGATCGACACCATCACCACCACGGTCGAGCGCCACGACCCCAGGAAGACCAGGATCATCAGCGCCGTCAGCCCCGCCGCGATCGCGCCCTCGCGCAGCACGCTGCTGATCGCGTCGCTCACGAAGGTCGACTGGTCGAACAGCAGCCCGATCTTCATCCCGTCGGGCGCCGACTTCTGGATCGCCGGCATCGCCGCCTTGACCGCCTTGACGACGGACAGAGTCGAAGCGTCGCCGTTCTTGATGATCGTCAGCAGCACCGAGGGATGCCCGCTGTCGTGCACTATGTTCTGCTGCACCGCCCAGCCGTCGCGCACGTGTGCCACGTCGCTCAGGTACACCGTCGTGTCGCCCACCTGGCGGATCGGCACCCGGTTCAGCGCCTCGATCGAGCGCGCCGAGCTGTTGATGCTGACGATGAGCTGCTTGTCGCCCATCTTCGCGTCCCCCGACGGCAGCGTCAGGCTCTGTGCGTTCACCGCCGTGACCACGTCCATCGGCGCCACGCCCTTGGCCCGCATCGCGTCTGGGTCGAGGTCCACCATCACCTGGCGGTATTTTCCGCCGTACGGCGTCGGCAGCGTGATCCCCGGGATCGGCGCGAGCGCCTGGCGGATCTGGTAGATGCCGTAGTCGTAGAGCTGCTGCTGGTTCAGCTTGTCCGACGACAGGCTGATCTGCAGCACCGGCACGCTGGACGCGTTGTACTGCACGATGGTCGGCGGCTGGATGCCGGCCGGCATCAGCGCGCGGATCGAGTTGCTGGCGGAGACGATCTGCGCGATCGCCAAGTCGACGTTGACGTTGGGCTGGAAGTAGATCTTCTCGACCGCGATCCCCTCCAGGGTCTGGCTCTCGATGTTCTTGATGTCGCCGACGCTGGAGCTGATCGAGAACTCGCTATACGTGGTGACCCGCTGCTCCATCTCCGCCGGCGTCAGCCCGGTGTACTGCCAGATCACCGTGACCACCGGCACGTTGATCGACGGGAAGATGTCCTTCGGCGTGACCAGGACCGCGCTTGCGCCGAGGAACAGCATCAGCGCCGCCATCACGTAGAACGTGTAGGGATACTTCAGCGCGAACTTGACCAGACCCATGCTCTACCCCGCTCCGTCCATCGCCCGGCCAGCCATCTCCGCGCCCGGCAGCCTACCGGCCGCGCCGACAGCGCCCACCCGGGCGCGGAACCTCACGCGACCCTCGATCCCTCAGGTATGACGCCACAGGCCCGCCACAAATCATATTCCGAACAGCGCGCCACGGTACACGTTTCGTCACGCACCGGGCTCGTCGCACACCCGGGTCGTGCGCGCGCCATCCCGGCGCGCATCGGCATCGCGGCGGCGCATGGACGGGGAGGGGAGGGCGCAATGCTGTTCACGCTGGAGGTCGACGGCCGCGCCGTCCTGGTGATGGCTGAGGACGACCTCGCCTCCGCCACCGAGGCCGCGTGCGCGCCACCGATGACCGAGCAGCTCTCTGGCCTGGACCACGGGGGCCGCCGTCTCTGGAACGGCCGCGCCCTGCCTCGTGTCCGCCCGGCCGACGTCGCCGAGGCCGCCGCCTGGCACGAGGCGTTCGCGGAGGCGGTGGCGGAGGGCGACGCCTACGAGGACGAGGCCGATAGCTGGGCGACGTTCCTGATCGACGTTGCCCCGCGCTGACGCCGTGACCCCGCAGGCGCGGTAACGGACGTGGGAAGCAAGCAAGGTTGAGGCTCTGCCTCAAACTCCGCCAAAGGCAGGCCTTTGGAATCCAATACTTAAAGAAAGCCGGTCCAGGGGAGGCTTCCCCCCTGGCGGGTCTGGGCAGAGCCCAGCCTTGCTTGCTGACGGCTCGATGCCCGCCACCCTGGAACCCGCGCCGCCGCAATGCTACGCCTTGCAACCATGATCCCTTTGCTCTTCCTCGTCCTCCTGTCCATCGTCGGTGTCTCGCTCTTCGTGATGGGGGTCGCCATGATGGCCCAGCGCCAGGAGGGCGGAAGCGGGCGCCGCCCGGCGCTGTTCATGATAGGTGGCCTTGCGGTGCTGGTCCTGGGCATGCTCGGTGGGCTGGTGCTCAAGTCGACGCAGAGCACGACACAGCCGCACTTCGCGCTTCCTGGCACCGACGTCGGCGGCCCCGCGTCCCCGCCGGTCCAGGCGCCCCCAGCAACAGCCTCACGCTGACCTGCGGCGCACGCGGTCGCCATCCGGGCGCCGCCGCGCGACACCCCGCGCCAGGAATCCCGGCCGACCCGGCCGCGACAGAAGGAGCCTCACATTATGCTGCGATCCGCGTTGCTGGCCGCCGCCTGCCTGCTCGCCGTCTCCGCCCACGCCGAGACAGTGACGTTCGGCGCCACCATGAACGCCCAAACCGAGGTCCCCGCCAAGATCGCTCCCGGCGCCGCCGGCGCCGCCACCGCCACGCTCGACACCGCCACTCGCAAGCTCGACTACGACGTGCGCTGGAACAACCTGACCGGCCCCGCCACCATGGCGCACTTCCACGGACCCGCCGAGCCCGGCAAGAACGCCGGGGTCCAGGTCAAGATCGGCGACGCCAACCCCGCCAGCCCGGGCACCGGCAGCACGACGCTGACCGAGGAGCAGGTGACGCAGCTCACCGCCGGACGGTGGTACGCCAACGTCCACACCGCCGCCAACCCGGGCGGCGAGATCCGCGGGCAGCTCGTCAAGCAATAAGGCAAGGTTTAGGCTTTGCCTTAAACTCTGCCAAAGGCTCGCCTTTGGAATCCAACGCTTCAGCAAGGCTGGTCCAGGGGCGGCTCGCCCCTACCGAATCCGGGTAGAGCCCGGCCTTGCTTCCTCCTAGCGTATCATCCCAAGCCGCACCGTCACGAGCGCATCCCCCGAACTCCGTGCCACCGTGCGCGCTCCCCAAGACCGCGCCCTTGCCAGGTGTCTCCACGGCCGGAGTTCCCCTGTACGGCGCGAACCATCCCAGCCCCGCCAGCGTCCCCGCCTTTGGCCGGTACTCGCAGCCCACGAACCCCGCGTAGCCCAGCCGGTCCAGCTCCGCGAGCAGGAACGGGTAGGCCAGCTCCTCCCTGTCCGGCTCGTGGCGCGACGGCACCGAGGCGACCTGCACGTGCCCGATCACCGGCATCAGCCGCCGCATCCGCGTCGTCACGTCGCCGTGGATGATCTGGCAGTGGTACAGGTCGAACTGCAACGCGAGGTTCGGCAGCCCCATGCCTTCGATCAGCGCCGCCGCCGCGTCGATGTCGTTCAGGAAATAGCCCGGCATGTCGCGCCCGTTGACGGCTCCAGCACCAGCGTCATCCCGCGCCCTGCCAGCACCTCCGCTGTGCGCCGCGCCGCTCCCCGATATGTCGCCATCGCCGCCGCGTCTCCTGCAGGCGCCAGCCCCGCCATCACGTGCACCCGCGACACCCCGGTCGCCGCGACGTAGGGCAGGGCGCGTTGCACGGCCGCGTCCAGCTCCGCCTCCCGCCCCGCCAGCGCCGCCAGCCCACGCTCCCCCGCCGCCCAGTCGCCCGGCGGCAGCAACCCGGTGCGCGCACGAGAACCCGGGAGTGCCGCTTGGACGCCACCACGATCCGCACCCGCCCAGGCTCGCCTCGCCCCGGCCTGGCCCGTCCAGGCTCGACCCGCCCCGGCCGTGCCACGCTCAGCGACGTCGCCCGCCGCGCCGGGGCCAGCGACATCACCGTCTCGCGCGTGGTGCGCGGCCAGGGCTCCATCGCCGCCGGCACCCGCAAACGCGTGCTCGGGGCGATCCAGGCGCTCGGCTACATCCCCAACCGCTCCGCCTCCGCGCTGGCGTCCAGTTCGTCGCCCCTGGTCGGCATCGTGCTGCCCTCGGTCGCCAACGCCGTGATGGCGGAGCTGGTGCAGGGCCTGAACGAAGGCCTGGCCGCCGGCTGCTTCCAGTCCGCCATCGGCATCAGCGACCACGACCCCGCCGTCGAGGAACGCCTGGTCGGCTCCTTGCTCGCGTGGCAGCCCGCGGCCCTGGTGCTCGCCGGCCTGGAGCACAGCGAGGGCACCCGCGTCCTGTTGCGCACTGCAGGCGTCCCGGTGGTCGAGGTGCTCGACATCGACGGGCGCGGCTTCGACAGCGTCGTCAGCTTCTCCCACCACGCCGCCGGCGCCGGCAGCGCCCGCCACCTGCTCGCACCCGGCTACCGACGCTTCGGCTACGTGGGCCACGCGGCGAGCTGCGACCTGCGCGCCGACAAGCGCCGGGCCGGGTTCGAGGCCGTGTTGCACGAGGCCGACCTCGACTGGCTCGGCCTCGAAGTGGCGCCCGGCCCGCTCTCGGCCGGCGCCGGCCGCGCCGTCCCGGCGCAGCTGCTGGGCCGCGCGCCGGGACTCGACGCCGCCTACTTCTCCAGCGACGACATGGCCGTCGGCGGCCTGTTCCACTGCCTGGCCGAAGGGATCGGCGTGCCCGCGCGCCTCGCCTTGTTCAGCTTCAACGGCCTGGACCTGGGGCAGGCCGCGCCGCTGCCGCTGTCCACCATCGGCACCCCGCGCGCGCGCATCGGCCAGGAGGCCGCCCGCCTGCTGTGCGAGGCCGCTCCGCCGCAGGTGCTCGACCTTGGCTTCGAGCTGATCGGCGGCGCCACGGCGTGAAGCCGGCACAGCAATCAAGGTTGAGGCTCTGCCTCAAACTCCGCCAGGGGCAGCGCCCCTGGACCGGCATCTCTTGGGGGCTCTGGCTGGACAGACGGGTTCGGTGCCTTCCTGAGTCGTGGATGCCAAAGGCGAGCCTTTGGCGGAGTTTGAGGCAGAGCCTCAACCTTCCTTGCTGGACTGCCCTGCAACCCTTGCGCCGCCCGCCCCGTTCCCCTCGCCGTACAAGGGAGCCATTCGATGAACACAAGCAGCAAGATTCCAGCCACCGACCGTTCCGCCGGTGGCCCTGGCAGCAGCCACGTCAACAAGGACAAGCCGCACGACGCCGATGTGAAGGGCGCGCACCATCAGAACACCAAAGTCGAGAAGAAGCATCCGGCCGAGGACGACAACAGCACCGGCGGTGGCACCAGGCACGAGAAGCGCAAGCCGGGCGAGTCCGGCCGGGGCTGACCACCAGCCGCTCTTCGGCACACTTTTCCGGCCTCGCAATCGTCGCGCTTCCCGCGCCCGGTTTCGTCGAGATCCCGGTGCCGAGACAAAGTCTTAACCCTGTGGGCTGATACTCGGGCCACGCGATGCCGCCATGGTGCGGCGTGCGTGGCCCGTTGCCGGAGTGCCGTGCGGACGGGCCCTGTCACACCGGCCGATACGGGGCGAGCGCACATGGACGATCTGCTGGCCGAGTTCCTCACGGAGAGCGCGGAGAGCATCGCGGAGGTGGACTCCGCGCTGGTCAAGCTGGAGCGCACGCCCGATGATCAAGCCACGCTGGGGCTGATCTTCCGCCTCGTGCACACCATCAAGGGCACCTGCGGCTTTCTGGGCCTGCCCCGGCTGGAGCGCGTGGCGCACGCCGCGGAGAACGTCCTGGGCCAGGTCCGCGACGGCCAGCTCGTGGTGTCGGCGGTGCTCATCAGCCCGGTGCTGGGCGCGATCGACGCCATCAAGACGATCCTGGCGCACCTGAGCGCCACCGGCGCCGAACCCGCCGGCGAGGACACCGCCACCATCGCCGCCCTCGACCGCCTGCTCGCCGGCGCCGATGCCGCGGATCATGCGGCGCCGGCGGCCGCCTTTGCCGACCCGTTCGACGACCTGCCGCATCCCGTCCCCTCGGTGGCCGAGGCGCCGGCCGCCGTCGAGGTGGCGCCGCCAAAGGCCGCCCCTGTCGCGGACCGCCCTGCCCCGGCCACGGCTGCGCCCGCCGAGCACGCCGAGCCCGTCGCCGCCGCTGCCGCCGCGCAGACCATCCGCGTCGGCGTGGACGTGCTCGAGCACCTGATGACCCTGGTGAGCGAGCTGGTGCTAGCGCGCAACCAGCTCCTCCAGCTCGCCCGCGGCGAGGAGAACCCGTTCGCCGCCCCGCTGCAGCGCCTGAGCCACATCACCTCGGACCTGCAGGAAGGGGTGATGAAGACCCGGATGCAGCCGATCGGCCACGCCTGGAACAAGCTGCCCCGCCTGATCCGCGACCTGGCCCACGACCTCGACAAGAAGATCGAGCTGGTGATGCTGGGCCAGGAGACCGAACTGGACCGTCAGGTCCTGGAGCTGATCCGCGACCCGCTGACCCACATGGTGCGCAACAGCGGCGACCACGGCCTGGAGTCCACCGCGCGCCGCAAGGAGCTGGGCAAGCCGGAGACCGGCCGGGTCACGCTGAACGCCTTCCACGAGGGCGGCCACATCGTAATCGAGATCGCCGACGACGGCGCCGGCCTCGACGTGGCCCGCATCCGCGCCAAGGCCGCCGCGCAGGGCCTGGCCACCGAGGCGGAGCTGGCCGTAATGCCGGACGCGCAGCTGCACCGCTTTATCTTCCACGCCGGCTTCTCCACCGCCGCCGCGATCACCGCCGTGTCCGGCCGTGGCGTCGGCATGGACGTGGTCCGCACCAACGTCGAGCGCATCGGCGGCGTGATCGACCTGCGGTCCGTGCCCGGCGAAGGCACCACCTTCACCATCAAGATCCCGCTCACCCTGGCGATCGTCTCGGCGCTGATCGTGCAGTCGCGCGGCGAGCGCTTCGCCATCCCGCAGCTCAGCGTGGTCGAGCTGGTGCGCGTCGAAGCCACCGGCTCGCCCGGCAGCACGGGCCGCACCATCGAGCAGATCAACGGCACCCCGGTGCTGCGCCTGCGCGACCGGCTGCTCCCCCTGATCGAGCTGCACACGCTGCTGCGCCTCGACCCCGAAGAGGTCCCGCCGGGAGCCGCGCACGAGCGCACGACAATCGTGGTGGTGGTCGCGGTCGGCTCAGCGACCCTGGGCATCGTCGTGGACCGGGTGTTCGATACCGAGGAGATCGTGGTCAAGCCGGTCGCCCCCGTGCTGCGCCACATCACCATGTTCAGCGGCAATACCATCCTGGGCGACGGGTCAGTCATCATGATCCTCGACCCGAACGGCATCGCGCGGGCCAGCGGCATCGGCGGCGGCCGCGAGGGCAGGGCGGTGCAGGCCGGGCCGGCCGCGCAGAACTCCACCGACACCACGGCCATGCTGCTGTTCCGCGCCGGGCCGGGCGCGCCCAAGGCGGTGCCGCTGGAGCTGGTGGCGCGCCTGGAGGACATCGCGCGCGAGCGGATCGAGACCGCGGGCGGCCTGCCGGTCACCCAGTATCGCGGCCGCCTGATGCCGCTCCTCGCCATGGACGGGGTCGAGGTCGGCGTGCACGCCACCCAGCCGGTGCTGGTGTTCAGCGATGCCGGACGCACCATGGGCATGATGGTCGACGAGATCGTCGACGTGGTGCAGGACAGGCTCTCGGTGGAGATCGGCTGCGGCCGCACCGGCCTGCTCGGCACTGCGGTGATCGCCGGCCAGGCCACCGACGTGGTCGACATCGGCCATTGGCTCACCCTGGCCTGGCGGGACTGGTTCGGCGCGCCCGTGGCGCAGGCCAGCCAGCGCCGTCTCCTGGTGGTCGAGGACAGCGGCTTCTTCCGCAACCTGCTGGTGCCCACGCTGTCCGCCGCCGGATACGACGTTACCCACGTCGGCAGCGGGGCGGGCGCTCTGAAGCTGCGCGACGGCGGCGCCCGCTTCGATGCAATCGTCTCCGACATCGAGATGCCCGAGATGGACGGCTACGCCCTGGCCAGGAAGATCCGCGAGCCAGGACCCTGGGCGGACCTGCCGCTGATTGCGCTGAGCGGCAGCGGCACGCCGGCCCTGTCCAGGGAGGCGGGCTTCGACGACCACGTCAGCAAGAGCGAGCGCGACACCCTGATGGCTACCCTGCAGCGCCACGTCGCCAGCCGTCCTGCCGCCCTGCCGCCCGCGTCCAAGGGCGTCAACCAGCCAGCCCAGCACCAGCCGGCCTGAGCGGAGGTTTCCCATGATCGACCCAACGCATCGTCCGGCCGAGGACGTGTCCTACCTGACCTTCACCCTGGCCGACCAGCTCTGCGCGGTGCCGGTGCCTTGCGTGCGCGACGTGCTGGCGCCGCAGGTCGTGACGCGCATCCCGCTCGCTACGCGAGAAATCGCCGGCAGCCTGAACCTGCGCGGCCGCATCGTCACCGCGATCGACCTGCGCCGTCGGCTCGGACTTGCCGACTCCTTGGAGCCGCGCATGTCCGTGGTGACCGAGCAGGGCGGCGAGCTGTACGCCTTGCTGGTCGACGCGGTGCAGGAGGTGCTGAGCCTGTCTTCCGCCGAGATCGAGCGCAACCCGCCCACCCTGCCGCCGCCCTGGTCCGGCTACAGCGCCGGGGTGTGCCGCCGCCCCGACGCGCTGCTGGTGCTGCTCGACGTCGCCCGGCTGCTGCTGCTGGCTCCGGAGATCGCGGCATGACCCGCGCCGCCACCGGCACGCGCTGCCTCGTGGTCGACGACAGCCGCACGATCCGCCACCTGGCGCGCCGCGTCCTGGAGGCGCAGGGCTGCACCGTGGAGGAGGCGGCCGACGGCCTGGAGGCGCTGACCGCCTGCCGCAGCAGGATGCCGGGCTGCATCCTGCTCGACTGGACCATGCCGGTGATGAACGGCATGGAGTTCCTCCGCGCACTGCGCTCTGAGTTCCGCCACGACCTGCCCCCGGTGGTGTTCTGCACCGTGCGGACCGGGGACGGCTTCAGGCGCCAGGCGATGGACGCCGGCGCACGCGACTACATCGCCAAGCCCTACGATCCCACGTTCATGGTGGCCACGCTTGCCGGGCTCGGCGTGCTGTGAGCGCAGCGCCCGGCCCTATCCCCGACCTCGCGGCCGACCCCGCGCAGGCCGGCGTCGCGCGTGTCATGGTCTGCGACGACTCCGCGGTGATCCGTTCCGCTATCGCCCGCATCCTGGAGCGCGACCCGGCCATCCGCGTCGTGGCCCGCGTAGCTGATGGCGCGCAGGCCGTGGCCACCGCGCGCAGGATCGACGTGGACGTGGTGGTGCTCGACATCGAGATGCCGGTGATGGACGGCCTCGCCGCTCTGCCGCTGCTGCTCGCCCAGGACCCCGGCCTGCGCGTCATCATGGCCTCCACCCTGACCACGCGCGGCGCCGACATTGCGTTGCGCGCGATGCGCCTGGGCGCCGCGGACTACGTGCCCAAGCCTGCGGCCGACGCCCTGGAGCGGGCCGGCTTCGCCGAGGAGCTGATCGCCAAGGTCAAGGGCCTCGCCCGGCTGCGCCGCCCCGCCGCCGCGGCCAGGGCAGCCCCCCCGCCGGCCCACGGCCTGGCGGCGGCACCCGCGCGGCGTCCGACCCTGCTGGCGATTGGCAGCTCCACCGGCGGCCCGCAAGCGCTGTTCACACTGGTGCAGGCGCTCGGCACCGCGATCGACGTTCCGGTAGTGCTGACCCAGCACATGCCGGCGACCTTCACGCCGCTGCTCGCCGCCCACCTGACCCGCCTCGGCGCCATGCCGTGCGAGGAGGCGCAGGACGGCGCGGTGCTTCGCCCCGGCCGCATCGTCCTGGCGCCCGGCAACCGCCACCTGCTGGTGCGCCAGGACCGGGGCACGCTGCGCGCCGTGCTGTCCGATGACCCGCCGGAGAATTTCTGCAGACCCGCCGTGGACCCGATGCTGCGCAGTGCGTGCGCCGCGTGCAACGGCCACGTCCTGGTGGTGATGCTGACCGGCATGGGCCAGGACGGCCTTCTCGGCACCGAGCAGATCGTGCGCGCCGGCGGCAGCGCGCTCGCGCAGGACGCGGCGACCAGCGTGGTCTGGGGCATGCCCGGCGCGATCGCCCGTGCCGGACTCGCCCACGCAATCCTGCCCCTCTCCCAGATCGCACCGAGGATCCTCCAGATGTTGTCGTCACGATGAGCGGCGCGTTCGAAGCGTTGTCGGGCGTGCTCAAGGCGCGCTCCGGCCTGATCCTCGGCCCGGACAAGCAGTACCTGCTCGAGACCCGCCTGGCACCGATGCTGCGCCGTGAGTCGCTGCGCGACCTGCGTGCCCTGGCCGACCGCGTGCTTTCTGCCCCGAACGGCCCGCTCGAACGCGAGCTGGTCGAGGCGATGACCACCGGCGAGACCCTGTTCTTCCGCGACGACAAGCCGTTCGTGCATCTGCGCGACGTCGCCCTGCCGCGGCTGCACGCCGCGCGCGCCCCCGGCGCTCCGCTGCGCTTCTGGTCCGCCGCCGCCTCCTCGGGGCAGGAAGCCTACTCGCTCGCGATGCTGATGGCCGACGCGCCTGCCGCACTTCGCCGTCCCGTGCGCATCCTGGGCACCGACCTGTCGCGCGAGAAGATCGATCGCGCCCGCGCCGGGCTGTACAACCAGTTCGAGGTGCAGCGCGGCCTGACCCCGCCGATGCTCGCGAAGCACTTCACCGCGCAGGGCACGTCATGGCGCATCTCCGACGCCCTGCGCGCGGTCGTGGAGTTCCGCAGCTTCAACCTGCTCGACGACCTGGCGCCGCTGGGGACCTTCGACGTGGTGTTCTGCCGCAATGTCCTGATCTACTTCGACGCACCCACCAAGACCCGCGTCCTCGATGCCGTCGCCAGGCGCCTGGCGCCGGACGGCGTCCTGTACCTGGGCGGCGCCGAGAGCGTGATGGGCCTGACTGACCGCCTCGTCGCCATGCCGTGCGGCCGTGGCGTGTATCGCCCCGCGTGACCGCCACCGGGTAACGGGCTGTTCACCATGCGCCGGTATGATGACCAAGAGGCCGGGACAGGGGCGACCGGCCAAGCAGGGAGAGCGGAATGGCCATCGACAAAGCTATGAAGGTGCTGATCGTCGACGACTACAAGACGATGCTGCGCATTATCCGCAACCTGCTCAAGCAGATCGAGGTGAACGACGTCGAGGAGGCCAGCGAGGGCTCCGAGGCCCTGGCCAAGCTGCGCGCCGGCAATTTCGGCCTGGTCATCAGCGACTGGAACATGGCGCCGATGACCGGCCTTGAGTTGCTGCAGCAGGTGCGCCAGGACACCCGCCTCAAGGCCACGCCCTTCATCATGGTAACTGCGGAGAGCAAGACCGAGAACGTCATCGCCGCCAAGCAGGCCGGCGTGTCAAACTACATCGTCAAGCCGTTCAGCGCCGAGACGCTGAAGGAGAAGATCGAGAAAGTGGTCCATGCGTGACGCAACCCAGATCGCGGCGCGGCTCCAGGAGCTGGCGCCGACTCACCCCGGCTCGGGCCTGGCAGAGCTTGCGTGCCACGTCCTTGCCCTCGGCAATTCTACCAGACGCGAGCACGATCTGCTCGCCGAGATAGAGGAGCTGGATCGCTCCATCTCCCAGATGCGCCAGGAGGTCGCCAGGCTGCCGGTGGATGACATCGCCCGCACCCACATCCCCTGCGCCACCGACGAGCTGGACGCGATTGTCACTCACACGGCCGTGGCCACTGAAACGATCCTGGAGAGCTGCGAGGTGCTCGACACCCTGGCGGAGACGCTGGGAGAGGGCCCATCGCACATGGTGCAGGAGATGACCATGCGCATCTACGAGGCCTGCAGTTTCCAGGACATCACCGGCCAGCGCATCGCCAAGATCATCGCGACCCTGCAGGCGATTGAGGCCAAGGTGGGCCATATCCGCGGCGCGTTCGGCAATCCGTCGTCGCAGCCCGCCCTGCCGGACGACGCCAGCCTGCTCAACGGCCCGCAGCTTCCCGCGAACGCGATGGCGCAGGCGGAAATCGACCTTCTGCTCGCCGATTTCTAACGACGGCAGATGAGCGGCACGGAAGACGACGACGCCCTGGCGGCAAGCTGGGCGGCTGAGGCCGAGACGGCGGACCTGGCGGCAAGCTGGGGAGCCGAGGCCGGGACGGACGATCTAGCGGCAAGCTGGGCGGCGGAGGCGGAGGCGCCTGCGCAGGCCGCGCAGGTGCTCAACCAGGACGAGATCGACAGCCTGCTCGGTTTCGACGACCCTGGCGGCGAGGTCGAGGGCAGCTGCTGCATGCAGCGCATCATCGATGCCGGCCTGGTCAATCACGAACGCCTGCCAATGCTCGAGATCGTGTTCGATCGTCTGGCGCGGATCATGTCGACCTCGCTGCGAAACTTCACCGGCGACAACGTCGAGGTCTCGGTCAGCAGCGTGACGTCGCTGCGTTTCGGCGACTATCTCAATTCCATCCCGCTGCCCTGCATGCTCGCCGTGTTCAAGGCCGAGGAGTGGGACAACCACGGCCTGCTGTTCGTCGACTCCTCGATGATCTACTCCATCGTCGACGTGCTGCTCGGCGGGCGTTCCTTCACCACGCCAATGAAGGTTGACGGCCGCCCTTACACCACCATCGAGCGGTCCCTGGTGGAGCGTCTGATCCGCGTGGTGCTCGAGGATTTGTCCAGCAGCTTCGACCCGGTCTGCGCGGTCAACTTCCGCTTCGAGCGGCTGGAGACCAACCCCCGCTTCGCCACCATCTCGCGCCAGTCCAACGCCACTATCCTGGTTCGCATCGACGTCGAGATGGAGGACCGGCGCGGCCGCATCGAGATGCTGCTGCCCTACGCCACGCTGGAGCCGGTCCGCGAGCTGCTGCTGCAGCAGTTCATCGGCGAGAAGTTCGGCCGCGACCCGATCTGGGAGACCCATCTCAGCGAGGAGCTGCGCAAGACCGACATCGCGCTCGACGTCGTGCTGGCCGAGCAGCAGATGCGGCTGAGCGACGTCGTCTCGCTCAAAGTCGGCGACCGGATCACCCTCGACACTCAACCGGGGGCGCCGGTGCAGTTGCGGTGCGGCACGACGCCGCTGTTCGACGCCCATATCGGCCGCAGCAAGAACCACGTCGCCGTGCGGATCGACCGGCGCCTGGGCAGCGACGGCGAGTGACCCGACGCCTGCCGGTCAGCAAGCAAGGCTGGGCTCTCCCTCCGCTGCCATTCCAACGATCCAAGCGGATCGTCGGAACCTTTGGCAGCTGCGCCCAGACCCGCCAGGGGCGAGCCGCCCCTGGACCGGCCTTATACGCCCGGCATCATTGACTGACACATGCCCACGTTCTGGTTCCGACTGAGGTGACGCGCTCCGGCTGTGCGGTGAACCAGTTCCAGGCAGCGCAGCACGCATCGACGATGTCGTCGTAGG
>JAABUU010003091.1_pt1 | contig 21874 bp, 18 predicted proteins | sample 5559301 | NCBI WGS metagenome assembly JAABUU01 (sample SAMN10711884, study PRJNA513360) | rock metagenome | isolation source: Antarctica rocks | place: Antarctica: Victoria Land, Richard Nunatak white | reverse complement strand
CGATCAGATTGATATGCCGCCAGGCGACGGGTGAGATGCCCTGGAGGATCGTCATAGCCTCCGCATCGCCTGTCGCCAGCTTCTGCGCGAAGACGCGCGACAGCAGCAGCGTGTTGTAGTAGATGATAGCGTTGGCGATAAGCCGCGCGCACTCATTCCACATCTGCTGCTCCGTCTCGGTCTTCACCCGAAACTTGCCCGCATTGACGTACGAGATCGCACGCCGCAGACGGTGGTACGCCTCACCACGGTTGAGGGCTGTCTGCACACTCTGCCGCAGCACCGGATCGTCGATGAAATTGAGAATGTGGGTTACTATCCAGCGTACATCTTGTGCGTCATTCGCCTCGTCATCACTACATTTAGTGGTCCGGCAACGCTCGTGGTCGCTCCATGAGCGTCTTTGCACGCGACATCAGTTGTTTCCAGTCCTACGAAGCACAAGATGTAGTGGTCAGACATAGGGCAAACACAAGATGTACGCTGGATAGTTACGAATATGGATCGTTCGGCGCATCGCATCCAACTCCCACAGCGCTTTCTTGGTCTGGTTTTGGCGGGCATAGGAACTGAGCTTGCGGACGATCGTCGCTTGCGTCACCTCCTTCTGCGCCAGCGACGCCAGGATGCGCTAGATATTCGGCCATTCCCTGATAATCACGGCATCGAAGGTTTTGCGCGCGGGCTTGATCAGGGACGCGGCGTCGTGGCTGGGATGATGACCGCCGACCAGGCCGTCCATCTTTTTATGCAGATCGCGGTACCGCGGGGCGAACTGATAGCCGAAGACGTGCAAGATGAAAAAGTTCACATGGTTGGCGCCGTGGGTGTCTGTCGAATGCCGTTCCGGTTGCACGTCTGTGGTATTGTGGTGCAGGATATCGTAGACGTAGTGTGATTCGTGCTCGTGCGTGCCGATGATGCGCGCATTGACCGGCACATGGTTCAACACCAGCGAGTAGGCGCTCACCCCTTTATTCAGGGCGAAGTACTTGCTGGAATGTCGCGCATTGATGGTCGGGATCTGCGTTTCGATGCGCTGGCCATCGCTACTCGAATGCTTCTTGTCGTCAATGTCATAGGCGTTGAACATGGGCAGCGCCACCGTGGCGTTGGCGCCACGAATAAAGGGGTCCCCGTAAGCGCGCTGGCCGTTGGCGTACACCCATACCACTACAACACAAGCGACTACAACTATTGGCGCAACTACTACACCGAGTACGGCTACTCCAACACCAACACCTTCAACCAGCCCGCCGGCCCGTGTGGTGACTTAGGTCTGATGCTCAACACTTGGTTGAACAGCCTCAGCGGCGAGCCGGTGATCTTTACGGAGGATAACTGGACCTCCAACGGCGCCGTTACCCCCGACTGTAGCCAGGACGATGGGTGCGATGGAACCTATCTCGTCGATCTGTTCACCTGGCTGAAAGACCACGGCTATACTAATTCCGGCAGCAGCCCGATCCGCGTGATGTGGTATCGTGGGGCTGATGACGGCAGTGGCGGACATACGTTGGGCATCTACACGCCGAACGGCGTCGGTAAGCAGATCTACTTGAACGCGTGTACTAACAACGCGATCAACAACATCGAATCGTCGATCGACAACGACTACTACTATCTGCGCAACGGCGCCTGCTATTGAAGACGCCGGTGCCACGCTCATCGCGGTTCGGCGGTCGCGCGTCGCTGATCGTCTGGCGATAGCAGCATTAGGAGGGGTGATTATGTCTGCACATGATGGTCATGGGGCTATCAACCGCAGCGCGGCATTGATGGGCGGCATACTTATCTCTCTGTGCTTGTGGCCGAGTCCTGCCGTAGGACAAGCGGCCGACGTGCGCGGTGGACGCGCGCCCCTGAGCGGTGCGGCTAGCGCCCTCGTGCGCACCGTCCGCGTCGGGCAGCATCCAGTCCTGATGGCCGTCGATGCGCGAGACCGGCACGTCTTCGTCGCGAACGCCGGTCCGCTCGCGGGTGACCATGTCCTCCCTAGCCGGCCCGGCAGCGTCAGTATGGTCGACGAGCGGACCGGGGCGGTCCTCAGGACGGTCACGGTGGATCAGAGCCCCGTCGCCATCGCCTTCGATGCGCCGACGCGGCGCGTGTTCGTGTTGAGCGCCGGGACGATTAGTATCGCCGCTGGCGCGGTGAGTAACGGCAGCAGTCTTGCCGTGCTCGACGCGGCGACGGGGGCGCTACGACGAACGGTCGCGGTCGATCCGATCCCCGTGACGCTATCCGGTGCCGGCGGGGTGCCCGGCGCGCGGCAGGCGCTTGTCGTGGACTCAGCGAATGGGCGGGCGTACGTGGTCGTATCGACCTGTGTGCTCGTGCTCGACGGATCGACGGGCCTCGTCCGGCGGCGGATCGTGCTCGGCGGACAGCCATCGGTCGCCGCCTTGGACACGTCGGCCGGACGCCTCTATGTCGGGGACGCCTACGATCCGACAATCCCGACCGATCCCAGCCCAACGGGCGCGACAGCGCGCGGGTTCCTCGCCGTGGTCGATCTGGCAACTGACCAGGTCCGTGCGAACATTGTCCTGGCACAGCAGGGGGTCGGGGCCATCGCGGTTGACGGACAGGGCGCGCGCGTCCTCGTGATCGAGCCGCGTGGCGCCAGCGCGCGCGTCATCGTCGATGTGCTCGCGGCGCGCACGGGGGCGCGTCTACGCACGCTGACACTGCCGGATACGGTCGGCGGGGGAGACTGCGCCGTTGCGCTCGACCGGGCGACAGGCCATGCCTTCGTGGTGTACACCCCGAACGGCTATGAGGCGGAAAACGGCGCTGGGGCGATGCTGTACATCCTCGACATGGCGCAGGGGGGGGGGCTCCAGACAGTCCCGCTAGCTGGCCCTACCGGGGGGTACTTCCTGAGCCGAACGGTGGCCATCGTCGAGCGCCCCGCACGCGTGCTCGTCGCGACCGCACGCGGAGGGCTGAGTGAGCCGCCGGGGTCCGTGGCCGTCTACAGCAGCGGCATCAGTGTGTTCGATGCCCCTAGCGGACAGTTCCTGACCATGTTGCCGGTAGGCATAGGACCGCAGGACGTGGCGATAGACGAGAACACGCATCATATCTTCATCACGAACGAGCATGACAACACACTCAGCATCTTCGACGCCACTCGTCTCTAGGTGGAGTCCTTCGTCGAAGGATCTGTCAATGACTAGTATGCGCACATGACGTGATGCCGTTGCCCTTGGTGTGATAGGAACGTTTTCGCTCGTTCCCCAGCCGCCGTTGGCAGCTGGGCGCCTCGCCAGGATGTATTTGGCAAGCACTTCCAGGCTCATGCACACATTTGATGATACTGGTTGGCAGCCTGAGTGCTATCTATAGTGAGACCGCCTCCCACACACGTTTGAGGAGGCCAGTAAGCCCTGTAGCCCGGCTTTGGTACGTCCTACCAGCCGATTGTCGCGCCACTCGCAGCAGCCCTGAGCGACGTCAGCGCCCTCATCATCAAATGTGTGCATGACCCCGTTTCTCAGTGCCGAATACAATGAACAGGTCGACGACGCTCGTGTGCTTGCGCATAGTCTTCCGGCTGTACTTCTTTTCCAACGTAGGCGCTGAACTCCCCATTCAGTCCCTCCAGCATCTCCCGGAACGGCGCGCGCTCCTCCTCGGCATCCTTCAGGGCCGCGAGGTAGTCATCGATCTGGTCGCCGGGGATCAGTACTTTGCCTGTGAACACCTCTGGCATCGTCTACCTCCCGTCACGCACCTCACGCGGGACGCGCCCGTACGTCGTCTTTCCATCATACCGCGTTGGGGCGACGACGACTGCGTGGAAAAGAAAGGCGTGCCCCGGCATCGCACCCACATCATGAGTTCTACATCATGCGCCGCCACTGGCCGCCCTGGTACGCTACCCATCGTGGAGTGGCGGCCGGGCCGTTGTGGGGACGCCGGCCGGGCCGCCGCACACTACCACTCCCATGTCACGCCTCACACTCCTTCACGAACTCTTGACACATCCCTTACACGCCCTTCACGCGCGGCTGCCACACTGAAAGTACGACCTGGGAGATGCAAGGGTTTGCCTCCCGCTCGCCGATCGACACGGAACGGGGCACCGTTGAGAGAGGGGAGCGGCGGTAGCCGTCGCATCCCCAGGTCTTTTCTCATGGACACGTCACGCGGCCAGCGGTGCGGCCCCCATCACCGACAAGACTCCGGCAAGACTCCGGCTTACTGCCACTCCAAGACACGGTAGCCGTGGCGCAGGCGGCGGCGCAGGATCGCCTCGACGTGGGCCTGCGCGTCGGCACGATCCGGGTAGTAGTCGATGCGCGTCCGCTCGGGGCCACCGGTGCGTCCCCACACGCGCAGGAGCGCGCCGCCCTCGAAGAGGGCCGGGGTCCAGGTCAGCGTGTAGCTGCGGTCGCGGTTACGGGCGGGGTCGACGCTGCGCAGCCGAACGTAGGCGCGGAAGTGCGCGGCGGCGGGTGGCAGCGCCAGGCGGCGGCGTAGACGTACTATCGGCGAACCCTCAACGATCGTGGGGGGTCGTCGTCGTCACGGCCCGGCCCCTGGGGCTCCTGCGGCGGCGGGCGCTGCTGGAAGGGGAAGCCATGGGCCTCCAGGTCGCGCCGGATCGCCTGCTGCACCGCCGCCGCCTGAGTGATGGCGCGGCGGGCGTCCTCGGCGGTCGGCTCGGGCTCGTCCAGATCGGGATAGCGCGTCTGCACGGCGTAGCGCGAGAGCTCGGCTAGGGCGTTGGAGGCCCGCCGCGTGTCCCAATCGGCGGGCAGCAGCGCGGCCAGCGCATTGAGCCGGTGGGGTTCCTCGAAGCGGACGCCGGCGTAGGTCAGCGCGCCCTTGAGCGCCTTCTCGGCCGCCTGCTGCGCCCAGAACGCGGCCTGGTACGGCGACGACTTGGTGTCGGAGCGCAGCATGTCGCGGGCGCCGGCTATATCGCGCGACGAATAGCGCAGCCAGGCGCGCGTGCGCTGTATGCGCGCCTCGCGCGTCGGCCCCGGCCCCTGCGTCACGCCGACACTCCCGGCGCCCCCGCGCCGCCCGCCGTCGCCGGCGTCCCGTCGCCGTCCCTGGTCAGGGGGCGGGCGCCCTCATCGGCACGGTAGACCACGACGCCCCGCTCCTGCGCCCAGTGGAGGACACTGCCGTAGTCGCCCCAGGCGGCGGCCAGGCGCGCGGGCGTGGCCGTGACGATATCCACGTCGATGCCCTCGAACGGCAGGTTGTTGTCGATGGTGATCGCCACGCGGCGCGTGTCCGTGCCCTCGGGCAGGACGATCAGGAAGTCGGCGTCGCTGGTGGGGCGGTGGTCGCCGCGCGCGCGCGAGCCGAACAGGATCACGGCGAGCGGGCGGGGCCGCGCTTCCCGCACGATGGTCTCGACCATCCCCCGGATGATCCCCTCGGCGGGGTCGCCGGCGAGCGGATCGCGCGTCGAGGTCGTCGATGTTGTCGCCATGTATGCCTCCTCACATCTCTACGCATATCCTATCATTCTAGTGGAAGGCGGTCTTGTAGACTATGGTTGGGCCGCAGCCCGCTAGAGTTGAGATCGTGGCCATGGCCCTGCAGGAGATGCCCGAGGACGCGACGCCAGCCTTCGTGCGCAAAATGGGGAAGCGGCAGTGATTGGCGAATTTTCCGAAAACGCGCGTTTCTGCGAAACGTCGGGCGGCGATCTAGTCCCCAGCGATGCCCGGCCGCGTGCTGCCTGGATTGGGGGTGCTATTCGTCGTGGAGGGACGCCATAGTGATTAACAAACTCCGTGACCCGCTGTGGTGCTCATGATGCTTGCCGCCGACAGCGCAGTGCCATGGTATCAGCAACCGTTGTGGTTGATCCTGGGTGCCGTGGCCGGTGTCGCCACGCTTATCGGCCTAGCCATTGCCCTGTTCCAGCTCTACCAGTGGTGGGTCGGGAGGGAACGTCTGCTTCTTACCTATGACGTGTTATCGAGCGAGTATCTGGTCAGTGTTAAGGAGGCAGAGGAGTTGCGGGACCGGCTGTCTATCACGTTCGATAACCAGCCGGCCCAAGGTTTCGATATCCGGGCCTACCTCGTCGAGTTCCGCAATGCTGGGACGCGCGACGTGAGCGATACTCGCTTCAGGAGCAAGGTCGAGTTCCTCTTTGGAGACCAATGCGAGGTGCTGACAGACGGCGATGTGAGGGAGAAGCCTGAGCTCGCCGCCGTTGTACTGACGCGGAATGACACACACACCAAGCTCGTTCTCGAACCGTTACTGCTGAAAAAGGGTGAGTGGGTCCTGGTGCGGGCGCTTGTGAAGAATGGCGGTCGATGCAAGATGATGGCGCGGCTGGACGAGGTTACTTTAGTCAACGCGGACGAGCTATTTGACCGGAAGGGTCGGCATATAGGGCGGGGATTGATCGTACTCTTACTAATGCTCCTCGTCGCTTCCATTTTCGATATTGCGCAGATAGTTGGCTGGCAGACAATCTCGCCCAATCAGACCGTCCGGCTCCTCTGGTTCATCGCTCTTTGTCTAATTGTGTTTGTCGTTGTCGAATTCTTTATCTATCTAATCTATAGGCAGGTCCTGACGATCCGGCAGCAAGGCAAGAGGCGGCTGATTGATTAAGTTTTCACTATGAGGTCACAACACGCCTCGCCTAATGATTGATGGTGTAACTGTTCAATTTGCGTTGCGTTGACAAGATTTCGACACTGTGGAGGGTCGGGCGCGGGCTGCTAGCCGCTGCTTCGGTAGTGGAAAGTGCAGCTTCTCGACGGCCGTGCGCTTCGACGCCTCGCCGCGGCGGTCGTACCGCTGGGTCGTCGTCACGTTGGCGTGTCCAGCGAGTTGCGGCACCGTCGAGATATCGACCTGGGCTTCCCGCAGATCGGACACGATGATGTGGACACTTGTCAGGATCATCGCTTTGCCTATAGCTCCCCATCCGTGCGACGCTCCCACTCGCGCGCCTTACGCTTGGCCGACTCGCGGTTGTGGGCGATGTAGACCTCCAGGCTGCGCAACGAACTGTGCCCGCTGAAGCGCTTGAGCTCGACCTCGGTGTAGCCCTTGGCGGCGCGGGCGCTGATCGCTGTGTGCCGCAGTTGGTGCAGGTCCCAGCCCGGCGTGTACCCCTTCCACAGCGTGTCGGCCTGGCGATAGGAGAGCCGGGCGTACCCCTCGGCCGTGAGGTCGGCGTGGCGTGGGTTGCGCGCCTTCCGCGCGGTGATGAAGAGCGGACCGTGCGCCGGGTCGCCCCTCTCCTTTATGTAGGCATCGAGGTAGCCGGAGACGCGGCGAGAGAAGAACATCTCGCGCGGCTTGTCGCCCTTGCCCTGGACGCGGAGGCAGCGCTCCGTCCAGTCGATGTCCTCGATGTTGACGGCGAGGGCCTCGCGGCACCGCAGGCCGCCGTCGTAGATCAGCCAGAAGAGGGCGCGATCGCGCGCGGCGCGGATGCCACGCAGCACCGCCTCGACCCGCTCCGGGTCCAGGGCGCGCGGACCACCGCGCGTCTGGGGGCGACGCTCCAGGCCGGCAAGCGGATTGTCGGCGAGGTAGCCCTGGGTCTGGCACCAACGGACGAGGCTGCGCAGGGCGGCATACCGGCGATTATAGGTGCTCGCCGCCAGTGGTTCCTGGGCGGCGAGATAGGCGGCGGCTGCGGCGTGCGTGAGCGCCGTGGCGACGGGCTGGCCGCCGACGTGCGCGAGTAGGGGGGCAAGGTCCTGGGCATAGCTGTCCCGCGTCCGGGCGCTGAAGCGCGAGCGGGCCAGGAAGCGATCAACGGCCACGCGCAGCGGCGGGATCAGCGCGACCGGTGGAGCCGCCCGTGTCACCGACGCCGCAGCCATGTCTCTCTCTCCCCTCCCCTACACGCGTTCAGCATCAGACCGGCGACCATGTCGGCGCCGTGACGCAGGGCCACGCACAGGACCGCGCCGATCACGAGGCCACGCATAATTACGTATCCTCTCAAAAAGTCGGGGGGCGGGTATACTGAGGCCAGTGAGTCGGGGCCTGACGGAGCGTGAGTATGCTGGATGAGGTGGATCTGAGCGGGATCGCGGACCCCGAGGCACGGCGCATCCTGGACCTGCTGCGCAACGTGATCGAGGTGCAAGCGGGCGAGATCGCGACGCTGCGGGCAGAGAACCAACGTCTGCGCGATGAAAACAACCGACTCAAAGGGGAGCAGGGCGCGCCGACGATTTTGCCCACCAAACGGGCGACCGCGGATCATGCCAGCGAGCGCGAACGCCGCGCGGGGCGACCGCTGCGGCCGCCCGTGCATACCGACAAACGCTCCCTGATCCACATTGACCGCACCCAGGAGCAGGAGGTCGATCCGGCGCTGCTCCCATCCGATGCGGAGCGCAAGGGGTATGCGGAGTTCGTGGTGCAAGACGTGGCGCTGCGCACGGACACGGTGCTCTTTCGCTGTGCACGCTGGTACGCGGCGAGCACCCGGCGGAGCTATCAGGCGTCGTTGCCGGACGGCTATGCGGGCCAAGGACACGATGGACCGGGACTCAAAGCCCTGGCGCTGCAGCTCTACTATCAAGGACAGATGAGCGAGCCGAAGATCTTGGAGGTGCTGCACAGCGTCGGCATCGTGATCTCGGCGGCGCATCTGGCGACCCTGCTGATCGACCAACCCGTTTTCGCCGCTGAGTATGAGGACATCGCGCGGGCGGGGCTGGCGCGCAGCCTGCTCCAGCACCTGGACGACACCGGCACGCGCGTGAACGAGGAGGAGGAGCACTGCCACATCCTGTGCGGGCCGCTCTATACCCTCTACCGCACCACCCCGCGCAAGGATCGGCAGACCGTGCTCGACGTGCTGCGGCTGGGTGCCCCGCGCGCCTACCAGTTGAACCGCTATGCCTGGGCCTTCCTGGCGGAGCACGGGCTGCCCGCCGCCATCCTGGCGGCAGTGGGGCGGCTGCCGCAGGGCGTGGACCTCGACGCGGACACCTTCGGGGCGCTCCTGGAGGAGCACATCCCCCGGCTCGGTCCCCCGCAACGACAGCAGATCCTCGACGCGGCGGCGATCGGGGCCTACCGCATGCAGCAGGACGTGCCCGTGGTGGAGATCCTGGTCTGCGACGACGCGCCCCAATTCAAGGGCGTGACGGCGGACCTGGCGCTGTGCTGGGTGCATGCGGGGCGGCATTTTAAGAAGCTGACGCCGGTCTTCGCACACCACCGGGCGCTGGTCGAGGCGTTCCGGGCCGACTTCTGGGCGTACTACCATGAGTTGCAGGCGTATCGCGCGGCCCCCACGGCGGCGGAGCGGGCGCGCCTGGACGCGGCCTTCGACACCCTCTTCGCCCGGCGCACCGGCTACTGGCACCTCGACGAGCGCATCGCCACGACGGCCGCCAAGAAAGCGGCCCTGCTGTGCGTCCTGGATCATCCGGAGGTCCCCCTGCATAACAACCCGGCTGAATTGGGGGCGCGCCAGCGCGTGCGCAAGCGCGACGTGAGCTTCGGCCCGCGCTCCCAGGCGGGTGTCACCGCCTGGGACGTCTTCGGCACGATCACCCAGACGGCGGCCAAGCTCGGTGTCAATGTGGCCCACTATTTCTACGACCGCCTCTCCGGCGCCTACCGCATGCCCTCCCTGGCCGACCTCATCACCCAACGCGCGGCTGAAGCCCACGCCCCCGTGGCACGCGCGGCGGCGTAACCCCCGACTTTTCGATAAGATACCATAATTACCATCTCCGTGGTCATCTGCCACCCCTCCGCGCGACCCTATCGCATATAATACGTAGTTTACACGATCCAGCCCCGGTGTTGCTCACGCGCAGGGCGCTGACAAAAAGGGCCAGTTAGGGCTAGTTATCGCACCTAATAGCCCATTAGCTGCGATAGCGGTGCTGTGAGAGCAGCGCGCCTGGCGACCAATGCTACGGGGAGGTGTTGTCCCTCGCGCCTGCTATCGGGCCGCGCGGATCTTCTGGTTGAGTCGTTGGGTCGTGTCGCCGGGCGTGGCCAGCTTCAGCGCCCGTTTGTACTCGCTGATGGCCTCCGCGCGATGTCCTTGCGCGACGAGGACATCCCCCTTGCCTTCGTGCGCGGCTTCCGCCGTCGGTCCCGTGGACACGAGATGGAGCGCCCGGTCATACAGGGACAGAGCGTCGGTCAACCCCCCCGCATCGAGATGGATTTGACCGGAAATGACGTAGAGTTGCGCGTCGCCGGGCTGCAACCGGATCGCCGCGGCGATGGCAGTCAAGGCCGGATCGTAATCGCGCTGGCCCGCGTAGACGCCCGCCAGGTCGGCATAGAGGCGGGCCCGCTCCGCCGCTGTCGGCGCCAGTTGGATAGCCCGCCGGTAATCCGCATAGGCGTGCTGGTCGTCGCTCGCTTGTAGATAGATGTTGGCTCGCTGCTCATAGAGAGAGGGATTACTCGGCGTCAGGGCGATGGCCTTCGACACGGCGCCGAGCGCGTCGGGGAAATCCTCGATGCTTAAGAAACCCTGGGCGATGGCGAGATACGAGGGGACCTGCGGCGGCGACAGGCGCAACGCTACCCGATAGTCGCCCATCGCGGCGCCCATCCGCCCCGCCTGCGCCTCCACGCCGGCCCGATCGAAGTAGAGGAGGTAGTTCGTCGGATCGATCCCGATGGCCTTATCGAACGTCGTGAGCGCCGCAGCGTATGACCCGAGCGCCTGATAGCAGAAGCCCAGGCCGACAGAGGCGCTGACATACGTGGTGTACGCGGCGATGGCCCGCCGATAGAGCGGGATGGCGCGGTCGCAGTGATTTGCCGCGCGTAGGCTCTCCGCCTGCGCGTACTCCTGCGCGGCGGGGGACGGCGCGCCCCCGGTCGACACTGGCATGGTGTGTTGTGGCAAGGTCTGCGCGGCCGCCAGACCACCACCGAACGTGAAGGTGGCGATGAGGAGCGCCACCCACCAGCGGACCTGCACCGGGAGCGACCGCGCGCCCCGCACCGGGAATAGCATGACGCGCCCGCGCGACCGCGTCGCATACCGCTCACGCACAGTTCGCATGACGGCCGCGTCGCCGAGCGCAGCCGCAGGTGGTGTTTCGGGGGTGTACAGCCGGTCGAGGAACTCAGTGAACTGCATTACCTCGGCGTCCGCGCCTGCAGGGAGCGGATCGTTGGGTCGCACGGGGCGGTCAAATCGCTGGGTCATCATAGCGCTCCTTCAGGGTTTGTAGCGTGCGCGCCAACAGCTTGCGCGTGGCGTCTTCGCGTTTGCCGATCACAGCCGCGATCTCCGGCACCGTTAATTGGCCGACAAAGCGCAGCGCCAGCATCTCACGCTTGAGAGGAGGGAGCTCGCGGATGAGCATGGCGAGCCGCGCGGCGTCCTCCCGCCGCAGCACCTGCGCCTCCACCGTGTCCCCCGGTGGCGTCCGCAAGCCCAGGGGCACGAGGTCCCAGGCAACAGTCGCCCGTTGGCGGCGATGGAAGTCGGTCGCCATGTTGCGCGCGATGACGAACAACCATGCGGCGAATGGGCCGCCGCGCTGCGGTTGGTAGTGCGGGAGCGCGTCGAGCACCCGCAGGAAGACGTGCTGAAGGAGATCAGCCGCGTCCTCGTCGGTCGTCGTGCGCGTCCGCAGGTAGCCGTAGACGCGCGCACGATACCGCTGGTATAGCGCCTCGAAGGCGGCGGGGTCGCCGCACGCCGCCTTCGAGGCGTGCTTCTTCATCCCCTTGCGGCTCGCTCCGTGACACGACCTCCCGCTCAGGCTGCGCCATGCTGCCCCTCCACCCATTTGTCCACACATGCCCCCAGTCCCGACTAACGTACTACCTAACTAACTACGCAGCGTATGGGATAAACCGGACATCAGGGGGGAGATATGTGCGTTAGGTGCCCTACACTAGCCACAGCACCCGGACATACCGTCACTTAGAGTAACATTCCGTCGAAAAGCTGGGCTCTGGCACACATTTGATGGCGCCGGTCGACGGCCTGGGTGTGATCCATGATGGAGGCACGCGCCAGAAGGGTTTGAGGGGCCCGTAAGCCCATTAGCTCGCTTTCAGATCGGTTCTACCGACACATCGTGTCGCCATTCTCAGCAGTCCTGGGCGATGTCAGAGCCCGCACCATCAAATGTGTGCCAGAGCCGCTTTTGGCTCTGGCACACATTTGATGGTGCTGGTCGACGGCTTGGGTGTCATCCACGATGGAGCCACGTGCCAGAAGGGTTTGAGGAGGCCGGTAAGCCCTGTAGCGCGGTTTCAGATCGTTCTACCGGCATATCGTGTCGCTCTTCTCAGCAGCCCTGAGTGATGTCAGAGCCCGCACCATCAAATGTGTGCCAGAGCCAAAAGCTAACGGGAGGCCGTACTCGCGTTCGGTGCGCCGTTGTGTCCAATCGGTGCGCCGGAAGTCTCACAGTGGATGAGCGCATCCGCACGAGAAGCCCCGCTGGGCCGCGGCGCACGCTCCAGCCACGCGCACAAGGCCCACCAGGGAGACGTCGCACACCGCCCGCACGCGACGCCCCCGCTCAAGCCCGGGGACGGCGGCGGCACGGCCCGCGCCGCCGCCCGCGTGTCCCGACGTCGGTCGCGATGCACGGACCGTGCATCCCTGTGCAGGGGTCACCGCGCGCCGCTGCGTGTCAGCGATGGACGATGACCTGAGGCGGGTCGTTGCACCACGGGTGTCTTCAGCAGCGCGCGCGTGCATCACACTCCTCCGCTGAGGGAGTCTGGCCACGCGCGGGAGCGCCGGGCGCCAAAAGGATCGCCCCGAGGGCTAGTAATAGGACGTTGCGGGCCAGCAGCACGCCGATCGCACGCGGCTTGAACAGCACAAGTTGATAGTAGTGCTCCGGAAAGATCCACTGGCTGAGCAGGAGCGCCATACCGAATACCCCCCAGGCGCGGAGGCGGCGGCGGCTCAGGAGGGGCAGCAACGGGTAGAGCCACAGCAGGTATTGCGGCGAGAGCACCTTCCCGGCCAGCATGAACGCGAGGACGGCGGCGGCGCTCAGGCGCGCCAGGTCGTCGACGAGAGCGGGCGTGTCGGCCCAGCCGTGCCTCCGGCGCCAGGCGACGAGGTAGACGGCGCCAAGCGCCAGGACGGTGAGCGGGAGCGTCAGGGACGTCAGGAGGGGGGCCAGCGGCGCCACGATCTCGTTGCCCCCGTACCCCCACGTTTGGCTGACGTGTTGGCCCCTGAGGCGCCCGAGCATCAGCGCCGAGGCGTAGACTGTTTCGATCTCCAGCCCACGCGCGATGTGATACTTGAGGAACGCCGCGACGGCCACAAGATCGCCGTGCGCGACCACCACGCTGGGCACGACGATCGCCGCCAGGAAGGCCGCGGCATCGCTGGCCGCCTGGCCGCGCCGACGGCGCGGCCAGGCGGCCAGCGCGAGCAGGGGCGTGACGACGAGGGGGTAGAGCTTGAGGGCTGTCGCTAGCCCGATCACGACCCACGCCAGGCGTTCGTGTCGGTCGACGAAGAGCGCGATCGCGAGCAGCATGAGGACGGCCGTCGCCAGGTCGAAGCGGTCGAAGACGAGGCTGCGTCCCGCCCCGATGAGCCAGAGCGGCTGCGTCAGCACCACGCCCCAGGGCGCGCTCCAGGGCGCACCGCGCGAGCGCCCACAGCGCGACCGCGGCGCCGAGCAGATCGAACAGGAAGATCTCGAGCGCGAAGGCGACCCGATACGCGACGATGGTGTGCGTGACCAGGCGGGGCACCCAGAACACGGGCGCCGCGAGTGGGGGGTACTCGATCAGGAAGTCGCGGTAGGGGACATGTCCAGCGTGCATCAGCGACGCGTACTTGTAGAACACCCCGATGGTCCAGTCGGGCCGGTCGCGCGTGCACCGCATGATGTAGGCGAAGGCCGTCGCGTGCATCAAACAGGTCAGGACAACGACGCTCTTCGGGGTGCGCCCACCGGGTATAGGCACGCCGTTGATCTTATCCATACACGCTCCCTGTCCTGGCTCCTAGCCGCATCTGTCGGCGCACGGATGCGTCTAGGCGTCAGCCCCGCCGATACGACCCCTTGTAAGGCCAGGCGACGTGCGCTGTTACCGCGCCGCCGCCAACACGTCGCCGCCTCTCACACCACGGCCGCGCTGATAGGCCACGGCCACGAACGAGAGGATGTAGGCGGCGATGACGAGCAGCAGCAGCAGGTGGTAGCCGAGCTGCAGCGAGGCGTACTCCAGCGCGCCGCCTAGAAAGGCCCCGAGCAGGTTGGACGCCAGCGCGACATCGGGCGACACCGTGTCGCCGAACAAACGCCCGAAGATCAGGTTGGCCAGCAGGATCGGTGAGAACAGCACCGCGCAGCCCAGCGCGTAGCGCAGCGCCAGATTCGGGACCAGCAGCGTGTGGAACGGCAGCAGCAGGTTGAGCGCCAGCGTCGCCGCGAGCCCGACGTAGAGCAGGCGGATGTCCAGCCGCAGGTGCGAGCGCGCGTTGACCCCGTTGGCCAGCAGCACCGTGAGCAGGATGCCAATGATCACCAGCGCGTTGACCAGCCAGGTCACGCCGAAGAGCAGCGAGAAGTTGACGATGCTCTTGGACTCGAGCAGCAGGAAGGCCAGCCCGGTGCAGAACAGCGCCGGGTCGAAGCGCCGCAGCGCGCGCCGTCCCCCACCCAGCAGGAACAGGGCCACGAGCGCGATGAGCACCGTGACGGCCACGCCTTGCAGGTAGATCGTGGGCACGCCGCGCCCTGCGAGGTAAAGGAACGGCCAGTCGTCGGTGGCGTTCTCGATGCCGGGCTGCCGCGTGATGGTGTGCGCCCGGTACAGCGCCAGCGGCAATACGCGCAGGCGTGGCCCGTCCATCAGCACGGCGGCTGACGCGCTCGCGTAGAACCGGCCATAGGGGGCCTGACCGCCAAAGGCGTCGGTCAGCATGCCCGCGATCTTGTGCACGATCCAGGGCTGGCGGTAGTAGTTGTAGAGCACCAGCACGCCGTTGGCGCTGAGGTGGCTGCGCGCGGTCGCGAAGGACTCCTGCGTGAACAGGTAGCTCTCCAGGCGCAGGTTGGCGAAGCTGGAGGTCAGCGCCAGCGAGTCGGGCAGGGCGAAGACGATCAGGTCGTAGGTGGCGTGGGTGCGCTCCAGGAAGGCGCGGCCATCGTCGAGCACGACATGCACACGCGGGTTCTGGTAGACATGGTCGGGGTGGAAGTCGCGGCCCAGCCCGTAGATCACAGGGTCGAGTTCCACGCCGGTGACGCTGCCGATGCCGTTATGCACGGCCATGTCCGCGTCGGTGCCCGAGCCGGCGCCGATGATGAGCTCGCGCGCGGACGGCGGGAAATGGAACGTCTGGAACGGCGCCAGGTAGAAGGGGCTGCGCGCGCGCGAGGCGTAGGGACCCATGGCTTGGTGCCCGATGTTGTTGACGAAGATGACGCGGCCGCCGTCGGCGAACTTTTGGACGTCGATGCGGTAGTAGGGCGACCACAGCGAGGAGCGGCCCAGCAGCGTGGCCCACACGACGACGCCGAGCAGGATGGCCGCGTTGGCCACGCGGAAGGTGCCGCGCCGCTGCGGCAGCGCCAGCGCGGCGAGGGCCGCGATGGTGAACCAGACGCCGGGCGGGGCGCCCAGGAAGGAGATGAGCGCGAAGAGGGCCGAGCCGACGAGGGAGCCGGCCACGTCGAGCGTGTAGGCCGTCAGGGGCGGGCGTACCCTCGTGAGCAGCCGCCCCAGGTTCTGACCGAGCAAGGTGAAGAGCCCGGCCACGAGGACGAAGACGAGCGGGACGAGGAAGAAGGCCTCGGTGCCCTGCGCCTTGATCGCCCCGTCCTTGAAGAACACCTCCTGCGTGGAGCTGGCGTTGAGTTGCAGCTTGAAGGTCGCGACGATGGCGACGAGGATGGCCAGCGCGGCCGGGAAGAACGTCTGCAGGTCGACACGCCGGCGCGCCTGCAAAATGCCGAGCCCGATGCCCAGGAACGAGGCCAGCAGCACGAAGTTGGTGAAGTAGCCCAGGTAGCGGATGTAGGACGGTATCCAGCGGATGCACGTCAACTCTACGAACAGGATCGTGAACGAGCATAGGAACAGGTTGAAGCGGTCCCGAACGGTAGCGGTCATATCGTCTCCCCATAGGGCCGGCTATGCGGCCTGCCGCTATGATACACGACCGGGCGTTGCCCGCGCACGCCCACCCGCAGGGCTCGTGCCTGATCTGGGAGCGCCATCCCGAGACGTCCGCGTGCCAACGATCATGCACGAGCCCTGCACGGGTCCGCGCGACGAGCTGGGTGGGCCGCAGCTCCTCGGGCTCGTCCGGCGTCACTGTAACCGCCCTTTCACCGCGCGGGAACAGGCGGCCTCACCCCGCCCGTGCGTCGTCAGCGACGTCAGCAGCGGCGGCATCCGCCGCGCGGTCGGACCCCTCCCCGGCGGCACACTCAGGCGTGGACACCGCGTCGACGATCCGCACGTCCTTATCCTGCCACCACACCCGCGTCCCGTCGTCGAGCACGACCTCGACCTGCCCCCAGCGGCCGCGACCGGACAGAACGGCACCGTAGCCGTCCCGATACGCGACCCTAGCCCCGGCCCCCCACGCGAGGAGCGCCAGGTGGCGAACGACCGCTGCGGGGGCCGCGAGGTCCCCCTCCGCTTTCGGCTCCCAGACGTCGCCGTGACGCGCGAACAGGACGCCGCCGCGCATGACGAGATCCCGCGCCAGCGCGAGACGCCCCTCGTCCGTCTCCTGTGTCCCGAGGATGTCGTCCGTCGTCTGGCGGCCGCGCGCCCAGAGCGCCATCAGGTCGTGCGCGATCGCCCCGGAGCGCGTGGCGGCGGTGAGGCGTTCCTGGTCCGCGGCCAGCGTGGTTCGCCGTTCGTCGCGCGGGAGCGCGACGTAGGCCGGTCGGCGCACCCCTGTCGGGAGCTGGATCACAGCCAGCGGGAACCGTTCCCCTTTCCACCCCGCGATCGTCGCCTCGACGGTCCCCTGCTCCACGACGCTGGTGATGACGCCGAGGCGCGCCTCGCCCTGGCCCTCGTTCATGCGCGCGATGACGATATCGCCCGGCAGCAGGGCGACGTGCGTCGCGCGGCGTTTCGCCACGTCCTCGGGCGTGCGGGGGAGATACACATCCTGCGCGCCCAGGCGCTTGCGCGCGAAGTGGGCCACGTCGGCGTCGAGCAGCCCCTGGACGCGGACCCGCGTAGCCGGGGTGTAGCGCGCGCCAGTCGCCAAGCGCGCGAGTTCGACCGTCGTCCAGGGACGATGTGGGCCACCGGTCGCCAACGCCGCGCGATGCATCGCAGCGAGGTCGGCGGGAAACTCGGCGTCGTTCGCCCCCTGTACATCGTCGGGTGTCCCTCCCGCGGGGGACGGGGGGCGTGCCACCTCTCCCGACGGCGTAGCTGACGCAGCCCGGCCCGGCGCGTCGAGCAGCGTGACCGCCTCCCCATTCACCGCGATGTGGGGGTGATAGCGGGCGACGCGCCGGGCCAGGGCGCGCAGCGTGTCCGGTTCCCCGTGCACGAGCACCGTCACGCGCGGCCGGGCGCGCGCGACGGCCACCTCGATCTGGCCGGCGTCCGCGTGCGCCGACAGGCTGTACCGCTCCACCGCGCAACTCAGGGTCAACTCCTCTTTGCCCAGCGCGACGGTCGTGCCCTGCCGCGCTCGCAGCAGGGCCGCCCCCGGACTCTCGTCGTCCTGGTAGCCGCTGAAGATGATGGCGTTCTTCTCGTCCGCCGCGAACGCGCGCGCGTAGAGCGGGGCGGGGCCGCCGGTCATCATGCCGGACGAACTGATGACGACGGCCGCCTCGGGATTGTCGAGCAGAGCGCGACGCCGGCCCGCCGTGACGGCGTACACCGCGAGCGAGGGGTCGGCGAAGAGCGGGCGCCGCGCGTTGCGCACGTAGTTTTGCAGGCGCGGGTTGAGGTCGTGGACCTGCGCCTGGTAGAGGTCACACACGCCGCGCACCATGCCGTCGAGGTGGATCGCCGCGGGGGGCAGTTCACCCGCGGTACGCGCCGCGCGCAGGATCAGCGCCACCTCCTGCGCGCGGCCCACCGCGAACGCCGGCAACAGGGCGCGCCCCCCGCGCCCGACCACGCGGGCCACCGTCGCCACCAGCGCGCGTTCCTGCTCCTTACGGTTGGCGTGGATGGCGTCGCCGTACGTGCCCTCGGTGATCACGGCGTCGGCCTGGGGGAGCCCTTGCACGTCCAGGCCGTGGAGAGTGCGCTGGGCCGTCACCGAGTAGTCGCCCATGTGCAGGACACGGCCAGCCGGCGTGTCGATGGGAAGCATGGCGGCTCCGGCAATGTGGCCGGCGTGCAGGAAGCGCACGGTGATGGCGGGGTCAGGGGTTGGCGAGACGGGCTGCGCCCACTCGATCGGCCGCACCCGCGCGAGCGTGCGCTCGACCACCTCGGCCGTGTAGAGTGGCGTCTCCCCCTCCTGCGCCAGGTGCTCGGCCTCCATGACGCGCACGCTGTCGGCGAGCAGCAGGCGCGTCAGGAGCAGGGTTGTCTCCGTACAATAGATCGGCGCCGTCGGGAACCGCTCGGACACAAGGGGCAGGGCGCCGGTGTGGTCGATGTGCGCGTGCGTCACCAGGATGGCCTCCGGCGGCGCGGCGTCCAGCCGGTCAAGGGCGGGCAGGCGATCCTGCCCGGCGCGTGCCGCCGGGCGCATTCCCGCGTCGATGAGCACGCGCCGGTCCCCGATGCGCAACAGGCCGCACGAGGCCCCGACCTCACCCGCGCCGCCCAATGGGATGTACTCCACCTTCACGCTTGTCCGTCCCCTCTTCCTCGTTCGTCCCTGCACCGCGCGCCGGCCCTCCCGGTGCGCCGGTGACGCCTCAGCCTTCTCTCTCTAGTGTCCCAGACGCGGCGCGAAAGACGGAGACTCCGTCATTGACGTTTGCGGCTGTGTTTGGATCCACGAGCCCCCTGTGCCGCTAGCCAATTAAGCTCGCTTTGGAGATCGAAAGACGTGGGTCATCGCGCACCGTGGCCCGACGCAGGGGGGGCGCGCCTGGAGAGTGCACGCGCTAGCCGGCGTGTTTCTCCGCGCGACGCGCGCTGTGTGTGGCGCGACCGAACACAGGGCCGCGCCGGGCGCGGGAGAAAGGGTGCTTCCACTATCTAAAAGGGAAGTGTAGCTTTTCGACGCCCTGGCGCTTGGCAGTCTCGCCGCGGCGGTCGTAGCGGGCGGTGGTGACGACGGAGGCGTGGCCGGCGAGTTGCTGCGCCGCCGAGAGGTCCACGCCGGCGTCGAGCAGATCCGACACGAACGAGCGCCGCAGGTCGTGCGGCGAGACATGCGGCACGCCGGCCTGCGCGGCGCGCTTCTGGAGCATGTTGTAGACGGCGATGGAGCTGAGGCCGTCGCCGTGGACCGCCCCGACCTGCGAGACCGGGAGGAAGAGCTTGCCGGGGTGGTCGCCGCGGCGGGCGAGCCAGGCGGCGAGGGCCGCGCCGGCGGTGGCCGTTAGGGGGACCAGGCGTTCCTTGTCGCCCTTGCCGTGGCGGACGCGCAGCGTGGGCGGGTCCGCCGTGTAGTCGGCCAGGTCGAGACTCACCAGCTCGGTACGCCGTACCCCTCCTATATAGAGAACGGCCAGGATCGCGGCGTCGCGGGCGCCAGCCGGGCTCGGGTCGCGCCGGCAGGCCTCGACGAGGGCCTTAAGCTCACCGCCGGGCACGGCGCGGCCGGCCGGGAGGCGGGAGCCGCGCGCCCCCTTGACCTCGGTGACGCGGCGGTACTCCTCGTCCGTGAGCAGGTTCTGGTTGCGCGCCTGCTTGAGCACGCCGCGCAACGCGGCCAGCGTCAGGTTGATCGTCGCCGGCGCGCGTTTCTTCTTGGTCAGCGGGTCCTCCTCGCCCAGGCGGCCGCGGATATAGTCGAGGTGGTGGGCGCGCAGCTCGTGCCAGGGCATCGCGGCGGGATCGACCCCGATCAGCCGGGCGACGGTGGCCAGGCGCTCCTTCACGACCGCCTGACTCTTAGGCGCGAGCGTCGCCAGGTAGGCCGCGAGCGGGTCGACGAGCGGCTGTTGGGGGAGGCTAGAAAACCTTATCAAACTATTTATTTGAGCTGTCTCCGGCTTTGAATGCTTGATCGCACCGTTAGCCTCATTGCCCATCATCAGGCCAATCTCGTGCCCGGTGTTGCTCCCAACTTCTCTAACCATAGATGGCGAGATCTCACACTCTCAACCGCGAAGGACACAAAACCGGCGTACAGTTCGTCGAGTTGCCGTACCAATGCTGGGTGCGCGTCGGCATCCAAAGGTATCGCCGTAAGCAAGCGCACAGAGAACGAAGACTCCTCCCAACGCTCCTCCATTCCCTTATTCAATTGCGTGGACGCAAAGTAACAGAGCACATAGAGGCCGAATGTACAAGGAACAATGGCGATAGTCATGCCGCAGATCGGCGATAAAATGTTTGCGGGAAGGAATCTCAGGAGAACAACAGATGGGGGATACCCTTGCGTTTCCTTAAGTCCAGTCAACGTGCGCTCGTATTCTGTCCGTCCAAGTAATGAGCTATATAAATCCTTCGTACGCGGGGGTACAGGTACGTTAACATATGTATGCTCCCATTCAAGCTCACGAGCGATAGGAGATCTGTCCAGGTATTCCGTGATCCGTAGCCCCAAAGGGCTCTTGCTAACACTTATCCGTTCAGCAGCAAAGTCCGCACCGTCTGGCAGTGACGCCTTCGCATCCTGCACACGACTCTGAGCCCACGAGAGCACCTGTTGAGTCAAGCCCTCGGCAATCTCCAGCTTCCGCTTTTGGCTGGGTGCGATAAAGGCGGCTGACGCAGGCGTGGTAGACAGGGCAGAGCGCAACTCGTCGAAGATTGTTGGTGTATTTGCCGGGGCGGGGGCGAGTTGATCCGCCCCGATCGACATAATGCGCTCAAGCGCGACGGGAAGATGATTGTTGCTCGACGGCTCGACGATGCTGAGCGTTAAGCTTCCGGCCTGCTCTCCGGAGAACACGGGGGTTTGTTCCAGGCCAAGTTTACGCGTCAACTCGATCGTCTGATCCATCACATAGACTTTAAGGTTGTCCAAAGATACATGAGCATCGTCGACGGACGCCTCGCCCGCAAGGCCCTTGACCAGAAAATAGGAGAAAACGCCGTGCCCAATGCCCTCGAGTTCATGGGCGTACTGGTCCTCCCTGCACGCCGCCAACGTCGCCCATCCCTGGGCCGCAACGGCTAGATGGGCTTCGACGCGGGGGTTCGGCAATACTACTGCTCCCCTTCGGCTCATACGCCCCGAATGGCAGGCATCAAAAAAGCGTATCTTGAACTTTGCATGCGAGTTCGTGAAGTACTCATTCACTCGCGCCATGGGGATGGATGACTCCGAGAGAACATTTGAGCGATACTCTCTGGTGAGCAAATAGCTATCCCTATCGTCTCTTGTGCCGTGCCCGGCGAAGAAAAGAAGGATGGAGTCGTTCTCCGTTGCAGTGACACACATCGCTTTAACGGCGGAGAGGATGTCCGTGTATGCGGGCTTTACAGCCTGATCACGAGATCCGTCTGAGAATAGCGTGACATGATCGGGCTGGTAATGGCAGTAATGGATGAGGGCATCGTAGAACGCCTCAGCGTCGTCGGTACAGAAATCGAGATGGACCGACGGCGAACCTGTGTAGTCGTTAACTCCTACGACGACCGCATATCGTACCGCATCGCGCTCCGGAGTAATCACAGAAAAATCCCCTGCCGTCCTGCTTCATCGCCATGAACTCAGTGTAGGGGTTTTTTGCATATCCTGTATTGGGCAAGAACATAATGCACTGATCTGCGAACGATGGTAGCGTGAGAGGAGGGGCAGGAGTGCAGCGGCGCAGAGCACCGCGCGCGTCGTTGTGAGAGGGAACACGATGGGCCAGGGAGT
>JAABUU010003088.1_pt1 | contig 21886 bp, 17 predicted proteins | sample 5559301 | NCBI WGS metagenome assembly JAABUU01 (sample SAMN10711884, study PRJNA513360) | rock metagenome | isolation source: Antarctica rocks | place: Antarctica: Victoria Land, Richard Nunatak white | reverse complement strand
GAGATGGGGACCGGGGGGCGGCGGGGGTCGGGTGCTCACCGGCGCCTCCCCTGGGACCGGAGGTCCCCCCTGACAACCATCAATGGACGTGAAAGCTGATGCTCTGCTGATAGAGCGTGAAGCCGATGGCCGAGCAGATCGCGGCCACGATCCAGAAGCGCAGGATGATCTTGGTCTCTGACCAGGCCATGAGCTCGAAGTGGTGGTGGATCGGCGCCATCAGGAAGACGCGCTTGCGCAGGGTTTGAAAGGAGAGCACCTGGATGAGCACCGACAGGGCCTCGACCACGAAGATCCCTCCCAGGAGAATGAGCAGGATCTCGGTCTTGGTCATCACCGCCAGCCCGGCGATCGCCCCGCCCAGCCCCAGCGCCCCGGTGTCGCCCATGAAGATGGTGGCGGGGAAGGCGTTGAACCACAGAAAGCCCACGCAGGCCCCCACCAGGCATCCGCACAGCAGCGCGAGGTCGCGCTGGCCGGTGGTGATGAAGGTGATGCCGATGTAGGCCAGCAGCACGATCGCCACGCAGCCCGCCGCCAGGCCGTCGAGCCCGTCGGTGAGGTTGACCGCGCTCGTCGTTCCCGCCACCACCAGGTAGATGAGCACCGGGTAGAAGACCCCCAGGTCGATCTGGTAGTCCACGACGCGCAGACGCAGCACGGGTCCCAGGTGGGCGCGATGGATGGCCACCCACCACAGGCCCAGGGAGATCACCACCGTCACCACGAGCTTGGTCCGCGCGCGCAGGCCCAGGGAGCGGCGCCGGACGATCTTCACGTAGTCGTCGGCAAAGCCCAGCAGCGCGCAGGCCAGGGCGGCGGCGAACACCCCGATCGCCCGCCAGTCATAGGCCGAGAGGATGAGAAACGGGGTGGCGATGGCGGCGAAGATGATGATGCCACCCATGGTCGGGGTCCCCGCCTTGGCGTGGTGGCCCTCGGGCCCCTCCTCCCGGATCTGCTGACCGAACTCCCGGCGCTGCAGAAAGGAGATGAACCTGGGGCTGAGGAACATGCAGATGAGCAGGGCCGCGGTGCCTCCGATGAGGACGCGTCCCATCTAGTCGCCTGCACCTGGGGCGGTGAGGTCGGAGTCAGTGAGCGTCTGGGCCACTCGCTCCAGGCCAACTCCGCGCGAGCCCTTGATGAGCACGGTGTCACCCGGTGTGAGCAGGGCGGGCAGGGCGGCGGCCGCCGCGGCGGCATCTTCGACGCTGTGAACGCGGACCCCTGCGGCGGGTCGGGGATGACCGTCGGGGCAAAAGGCGGCGGCCATGGCGCGGGCGCGCGGACCCACGGTGAGCAGGAGCTCAACCCCGCGCCGGCGGGCGTGGACACCGGCCTCGGCGTGGAAGCGCTGCTCGTCTGCTCCGAGCTCGAGCATGTCGCCCAGGACGGCAACGCGACGCCCGGTAGCGCTCACCGCCAGGTCATCGAGGGCGGCGCGCATCGACATCGGGTTGGCGTTGTAGCAGTCGTTGACGATGACGATTCCTGAATCCAGCGTCAGGCGCTGGCCGCGCAGGGCCGAGAAGGCGACCGCGACCGGTCCGCGCGGGGTCACCCCCACCGCCAGAGCGGCGGCCACGGCGGCCAGCAGGTTATTGAGGTTGTGGGCCTCGGAGAAGCTGGGCGCCAGCTCCAGGCGCTGGGCGCCGGCGTCGATGGTCACGCCATCGGGGCCCTGGTGGACGAGGGTGACGTCGCCTCCAGGGCCAAAGGTGACGGTGTGCAGGTCATCTCGATGGTGGGGCTCAAGCAGCGGCTCGTGGGCGGGTGAGACGATCGTGGATCCGGGCTCCAGGCCCGCGATGAGTTCGGCCTTGGCGGCCGCCACGTTCTCCACCGTGTCCAGGAGCTCGAGATGCACCGGACCGACGTTTACGATCACGCCTACCTCAGGCTCGGCGATGGCGACGAGCTCGGAGATCTGGCCGCGTCCGCGCATGGCCAGCTCGAGCACCAGGATCTCGGTGGCGGCCGGCGCATGAAGCAGGGCCAGGGGAAGGCCGATCTCGGTGTTGAAGTTCTGCGGGCTTGAGAAGGTGGCACGGTGGGGGGCAAGCAGGGCGGCCAGGATGTCCTTGGTCGAGGTCTTGCCCGTCGAGCCGGTGATGGCGATCACCGCAGCGGCCAGCTCGCGACGCCAGGCGCGGGCCAGCGCCTGCAGGGCCGCCAGGGGGTCCTCGGCGCCGAGCCGGACTGCGCGACCGTCGGCGTCGCCCATGGCTCGGAGGTGGTGGGGCCGGGCGAGCACCCCCCAGGCCCCCCGCGACAGCGCCTGGACGACGTGGACGCCCCCGTCTGTCCTACTGCCGGGCAGCCCCACGAACAGGTCTCCGGGGCCGGCCTGGCGCGAGTCGATGACGGTGCGCCGGGGGCCCTGGGCGCGGGCGCCGTCGGGCGCGGCCGGCGTCGAGGGGGATGGTGCGAGCAGGCGGGCGCCGGCCGCCTCGGCCACCTGCTCGGCGCTCCACCGCCTCACCGGTGCTCGCTCATCGACTCAGAGACCGACTCGCCCGGGAGCCGGCGAGGAGATGGTGGAGCGCCTCGCGGGCCACCACCACGTCGTCAAAGGCCACCCGCCGCCCGTCTGCCAGCTCCTGGCCCTGCTCGTGGCCCTTGCCGGCGATGATCACCACGTCGCCCGGCCCGGCCCGGGTCAGAGCGCGGCGGATGGCCTCGCGTCGATCGACGATCGCCTCGACTTCGGTCGTGGCGGGTGGGCCGGACGGCCGGGGTGGGTCCACTCCGGCGAGGATCTCCGCGATGATCGCCTCCGGGCGCTCGGAGCGGGGGTTGTCGGAGGTGACGATGACCCGGTCGGCGTGGGTGACGGCAATCGCCCCCATCTGCGGGCGCTTGCCCCGGTCACGGTCACCCCCGCAGCCAAAGACGCAGGTGAGCCCGCCATGGGCCAGCGGTCGCGCGGCGCGCAGGACGTTGGCGAGCGAGTCGGGGGTGTGCGCGTAGTCGACGAGAACGGCGAAGTCCTGGCCCTGCGCGACGGGCTCCATGCGCCCGGGGACGGGGTCCACCTGAGGCAGGGCGGCGACGATGGTGGACACCGCCACCCCGAGGAGGCGGGCGGCGGCGTAGGCGCCCAGGGCGTTGGCCACGTTGAAGTGCCCGGGCAGGGGCAGGCGCAGGCGCGGGCTCGCTTCGCCCTCGGGCCCGTCGACGGTGAACTCACAGCCGCTGGCACCGGCGACGATGTCGCGGGCGCGGTAGTCGGCTGGGGAGTCGATGGCCACCGTCACCGCCCCGGTCAACTCGCCGGCCAGGCGGCGCCCGTAGGGATCGTCGACGTTTACCACCGCGCTGACCCCAGCGCAGAACAGCCGGCGCTTGGCGGCGTAGTAATCCTCCATGGTCAGATGAAAGTCCAGGTGGTCCTGGGTCAGGTTGGTGAACAGCGCCACCGCGAAGCGCACGCCGTCGGCGCGGCCCAGTTCCAGGGCATGGGAGGAGATCTCCATGGCACACGCCCGATCGCCGGCGTCGACCATCGCCCGCAAGGCGCCCTGGAGGTCTATCGCCTCAGGGGTGGTGCGCTTGACCGCCAGCGTCTCACCCCCGACCACCGACTTCACCGTGCCCAGGAGGCCACAGGGGCGCCCCGCCGCTTCGAGCAGAGAGCGCAGCAGGAAGGCGGTGGTGGTCTTGCCGTTGGTGCCGGTGATCCCCGCCACGTCCAGGCAGCGGCTGGGGTGGTCAAAGAAGCGGGCGGCGGCGGGGCCCATCGCCGCCCGGGCCGACGGCACCCGGATCTCGGGCACGCCGAGGCCCAGGGGGCGCTGCACCACCAGGGCTGCGGCGCCCCGCCGCACGGCCTCGGGAGCGTGGTCGTGGCCGTCGGAGTGCGAGCCCGTCACGCAGAAGAACAAGGTTCCTGGGCCGGCCTGGCGGCTGTCGTAGTCGAGCCCGGTCACCTCCACCGCGGCGACCTGGGGGCAGACTCCGTCGAGGATGCGGTCGAGCCTCATCCTCAGAGCTCGGGCGGGGTGCGGGCTCAGATCGTCACCGCCGCGCTCATGGCGGTGAGTCTAGGACGGCGGGATACGTAGGTAGGGCAGGGCAAAGGACATGATCTGACCGAAGGCCGGGGCTGCCACCACTCCTCCGTAGATCGCTCCCTGGGGCTGATCGACCTCGACCGCCACCAGCAGCTTGGGGTCGCGGGCCGGAGCGAAACCCACGAAGGAGGCGATGTAGTCAGAGGTGGAGTACAGGCCGGTGTGAGGGTCGACCTTGTTGGCGGTGCCCGTCTTTCCCGCCAGCTCATAGCCGGGGATGGCCACCTCGCTGGCCGTGCCCCCGGGGGCGAAGACGCCCTTGAGCATATTGCGCAGCTCGCCCGCGACGGTGTCGGATATGACGCGGTGACCGGGGCGTTGGGGTAGGGGTCGCCCACCCACGCTGGCGATCACATGGGGCGGGCGCAGGACTCCTCCGTTGGCGATCGCCGAGTAGGCGGCGGCAATCTGCATGGGAGTGACCGACTCGCCCTGCCCGATGGGCAGGTTGCCCATCGAGGAGCCTGAGTACCTGGGGAGCGACAGGACCTGCCCGCGCTCCTCTCCGGGCAGGTCGATGCCGGTGGGCGAGCCAAAGCCGAAGGTCCGTACCCAGTGATCAAAGCGCGCGCGGCCCAGGCGCTGACCGATGGTGATGGCGCCGACGTTGCTGGAGCGGGCGAGGATCTGGGCGGTGGTGAACGCCTCGGTCCCGCGGCTCTCGGCCTCGCCGATGGTGCGGTCGGCCACCTGGATCTGGGGGGCGAGGGTGAAGCTGGTCTGCGGGGTCACCAGCCCGTCCTCCAGGGCCCCGGCGACGGTGAAGGCCTTGAACGTCGATCCGGGCTCGTAGTTGTAGCCCACCGCCCGGTTGAGGTGGGCGCTGGGAGGTGCGCCCGCCACGTTGTTGGCGTCCACGCGGGGCCAGTTGGCCATGGCCATAACCTCCCCGGTGCGAGGATCCATGACGATCGCGCTGGCGTTGTGGGGTCGGTAGACGCGTCCCACCTGGGCCAAGACATCCTCGACCCGGGTCTGGATGACCGAGTCAAGCGTGAGGCCCACGTCCTGCCCGGGACGTACCGGCGTGCTGTCACGGACGGCGATGGGCTGTCCGATGGCGTCGCTGGTCACGCGGCGCTGCCCCGCGGCCCCGGACAGCTGGCGGTCATGCGCGTACTCCACGCCGGCCAGACCGGTGCCGTCGATGCCCACCGTGCCGAGTACCTGCGACGCCAGGGCACCGCGCGGGTAGGCGCGCCGACTTACGGGAATCAGGGTCAGCCCGGCCACGTGCAGCGACTGCACGGCGTCGGCCCGATCGGCGGGCACCTGGCGAGCCAGGTAGACGAAGCCGTGCGAACGCTGGCCCAGCTGTAGGGCCAGCGCATCGGCGGGCTGGCCGACCAGGGGCGCGATCTGCGCCGCGGTAGCGCCGGGATCCCTGACCAGACGCGGGTTGGCCGCGAGGTCGTCGGCAGGCTCAGAGACCGCAAGCTCGACACCCCGCCGATCGACGATGGCTCCTCGCGGTGCGGGCAGGGTGACCGTCGTCACCTGCTGGGTGGCGGCGGCCAGGCGCAGACGGTTGCCCTGAAACGCCCCCAGGTAGGCGGTGCGGACGGTGGCGACGGCCAGCAGTCCTAGGAACGTCGCAAACAGGAGCCCGATGCGGCGATCCACGGGCCGGGGCCTCAGCGGCGGGGGATCGTAGTGGTCGTGGTGGCCGGTGCGGCGGTCGTCTGGGGCGTCGTGGCGGCGGTGGGCGTCGTGGTCGGCGCGGGGCCGGGCCCAGCCGCGGTGGCAGCGGAGGTGGCGGAGGCGTTCCCGGCCGTGGCGGCGGTCCCGGTCGGAGAGGCGGCGGTCCCCATCGTGGCGGCGGTCCCCGTCGCCGAGGCGGTCCCCGTCGTGGCGGCGGTCCCCGTCGCCGAGGCCGCGGTCGCCGTCGTGGCGGTGGTCCCCGTCGCCGAGGCAGCGGTCGGCGCCGGGACAACCCCGGCGGCGCGCAAGGCGCGGCCGGCGAGGCCGGCATCCCGCGGCGAGGCCGAAAGGAAGCGCACGTCGCCGGCCGGAGCCATGACCATCCCCAGTCGGCGACCCTCGGCCTCTATGCGGTCGCCGGCCGACAGCTGCGATACCTGGGCCTGAAGGCCGGCGTTCTGGCGCTCCAGGCTCGTCGCATCCTGGACCGAGCGCCCGATGCCGGCGTTGAGCTTGAGCAGGGACACCTGCATGAACACGATGCCCACCAGCGCAAAGGCAATGATCCCGATCCACAGACGCCCCCGGATCAGGCGGTCCAGCAGCCGGTGATCGGGCAACTCGCCCACGAACCGCCCCAGGCGTGGCCACAGCGGCGCGGGGGTCGACCGGTGGCGGGCGGGGGTGGTGCGGGGGGCGGGCGCGCGGCGCTGGCGGGACGGGGCAGGCGCGCGGCGCTGGCGGGACGGGGCAGGCGCGCGGCGCTGGCGGGACGGGGCAGGCGCGCGGCGCTGGCGGGACGGGGCCGGAGCCCCAGCGGGAGCTGGCGCGGTGGAGCGCGCGGGCCCCGAGACGCGACGGGGACCACGAGGAGCGACACCGCGCCCGATGCGCGTCCGATCGGTCAGGCCCGCGGCGTCGGCGGGGGCGGTCATGAGCTCTCCCCCAGCTTGCGCGCCACGCGCATGCGCGCGGAGGAGGCACGCGGGTTGGCGGCCACCTCGCCCGGTGTGGCAACGATGCCTCGTCTGAGAAGCTCGGCCTCGGGCTCATGACCGCATACGCACACCGGTAGCTCGGGTGGGCACACGCAGCCCTGGGCCCGATCAGCCAGGAAGCGCTTGACGCGGCGATCCTCCAGGGAATGAAAGGAGATGGCTGCCAATCGGCCACCCGGGCGCAGGCACTCCCAGGCCAGCGGGAGTCCTCGCTCGAGCTGGCCGAGCTCGTCGTTGACGGCGATGCGCAGCGCCTGAAAGGCGCGCTTGGCGGGGTGCCCCGCGGCGAAGCGAGCCGGGGCGGGAACGGCCGACTTGATCACGTCGACGAGCTCTGAGGTGCTGACGAGCTCCTGGCGCTCGCGCCGGGCGACCACGGCGCGAGCGATCGGCCCGGCGTAGCGCTCCTCACCGAGCTCGCGCAGCAGGCGGGCGAGGCGCCGTGCGTCCCAGCCGTTGACGATGTCCTTGGCCGTGAGCTCCTGGCCGGGGTCCATGCGCATGTCCAGCGGTGCGTCATAGGAGTAGGAGAAGCCCCGCTGGCGGGTGTCGACCTGCATCGAGGACATGCCGAGGTCCAGGTAGACGAGGTCGGCGTTCAGGCGCTCCTCGCGCAGGACGGCCAGGCCCTCGGCGAAGCCGGCGCGCAGGAAGCGGGTGGCGCAGGCCAGCTCGGCGGCCAGCTCCTCGAAGCGCTCCTGGGCGAGTGGGTCGCGATCGATGCCGATGAGCGTCCCCCCGGGCCCCAGGCGCCCGGCGATCAGACGCGCGTGCCCGCCACCACCGAAGGTGCAGTCCACCGCCACCTGCCCGGGCTGCGGATCGAGCATCTCGATCAGCTCACCGGCGAGCACCGGGACGTGGGTGGTGGTCATGTCAAGCAGGCTGGCCAATGGATGCCGTCATCTCGCGGGTCCGGTTGACGAGGGTGGCCTTGTAGTCGGCCCAGTCGGCCCGGCTCCACACCTCGAGGTAGTCCCCCCCGCCGGTGATGACCACCTCCCGGTCCAGACCCGCGTGCTCGAGCAGGAAGGAGGGCAGCATCACGCGGCCGGCGGCGTCGAGCTCGGTGTCAAAGGAGTTGCCGTAGAAGAAGCGCCGCAGGCTGGCCGCCTCGGGGGAGTGGGAGGGCAGGGAGTCCAGAGTGCGACGGGTATGGGCCTCATAGTCCTCTGGGCGCCAGATGGCAACGCATTTGGTGATGTCGGGCTGGGGGGAGACGACGACTCCCTCGGACAGGGCGGCCCGGAACTTGGCGGGGATCGTGAGCCGATTCTTGGCGTCCAGCGTGTGGTCGAAGGTGCCGCGGAAGGCCACGTGCCCGTTCCTCCTAGAAGTGGTCCGAACCGAGGTGGAGGGGTGGGAGGAGCCCCTCCACCCCGGTTCGCTGCCGCGAAGGTACCCCACTTTCCTCCACAACGCAACTGTTCTCCCACACTTTGTCCCACATCGTGACCCAAAATGTCCCGCCAAGACCCTAAAACGGCTCTGGTCCGGGCATTTTCTCGTGGGCGAGCGGCGCCCCCGACGGGCAGCGATGCGCCACGTTGACGTGCAAGTCTGCGTCCTGGTCGAGGACTTGCAGCCACAGTCCCACCGGCGGGCGCTACCGGCGTGGAGGGCCGGCGCGCGAGGGCGTCCCCACCCTCGCCGGAGCGCGAGGCGCCAAGTCCCCGCGGGGCCGCGGGGCCGGCGCCGCCTGGGAGATCCGATTGTCGGTGTCCACGATGACCCGGCACGGGCGCTTGGCCAGCAGGTAGGCCGCGGTGGCACCCATGCGCTGCTCGTTGGCCGGGGCATGCAAGGTCGACAGGTAGATGACGTCTGAGCCCAGCCGGCGCGCCTCGTCGACCAGGGCGCCACCGGGATTGCGTGTCCTGATCAGCCCCGTGTGGACCTTGATGCCCTTGCGCCGCCCCTTGATGCGAGCGCTCTCCAGGACGCTGCGCCCCCGTGCCTCCTCGTCCTCCAAGCCCGCATCGAGGGAGAGCTGACTGGGCACCGGGAGCACGTAGACCACGTAGACCGCACCCTCCTCACCGATGAGCTTGGCGGCGCTTGAGAGGGTACTGGCGCTGACGTCGGCACCGAAGATGGGCACCAGGGCGGTGCGGTAGTCCAGCTCGTGGAAATCGGCCGGCCGCACGGCCCGGGCGAGCCGGTGCTCGGCGGTCGGGCTGAGCCCCTGTCGACGGCGATAGATCAGGTAGCCGACCATGCCGAGGATCATCCACGGGATGCCCACCAGACGCGCCTCGCTGTGCAGAGCCACCACCGAGATCCACGCGGCGAAGGTGCCCAACAGCCCCACCACTGCCGTCATGGGGATGTCGGCTCCACGAATGCGCACGTTCCAGGGCATGCGGTAGGGACGCTCGCGGTCGGGGTCGGAGACGCGCAAGGCGATCACCGCGGCGTGCGCCGTGGTGAAGGAGAGCATGGCGCCGAAGGAGTAGAGGTTGCCCAGGACGTTGGTGTTGCCGAAGCGGATGAGCACGGCGGCGAGCAGCGAGAAGAAGACGATGGTGAACCACGGGGTGCGGTGGCGGGGGTGCAGTCGGGCGAACAGCCCAGGAAGCTGTCGGTGCTCGGCCAGCGACCAGGAGAGGCGGGAGATCCCGATCAGCCCAGCGTTGGTGGCGATGAACAGGATGGTGGACGCCAGCGCCCCCACGTAGTAGCGCGCGACCGTGAGCACGGTGCCGTGTAGCCCCAGACGCGAGACGATCCCCAGGATGGGGTCATCCTGGAAGCGATCGCCCAGGAGGGTGTGAAAGTGCCCGGGGTGGCCGGGCAGCGCCACGACGGGCAGGGCCGACAGCGCCACCACCGAGATCCCCGCGTACACGCCGAGCACCGCCAGCAGCACCAGGTTGACGGCGCGGGGGACGTCTCGCCCGGGGTCCCTGGCCTCCTCGGCCATGTTCGACACGGTTTCGATGCCCGTGTAGGCGAGCATGGCCAGCGACAGGGCGAAGATCACCTGCCCGTAGCTGGGGACGCTGCCCAGATGGATCTGATGGATGAGCAGCCCCGGATCGAGCACCAGGAACACGCCGAGGCCGACGAGCAGCACCTGGGTCCCGAGATCCAGGATGGCGAGGACGAAGTTCAGATTGGCCGACTCGCCAAGACCCCGTATGTTCAGCGCCGCGAGGAGGACGACGGTGACGATCCCGCCGATGATGTCGCCGGGATTGTGCAGGAGCCCGTGCAGCCCGGGGAACACGCTCAGGTAGTGGGGCACGAAGAAGGCCGACAGGGCGATGGTGAGGATGTAGTCCAGGCTCAGCGCCCATCCGGCGAAGAAGGAGACGACCTCGTTGAAGGCATGGCGGGCAAAGGAGGAGGAGCCTCCCGCCTCGGGAAACATCGACGCTCCCTCGGCGTAGGTCTTGGCGGTGAGGGCGAACAGCCCCCCCGCGAACAGGAACACCAGGGGGGTGAGACCGAGGGCGTGAGCGGCCACCAGCCCCAGGGCGTAGTAGATCGAGGAGCCCACGTTGCCGTAGGCGGTGGCAAACAGCCCGGGAACGCCCACCGAGCGGCGCAGGCCATGTTGGCTGAGCCGGGCCACTAGCGAAGGACGTTGTGAGGGACGCGCCGACGGTGGCAATCCATGCGCCCGCAGGGTAGCGAGCCCATGCGCCGGCTCCGGATCCAGGCGGCGGGGCCCGTCGGGTGAGGGTCAGCCTGAGACCACTGCAATTCGCCGTGCAACGCCCCTGCCCAAGCAGGAGCCAGCCGTATCATGCCGACGCCCCGGGGCTGCTCGGGCCCCACATGGACACGGCGCGACGCGGAAACTACGACTCGGGAGAGGACTTCGTCCTCGAGTACGGAGAGCTGCGCTTCACCTTCAACGAGCGCGACTTCGGCGAGCGTTGCGAGCAGGCAGCCCTCAAGCTCGGCTTCGTGGGCTCGCGCCTGGGCGATGAGGAGCTCGAGGACCTGGTGGATCTGGCGGTCAACGGGGAGATCAAGGACCCCGCCTCGGGCCTGGGCGAGCACGTCAACGACTGCTGGCCCGAGCTGCTGGGGCCGGCCGATCGCTCGCTGGTGCACTGGCTGCGGCGTCTGGTGTTTCGCAGCGCATGGCTGGATCAACGCGTCAACGAAGGCGAGCTTGACATCGCCTTCTGCGACGAGGTCCGAACCTTTGCTTACGTTCAACCCGACCGCGGCGGTGAGCCCATCGAGCTTGCTCCCGAGCCGTCGTGGGGACGGGTGGCCTACCGGCGCTGATCGGTGGCGGCGACCGCCTCCAGTGCGGCGGCGCGCGCCTGGGCGATGGCTTCGGCGCCGGCGCTCCCCACCAGGAGCTCGGCGCGCAAGGTTCCGCTGGACACGAGGTCCAGTGCGGGTAGGCGCCCGGTGCTGGTCTGGGCCACGTCCAGGGCGATGACGGTGGTCTCCCCGCCCACGGGGACGCCGGCGACGGCGATCACCGTCAGCGAGCCCCCATCGAGGATGTTGCGCGCTGCGGCCAGGGCCCTGCGGGCCATCGCCGGAGGCAGGCCGTCGAGGCCATCGATGAGGACAACGGCATGCTCACCGCGGGCGGCGACGCGCTTGGCGGTGTCGACCGCACGCTCAACGGCCTGACCCAAGGCGTCGGGGGAAGCAGCGAAGCTCTGAGCGGCGGTGAGCGTGACTGAGCCGGAGCGCCACTCCGCGATCTCCTCGGGGCGGACGCCGGCGAGGACGACGCTGACGGAGAGCTCGGACTGCCCGCCCAGAGCCTCGGCCAGACGGCGCAGGGCCTCGGTCTTTCCGGCGCGCGGGGCGCCGACGATGGTGGCGCGCGAGCCGCGGCCGAGGGGGGTCAGCCATTCGATCGCCTTGAGCGTCACGTCCTCGGAGTGAAAGGCGAAGCGCTCGGTGGGAAAGCCGGCGGGTAGATCCTCGTAGTGAGTGCCCTCGGCGACCTCGTCGGCGGAGGCACCGTTGATGGTGTCCACGCGCACCAGCGACGGGTAGCGCTCCGTGCGCCGGGGGCGACGGACGGGGCCCGCCACCCGGTCACCGGAAACCAGCTCACAGCGTCGCACCTGGGCGGCGGAGACATAGACATCGTCGTCAGAGGGCTCGGGAGGATGCACGCGCAGGAAGCCCGACCCGTTGTCGAGCAGGTCGACCACCCCTTCGGCGAGGCGCTCGGGCGCAGCCTCGGTCGCCGCCCGCTCTTCGCGCTCGGGGTCTGCTTGCCGGGTCGAGGCCGCCGGGGCACGGGCCGACCTGGGCTTGGGCGCCGCCGCGCGGCGCGAGGCGGGCGCCTCGGCGGGGCCCGCCTCGTCATCTCCGCGCGCGGGACGTCGGGCGCGGGAGCGCGCCCGCGGACGGGGCGCCGGGTCCTCAGAGCCCGGCTCCGAGGCTGGGTCGTCGGCCGGCTGCTCTGCCGAGACCGGCACGCTGTCGGACTCCTCCTCAGAGCCCTGATGGCGCAGGATGGCGGTGATGAGCTCGGCACGTCGAAGGCGGCGAAAGCCGTCGACGGAGAGCTCGGAGGCCAAGGCGTGCAGATCGGCGAGCGGGCTGGCTTCGAGCTCGCGGCGTTGCAGGACAGACATGGGGTTCTCCTTGATCGGATCGGTTCGGGCGGTGGGAGTCCGGCGGCGTGGGACAGCCGCCGGCACCTCGATGGCACGGTCAACCTTAGCGGGCACTGCGGCGCCGCCCGGCGAGGCGCCCGCCGCACCCGGGTACAGCGACGGTCGAGGATCGCCGCCCTCGAGCGGTGATCGGTGCTGCCTTTCCGTGGCAGTTTGGGCCGCGAGAGCAGGCCAGGATCATCGCCCCGAGCGTCCGTGCCAGCGCAGGTCGTCGCTCAGGCTCAGCTCGGCGTCCACCTCGCCGCGTCCACTTAGGGCGTCGCGCACGGTGAGGAAGTCCTTGGCGGCAGCCACGTCGTGGACGCGGAAGATGTGAGCGCCCGCGTCGATGCCGTGAGCCAGGGCCGCCAGGGTGCCGCCCAGGCGCCGGGCCGGCGGGCGCCCGGTCAGAGCGCCGATGAAGTCCTTGCGCGAGATCGCCATCAGCAGGGGCCTCCCCAGGGCGTGAAGCTCGCTGATCCGGCGCAGGACCTCGACGGTCTGGCGCGGGGTCTTTGAGAAGTCGGGACCGGGGTCGAGCACGAGCTGCTCGACCGCCACTCCGAGCGCGCGGGCGCGAGCCATGCGCTGGTCCAGAAAGGCGATCACGTCGGCGGTGACGTCGGGGTAGCGCCGCGGATCGTGGACGCGTAGGCCGGGAGCGGCGCGGGTGTGCATGATGACCAGCGCCGCGCCGGTGCGGGCGCATACCTCGGCCACGCCGCGATCGGCCAGGCCGCTGACGTCGTTGACCATCGCCGCCCCCGCCGCCACCGCGGCTGCGGCCACCTGCGCCTTGTGGGTGTCCACCGAGACCAGGGCCCCGAGCTCCCCCACCGCTCGTTGAATGACCCCGACCACGCGCTCGATCTCCACCTCGACCGCCACCCGCGGCCGTCCGGTGACTGCCGACTCCCCGCCCACGTCGACGATGTCGGCCCCGGCGGCCATGGCCTGCTCGACCCGGCGCAACTGCTCCCCGACACTGCGCGCCCCGGGATCTGAGAAGGAGTCAGGGTTGGCGTTGACCACCGCCATCAGCCAGGGGCGCTTTCCGAGGCTCAGGGTGTGCGGGCCGGCACGGAGCGTGAGCACCGGCGGTGGCAAGGATCCGGCGACGGCTCAGGGGCGGGGATGGGAGACCGGGCGTACGGGCGATCAGCCTCCGACGCGCACCCGGGAGGTCGTGGCCCGGCTCACGCCGAAGCGGTTGACGGCCACGACGCGCACGCGGTGAACGCCCTTGGCCAGGCTCGCCCGGGGCCTCAGATGGGTGGCCGTGGTGCTCGCCACCCCGACGCCGTCGATCGCCACCCGGTAGACGGGCGCACCCGAGAGGTCCTTGGCGGCCTGCCAGCGGATGACGGGCCGACGGGAAGGTCCCGAAGGGGCGCTGGAAAGGATGCGAAAGGCGCGGGGCGCCTGGGCGGAGCTGGCCACCACCAGGCGCCGCGCCCCCGCTGCTCCCTGCAAGAAGGCCACCACCGTGTTGCCCCGGTGATCGGCGCCCGCGCCCAGGCCGTCGGCCACGTCGACCGGGCCCAGCGCCGGGTTGGAGAGCAGCGCTTCGGCGGTGAAGGCACCGTGGTCGAGGGGGCGCGCCCGGATGGACGGGCCCAAGCTCTGGCGCCAGGCGATCAGCCCCGAGCCGTTGTCACCCACGGCCTCCACCGGCGAAGGGGCGATCGCGTTGGGCAGGCTGTCCACCCGCCGAGGGGCGAGCAGGGCACCCTGGTCGACGAGATCGGCGACAACCTCATGGCTGGTGCTCAGCCCCACCCCGGTCAGTCCCACCCCGTTGGCGATGAAGTCAAGGCTGGGGACATCGGCGCCCTCCCCGCCGAAGGCCAGGCCGTCGATCGCCACCGGGGCGTCGAACTCCGAGCCCACCAGGCGCCGGGCGATGGCCCGGCTTCGCACCGTCGACCCGTCGCTGAAGCTCTCCCGAAAGGTGACCAGGGCGTAGCTGGAGACGTCTTCGATGCGCACCTCCGGGCTGTCGGCACTGCCGCCGGGGCGTCCGTCGAGGCTGTCGAGGGTCAGGTCGCGAGGCGCTGAGCCCAGTTGGGTGCCGATGACCCGCCGTGCCACCACGTGGGTGGCGCCGCCGGCTCCATCCTCTCCCCAGGTCACCAGCGCACTGGCGTCGGAGGACACCGCCACCCGCGAGCGCTTGAGGAGACCGTCACCAGCGCTGGCCGAGGGGTCGAGGTTCAGCGGGGCTCCCACCACGACGAAGCTCGAAGCCTGTCGATCGAGATGGGCGACCCGGACCACGGCGGGGCGGCCGGGGACGGTGAAGGAGAGATAGCCAGTCCCGTCCTGGGCCATGGCCAGAGCTGGGTCGGTGGCCGGGGAGGCGACGAGCTGGGGGGCGGAGAACGGCCGGCCGGCGGCCGGGGCCACCGACGCGTAGAGGGCGCCGTTGTCGACAAAGGCCACCGTCAGACGCCCGCCGAGGGCGGCAGCCACGACCGGCGTGGAGAGCGTTCCCTCCAGAGAGCCGTCAACGCGCTCGGGCGGCGACCAACCGCGGGGGAGAAGGCGGGTGACGAACGGGTGGCTGACGGCCCCCTCGGTCTTCACATAGACGATGGCGCCGTCTGCGTCGCGGGCCAGCGCCACCGCACCGACACTCTGCAGGGAGGGGCTGGGGCCGTCCACCGAGCGCCCCGCGACGGTGGCGGCCACGGCCGAGGAGCAGAGGCCGAGCGTCGAGAGACACAGCGCCAGAACCAGGATGCACAGGGGTAGGCGCGGGCCCCAGCGGGCGGGAGACAGAGGGGATGTGGGGAAGGCAGGGGTCGTCAACAGTGCTGTCCGAGGAGATGGGTGCGACGTTCAACCGCCGGGCGCACCCAAAGTTACGGGTCTGGGCGCGCGGGCGTCGGAGTCCCCCGGGCGCCGGCGGTCAGGACCCGATGAGCCCTTCGGCGCGTGCCTCGACCGCGAAGCGCTCGAGCTCGGCGTCGCGGCGGGCAGGGTCCCAGCCCAGCTCGTCGGCGAGTACGGCGGCCACCCGAGCGGTGGGGGCGGCCGGCGCGGTGAGCTCGCCGGCGGCCAGCAGGCCCAGTCGGGTTCGGCGCAGAAGGACGTCGCCGATGCTGCCCGCCTGCTCGCGGCGGGCCGCCTGGGCGACCTCGGCCAGCAGGTCGGGAAGTCCCTCCAGGATCGGTTGGGAGAGCTCTCCGCGCTCGGCGGCGACGGCGAGCACGTCGTGGGCGGAATGCCCGTAGCGGCTGGCCAGCGCCGGGTAGGAACTCTCGGGCACGCCCTCCACCCGTGGCAGCTCGGCGGGGTCGACGGCCAGACCGAGCGGGATCTCGTGGGTGCGACACGGTGCGTCGCGGGCCTCGCGCTCGACCAGGCGGTCGACTGCCGCCTTGGCCATACGCCGCCAGGTGGTGAGCTTGCCGCCCGTGATGGTGATCATCCCGCTGGAGGTCTCATAGAGCTCGGCCTTGCGCGAGATGTCCACCGACTTCTTGGGGTCTCCGGTGGAGATCAGGGGGCGTACCCCGGCGAAGGCCCCCATCAGATCGGAGGGCCCCAGCGAGCGTCCGAAGAAGTCGTTGACCGCCTTGAGCAGGTAGGCGACGTCCTCGTCGGCGGGCGCCACGTGGTCGAGGTCTCCCTCGTAGTCGTTGTCGGTGGTGCCGATCAGGGTACGTCCCAGCCACGGCAGCGCGAAAATCGAGCGTCCCGATCCGGCGGGGACGATCGCCCCGCCCACCAGGGGGACGTCGGATTGGCGCAGGATGATGTGCGTGCCCCGGCTGGGGCGGATGCGCGGGACCTCGGCCTCGTCGTGCAGCTCGTCCGGTCGCAGGCGATCGGCCCACACGCCGGTGGCGTTGACCACGTTGTCGGCGCGCACCTCGAAGCTGTCGCCGCCGGCGGCGTCGCGCACCCGCACCCCCGCGGCGCGGCCGTCGATCTCGATGAGCTCTGAGACCTCCAGGCGGTTGGCGCACACCGCGCCGAAGCGCTCAGCCTCCCCGAGCACGGTGAGCACCAGGCGGGCGTCGTCGGTCTGACAGTCATAGAACAGATAGCCCGAGGTCGGCGCGCGCTGGGCCAGCGCGGGCAGGATCTCCATCACCTCCTCCCCCGAGATCATTCGGTGGCGCTCGGGGCTCCAAGCGGTCTCGGCGTCCGTGCGTCCCCGCCGGCCGGGGCGCTCCTCGGCGTCGGCGCGCCCCCGCCGAGCGGAGCGGTCCTCCCCGCGGCCGCGTAGCCCCCGCGGGGCGCGTAGGCGATCGACAGCCATGACGTCATAGAGGTTGAGTCCCACGCCCACCATGCGATCCGGCCTGGCCCCCTCGAAGGCCGACACCACCAGCGGCAGGGGCGACACGAGGTGGGGCGCCAGGGCGACCATGAGCTGGCGCTCCAGCAGCGCCTCGCGCACCAGTCCGAGGTCGAAGTTCTGCAGGTAGCGCAGCCCGCCGTGGATGAGCTTGCTCGAACGGCTGGAGGTCCCCGAGGCGAAGTCGGCACGTTCGACCAGGGCGACGCTGTAGCCGCGGGTGGCGGCATCGAGGGCCACCCCCGCCCCGGTGATGCCCCCGCCGATGACCACCACGTCAAAGGGCTCCTCGCTGAGGGCGGCCAGGGCCTGGGCACGGTCGATCACCGCCCGCAGTCTGGCACGGTTGCCCCGGACGGCTTAGCCTGCGGGCGATGACCGTCCGCGACGCCCGGCCCGCCGACTTCGACGCCGTCACCGGCCTGCTGACCCAGCTGGGCCGGCCGGCGGTGGACGCCGATTCGCGGGCAGCCTGCGAGGAGGTCTACCGGGCCCAGATCGTCGATCCCGACGTCGAGCACCTGGTGGGCGTTGAGGCCGACGACGTGGTGGTGGGTTTCTGCTCGCTGCACTTTCGCAGCCGCCTGAATCAGTCCTCACCCCAGGCGTGGGTCCCCGATCTGATCGTCACCGATGGGGCACGCGGGCGCGGATGGGGACGCGCTCTGCTCGAGGAGGCACAGCGGCGCGCGCGCGGGCGGGGCTGCTTCTCACTGGTGCTCGAGTCGGGCCATGAGCGCCGGCGCGCCCATGGCGTCTATGAGGCGGCGGGCATGACCCACAGCGGGCGGGCCTACGGCCTGGCGCTCAGAGGTCGGCGAGCTCCCCGGTGATCTCCCCCACCGAGGCCTTGGCGTCGCCGAACAGCATCGAGGTGCGCTCGTTGAAGTAGAGCTCGTTGTCGACGCCCGCGAAGCCGGGGCTCATCGAGCGCTTGAGGACGATGACCGACTGGGACTCGCCGACGTTGAGGATGGGCATCCCGTAGATGGGCGAGTCGGGGTTTGAGTTGGCGGCCGGATTGGTGACGTCGTTGGCGCCGATGACCAGGGAGACGTCGGTGCGGGGAAACTCGGGGTTGATGTCGTCCATCTCGCGCAGCTGCTCGTAGGGAACGTCGGCTTCGGCAAGCAGGACATTCATATGGCCGGGCATCCGCCCGGCGACGGGGTGAATCGCGTACTTGACCTCAACCCCGCGGGCCTCCAGGGCCTTGGCGAGCTCGCGGACGGCGTGCTGGGCCTGGGCGACGGCCATGCCGTAGCCGGGCACCACCACCACCTGACGCGCGTAGGCGAGCTGGACGGCGGCGTCGGCGGCCGACGTCGAGCGCACGGTGCCCCCATCGGCGCCCGCGCCGGGGCCCGATCCCGCGCCCGAGCCGCCCCCGCCCCCGAAGCCGCCGGCCACGATGGAGGGAATCGAGCGGTTCATGGCCACCGCCATCAGGTTGGTGAGGATGGTGCCCGAGGCGCCCACGATCATCCCCGCGACGATCAGCGCCGTGTTGTCCAGGGCCACCCCGGTGGCGGCCGCCGACAGGCCGGTCAGCGCGTTGAGCAGGGAGATGACCACCGGCATGTCGGCCCCCCCGATGGGCAGCACCACGAAGTTTCCCAGCACGGCGGCGGCCACCAGGATGAGGATGAACAGGCCCTCGGAATGCGAACCGGCGGCGATGATCACCGCAGCGGCCACCGCGACGACGAGCAGTAAGCCGTTGACCACCTGCTGGGCGCGCCCCAGGCTGACGGGACGCCCGGGGAGGATCTCCTGGAGCTTGGCAAAGGCGATGTTCGAGCCCCAGAAGGACACCGATCCGACAATCGCGGCAAACAGGGAGAAGATCGCCACGTACAGCGGGGTGGCGCCGGCGTAGCCGCCGGAGTTGCGAAACTCCGCCCAGGCGATCAGGGCCACCGCCCCGCCGCCCACCCCGTTGAACAGGGCCACCATCTGGGGCATCGCGGTCATCTTCACTCGCCGCGCGGCGGGGACGCCGATGGCGGTGCCCAGGGCCACGCCGAGAACGATCAGTCCCCAGTTGCCCTCGCCCCGCTGCAGCAGGGTGGCGATCACCGCCACCGCCATGCCCACCGCGGCGATGCGGTTGCCGCGCACCGCGGTGCCCGGCCCGGTCAGGCCCGACAGACCGTAGATGAACATGCCAAAGGCGACGATGTACAGGACGCGGATGAAGTTGGGGTCCTGCACGAAGGCGCTGGCGAGCACGGCGGTCACGGCCCGTCACCCCCCGCGGCCGAGCCGGCGCCGGCCTCGGGCTCTGACCGGGGGTCCGGGCGCGGGTCGGGCTTGCGCTTGAACATCTCGAGCATGCGGTCGGTGACCAGGAAGCCGCCGACCACGTTGATGGTGCCAAAGGCGATGGCGATCACCAGGATGATCTTGTTCAGCGTTCCGTTGGCCGACAGGCCGATGACGAGCAGGCCGCCGAGCAGAACGATGCCGTGGATCGCGTTGGTGCCCGACATCAGCGGCGTGTGCAGGGTGTTGGGCACCTTGGAGATGACCGCGAAGCCGATGAAGCCGGCGAGGACGAGGATGGCCAGGTTGGTGACGAGCATGGCTTCCTTCCTTATCTCGAGGGGGCGGCCTCGACGGCCGCCCGGGCGCCGGGGTGGACGATCTCACCGTCACGCACCACGCATGCCCCCTTGATGATCTCGTCATCCCAGTTCAGGGCCAGCTCGCCATCGTCGCCGAGGAAGAGCTCCAGCAGCGCCTGGACGTTTCGGGCATAGAGCTGGGAGGCGTGCTCGGGCATGTCGGCGGGCAGGTTCAGCGGGGAGACGATCTTCACGTCGTGGCGCACGACGGTCTCCCCCGGCTCGGTGAGCTCGCAGTTGCCGCCCGACTCACCGGCCAGGTCGACGATGACCGACCCGGGCTTCATCGCCTCCACCGCGGCGGCGGTGACCAGGCGCGGGGCGGGCCGGCCGGGAACCAGGGCGGTGGTGATGACCACGTCAAAGCGGGCGATGGCCTCCGAGAGCGCCTGCTGCTGGCGCTGCTTCTCCTCGTCGGTGAGCTCGCGGGCATAGCCGCCCTCCCCCGAGGCCTCAAGCCCCAGGTCCAGGAACTGGGCCCCCAGGGAGCGCACCTGCTCGGCCACCTCGGGGCGCACGTCATAGCCGGTGGTCTGGGCCCCCAGGCGCCGGGCGGTGGCCAGGGCCTGCAGGCCCGCCACCCCTGCTCCCAGGACAAGCACCTTGGCGGGTGGAATCGTCCCCGCCGCGGTCATGAGCATCGGGTAGAAGCGCCCCATCTGCTCGGCGCCCAGCAGGGCGGCGCGGTAGCCGGCGACGTTTGACTGCGACGACAGGGCGTCCATGGACTGGGCGCGCGAGATGCGCGGGATGGCCTCCATGGCAAAGGCGGTGGCGCCGGCGCTCGCCAGGGCTGAGGTGGTCTGCGGGGCAGTCAACGGGGCCAGGAAGCCGATGAGCAGGCTGTGGTCTCCCAACTGCCCGATCTCCTGAGCGCTGGGGGCCGCCACCTTGACCACCACGTCGGCCTTCCAGACCTCGTCGGCGTCCGCGGCCACGCGGGCGCCGGCGTCTGAGAAGGCGCTGTCGGGGAGCAGCGCCGCCGCCCCGGCGCCCGACTGCACGAGGATTTCCAGTCCCTTGGGCGCCAGGCGGCGCACCACCTCGGGGACGAGTGCCACCCGGCGCTCACCCTCAGCGGTCTCCGTGGGCACCCCGACGCGCATGCGCGGGCACGTTATAGCGTCAGGCGCCGAGATGGGCGCTGCGCCCGCGGCCAGCGCCCGACCGGCTCAGGCGCCCAGGGGGCCGAGCATGAGCCCGGTGAGGACTCCCGCCCCGCGCACCCAGGCCGACACCTGCGCGGGCGGCCATGGCCGCCCGCCGGCCCGTGACCCGGCCGCGTGGGCGTGGTGACGGCGGCGCCCGTGGGCTCTGCCCCGCGACGCGCCCGGCGCCCGCCCCGAGGGGCGCGATGAGCGTCCCCCCTGCCCCCGGACGGGGGCCCTGATCGGAAACGGAGCTCGGGCCAGCGCGGTCAGAGCCTGGGCGGTGACCCACACCGGGGTCTGGGCGCTGGTGGGCGAGTAGCGCACGCTGCCGTCGGACTGCTGGAGGGAGCGCAGGTAGCCCATGGGGGAGCGGCCGCCGCCGCGGTGCACGGAGTCGGGATCGCGTCCCGTCGCCACCAGGCCCTGGACCGCCCACGCGGTCGACTGGGCGTTTGACTCAGCACCGGGAGCCAGGGGGAAGCCGCCGTCGGGGTTCTGGTGGGAGACGATGAACCCGATCGCCCGCGCCACGGGCGCGCCGGAGCGCTGACCGGCGGCGATCAGGGCCTGGACCGCGGCGGCGGTGTCGTCGACGTCTGAGCTCGCCCCCCGAGTGCCAAAGCCAAAGCCCCGGTCGTGGTCCTCCTGGCGGACCAGCCAGCGCGCCGCCGAGTGAAGCACCGGGTCGCGGGCCGAGCGTCCGGTGGAGCGCAGGGCGAGGATGGCAAAGCTCGTGTAGTTGACCTGCTCGCCGAAGGAGCCGTCGCCCGAGCGGTGGCCCAGCAGCCTGCTCACCAGGTCATGGCCGCCCCCGGGGCCGGCGGAGATGCCCGACGCCGACAGGGCGAGGATCGTGCGCTCGAGGTCGCCGATGGCGTGCATGTGACCCGCACTGGCGGCTACGAAGTCGGCCAGCGAGCGTCCCGAGCGGCGCAGGTCGGCGGGGCGGGCACCGCCGGCGGCCGCCCCCATGGCCGCCCACCCGCTGAACAGGTCGCTGGATGACTGCCGCGGGGCACCCCCCACCCCCCCGTCGGGGTTCTGGGCGCGGTGCAGGTAGCCCAGCGCCCGGGTGATGGCGGGGTCGCCGCCGGCGCCCCGGGCGGAAGCGACCACGGCCAGCCCACCGGCGCCCAGGGCCAGCACGCAGGCGAGCGCCAGGGCGGGCGCGGCGCCGGGCAGGGGCAGCCAAATGATCTCCAGGCGGGCACGAAAGCGGGCGAGCATGCGCACCAGGGTAGGGCCAAAGGCCAGAGCGAACAGCAGGTTCCCCACGGCGTGGGCCAGGTCGAAGGGCAGCGCCTGTCCGGCGATCACCGCGTACTGGCTGGCGTTCTGGGCTCCGGAGTCAGTCCAGGTGAAGAGGTTCATGATCGCCCCGAAGGCCAGCCCCATCCCGGCGCAGACCACCGCCAGGCCCAGCCGGTCAAGGCGCCGCGCACTCAGGCGCGCGGCCGCCGCGCCCACCACGCCCGCCGAGCCCCACGCCACCA
>JAABUU010003084.1_pt1 | contig 21903 bp, 25 predicted proteins | sample 5559301 | NCBI WGS metagenome assembly JAABUU01 (sample SAMN10711884, study PRJNA513360) | rock metagenome | isolation source: Antarctica rocks | place: Antarctica: Victoria Land, Richard Nunatak white | reverse complement strand
CGCCGCCGGCCGCCGCGCCGGCGGCTGGTTCTCGGCCGAGGAGGACGCGCGGCTGGCGGCGCTGGGCGCGCGCGGCGCCTCGACCAGGCTCAACGGCACTGCGGTGGCCAGCCAGCCGTAGCTGGCATCGGCGTCCAGGCTGCTGGCCAGCGCGGGCGGGGCCGCGCCGGCCGGCGCGGTCGCCCGCGGCGCCGGCAGGGGCGCGGGCGGGGCGGCGGCGGGCGGCAGGCCGGGCAGCGGCGTCGGAGAGCTCCCTAGGGCGGGGGCGCCCTGCCGCGCGGTCGTGACCGCGTCCCGCTGCTCGCCGCCGCCTGGCTTGGCCGGAGGAGCCGGGTCTGCGCGCGGCCCCTGCTCGCCGTGAGGCCCGTCCGCGCCAACCGCGCCCGCGGGCGCCGCGGGCGGCAGCGCGGGCTCTGGCGCGCCCGCGGCGCTCGCCTTCGCCTCACTTTCCTCGGAGCTCTCGTCTCCCTCCACGCCCGGCTGCTCGCGCCCGGACGGCGCCAGGCCCGGCGGGGCTGCAGCGGCGTGCCTGAGTGCGCCCGCGGGTGCAGGCGCGCCCTCGCTGGCCTGCTCCTCCTCGCTCTCCATCTCCTCTCCGTCCTCCTCCTCCTGCTCCTCCTTTGTCTCTTCCCGGGCTTCTGCCTGCGCGACCTAGAAACCGCAGCAACCTGTCAGGCCGCAAGCCGAGGGGCCCAGGCAACCAGCAGCAGGCGGCGGCGCACCGCCGGGGCCGGCTTTGCCTTGCCGAAGAACTTCATCGTCCACCGGCCGCGCGCTGGCAATGCTCCTGCAGGGGACGCGGTGACCGGGCAGTCACCTGCGGCACAGGCGCGTTACATGCGCTTACCCTTGATGTGGAACGTTACGGGGGCGCTTGCACCCTTTCATTCCTCTGGAGATCCCTCAGCCCGTTCCACCCAGGGCAAGCCCCCAGGCACAGTAGAGCAACTTCAATTGCACGCTAACCATAGGACAGCCTTCACCGGGCCGACTCCTGCATGGAGGGTGAACAAGATCGGGAGCCGGAAGGCGCCGGGCCAGCCGACGCTGCTGCGGCCATCGTTGCAAGCACACCCCCCGCAGCGCTTGCCTTTGTCACAAGCCAGCTGCGCAGGGCTGGCAACGCGGCCTTTCGGGAGAGGCGCTATGCAGGTGTGCTGCAGGTGTTGCAGCAGCCGCGCTTGGCGCCTGCCTCGCGCCGCAACGTGGTATTGTAAAGGCGGCGCCTGCTTGCAGAGGCGCTGCGGCTGTACGGGGAGGCGCTGGCGGCCGCGCCGGGCGACGCGGCTCTGCTCGCCAACCGCTCGGCGGCCGCAGCGGCCGCGGGCGAGCCCGCCCTCGCGCTGGCCGACGCGCGGTCAGCCGTCGCGCAGCGCCCCGGCTGGGCCAAGGGCCACTTCCGGTGCGGCCGGGTGTTCTTTGTGCGCTGCCGCGCCGGCCTCCGTCGCCCCTTCAGGTTTCCCTGGCAGGGCGTGCCGCTCACTCCGGTCTGCATGAAAGCTCTGCAAGACGCTGCGTCATCCAAATCCAGGCGAGCGCAGGCTAGGCCGCGCGCTGGAAGCCCTGTACGAGTGGCGCGCGGCGGCGGATGCATTTGCGGCCGCGCTGCGCCTGGACACGGGCAATGCCGAGGTGAGCTAGGGTAGGGTGTTTCTCCCATGCACCCGCTGCCGAGCCGCACCGCCGCCGCGCCCGGCCCCTGCACGGCAGCCCGACCGCGCCGGCGCGCAACCGCGCGCGCGCAGGTCGCCAGGGCGGGCCGCGCCGCGCGCGCGCGGGCCGAGCACGAGGCCGCGTGCCGCGCGGCGCACGTGGCCGCGCACCGCCGCGACCTGGTCATGCGCCTGCGCGAGGTGTGCGCGCCGCGCCGCCGCCGATGCGCCTGCTCGCGCGCCGCGCGGCCGGCCGGGCCGAGCGCGCGGCGGCCTGGGCGCAGGCGCGGCGGCGCGAGGTGCGCGACGGCATGGAGCGCCAGTTCCGCGAGAGCATGGCCGCGCCGGGCTGGGAGCTGGAGGACCACGACTGGTGCCGCCCCCGCCCCCGCCCGGCCTGCGCCGGCCCGCCCGGGCGCCCCCGGCGGTCCCGGCCCGCCCGCCGCGCCGCGGCCCAGCCGGCGCCGGAGACACCCGACGCCCAGGTCCTGCTGGAGGCGCAGGCATAGGCATGCAGCATACTGCGCAACCGCACCCGCACTTGGTGCCAGCAGACTCAAGAAGGCCACCCGCTCGCGCAGGCGCCCGACCTTCTTCCCGGCCAGCAAGCTGGAGCGGGCGGACCGGCGCGCGGCCATGGCGGACCCGCACACGCGCGCGCTGGCCGCGCACCTCGCGGTGCGCGCCCGGCGAGGTGCCCCGTGCGGCGCGCACATGTGCAGGCACAGCGGCCATGTTCTGCACCCGCGCCCCACTGCACGGCACGCGGGTGAGCGCCGGCGGCGCGTGCTGCGCCGGCAGGCGCTAGCGGACCTGTCCGCGCCCAAGGCCACAGTCGCGGCGCTGCGGGACGAGCCGCGCTCGGCCGCGCTGGGCGCCGCCTGCCGCGCGGCGCTCGCAGAGCAGCCTGGTGCGCCGCTATGGCGCGCCGCGCGCCTGCGCATGCGGTGACGCTGTGGCTTGCGTCATGCATGGGGGTGCGGGCTCGGAGCGCTGCCGCCCGCAGGCTGGGTCCTCCAGCTCAGGGCATCGCCCGCCTGGTCCTCGCTGCATGCTCTGGAGCAGCGGTGGCGCGTGAGCTGGCGGGCCTGTGCGCGCCGCGACGCACAGCACCTGCTCGGAACCGTGTCGTGGAAAGCACACAAATAGGAGACGTGGTTCTGAACCGCCGGAGAGCGCGCGCCCAGGCGCGCATGTGCTTGTGCTGGGCGGCGGCGGCGGCGCGGCGGCGCTGCTGGCAGCGCGCGCGTGACCGCGGTCGAGCGCGGCGGGCTGCTCCACCGCATGGCCGCGCAGGCGCTGGCGGCCAACGCGGCCGCGCCCGGCGCCGCGGCCGTCCGGCTGCTGGACGCGCCCCTGCGCTCGGTCGGCGTGGCCGGTGCGGGTCCGGCCGCTCGCGCGCGCGCGGCTGCTCAGGGCGCCGCCGCGGGCTGTGAGCGACGCGCCCCATACAGAAGTCTACGCCCGTCCTGTCCCGGCCCGCTGGGTGCACGCGGCCTGTCATGCAGTGCCAGCACAGCCACTGTCCCGGCCACAGATGCAGGCGCGTGCGCGCGCAGGCGAGGCGCTGCCCGCAGATGTGGCAGCCGCGCTGGCAGAGCTGCACGCGGCGCGTGCAGCCGCCGGCTGCCCGCCGCAGTGCGACGGCGCTGCTGATGCCAGCCGTCCCCTGCACGACGCGCAGGCGCCAGCACAGCCCCGCCCGGGGCCCTCGCCGCCGCCGATGGCGTCATGCTCGCCCGAAGAGGCCGCCAGCCCCTGCGCCGTGCTGGGTGGCGGCCTGCCCACGCCCGGCGCCTCTCCCGCCGGCCTCGTGCCGCCGGGGCCACAGCCCCCTAGTGAGCAGCCTCCCTCCGCAGCGGCGCACGCCGACGGCGGCAGCGACGCCGCGCAGCCCGCCGCAGGCCCCGCGGGCCCCGGCGCGCCGGCGGCGCCAGAGCCGGCGGACTGGGCGGCGCGGGAGGCGCGCGTGCGCACCGCGGCAGCGTTGATGCCCGCGCGCGCGGACGTCCTGGTCGCGGATCTGCTCGACTTCAGGCGCGGCCGCAGCGCGCCGCCCGCCCGCCTGCGCGGCGCGCCCCGCGGCGGGCGCACGCCATCTTGCGCGCGCCCCTGCGCACCGCGCGCTGCTGTGCAGGGCGCGCGCGCGTGCGCCGTGGGCCCAACTCGGGCGCGCGCGCGCGCAGCGTGCTGGGCATGGGCCTGCTGCCCGCGCTGGACTACGCGGGCGCGCGCCTGCTGGCGCCGGGCGCACGCGTGGTGCCCGCGCGCGTGCAGGTCCGTCCCAGCCGCTGCATGCGGCCAGCCGCCGCACCGCCCCGGCGGCGCCTGTCGCCGCCCCGACGCCCCAGCTTAATCATAACTCAGCCGGCGTGCGCCTCCTCGAGTGCGCACGGGTGATGCACGCGGCGCGCAGGTGTGGGCGCTGCTGGCAGAGATGCGCGTGGGGCCCGCCGCGGGCTTCGACCTGTCGGTCATGGACCGCTACCGCTGGCACCCGGGCCTGGAGCGCGTCGAGCTGGACAGGCGCGCCCCCTCCACGCTGCCCCGCCGTGCGCCGCGCCTGGCGCGGCCGCGCCCTACCTATACCCTACCTACCCTACCCTAAGATGTGGCTCCGCGACGGGCGGCCGCCCGCGGCGCGGCAGGGTGCCCTTCCGGCGCCTGAGCGCGCCGTTCCGGGCCGCGGCGCTCGACCTGCACGCGCGCGTGGACGCGGCCGCGGCGGCGGCCGCCGCGGGCGCGCCGGACAACCTATGGGAGTCCGATGAGCTGCTGGCCGTGCGCGCCGCGGCCGCGGGCTCCTGGAACGCGGTCGCCGTGTGGTTCGAGGCGCGCGCACGACCATACCCTACCACTGCTCTGCCGCGGGGTTGTGCGCGCGGCAGCGCCGCTCGCGTCCGGCGCGCGCGCGGCGCTGCGCGCGCGGGCAGCGCATGCGCGCGCGGCACCGCAACGCTGCACACCAGGCGCGCGGTCGGCCTCTTCGCCCCGGCGCGCTCGCACGGCAGGCACGACGGGGGCCGCCCTGAGCGCGGGCGTGCGCGTCGGTTGCTCATGGCGCGCCTGCGTGGCTGGCGCGCGTAGGCGCGTGGGGTCCGCGCGCAGGCGGACATGAGCGAGGGCGTGCGCGTGGCGAGCTGGAGCGCGGGCGGCGACGGCGGGCCGCCCGTCTGCGCCTCCTGGCGGCAGGCCCTGGCGTACCTCGACCCGTGCCTGGTCGCCGAGGTGCCGCCCGCGTCGCACCAGGGCGTCGCGTCGCGCGCCTGCCCGTTGCGTGCCCTGCGCCGGCAAGGGGGCCCCGCCCGTGCGGCTGCTGCGCAGAGCTCCTGCCAGCAGTGCGGCGGGGCGAGCGCCTTGTTAAGTGAGGATTAGGGTAGGGTTTGGCAGATTATGCGGCACTGCACCGCGCGGCTGCGCTGCATGCAGGGCGAGCTGGTGCGCGTGCGCGTGCGCTGGGACGCGGGGCAGCTGCACTTTGCGGCGGAGCCGCCCGCGCGCCGCGCGCGCCACGCGTTCGTGCCGCGCTGGCACTTTGACATGGTCCTGGACGAGCAGGCGCGGCCCGCGCTCGGCCCGCGGGCCGGCCCTGCGCTTGCGGCCTGCGGGGACGCGCCGCACCCTGCCTGGCCGCTCGTCGCTTGCGCTGCTGGGTCCCGTCCAGCGCCCGGCCCGCGGCCCCGCCTGCCCCGGTGCTGGGGCCGCGGCTGACCGGACCTTACCCTACGGCTGATCAGCGTGCGGCGCGCCAGCGCAACGCGGCGTACGACGGCGCGATCCGGCGCGCGGTGGCGTTCCGGCGCGGCGCGGGCGCGGCGCGCCTCACCGCGCTGGACGTTGGCGCCGGCTCCGGCCTCCTCAGCATGATGGCCTGCGGTGCGCGCCGCCACGGCCTCGTCCACGCCAGCCCGCATCATGCAGCGCACGCCCGCACTGCCGTGACGACGTCGCTCGAGCTGCCCTCCCTCTTTGCTGGTCTCGGTCAACGCATCGTCCGCCGAGCGGCCGGGCTCCGCATCTGCTTTACTATAAATGCAAGCTGGGGTCCGTGTGCCTGGCGTCACTGCTGTGCGAGCGCGTCCGGCGCAGGGCGGGCGCGGACTGGGCGACCGCGGTGGAGGTGAGCGGCCACATGGCAGATGCCGCATCGGAGGCGCTGGTGGCCAACGGCTTTGCGGGGCGAAGCGCGGTTATCGCGCGCGACGTGCGCCGCGTGCACGCCGAGCCGCTGGGCGACCGGCTCGCCGACCTCAACGCGCGCGCCGACCTGCTCATTTTCGAGGTGCGTTCGCGCCTGCAGTACAGACGCTGCGGCAGCAGTGTGGGCGGGACAGCCGCTGCGCCGGTGGCCGCTCTCTCTTCCTGCCTGGACCGGTCGAATGCACACGCGGCGGTGGCGGATGCGCTCCGGCGCGCTGGGCCCCGGGGGCTCAAGGCCGGGCCTGCGCATGCTGTCCGGCACGCCCGCGTGGCACATGCGTGGCAAACCCTGCACGTGCGCCGCACACCGCGGCCCAGCGCGCAGGTTTTCGACTCGGGCCTGCTGGGCGAGGGCGTCCTGCACCTGCTGGCCTGGGCGCGCGCGCGCCTGGCCGCGCCCGACGCGACGCTGGCGCGCCGGCCGCTGCGCCGCCCCCGTGAGGCCGTGCACAAGCCTGAATACAAGCCGGCGGCTGCCTGGCTGCCATACACTGGTTTGGCTGGTTTGGCGAGCTCGTGGCGTTTGAGAGGTGTCAGGCCTGCGGCTCACGCACGCCGTGAGTGCGTGGCTGGGGCCAGCATTTGTGGAATGAGGCGGCAGGTGCCCATGGGGGCGACGGTGTTCTGCCAGCCCATCGAGATGCGCGTGGAGGCGGCGGCCGGCCTGGACATGGCCAGCGCCAACCGCTGGAACTTCAGCCCCGACTACGAGGGCGTGGACCTGGCGCACTGCCGGCACGCCCCTGCACACAGCCCCCTGCACGCACCAAGGCACCGCTGCCGCCATACCAACTGCAAACGGCGCATGCAGCGCCCACGCGAGCCCGGCCGGGCTCGGAGCGGCGCCCGGGCGACAGCCTCCAGCGCCGCTGAGCACGGGCCCATATCCTCACGCGGGTCTGGGCCTGCGGCAGGCAGCAGTGGCGCGCGCTGGCGGCACCGGTGCAGGCCATGGCCTTCGACTTTTACGAGGCCGCGGGCGACCTGGCGCCGGCAGAGGCGGCGCTGTCCGTGGTCGCCACCGCCGACGGCGTGTGCAACGCCGTCGCCTTCTGGTTCGAGCTGCAGCTGGACGAGCGCGCGACGCTGAGCACCAGCCCATACGCGGCCAAGGCGCGGGGCTGCGGGCCCGGGGCGGGGAGCCGCCGGCAGCGGCCGGCCGCCGTGCGCATCGCGCGGCGGGTGCCCGCGCAGCGCTCGGTGCTGCGCGGGCGGCGGGCTTGCAGCCGGCCCTAACGCTACCCTATGCTGACATGGTGACGCGCGGCAGGGCGCGACCTGGCAGCAGGCGGTGCAGTGGGTGGGGGAAACGCATGTCACGCGCGGCGAGCGCCTCGCCGTCACCGCGGCGCACGACACCTACGGCCTCTCGTTCCGCGTCGCCGCCGGCGGGGCCGCGCGCGCGGCGGACGGCTGGCGGCCCGGCCCGCTGCAGGCGCGCGCGACGCTTCAGCTTGCTGCGGCATGCAACTTGTGTAGATCAGGGATAGGGTAGGGTAACCGAGCGATGCTGCGGCAGCGCGCGCAGGCCCTGGCCTGGGCCGCGGCGCAGGAGGCCACCACAGGCTAACCTGCGTCCCTGACCCTGACCACGAAGCGATGCTGCACCGGCACGCGCAGGACCCGGCCTGGGCCGCGGCGCTGGAGGCCGCCAACGCGACCAACGCTGCGCTCGCGCGCGCGGTGGCGCAGAGCCCGCTGGAGTTCCGCGCGGTCGCGGGCGCCGCACTTCGCCTGGCCGCCCGGCCGCACGACATGGGCGTGGACGCCGCGCAGGCGGCCGCCTTCGCCGTGCGGATGCTCAGCTGACGGCGTCCGAAGGCGGGCTGGGGCTGGCCCCGGCATGACATCGTGCCGGGGGCCTTGCATGCATGCAGGCCGAGATGCCCACTGCTGGACACAGGCAGAGACGCCCGACTGCGTCTTACAATATGAATATAATGCCAGACGCAGAGCCCAAACCAGCAGGTTGCGCAGATTGAAAAAAGCGCCAACAGCCTGGATACGCTGGCAATAGCTCTGGTGCTACGATGAGCCGCAAGGCATGCACACGAAAGGCTGCACAGCTCAGCCTCAGCTCGTTGTAGCTCTAGTGCCATGCGCGCTGAGTCGCAAGGCACTCGCATGAGGGCCCGCGCAGCCCGGCCGCCCCTCCCTGCGATGCAAGGGACTGCAAAAGCGCACACGCTCGCTAGCCGTAAAACAATGTGGGCGTCATGGCCCGCTGCTCTCCGGGCCTTTATTGAGGCGCGTGCATCGTTCGTTCTCGATCAGGACCCCGTGCGCACTGCTCAAAGCGAAGCACGCTGCCTGCGTAGTAAAATTGATCAAATTAGCCGGCCGCGTGTCGGCACCCAAGCGAAAGAATGCGGCAGGGGCCGGGTGCGGCCCCCGACGGCTCGCGGCGCGGCGGGGGGCGGCACGCGCGCGGCGGGCGGCGCCTCAGCCGCCCTTGGCCATGGCATTGACGATGAAGGCCTCGACGCGCGTGCTGATGCGCGTGCCGTAGTTGAGGTCCGTGCCGCCCGCGACGTGGATGCCGATCAGGTAGCGCTTGCCGTCCTGCGCCACCCAGACCGGGCCGCCCGAGTTGCCGTTGTCCGTGTCTGCGCGCCGCGCAGGACGGGCCGTTGGCCACGGGCACCGCCGAGGCTTGCAGGCGCCGCGCGCCTGCGGGAATGCGAGCGCGCGCGCGTGTAGCTGCGGCAGCCTGGCGCTCTGCTGGTCCGGGCCGGGGTCCGGGGCGGGGGCGCACCGCAGGTGTAGCTGAAGCGCGCCGCGAGCGCCAGGATGCGCTGCTTCACGCACTTGCTGTACCACATCTCGACCGCGTTGGTGCTCTGCCGCGCGCCACGCGGTCCCGCTGTCAGCGCGGCGGCTGGTTGGAAGCACACACCATGCCCTGGACCTGTGCCAGCGGCGCCCCCGGCGCAGCGGCAAGCGCCCCCTTTCGCGCAGGGCAGAGCAGAGCAGCGCGCGGGCCATCCAGACAAGCCGCATGGGGACGGGCGCGCCTTGTCCGCAGGGTACCCGGCATTGAACATGTTGATGCTCGCATTCTTGTAGTTGGGGTACCTCGGGAAGTAGCGCGTCTGCACCGCAGCACTCCTTTTAGGTCTGCTTCGCATGTGCCCGCCTGCCTGGCCTGCACAACAGTCAGCAGCATGGCACGGCCAAGCACACTTGCGTTCGCCTGGCGGCGATCCAGGCGGCAGCGCTGCACAAGCACTGCAAGCAAGCATGCACCTATCATGCTGCCCGCTCTGAGCTGTGCGCGTTGGTGCACAGCCGTACTGAGCGCTGTGCTGTTTAGCACTGTGAAGCTCCGCAGCTGGGGCACTGTCGCAAGGCCAGTCTTTGCGGGCCGGCCGCGGCGGGCCTGCGCGCACGCATGGCCGCCCTGCGCGCTCCCAGGGCAGCGGGGCCCTGCGCAGATGCGCGCAGCCCCGGCCGGTCCGCGGGCAGGCGCACCCTGGCTGTGCAGGGCAGGGCAGGGCAGGGCAGGGGCGGCCCCGCGCGCGCCTGCTGCCCGACCGCGCTCTGCAGCTTGATGACGGCCCAGTCATACATGCGCCGCGCGTTGTAGTTGTCGTCGGCCGTGTCTGCGTTGGCGCGCGTGGAGTAGCCGGTCGGCACGAACGTCTGCGCGGCGGTGACCACGCCGTACGGCGTCACGGTCGCGTCCTCCTGGCCGGCCGCGTACGTGATGCCGCCCGCCGCGATGAACTTGGTGTTGGGCAGGTACACGCAGTGCGCGGCGGTCAGCAGGTAGGACGGCGCGATCATCGCGGCCGTGCAGATCAGCTCCTCGGTCGCGTTCACCAGCCCGACCAGCCGGCCGAGCTGGCGCCTGCGCGCGCGCGCCGCCCGCGGCAGCCGCCGTCACGCCCCGGAGCCCGGGTGCGGCATCTGCGCGCGCGCGCCGGCGGGGGCGCACCAGGGCGCGGCGGTGGTGTTGGTGACGCGGATGCGGTTGTCCGGGCCGACAATGCTCTCGGAGCCTGCCGGTGTGGCGGCGCCGCGCCGGGCGGCCGCGGCCGCAGCCCAGGTACGCTCCTCGAGCCCGGGCGAGTCGCCATCGGCGGCGGCCGCCGCGGGCCTCACAGGCGGCAGGGCGCGCGGCTCGCGCTGCACTGCGGCCGGCGCGCTCGCCAGCGCCACCCAGTCGGCGTCGGTGCCCTCGTCGACGGCGTCCTCAGCCTCTGCGTCGTCTGCGCCCGCCTCCGCGGCCTGCAGGCGGCCCGGTGTGCTTGGACCTTCCCGGCACGCCCAGCCTATGGCAGGCATGGTGTGGATGTGATGTCAGGACGCGCACTGCGGGGCTTGGCGCAGGCACGGCCGCGAAAGGGAACACGCGGCTGGATGCACTCGGCGCCGCGGCGGGCTTGACTGCCAGCGCAGGGTGTTCGCCCAGGGTTGCGGCGTGCATGCAGCCTGCTGGCACGCATGTATATAGTAAGATCCCCTGTACAGTAATGCGCAGCGCCTGCTTGTACGAGCGCAGGCGTGCTTGGCGAAGACAGCTGCGCGCGGAAACGCAGGCGCGCACCTGCAAAGCACAGGAGCAGCAGGAGGGACATCCGCTGCAGGCTGCAGCCTGCACCCGCCATAGCTCTTTGCCCTGTGCTCACATGCCGTGCATATTCAGCTCTGGCATGCAGCGTCCGGTAGCGGCGCGCGCGAGCTTGTTACAAGCGCGTCGGCAGGCAGCGGTGGCACACGCAAACACTGCATGCGCTGCTCGTCGTGTGGTATGGCCCCACACTTTCACAGTAACAAATAGCAAGCAGAGCCTGCGGTCTCCCTGTGCTGCTGGTCCAGCGTAGCTTCGCTAGCTCGCTAGCACTGCGGCAGGTAGCCTTGAAACCTGCTAGGGCTTTTCTGGGCGCTGGCCTAGCATCGCGCGTGGGTCGAGTCGCTTCCTGCGTTTCGTTCTGCGGACCCCCTCCAGGCACAGCTACGGATGAGAGGACCGCGCTGCCATGGAAATGCGCCGGGCCCCGGCTGCAGCGCTGCTGTGGCTGCTGCTGCCCTGCTGCGCCCTGGCGGGCGATGCTGGGGTGCTCGCTATCGCGGACGGCGCCAACGTATCTAGCGTGTGGACGCTGCAAGGAGCAGGTGCGCCAGCAGTCTCTTGACCGCGTCATAGCGGGCATGCAGCGGCGCCGACGCGTGTGGAGATGGGGAGGGGGCGCGAGTGCCCGCACGGCGTATGCGCAAACCCAGCAGGGGTCGGCCGCGCTGGGGATGTGGAGGACTGTGTTGTATGACAGCTGTAGGCTGGGCGCAAAGCTGTGCATCGCCGGAGACTAACTCGTCTCGCGAGCGCGCCTCGTGCACCCCTGTCGGGTGGCGCGGCTGCTGCGCCTTTGGCGCGCTGCGGCGCCTCCCGCTCGCACCGCCTCGGCGCGGCGGGGCGCCGCGCTTGTGGCCCCTGCAACCGCTCGGAGCCACCCTCCCCGCCGGGATTCTTCCCCCGCGCTGGCTGGCCAGCAACGCGCGCAGGCTGACCAGCAGCCCGCGCCTGCCGCTGCGCAGGCGTGCAGGCGGCCGCGGCGCGCGGCGCGGTCGTGCGGCCGGAGCCGGCGGCGCCGGCCGCGCTGCGCGTGGGCTTGGAGCTGGAGCTGTGCGACTGCGAGCAGGCGGCCGGCTCGCCCGACGGGCTGTCCTGCGGCAAGGAGGGCTGGTTCATCTCCAGCTTCGAGCGCGAGGGCTCCTGGGTGCGCGGCGCGCCTCGGCCTGGCGCGCAGCCGGCCCTTGCGCAGACTGGCTCTGCGGCCTCGGCTTTGTGTGCGGGCGAGCTGCGCGGAGCGTGCCTGTCGGGCGCGCGCCTGAGCGACCCCCCACTGGTTGTTGGCTGCGGCGCTGGGGTCTACCGTGCGCGTGTCCACAGCCGGCGTCCGCATCATGGCTCCGCCACGGCCCATCCCCGTCGCCGCGTTTCGCGGCTGTCCGTGTGAGGAGCGCTGCGCCCCCCCACACCGCACAGCACCGGCCACCAGGCTCGCCTGAAAGTGGGCTGGCGCCGCGTAGCTGAGCGGCGGCGGGTTTGTGCCGCTGTCGCGCGCGGTCTGCTGCCGCCCCTGCCTGCCGGCGACGCTGCCGGACTCGGGCGGCGCGCTGCCGGCGGGCGCGCGCGCGGTCGCCGTGGTCTCCATCGGCTGCCATGGGTCCTCCGCGCCGGGCGCCGCCGCGCTGCGCTGCGAGGCGGCCGGCAACAGCTTCGTCTCCGGCGCGCCGCCCCCCGGCGCCTGCGGCAACCCCCTTCCTCCCGCTCCACCCTCGGATTGGAGCGCATAAATGGTGAGGATGGAGAATGCTGGGAGCGCTGCAAGGTTCTGGTCTGGCTCGCCGAGACGCGGCAGAGCTGTGGAAGCACTGGGCCTGTGCAGCCACGGCGCGCAGGCGCGGCAGCAGAGCTGGAGCGCCGATCAGCCGTGCGCGCCACCCACTGCGCGCCGTCCCGGCGCCGGCGGCAGACGCGCGGCGCGCGCGCGCAGGCTGGCAGCAAGCGGTCCGGGTGAGTGCGGCCGTGGACGCGTACTACCCGATCGGCGCGGCCGAATGCTGCACGCCCGCGCTGCTGCTGGAGACCGGCGATGCCTGGTGCGTCGCGCGCCGCGGCGCCCAGCTCACCCCCTGCGCCGCGCCGCAGCTGACGCGGCGCACGTGGCGGCCCAGTGACGGTGCGAGGGCGGTCGGGGTACTGAAAGCGTGGGCGCGGGGCGCCAGGGAGCTGGAGCGCTGCGGGTGCACGGAGGCGCCGGACATCAACTGCGGCGGCACGGCCACGCACCAGCTGCTCTACGGCTACAACAACTTCCGGCGCGCCCCCGGAGGCAGGACCATGCGTTCAGGCAAACGTGTGCCTGTCGGCACTGTCTGGGCGGCCGGCCTGATGCCGCTGAGACCGCTCGCCTGAGACTGGCGGTGATGAGGCATCAGAAACGCAGCGGGCTCACGCGAGCGCGCGCCCGCCCGCCAGGCTGACCACAGGCGGCGCGGCTGTGCCGGTCGGCCCCGCGGCGTGCTGCCGCACATGCTTGTCGCCGCGCGTCGCGCCGCTTGATGCCTGCGCCGACCTCAACTACTGCTCCGGCCACGGCGTCTGCGCGCTTGGTGCGCGCCCGGCCCTCGGCGCCCCAGGCGGGACGCGGCCGGCGCGCGCTCGCTCGTCGGGGCTGCCGCTGAGCCTGGCCCGCCCGCGCAGGCGCGTGCGAGTGCCGGCCGGGGTATGCGGGCGCCGACTGCTCCTACATGGTGCGCGGCCCTGGCGCGCGCTGGCCGCTCGGCTTGAGGCTATGACTGTGGCTGTGACCGTGCAAAGCGCCTGCACGCCCCGGCCCGCTCCGGCGGCCTGCAAGGGGCCGGCGGCGCGCGGGGCAATGCGCGCAGCGGCGCCGCGCAGGGGGGCGCGGGCGGGCTGCCCTGGTGGGTTGTGGCGTTCATCTCGCTGGGCGCGTGCGGCGTGTTTGCCGCGTCGGTCGTGGGCGCCAACCTCATCGTGCGCACGTACCAGCGCCGCCTGCTCGGCGCGCCCCCGCCGCGCTCGCTGCCCGGGTTGGAGGGTTAGGGTTCGGGCAGGTTTTCCAGCACCTGCTCGAGGAAGGCACGGTGCGCGCGGGTCGAGGTATGCGTCTCGCTCGGGCGCGCCGCCAGCCCGGGCTGGCCGGCCCGCACGAGCCGCGAGGCCCGCTGTCACAGTGCGATGGCCGCCGTGCCGCAGGCGCGCGCGCGGCGAGCGAGGGCGGCGAGCAGCTGACGGCGCCGCTGCTGCTGCGCATTGACGGCGACGACGCAGGCAGCGTCGGCTCCGAGGACACCAGCGGCGCCGGCACCGATTCTGACGCCGGCGCGCCCCCCGCTTTGCACCCCAGCCCCGGCGGCGCCAGCTGCCCCCGCTGCGGCATGCGTGGCCCAGCCAGGCCACAGCTGCCCGTATGCTCATGCAAGGCGTGCGCCCGCGGCGGGCTTATGCGGGCCCTGTCCTGAGCTGCCGGCCGACGTGGTGCCGGCGCGCGCAGGCGCGCAGGCGGGCGGGTCGCCGACGGCGCAGCGCGGGTCGATCGCGGTGCCGCTGCCCGCCGTGGCGACCGGCGCGCCCGGTGCAGAGGAGCCTGAATCGTACGTGTTCTCGCCCAGCGGCATCATGCTCTCGCGCGTGCGCCATGCGCTCGCGCCGGCCGCGCCGCCCGGCGGCGGCGGCGGCGGCGCGGACGGCCGGGGCGACGCGCAGGCCGAGATCCAGGCGGCGCCCGGCGAGCGCGCGGGGCCGCCGGAGCGGCGGCGGCGGCGGAGGCGGCGGCGGGATGCGGCGGAGCGCGAGGCGCCTGCGACGGCGCCCTCGGCGTCCGACGGCAGCGCGGCGGCCGACACCGACAGCGAGCGGCAGCCGCAGGCGCGCCGGGGAGCGGCGGAACCCTCAGCAACATGCGTCGCTGCGCCGGCGTCGCGCGGTGCCCTATCGTCGCAGCCTGGGTAACAGATCGCACCTCCGACTTGCCACTGTGCTTGAACTGAGAGATGCGGAGCACGTGCGTGCGGCAGCCGTGCTGCGTTTGCTTGAACGCCTCGCGGCGCGCAGGAGGACGATAAGCGCCGCGCGCCGGGCGCGGTCTCTGACGGCGGCGCGCCCAACGGCGGCGACGTGTGCGGCAAGGCCGCCCTGACCGCGCGCCCGGCGGGCGGCCTGGTCGGCGTCGACTGCAGCGTCTGCATGGTGCGCGGTTGCTCAAAGTCCCCACCTGCAGCGTCTGCATGGTGGACCCCTTGCCTGATGCCTGCACCGTGGCATCGACCAAACGCGCCTGCCGTTCACTGCCAATCAAGGCGCCTGACGCCCCATGCCACTCTGGCTGACGCCTGCTCGGTCGCCACCGGCGCAGGTGCGGCCGGTGCAGGTCGCGCTCATCCCCTGCGGCCATGCGAGCATGTGCCGGCGGTGCAGCCGGCGCCTGGCGCGCTGCCCCATCTGTCGCAAGGCGCGCCACCCTGCCGTCGCAGGCCCCCTGCCCTGCCTGCAGCGCCCGCCTCGGCGCGCGCCGCTGGGCGCCCCGCTGCTCCGCACGCCCATGACAGGACACGCAGGCGCGTGCGTGGCGTCTGACGCTGCGTGCTGTGCACACTTGCGCGCAGGAAATCGCGAGGCGCCAGCGCCTGTTTGTGGGCGGCTAGGTGCGCCGGTACGGGCATTGCTGTGTCCGCTGTGAAGCGGTGCCGCACACGCCTTGTAAGGATGCTGGGCCGCATGGTACCTGGCAGCCAGGTTCACAGTCCGCCTGGGCGAGCGCCACAAGTGTGCATTGAGGTTGCCGCTTTCCGCGCGGGCTGTGCAGGCGGTTGGTTGTACACTCTGTAGCATACAACAATTTTGTAGCATACTTTGCGCTCGGTCAAGGACGGGCAGGTGCTTTGACCCGACGCTCGCACCGCTCACAGCACTTCTCATAGCACGCGGAGGCGTGTGCACCGGCTTCACGGTTCGAGTGCCGTCATAAAACGAGCCAGGCTGGAGGGTGCGGAGTCAGCCCCAGGTGCTCCACATGACGCTCAGCTGTTGCCCAATCTCCAGCTGTGCATGTGCCAGGCCTTGCAGCGTCAGCAGCAGCGACAGTGGTGGCTGCAACAGGGGTGCAAGCATGCAGAGCACTCGGCGGGCTAGACAGACGCAACGACGCTGCCGCCCCCGCCGGCGCCGGGCGGTTGCCGCAAAGCGCGCGCTCGCGCGTCAGTCCGCCGGCCCGCCGCCCGCCTCCAGCGCGCCGCGCTGCTCCTGCTGCAGCAGCTGCACGATCGCGCGCTGCGTGCGCCGCTCCAGCTTGTCCAGCTTCTTCGCGACGTCGCGCCGCAGGTCCCAGTTGGGCTTCTTCGGCGCCACGTTGACGAGCAGGTCCGCCTGCGCGCGCGCGGCCGCGTCTCCGCCCGCCCGTGCACAGCAGGCCGCGCAACTCCGTTGGCGAGGCACAGACACCCAGGCCTGTCCGCGTCTGCGCAGGCCCAGGCGCGCCAGGGGGGGAGGGCCCGCGCACGTCAGCGTCCAGCGACGGCAGCACTTCCGGGTCGGGCTTGGGCTCCTCGAACACGGGCGGCTGCGCGGCCTCGATCGTGCTGTGCGCGATGTGCTTCTTGTCGTGCACATTGTAGTTGCGGAAGCGCAGCTGCGGCTCCTCGACGGGCGCCGGCGCCGCCGGCGCGGCCGCCTGTGCCTCCTCGCCCGCCTCGGCGGCCGCGGCGCGCAACGCGCGCAGCCGGTCGCGCCGCGCGTCCGCCTCGGCCATGCGGCCGCCCGCCGGCCCGGGCCGCCCGGCGAATGAATTGGTTGGTCGGCGCGTCGGCGCAGCACGCGAGCGTTCACGACAGCCGCCCTGTCAGCGCGTCCCGCCTTCCCTGCAGCATCGGCTGCCGCGCTGCGGACGGGCCCGGGCTCGGCGCGGGCAGGGCGCTCCGCAGCCGCACCAGCGACCCTCAGCCGCAGAAAGTGCACAGCCTCCCCACGCTGCCAGCAGGCGCCAGCGGGGCCTCTGCCAGCCTGTCCAGGCCGGGCGGCGTCGCTTGCCCTGCAGCCCTGCTGGGTGGTCTTGTCACGTGGCCCACCGCAACTTTTGCAGGATCCCAACAAGCACTTCAGGCCGAACAGGACCAGAGCCTCACTGAGCCGTTCTACTTGCGTCCCGCCACTCGAGCTGCTACCGGTTGGCCTGCCCTGGGTTGGACCGGGTTAGCCAACGTTTGTTTGCAACTGCACTGTGGCTCGCCTGATCGGCCTTTCGCCACAGCTCCGTGCCGGATGTCTGGTGTCCTGCGTGTGAGAGCAAGTACCACGCCGCGGTCTGTGTCGTGCGTGAACTACAAACATGCGAAGCACTATTTTTAGCAGGAAGTGCCAGGCGGCAGCTGTCAATAATGCCCAGCACAGGCGTTTGCAACATAGCTGTGGTAGGTCGCTGGACTGCACAAAACATGCTGCAGGAGTGGTGGCCCCAGACGTTGACTCCATGGCTCACAGCACTCAAAACTGCCTCGTCCAGACAGGCTCGCTCTGCTCGCCTGCAAAGGGCAGCTCGACCTGCAGCCCGCAGCACACACGCAGCTCAGGGGTCACACAACCTGTCGCCGCGTCTGCGCGAACGCCACGCTGCAGGCCGTAGAGCAGGCAGGCGCGGGTGCGGGCACGCGAGCGCACCTCCTCGGCAGCGCCATAGAAGCTCTCCTGCGGCAACAGGCACACCAGTCGGCCACTTGCGGGAGCTATTGGATCATTGGCAGTCCAGCGGACTCCTTAATCAGGAACCTACCGGTGCTGATCACGGCGACACGAGCACGCAGGGACCAGTGGCAACACCGCGCACGGCACCGGCGGCAGGCAGCGTGCGCCGGGGGCGCAGGGCGCGGACCAGGTCGTAGTACTCGCGCTGCTCGGCCGTGAAGAGGTGCACCACGACGTCGCCGTAGTCCAGCACCTCCCACACGCTCCTGCGCGCCCCGGCCCGCCCCGTGTCGGCCGGCGGCGATCGGCAGGCACGCGCGGCGCTCCGGCGCCGCGGCCGCCGCGAAGGCACGCGGGCGCGGCGCGGCGCGGCGCGCGCAGGGGCGGGGCGCGGCCGCACCGGCCGGGCGCTGCAGCGCTGGGCGCGCGGCCCCACTCGTCGCGCGCCAGCCGCTCCATCTTGCCCAGGATAGCCTGCAGCTGCGGCCGCGAGGTCACCGTGCCAAGCACCTGCCGCGAGCGCACTCACCGGTCGGCGTGTGCGCGCCCGCCCGCACCCACCAAGGCCCGCTGTCGTGCCCCTCGCACAGGCAGGCAGAGGCACTGCCCCCTGCGCTCAGCGCTGGGCGCTGGACCGCGCGACAGGCCCTGGGACACGCGCGCGCACTGGCGCCCCGCGGCTCCGCTGGCGAGGCGCAAGCGCGCAGGCGCGGCCGCATACGCGCAGCCAGGGGCGCGCCAGGTAGGACGTCCAGTACACCAGCGGCGCGACGTGCAGCACCAGCACGTCCACTGCTTTGGTGTCCGACGCGGCGCGCGCCAGCGCGACCGCCAGCGCGCGCCCCTCCTCGGAGCCCTCCTCCCCTGCGCCGTCCTCCAGGCCGTCCTCGAGGCTGTCCTCAAGACCAGCCTCGGGCAGCTCAGGCTCCCAGTCGTCGTCCTCGGCCTCCTGCGTGGTGCACAGCCGCGCCCCTCAGCACGTTGCGCCCGGGCTGCGGAGGACCGGCCGGGCCTGGAGCGCGCTGAACGCGCTGCGCCAGGGCCGCAGCGCAGCCCGCGCCGACCGCGGAGGCGCGAAGCGGCGGCGCCCGGGGGCGCACGTCATAGTCCGGCGCGGCGCGCAGCGTCGGCGACGGCTGCGCCACGCGGCACCGCTGCACCCGCCGGGCCGGCGGGCAGCCCCAGCGCTGCGCCCGGCCGCACGGCGCAACGTGCTGCCGCGCGAGGCCTGCTGGTCGCGGAGCGGCTGGCGCGCCGCGCCCGCTGCACGTGGCCTGGTGCATGCCTGCTCCTGACATTAGCGACACCCGGGTGTGCAACAGACCTCCCGCACGACCTGCCCAGCGGCAGCTCCCACTGCTGCGGACTTGTCAAGCGTCTGCTCAACAGTGCTTGCACTGCTTGCAGGAGGTGTGAATGCCGAGCTCCAGCGGCGCGCTCTGCACCGGCTCAGCACCGAGGTGACGCTTGGCACTCGCTGTGCGACCACTTTTCGGGAGTCTCCGCCTCGGCCAGCCCCTTGGTGGGCCGGAACCCTGGCGGGAGGCACGAGCCTGATGGGGACTCGAGAGGCGAGATGCTCTGATGGGGACTTTATGACAGCGCTGAGACGGGCGTAGGAGCTGTCTGCGCTGCAGGGCGTCCCGCCATGTCGCACCGCGGGCACAGCACGAGGAGCTGGCGCACGCAGCTGAGCCGGGCGGCGCTGCACGCCCTGCTATGCTCCGCCGTGCTGCAGTGCCTGGGCGCCGGGGCCGCAGCGCTGCGGCAGGGCGGCGTGGAGCTGCTCGTCGGTGCGCATCAGAGCGCCCAGCGCGCCCGCGCGTCCCTGCCGCTCGTGCACCGCTGCTGATCACGCCTGCGCCGCGCTCCGCGGCAGACCTGCTGCCCAGCTTCGCGGATGAGGCGCACGACGCCAAGTACATCGTGGCGGTCGACCTGGACGGCGGGGGCGCCGCCGCGGAGGACCCCGTCGACGGCCACCTCGCCATGACCGACCGCACCGGGCGCCGCTTCCGCTGCGCGCTGCCCGCCAACGGCTCCGCCGCCGGCGACCCGGCCGAGCGCGGCGCGGATAGCCAGGCGCGCGCCCTCGCGGCGCGCTCCGCCCGGGCCGGCCGGAGGCGCGTGCCCGCGGCGCTGCAGCTCGCGAGGGAGGCGGCGACGCTGGCGCGCCGCCCGCAGGTGGCGGGCGCGGGCGAGGCGCCGAGCGAGCTGCTGGAGGCGCTGGACGGCGTGTGCTTCTACCGCGTGGAGGACTGGTGGACCTACGAGCTGTGCTACAAGAAGGCCGTGCGCCAGTTCCACAAGGCGCGCGCGCTGGGCGCGTGCGGCCCCCGCCGCCGCCCGCCGCCCCCCAACCCCTGCCCTACCCTATGCCGCCGCCCGACGCGCCGCGCCGCCGCGCCGCAGGAGGGCGAGGCCACGACGGCCGAGTTCCGGCTGGGCGCGTACGACGAGGCGGCCTCGCGCCCGGACGAGGTCCGCCACGACACCGGCGCGGCGCCCGCCGACGCCGCGTACGTCAGCCAGGCGCGCGCGGCGCCCGGCATGAGGTAGGGTTTGGGTTTGGGGCAGGGCGCGCACGGCGAGCGGGCGCGGCTGCGCGCGGCGCGCAGGTGTACAGCGGCGGCGAGCCGTGCGACGTGACGGGCGCGCCGCGGCAGACGGAGGTGCGCTTTGGCTGCGGTGAGGCGGCCGGCCGCGACGCGCTGAGCGGCCTGCGCGAGCCGGCCACCTGCCGCTACGTGCTGCACCTGGCCACGCCGCGCCTGTGCGCGCACCCGGCGTTCCGCGTCGCGGAGCCGCCCGTGCGCGCGATCCTGTGCTCGCCGGTCGACGGCGGCGGGCGCGCCGGGGGCGCGGGCGGCGCGGGCAGCCGCGAGGCCGGCGCCGAGGATGGAGCGGAGGAGGGGGCGGGGTCTGGCGAGGCGGCCGCGGAGGTGTCGGGGACGCCGCCGCAGGGCGCGGGCGTGGTGTGGGAGGGCGGGGACGCCGGCCCGGCCGACGCGCCGGCGGGCGAGGCCGCGCAGGCGGGGCGGGTCGCGGAGGCGGATACGGGCGAGGAGGCGCGGGCGGAGGCGGAGGCCGAGGAGCTGCGGCCGCACGGGGAGCCGCGCGCCGTACCTCGGGCCGCGCAGGGGCGGGAAGCGCGCCAGGCAGCGGGCGGTGACGGCGAGCTTTAGGCTGGGGCTGCCGTGCATGTGCGGCGCCGGGGCGGCGTGCGTGACAGGTCGGCCGGGCAAGTGCTGGGGCGAGAGGGCGCGGTCAAGTTTCATGGGACATTGCACCTAGCCCTACAGGTCATGTGCGTGCCCAGAGGCCCAGACTCAAAACTGCGAATCCAGCAATCCTGTATAATGGTAATGCAAAACCCGGCGTCCTCAGTCCACCTCTGGCACACCTACAATTCTGCCCAGGGAGGCCCCGCTGGTATACGCTTTGAAGAGAAGAAAACAACGTAGAGAGGAAAGTCAGGGACGGGCGGCGCATGTTCGGCTACGCGATTCGAGGGCATGGGCAGTCATCAGAGAAGCTCCGTGCGTTGACCGGCCGGCGGCCGCGCGCATCACACGCCGGGCAAGTCGACGCAACGGTACAGCAGCTGCGTGGCCACCAGCGCCGCGGCGACCGCCGCGAATGGCAGGAACTGGCCGGCCGGGGGGCCCAGGCCGAGCGACGCGCCCCATGCCGCGCCTGCGCGCGCGAGCGGCCTGGGCTGCGGCGCGCGCGGGGGAGCGGGCGCGCGCGCGCAAGCAAGCAGGGCGCCTTGCGGGCGCACCGCCGCTCGCCGGCCCCAGAAAGCGCACGAGCGACGCGAGCGTCTGGCCCGCGCCGTTCACGCTGCCCATCTGGGCGACTGGCGCTGCCGCGTTGACCTGGGCGCGGCGCTGCAGCTCAGCGGCCGGGCGCGCCCGCTGCACGCGCCACGCGCGCGCCTGGACGGATGCGGGGGCAGGGCTGCGCGCCATGATCATGGAGGCAGTAAAGGCGAATGTGGCGGCGACGCTCTTGGCGCAGAGCACGGCCGCGAGCACGGCCTGCGCCCCGGCGCGGCGCGCGCCCGGCAGCAGCGACGGCGCCGCCATCGCGCCCGCCGCCGGCGCCGCCAGCCACAGGCCCAGGCGGCAGGTCGCCAGCGTGCCCCAGCGGCGCGCGGCCGCCGGGTACCTGTGGGCGCGGCGGCCCCCGCGCGTCACCGCGCCGCGCGCACGCCGCTGGCGGGACGGCGTGAGTGCCGCGAACAGGAGCAGGGCGCCGGCGGCGAGGCAGCGGCCATGCAGGCGGCCCTCTTGGCCCTCTTGGCCCTCCACGGGAAGAGAGGGCAGCTGTGGTCGCGCCGCACCCGAGCGAGGAGACGGCCAGCGCGACGCCGCTGACGGCCAGGGGCACCGCCAGCTCGGCCGGCGCCAGGCCCAGGCCGCCGAGCGCGCGCGGCGTGGACGCGAACAGCGGCGCGAGCTGCGCGCCCGAAGCGCGCGCGTCACGCCCACGTCCAGGCCTCGCCAGCGCCGCAAGCAGAGCGCGGGCGCGGCGGGCAGGGCGCGCCTCGTCGATGAGGTTGAACAGCATCGCCAGCAGCGCGTAGCCGCCCAGCGTCAGCACCACCTGCCGCTGCGAATACCACGGCCGCTCGCCCCGGCTGGCGCTGACGCCGACCGCCAGCAGCGCGTCGCCCTCGCCGTCCGCCGCGCCGGGCGGCGCGCGCCCGGGCTTGCCGGCGCCCAGCGGCTCGGCCTCGAGCTCGGCGGCGCCCGCCAGCGCGCCCGCCGGCCCGGCCGGCGCGCCATGCAGGCAGGCGGCCGAGTCCTCGTGCGCGAGCGGCCGCAGCGGAGCGCGCTGGCG
>JAABUU010003079.1_pt1 | contig 21936 bp, 22 predicted proteins | sample 5559301 | NCBI WGS metagenome assembly JAABUU01 (sample SAMN10711884, study PRJNA513360) | rock metagenome | isolation source: Antarctica rocks | place: Antarctica: Victoria Land, Richard Nunatak white | reverse complement strand
CCCTGCTCAACGCCCGGAGGCGACATCGTCTCGATCACCCGGGAGGCGGGCGTAGCGGCCCCGACAATTTACCTGCTCAACGCCCGGAGGCGTCATCGTCTCGATCACCTCCAAGGGCCCGGCGGGCAGCGGCCCGGCGGGTCGCCTGCTCAACGCCCGGAGGCGTCATCGTCTCGATCACTCGTAACCCGCATGAACCGTGAGGTTCTTCTGGTACTGCTCAACGCCCGGAGGCGTCATCGTCTCGATCACCATGCCGAGGACGTCCGGGGCCACGGGAGGCAGGACCTGCTCAACGCCCGGAGGCGTCATCGTCTCGATCACCCCAGGGCTTTACCGGATCGTCCGCCCCGCCTGGATCTGCTCAACGCCCGGAGGCGTCATCGTCTCGATCACGACGACGGCGCGGTCGTCGTCATTGACCCCGTGCTTCTGCTCAACGCCCGGAGGCGTCATCGTCTCGATCACGATCCTGCAAGAACTTCGGGAAAAGGTCCACCGTCTGCTCAACGCCCGGAGGCGTCATCGTCTCGATCACCCGGACCCGGCGGACCGCGTCCCGTCCGACCTGGCACGCTGCTCAACGCCCGGAGGCGTCATCGTCTCGATCACATCTACCCATACCTGGATGCCAGGTGCGCCAAGGACTGCTCAACGCCCGGAGGCGTCATCGTCTCGATCACGCGTCCCGCTGGGCTGGGTCCGAGACCAGCGACAACTCTGCTCAACGCCCGGAGGCGTCATCGTCTCGATCACACCACCTTCGCGATCCGGCGGGCGGTTTTCTCGTTGACCTGCTCAACGCCCGGAGGCGTCATCGTCTCGATCACGGACCGTCCACCACGGGCCACGGGGGGGCATCTACCTGCTCAACGCCCGGAGGCGTCATCGTCTCGATCACGCCCAGCGGGCCCATTCCGACGACGGATGGTTCGCCTGCTCAACGCCCGGAGGCGTCATCGTCTCGATCACCACGCTGTCGGCTTGCGAGATCAGAATCAGGGCGGCTGCTCAACGCCCGGAGGCGTCATCGTCTCGATCACCCAGAATTCGATACGGATTATCTTGCCCTGGATCTGCTGCTCAACGCCCGGAGGCGTCATCGTCTCGATCACATAGGCCGCCAGGCCGGCCGAGGCCCCGGCGGGTGCTGCTCAACGCCCGGAGGCGTCATCGTCTCGATCACGTCGAGATGGCCGAGCAGATCCGGGGCGGCCTGATCTGCTCAACGCCCGGAGGCGTCATCGTCTCGATCACCTGTCGCTCCCCGCCGGCCCCTCCTCAGCCTGGCGGACTGCTCAACGCCCGGAGGCGTCATCGTCTCGATCACCCGCGTCGGCCTCGGTGATCTGGAACGCTGTGGATTTGCTGCTCAACGCCCGGAGGCGTCATCGTCTCGATCACTCCTGGAGCTGGTCGAGCGCCTCGCGGGCGACCTCTGCTCAACGCCCGGAGGCGTCATCGTCTCGATCACATAGGCCGCCAGGCCGGCCGAGGCCCCGGCGGGTGCTGCTCAACGCCCGGAGGCGTCATCGTCTCGATCACGTGCCGGTGATAGTGGGCCACGAGCAAGCGGATCGCCTGCTCAACGCCCGGAGGCGTCATCGTCTCGATCACCAGTTGGTCGCGGTCCCCTTGGTCGTGTTGTTGGGCTGCTCAACGCCCGGAGGCGTCATCGTCTCGATCACCGGGACCATCTCCTCCACGGGCTCCAGCCGCCAGGTCTGCTCAACGCCCGGAGGCGTCATCGTCTCGATCACCGAATTCCTCTGGACGATCGAGGATCGCGCTGGATCTGCTCAACGCCCGGAGGCGTCATCGTCTCGATCACGCGGCCCGGACGGCTGTCTCGGTCTGGACCCGAGTCTGCTCAACGCCCGGAGGCGTCATCGTCTCGATCACTACGTCGCCCCGCCGCCCGTCCGGCCCCTGGTTTACCTGCTCAACGCCCGGAGGCGTCATCGTCTCGATCACCGCCCGCTCGCAAGTCCTTGCAAGTCAACCACGTAGAAAGCCGGTTTTCAAGCATTATCCCGGAACTCGGGTTCATGGCATCTCTCGCCAACCGCACGGATCGCTTGGCTCGGCGCAAGTTGCTGGGCGGCGACGACATAGGAGAAATCAACCATCTCCCGAATTGCCAGAGAGCCGGAGACCCTTGTCTCAGCCCATGTTATCGACGGCGCGGCCGCGAACCGCAAGTCCGCAGTCGCCGATACTTGAACGGGGTCGGGGGGGGTCAGGCGATTCGGAAGCCTTCCGGCTCGTCGGGCCAATCGGGGACGTTCCTGGCCGAATGTGTCGTCTCCATCCCGGCCACGCACCTCGGGCAGAGCGGGATCAGAAGGACCTCGTCCTCGGGCTCCAGGACCTGCGTCAGCTCCCACCGCAGCTCGTGCATCTGGGATGGCGTCATCCAGCAGCGGAAGACCGAGTACTGCATCCTCTGCCCCGCGCCCTCCAGCACCGAGGCGGCCCGGCGGAGGCGCCTCGGGTCGTGCACGTCGTAGCAGACCAGCCACCACTTTGCGTCGACCATCGGTCGAACCTCCAGAACTCAGCGGAGCCTCATCCTGGCGAACAGCCCGGGCTCGCCGCTCCATTCCTTCTCCAGGAGCCTGGCCTCCAGCTCCAGGGCGCGGGCGTAGGACAGCGAGTAGCCCAGCACCGGGTGCTTCCACGTCTCGTCCAGGCGCGACTCGAACAGGCCGATCGCCTTCTTCCGGCCGGCGTCGGACAGCCAGACCTTGGCCTTGGTCACGGCGAAGTCGGCCGAGGGGTCCCACTGGCCCCGGTTGAGCGAGCCGACCAGGACCATGTCCCAGAGCGGCACCCGGAACAACTCCATCAGGTCGAGCACCAGCGGGTAGGCGGCGCTGCGCGGGGTGTGGAAGAAGCCCAGCGCGGGCTCCAGGCCGGAGGCCAGGATCGCCCGCATGACGGCCGTGTGGAGCAGCCCGTAGCCGAATCCGAGGAGGGCGTTGAAGCGGTCGACCGGCGGCCTTCGGTTCCTGGTCGTATAGCGGAGCGATTCGGCGACCGATGGCGAGAGCAGCTTGGCCAGCCCCCGGAAATAGCCGACGGCGGCCGAGCCCTCCAGGCCTCGGAGCGAGTCGCGGTTGGCGACGCCCTCGATCTGCGCCAGGGCCGAGCGGATCGGGACGAGGTCGGGGAGCATCGCGTCCCGGGACGAGGCGTCGCCCCGCGAGCCCCGGAGGAGATAGCGATGCTGGCCCTCGACCTTGGCGTGGGCCACCGCCCTGGCCAGGCGGAGGCAGTTCGCCTCCTCGGAGAGGGCGCGATACTGGCGGAGCCGACGCTGGACCTGTCCGGCGGAGGCCGTAAGGCTGGCCGTATGATGGCCCGAGGTCGTGATCCAGTGGACCGGGATGTCCCGTTCGGCGCAGAGGGCCAGCGCCTGGGTCGTGGCCTGTGCCTGGCCGTGGAGTAGGAGAGAGTCGATCTCGCGGATCGCGTGCTTGGAGGGCGGCTCGCCGTCGGGCGGGGTGACGACAAGGGTCTCGCCGGAGCGGCCGACGCGGGCGCCGGGGGTGACGACATGGAGGCTGGCCCCGTCGCGATCCGGGGGGAAGAGTCGGGTCGGCTCGCGGCCCGGGTCGTCGGCGAGTCGGGTCTCCTCGGGCAGGCAGACGGGGGCGAGCGAGCATCGGACGCAGAGCCGGTCGTTCTCGGCGACCGGGGGCCGCTCGTCGGATTCGCGGAGCCGTCGGGCCGTCGCGATCGCCTCGGACAACTCGGCACGGGCCGGGGCGTCGATGGGGACGCGGACGGTGACGTTGTCGGCGTGGTAGCGGACGCGGCCCTCGGGGATGGCCTGACCGGTGGCCGACTCGATCAGCACGGCATAGGCGACGACCTGGAGCCGATCCGACGGCCAGGCCTCGGGCACCTTGCCCTCGCGGCGGGCCTTGCCGCGCTTGTGCTCGTAGGGGATGAGTTCCCCATCGCGCCGACGGATGGCGTCTACCTTGCCGACCAGCCCGAGGACGGGGTCGGCCAGTTCCAGTTGCGTCCGCTCGCCGTCCTCGTCGGCGGCGAGGGAGGCGTGGAGTTCCCGGCCGGCGTACACGCGGGCGTCGGCGAGGCGAATCTCCTCGACCTCTTCCAGGTAAAATAGGCGCGGACAATAGGCCAGCGCGTGGAGGGACATGACCCGCAAAGGTGGATCGGAGGCGGTCGTGGCGCCTGCAAGGCGGAGATCGGTGGGCATGTTGTTCCTCTGGTGGTTTTCATCCGAGGCGTTGTTTCGTCGCCCAATGATCGAACTCCGGAGAGTTCCCAACCGGGACCAAAGCCGATTCAGGGGGGGTCGCCGAGGAGCCTTCCATTGGCGCGAAGAGGGCCGATCGCGTTCCGACCGGGGTGAGGCGGTCGATATGGGTCGAGAGTCGGGTCGTCCCGGCTCGCGGGGGCATTCCCCCGCCCGCTTCGGCCAAGGCGAACCAACGGACTCGAATCGGCTCGATTTCTTCGAGCCGATCAAGCGTGAAGTTGTTGTCCCCGAGGAAGGGGAGGCCGTAACGACGGTCGTTGCGCTCGCCGCGTAAGCCGCGACGGATGAGTTGGGCGAAGTCGTCGTCGGTTTGGATGACGACGACGGCACGGAGATCGGAGAGGATCTCTCTCCGCACGGGCGCGATATTGTTCTTCCGGCCGAGGGCGAACTCGGGCTTGATGCCGGCGTTGCCCGTGGCGACCGAGTAATTATGGAGTTGTTGGTAGACCGTCCCGACTCTCGGTAGGTCCGCATCCTCGGGGAGCCCGAGGGCGAGCCGGAACGCGGGGAGGCCGGCTCGGGTGACGCTGGCCGGCACGACTCCGGGGTGTCCGGGCTCGTGCTCGCCGAGGCGGGATTCGACACCGGCGATGTTGAGGATTAGCCCGTAGGCGGCCGAATGCGTGAGGAAGCCGGCTGTCGAGCGATGCCAGCCGGCCATCATGGGCCGGCACGCGGCGAACGGGGCTTCGAGGGCGAGCCAGATCATCGTTGGGCGGTCCTCCGTCATGCGGCGAGCATGCGATCGGTGGCGGTCGCGAGCAGTCGCGCCGGGTCGGCGTCAAGGACAGCTCCCGCGTTGGTGAGCGTCATTCGGTCGTCATCCGAGAGGCCCTCGACGATCTCGCCGCCGAGGAGGAATTCCCCACGAGGAAGGACGCAATCCTCGGCCAGGAGGCGGGAGAGGAGCTTCGAGCCATGCAACCGCTCGTTGGTCGCCGGGTCGCGGCGGACGGTGAAGTGGTACTGTTCGTAACCGGGAGCGAGCCGCTCTGTCAGTCGGACCACGACGCTCGCGGGGGACATGAAATAGAGACTCCTTGCGTGGTTGCCGGAAACGCCCGCCAGTTCGCCCAGGGCCTTGATGAGGGCACGGCACCAATCCGGTTGGGGGGCGAAGTCGCGGCCATTGAGGGCAAAAGGATATTGGAAGGCCGTGTCAGCGGTTTCGCGATGCAGGAGCGCCGAGTTCGTCCCCCCCTCGCCTCCGACCTTCCAGGCATTGTCCTTGAAAAGCGGTGATTGGGTGAACACCGTGTCATGTCGGTACGGCTCCAGTCCCTTGGCGAGGTTCATCCGCAGGACGCTGTCGCGCTTCAACGGGAAGTCCTTGCCCCGCTCCTTGCCGATCCGCTTGAGTTCCTCCCCCTTGACGGCGAGCAGGTAACCGAAAATGAAATCGTCGATGTAACGCGAAGGATCGGGAAGATCCTTGTAGCTGACGGCGAGTTGCTGTTTCTCGTCCCCCTCGCCGGCGGCCGGCTGGAGGCGCTTCCTGTTGGAGGGAAGCCCCTGGGCGGCCAGGATCTCGCGCAGGGCGTTCCGCATCGCCTCGGGCGAGATGATGGGATACTCGTGGCGACCGTCGGCGATCTTCTGGATGACGGTACGGTTCAACTCGCTCTCGCCACGGTAGTTGGCGGTCGGGGCGGCGTGGGTTAGAACGGTGGCGAACAGGTTCATTCGGGTTCCTCCATCGGGTTGGCGGTCATGGGAGCGTTGGCGGCAGCGTCCTTGGACTTGATGCTCCTGGAGTGAGCGGCGAGGGCGAGCATCGTGAGCGTCTTGACGTCGTCCCGGGTGCGCGGCCGGTCGGGGCCGACATCGGGGGCATGCAGCCGCATCAGGGCGCGAGTCACGATCAGGAAGCGGTCCTCATCGAGCCACTGAGCAACCGAGGCGATCGTGTCCGCGAAGTAGGCGACGAACTCATCGCCATGACGAGAGCGGAACTCCAGGAACAGCTTCGCGCAGACGTCGCGCCGCTCGACGGCGGTTCTGGTCCACCAGTTTTCGTCGTCGGGTTTGACGCCGGCTCGGGCGCAGGCTCGCTCTCGAACGTAGACCCTGATGAGATCGTAGATGATCGCGTCGACCGCCTCGGGCGGCGCGTTCGGCTGGCTCATGGCGGGTTCCTCCGCAGCTCGGGCGATGAATGACGGGGGGAACAAACTCCGAAACATGCGATCGACTTCCCAGGCGAAGCCGACCATGGCCGCCGGGGTGCGGCGGCGCTCCTGGACGGTATGGATGAAGTACGACCATTCCCGCTCGTGGATTGGCATGTCGAACTCCGCAAACCAGGGCCGATCGCGGAGGAGAGACAAGATGAGGGAGGCGACCACCACGGAGTTATGGAAGTCTCGCCGGATCGACCCGTAGGACTCGATCAGCGGCTCCTCGACCGGGATGCGCCCATGTGCCCTGATCTTGACGTTGTTCCCTGTGACGACCATGTGAAAGAATTCGACCCCGGCGAGGTACCTCGTGGGCTTCTCGGCGAGGACCCTTTCGGAGGCCAGTCGGTCGAGATTGTGGAGGAATTCCAAGGGCCCTTGTTCGGGCAAGGCAATGACCGCTCCCGCCGGTCGGTACAGATTCATCTTGGCGTCGAGCTTGTCGAGCAGCTTCTTGTAGCCGTCACAGAATTTGCCGAGGTCTCCGACTTCGGGAATGGCCAGAGTATACCCGACGAATTCGCTCTTCCCGTCGGCGGCCACGAGCTGAGGGACATACACTCGGGCCGTCAAAATCCAGAAATGCAGGAGCAGTTGTGTTTCGACTCGGTCCTCGAAGGGAATCACTTCGGCCGTGACCGCCTGCACGGCCAGCATCAATGAGCCGGCAAGTTCGACCGTCGCGTCCGATCCCTTGGCACGAGCCTTCTCCCTTGCGAGGAGGGCCTTCCAAGCCTCGACCCCCTCCTTTGTCGGGTTCTTATCGGCGCGGCTCTTGAACGCCTGCCGGGTCGTTGGCTTGTTCCGTGGAACTGCGTAGATCATGTCTCGCCAGAGCTTGTGCCATGGTTCCTTGACCCCCTCGGTGAAGCTCCGCAGAAAGTGGCCCCTCGGTTGGACGGTGTCGTAGATGAACCAACGCTTGGGTTCGTCCGGCCCGGGAGACGGGTTGATCTCCTGGCGTTTCTCGGTCGCACCCTGCCACTTCGACTTACTTCGTACTTCGACAGTCTCTGCCGCGTACAAATCGTCGAAGAGATCCTGAGTCGAGCGTTCGGTGAAACGGACCTCGATGATCGTGGCAGTCTGATGGATGACCTCGGGGATCTCACGGTCCGCACTCAGTTGCCCAGCGTCGCGGCGATCACGCATGTTCTCGATCTGCAACAGCAAACCTGCCAACCCCGCCTTGTGCTGCGCGGAAGGCAGATCATGAAGATCGTAACGGACGTCGATCGATGTCAGAGCGGCGGGCTTCGCGGTCTTCTTGGCCATGATTGGTCCTGTCCATTCGAGGGATCAGGCGATCTGAAAGCCGCCGCCCGACTTGGCGACGTAGCCGAGCGTGTCCAGGTACTCGTGACGTTTCACGTCCGCGAAAGTCAGCCAGGCCGCCATTCCCTGCGGTTTGTTCGATTCGTCGCGGGCGTTCTTCGGGATCGGGACGATGAGTTCCTGGGCTCGCCACTTCGTGGGAGACTTGAGGAGGACTTGATATTGATCCCAATCGCACGGGAGTAGGGCCTGTCGGGTGAGATCCTCGGCATCGCGGAAGTGGTCCTGTCCTGCGGAAGCCCAGGGGCCGTCGGTGATGAATCGGGCGTTCCTCCTCAGGAAAGAAGAGCCGCCCATCACCGCGAGCCGCTCTTCGAGTCCCGATTGAGAGACGACCTTCCCCGCGATCTCGCCGACGAACCTTGAGACGCCTTCCATCTCGGTCTTGTCGTAGGGCAGGCTCGACTCGGGTTCGTAGAGGACCACCCGGCCGATTCGCCCGCTGTCGTGAGCCTCCTGGTCTCGGCAACAGCGCCCGAACCGCTGGATGAGCGCCGAGACCGGGGCATGTTCCGTGATGAGCAGGTCGCAATCCAAGTCGAGGGATAGTTCGCAGACCTGGGTCGTGATCCCTAGCACGGAGCCCCGGTCCTGCCTTTTGACCCTCCTGAACGCGGCCACAACTTCGTCGTGGCGGTCGCGGCGGTCGCAGAGCTTGAAGCGGCTGTGATAGCTGAGGATGGGCGATCCGCCGCGAGTCGCCAACCGCTCGGCCCGAGGGTTGGTGGCGAAGTCGCGGGCCAGGGCCTGGGCGCGATCGACCGTGTTGACGACCCACAGGACGCTCAATCCCGATTGCAAGGCCGCCTCCGCCTCTCGCCTGGCCCCATCGACGCCGTCGACCGTCGAGATCGCATAACGCGGGTGGTCGGCGATCAGGCGGAGGCGCGAGGCGTCCTCGCTGAACCCGAGGCTGTCGATGATCGTGAGATACCTGGCCAGGTCGGCCTTGCGGCGGTCGATCATCGTGGCCGTCATGGCCAGGACGGGGACGTCGAAGTGTTCGAGGAACTGCGTCAAGGCCGTGAACATGCCCCGGTCGTAGCTGTGGACTTCGTCGAGCACAATCGCCGAGTCGGCCAGGAGGGGCAGGAGGCACGTCGAGCTGTAGTCGTGCTGGAGGAATGCCAGGAATTGGTCAACAGTGGCCGAGAAGACACGTTTGGGCCATTGGCGAAGCGAGAAGAGCCTCGCCTCGGCGATTCGGGCTTCTGGGGCGATATCGGGCTGCATATGTTCCAGGTCGAGATCGGCCGTGCCGTGGACCAGTGCGGAGAGTTCGGGACCTGCTTGGGACACATAATCGCGGAATCCTTCGGTCGCCGTGCCTCGCGTCGGGTAGAGGAAAATCGCCCGGGCGACCGGCCGTTCGCGGCATCGCGTCGCCACCCATCGCCAGGCCGCCAGGGTCTTCCCGCTCCCACAAGGGGCGATCAGCAGGGCCCTGGCCGGCACACGACCGGGATCGGCGCATGCCTCCTGGAATTCATTCCAGGCGAACGGCCGCCCCGCCCGCGTCATCTCTTCGATTCTGGGCTCGATCACCGAGGCCTGGACCTTCGCTTCATCAAGGCTCGCCGCAGGATCGAACGCGGCGGCGATCCATCGCCGGATGTGCGGTCGTACTTCGTCGGATCGTGTGGATTCCTCGTGCGTGCGGAAGAGGCCGGACCCTGCCGAGTCGGCGGCGATCAGGGCGGATCGGACCGCGCGGAGCATCCGCGCGCGATTCGAGGCCGGGTCCTCATCGATGTCCTCCTCGAAGCGTTCGATCAGTTTGCGAGCCTGAACTCGCTCGATGGGATAATGCGCCGAGTTCGGCCGAGGTTTTCTTACCGTCCAGTCCTTCCATATCCCTTCCGGCAGGGGCCCCCCAATTCCGAACCTCTTCGCCAACACCACGAGTTGTTCGCGGATCTTGGGATGATGCCAGGTCAGGGCGAAATCGGCATCGAGCGATCCGGCTTGTGTCGCCCCAAACTGTCGGGGATCTCCCATGTCTCCAGGTTCGGCCGCCTTGAGATGATGCCCCGCCACGGCGGCGAGAATGAGCGGTAAGTCAACCCGCCCGGCGGACTTCAACCAACGCCAGACTTGCGGTTGCGTCACGATGAGGACCGAGAGGACTTCATGGCGAACCGTCTGAGCGACGGATTTGGTGAGCATGCCCGCGAAGCCCGTATTCGCTTTCCCCCAGTCATGGACCAGGCATGCAAGCAGGGTATTCCGAAGGAAGGACGGTTGGTCCTCTACGGACAGCCTGAAAAATGCGAGCCATCTTCGCGTGAAGTCGTTCGGGTCTTGCTCCGTACCGAAGAGGGCCTCGTACGCCGTGACCACGTCGGTCGTGTGGTCGACCAGCGATCTGGACGGCTTGGCCATCGGTTCGTCGTTCATGGCTCCTGCACGATCGTCACCCATTGGCCCGATATCCTCCTACCACCACGAAGACCCCGCAGCCCATCCGCCTGCGGCTCCCGAGGCCACGCTCCTGGACGATCAGCGATTCCTCGGCGGTCAGCCCTTCGACCCCGACGGCGTAGCCGACGATCTTCCGGCCCTTGATCCGGAGGACGCGACGGGTCGGCTGGCCCTCGCGAGCGGGGTCGGTCGAGGGCAGGAGCTTCGGCACGGCCGAGACCCCGTAACCGGCCAGTTGGCGGCGGATGCTCTCCTCGAAGGCCGCCGGCTCGACGAGCCGCCCGATTGTCACGAGCCGTGCCGCCAGCCTCGCGGCGGGGCGGAGCGGCTCGACACGGGGGATGCCGACCGACAGATGGTCGCCCTCCAGGTCGATCCGGGAGCCGGCCAGCTCCAGATACGACCCGATCTCTTCCGATGGCAGCCGGAGCCTCAGCCGCGACTGCGGGACGAGCGTCAACCGCCGGGGTTGCATCCGAATCCCCCGGATCGGATGGACGCCGACCCGTCGGTCGCCGTGGAGTTGGGGCACCACCCGGCAGAGCGCACCGAACAGGGCGTAGCCGTAATCGAGCGGGATCGTCGATCCCTGGAGGGCAAAGGTGAGGTCAATCGTCGGCATCAGTTCGGCTCTCCCGGCTCGTGGTTTGGCTGGTCCGGCGACGACGTCGATCGGGGCGGGGCGACCCCCGAGATCCGGCGGTCGGGCCCACGCCGTCGGCGGGGGTCGCATAGGCCGCCGCGAGGTCCCGCAACTCCCTCGCGATCTCAAGCCGCAGCGACTCCGGTTCGAGGACGACCGCCCGGGCGCCGAAGCCCAGAATCCAGCGTTTGATCTCCTCGGTCCCGGAGATGCGGAACTCCGCCACGACGGAGCCGTCCGGCTGGGGGGTCACCCGCTGGCTCGCGTGCCAGCTCGACTCCTGGACGTAGCGCGCCGCCGCCGGCCCGAATCGGACCCTGACCTCGGTCGGCTCGCCGTCGCCCCTGTAGGCCGCGAACGCCGAGGCCATGTGCGTCGACAGGTCGAAACCCTCGGGGCGGGGCGCGGCCCGGCCGACCTCGACCTCCTCGATCCGGTCGACCTTGTAATGCTTGATCTTGCCGTCCTTTGGGGCGAGGGCGACCAGATAGAGGGCCCCCCGATGATAGATCATGCCATAGGGATGGACATCGCGGCCGGTCGCCTCCGGGGCCCCCTCCGAGCGATAGAGCACCCGGGCCTCCTTGCCGTCCTCGATGGCGACCCTCAGCCCTTCGATCAGCTCGGACTTCGACGCGTAGTCGCGGAGCCCGACCCCGGTCTCGTGGAAGGCGGTCGAGAAGCGCCCGACGTATTCCAGGGCCCCGGCCCCGAGCACGGCCCGGATCTTCTGGAAGGCTTGCTGGGCGGCGTCCCCGAACGGCGTGCCCGCCAGGGGTTCGAGCAGCCGCCGGCCGAGATACAGGGCGATGGCCTCGTCGAAGGTGAAGGCGAGCGGCGGCTGGTCGCGTGCCCCCCTGATCCTCCAGGTCTTCCGCCCGTAATCGCCGACGGCCTCCTCCAGCGGGAATCCGACGCGACGGAACACGTCGAGGTCTCGGCGGACCGTGCGCCCGGTGACGCCCAACTCGTCGGCCATCTGGCGGATCGAGAGGCCCAGGTGTCGCGAGGCGAGGGCCCTGAGCAGGGCCCACTGGCGCCTCAGGCAGTTCTCATCGCGCATGCTGGGTGAACCTGTCCAGAGATCTTGCCGAAGGTCCCGGAGAATACTCGAACGGCCGACCGGATGCAGTCCTCGGGACCCTGGCTTGCATCGAAGGTCTCGTTAGTCGGCGCCGCCGAGGGACATGATACCCGGGGGGGCGGACCGGGTGTGTCACACCCAACTTGTGTACACTACTCGGCACAGGACGCGAGGTGGCGCTCGTTGGGGCAATCGGGGCGACTTTCGCTTCTTCCGCCGAAGAGTCTGTATCGGCCGCCGCCCTCGCTGAGCGTCCGATTCTTCGAGACCGGATCATGGCCCTTGAGTCTACTGGGACGTTTCCAGGAGGGTTCGGTTTTGGGGCCCCGCGAGGATCTCGTCGGGCGGCCTCGGGTTCCATGTCGGCCCGGCAACCGGACGGCCCTGTGGACCATGGTCGGTCGAACTACCGATCACGATCGTCGCACTCCGCCGTGGGGCCTGCCTTGTTCGAGACACGGCGAGCTTCGAGCGACCGACTCGACGCCCGGCATTGGCCGCGCAAAGGACCTGAAACCGGCGGCAGGGCCCGGCCATCCCCCGGGTTTGCGGGTCGAGGGAGGGCTTACTGGCGGCCGGCAAGGATTCAGGCCGGCAAACCGGCGGCCGGGCCGATCCTCCGAAGCCGATGAGCAAGTTTCGCCCCTGTCGTCCCATCTATCAAGCGATGGGCACGTGATCGCTTCATTCATCTAAATATCTGCCACAAATTCTGTCATACCCTGTGAAGACGAGTTAGCCCTCGGCGGTCTTGCGCCGCCGGGGCCAGCACCCCCGCCGGTCGGTGGGGGTGCTGGTTGAGCTGGCTCGTCTGCGGCCGACGATCTTCCCCACATCGTAACCCGCGAGGAGGCCCACCTTGAGCCACATCATGACTGTCCACACCGAAGTCCGCGATCCTATCGCCGTCTTCGCCGCCTGCCGCCGCCTCGGCCTGCCCGAGCCCGTCCACGGGACGGCCAAGCTGTTCGAGGGGCAGGCCACCGGCCTACTGGTGAAGCTGCCCGGCTGGCTCTACCCCGTCGCGTGCGACACGGCGACCGGCGAGTTGCGCTACGACAACTACAACGGTTCGTGGGGCGGAGAGGAGCACCTCGACCGCTTCAAGCAGTCCTACGCGGTGGAGAAGGCAATGCTTGAGGCAAGGAAGAAGGGGTACTCCGTCAGCGAGCAATCCCTCGAAGACGGCAGCATCCGCCTCCAGATCGTCGCGTCGGCCTGAACCAAACGCCGATCGCCGTTACCGCCCGCCTCGACTTCGACCGACGCCCTCCCGTCCGCCCCCTTCCACGCCCCACAGATCGGAGAAGGTCCCATGCCCCGGATCATCGAGGTCACGGTCTCGCCGCGCGGCGAGACGACCGTGCAGACCAAGGGCTACACCGGCGGCGACTGCCTCGCCGCAAGCCGGTTCCTGGAGCAGGCCCTGGGGATCTCGGCTGTCGACCAAAAGACCGCCGAATTCTTCCAGGGTCAGTCCACCGACCAGGCCCTCACGCAGTCCCAATAATCCCCGTGCATCGCACCCGGTCCTGAGGAGCCACACCATGCCCGACGCCGACATCCCGGCCGGGGCCCTGGCCCTCGTCGAGCGGATCGCCGGGGCCATCCGCGACGAGTTGGGCGAGGAGGTCGACGCCTACCCCGGCTGCCGGTCCCCCGAGGGGGCCGACCCGCTAAACCGCGCCTTCGGGGCCATCGTCCGATCGCTCCTGGCGATGGATGCGGTCTCGGTCGGCGACCTGGCGGGGTCCGTCTCCCGGACGCTCCTCCGGGTCGCCTCCCGGCGGCTGGGAGCCGAGGGCCGGGACGACCTCCAGATCAGGACCCTGATCGAGGAGGAGCCCGGCCATCCCGACGACTGGCTGATCTTCCTGATCCTCAGCTCCCGGCCCCAGATCGAGCCCTTGCTCGACCCGGACCGGGGCTGATCCCGCCTCCGCTCCGTCCCGTCTTCAGCTCGTTCCCCACCATCACCTCAGGAGTCGCCCATGACGCTCGCCGAGCGCCTCTCCGAGTACGTCCGCGCCGCCTTCTCCGGCCTCTACGTCCATTCCCACGAGCACGACGATGCCATCGCCGAGATCGCCCGACTGTGCCGCGATCAGGGCTGGTCCCTGGCCACCTGGGACATTGACCGGGGCCTGGCCCTGGCCGGGCCAGCCGATGGGTCCGGCCTCGTCCCTGGCGCCGCCGACCCCCTGGCGGCGATCCGGTCGCTGACCTCGCTGGCCACGACCGATGGCACCGCCATTCTGGTGCTGCGCAACTTTCACCGGTTCCTGGGTTCGCCCGAGATCGTCCAGGCCCTCGACACCCAGCTCGCCGCCGGCAAGCAGGCCCGCGCCTTCGTCGTCATCCTGTCGCCGGTCGTGAACGTCCCTGTCGAGCTGGAGAAGCTCTTCGTCGTCATCGAGCACGACCTGCCCGGACGCGACCAGCTGGGGGCGATCGCACGGGGCGTCGCCACCGAGCCCGGCGAACTGCCTGAGGGCGAGGGCCTGGACGCCGTGCTCGACGCGGCGGCCGGTCTGACCCGCGTCGAGGCCGAGAACGCCTTCTCGCTCTCGCTGGTCCGACACGGCCGGCTCGCGGCCGACGTCCTGTGGGAGATCAAGTCGGGGACGCTCAAGAAGGCGGGGCTGCTGACACTCCACCGGGGTGGCGAGACCTTCGCCGACCTCGGCGGCCTGGACGCCCTCAAGTCGTTCTGCACGCGGGCCCTCCGGCCCGGTCGTCCCCAGGGCGTCCGGGCCCGGGGCGCGCTCCTGCTCGGCCCGGCGGGCTCGGGCAAGAGCGCGTTCAGTAAAGCTCTCGGCGCCGAGACGGGTCGGCCGACGCTGATCCTTGACGTCGGCTCGCTGCTCGGTTCGCTCGTGGGCCAGTCGGAAGCCAACATTCGCCAGGCCCTCCGGCAGGACGACGCGATGTCGCCCTGCGTCGTCATGATCGACGAGGTGGAGAAGGCGCTGGCCGGCTCCTCGGGCTCGTCCGGCGACTCGGGCGTCTCGGCCCGGCTCTTCGGCACACTTTTGAGCTGGCTCAACGACAGGACGAGCGATTCGTTCGTCGTCTGCACCGCCAACGACATCTCCAGGCTGCCGCCGGAATTCGCGCGGAGCGAGCGATTCGACGCCACGTTCTTCCTCGACCTGCCCGGGCCCGAGGGGAAGCGGGAGATCTGGCGGATGTACCGCCAGAGGTACGGGCTCGACCCGGCCGGGCGACTCCCCCAGGACCGCGACTGGACGCCCGCCGAGATCAAGGCGTGCTGCCGGCTGGCCGCCTTGCTGGACGTCCCCCTTGCCGAGGCCGCGCGGAACATCGTCCCGGTCGCGGTCACGGCCGGCGAGGCGGTCGAGCGGCTCCGCAGCTGGGCCGCCGGGCGTTGCCTGTCGGCCGATCGCCCCGGCCTCTTCACCCGGGCCGCCGACGCCACGATCAAGCCCGGCCGCAACGTCCGGCGCGACCCGTCGTCCAACTGAGCCCAGCCGGCCCGGACCAGCGTGATCCGGATCGCCCCCGGTCGCCGAGCCCCGGCACACCCCAAGGAGGGCGGCGGGCCGGGTGGCTCGCCGTCCTCAACTTTTTGAGGAACACCGATGACCACCTTGCTCGACCACCTCGACTCGCGATCAGTTCCCGCCCAGACCACCACCGCTTCGACAACCACGCCGGCCCAGCGGTTGCGGGCGACCATGGCCGCCGTCCGGGCCTCGTTCACCTGGATGGGGACCCAGAAGACCCTGAACCCCGACCAGAAGGCCCGGGCCGCCGAGACCTTCGGGGCCGAGGGCCAGTACCTCTCGGCCGGGAAGAAACTGATCGACACCGGCCACTCGGCATTCCGGGCCGTCACCGCGATCCGGGGCAAGGTGGACGCCTACTGGAAGGGCACGAGCCTGCCGTTCCCCGAGCCCGGCGTCCGGCTGATCAAGCACGACGCGGTCGAGGGCTTCGCCGGCCAGATGGCCGACTTCAAGGTCGAGCTGGACGACGCCGTGGCCCACCTCGATCGCCACTACGGCGAGCTGAAGGGGGCCGCCCGCGACCGGCTCGGCTCGCTGTACAACCCGGCCGACTATCCCGAGACCCTGGTCGGCCTCTTCGGGGTCGAGTGGAGCTTCCCCTCGGTCGAGCCGCCGGACTATCTCGTGCAGCTCGCGCCCGGGCTGTACGAGGCGGAGCGGGCGCGGGTCTCGGCCCGATTCGAGGAGGCCGTCGAGCTGGCCGAGCTGGCGTTCACCGAGGAGTTCGCCAGACTCGTCGCCCACCTGGCCGAGCGGATCACCGGCGTCGGCGAGGAGGGCCAGCCCAAGGTGTTCCGGGACTCGGCCGTCACGAACCTCGGCGAGTTTTTCGAGCGATTCAAGTCGCTCAACGTCCGGAGCAACGACCAGCTCGACGCCCTGGTGGCCGAGGCGCAGCGGGCGGTCCGGGGCCATGGCGCGCGGGACCTGCGTGAGAGCGACGGCCTCCGCCGCGAGGTGGCCACTGAGCTGAGTCGGGTGCAGACCTCGCTCGACGCGATGCTGGTGGACCGGCCCCGGCGGCGGATCATCCGCCAGGCGGCCGGTCCGGGGGGGACGCCGTGATGCAGCTGGTCATCGAGCCCACCGGCCGGGTCCGGGCCATCTACGGCGAAGAGATCAACCTGGCCTCCCTCGGCCCCCCGGAGATCTTCCGTGCCAGCCACGTCGAGCCCGGCCGTGACGGGCGGTGGCACGCCGACCTCCGCCCGATGCTGGGACCGGTCCTCGGGCCGTTCGTGAACCGCACCGCCGCGCTGGCCGCCGAGGTCGCCTGGCTGGAGCGGCACTGGCTCCTGCCGCCGGCCTGAACCACCCCGACCTCGTCTCCGTCGTCCGCTTCCTGCTTCCTGGTCCCGTACCGGCACCGAACCGACCGCCGCGTGTCGCGTCCCGCCGGGCAGTTATGCCCGGGCGGGTCGCGGTGCGCGCCTACCTTTCGAGGATCTCGACCATGACCCAGGCCCAGCTCGATCGCACCGTCGCCACCCGCACCGGCGACTCGCTTCGCACCGTCCGGCGCCTCGGCTTCGGCCTCCATCCCGTCGCCTCGGGTGACCTGGAGCCCGAGGACCTCCGCCTGGTCGTCGACTGCCCCTTCTGCCGCCGGCCGGTGCCATACCCGGGCCGGGCCGGCGATGGCTCGCCCGCCCTGGCCGAGTGCCTCAATCCACGCTGCGACCTCTATTTCGACTTCGACCTCACCGAGGTCTATGCCGCCCGGCTGTAGGGCGGCGACCGCCGCGACAACCATGACCGGATTGCCGCTAATCCAGCATCGACCGCCGGACAGCGCGTCCGGCCGATCCGCCTCGGGAGAGATCCCGACCCCACCCCTTCCATCACCGGAGCAGGACATGATCACGCTCACCCGCCGCCAGGCCCGCCGCCTGCGAGGTGTCTTCCGCCGCTCCACCCTGGGGATTGCCCACCGGGGCCCGGTCCCACCGATCGTCCTCGCCGTCGAGGGGGACCAACTCTGCGCCCGACATCGGTACGCGCACCTGGCCATCGAACACGCTTGGCCCCTGGCCTGGCCGTCGTCGGGCGAGGTCGCGTTGCCCCTGGACGCCCTGGCCGACATCGAAGGCAAGGACGACGCCACCGTCGCCCTGGAAGCCGCGACGCCCGACCGGACCGTGGCCCGCTGGTCCGACCGGGGCATCCCCCAGGCCCGCGAGTACGCCGTCCCGGCGATCGATTCGCTCGGACAGTTCCCATCGCCGCCCACCGCCTGGACGGAGATGGCCCCCGGCCTGCTCGACGCCCTGGCCGAGGCGACCGACACCTCGGCCGACGACTCCACCCGCTATGCCCTGGGCTGCCTCCAGCTCCGGGGCGACTCCGGCTCGATCGCCGCCACCGACGGCCGCCAGGTGTTGATCCGGGCCGGCTTCGCCTTCCCCTGGGATGGCGAGGTTTTGATCCCCCGCTCGCCGCTCTTCGGCTGCAAGGAACTGCCCCGAGACCTCCCTCTCCAGGTCGGCAAGACCGATGACCACGTTGTCTTCCGGCTTGGTCCCTGGACGATCTGGGAGGAGATCAAGACCGGGGTCCGGTTCCCCGACGTGGATCGCATCTTGCCCGGTCCCGGTTCGGTCGCCACCCGGCTCCGGCTCGACCCCGGCGACGCCCGGTTCCTGCTCGACGCGCTGGGCCGGCTGCCCGGGGCCGACCAGGCGAACGGCCCGACGACGGTGGACCTCAACGGCCGGATCGCGGTCCGGGCCCGGGCGTCCGACCAGGCCAGCTCGACCGAGCTGGTCCTGACGCGGTCGGGCTACACCGGCGAGCCGGTCCGGTTCAACACGAACCGCGATTTCCTGGCCCGGGCGATCCGGCTGGGACTGGGCGACCTCGAGGTGGCCGATGCCGACTCGCCGCTGGTTGGGCGCGACGGTGATCGGGTCTTCGCCTGGCAGCCCTTGTCGAAGGAGTCGGCCCTCGGGCCCGACGAGGACGCCGTCCGCATCGAGTCCCAGCCCCACCCCATCACCACGACCGACCCCTTGATCGGGCTACCAGAAAGGAAGACCACCGTGAGCGAAGCGGACAACTCCGACGGCCGCGAGGCTGGCCGTCACGGCGAGTCGAACGATCAAGCCTCGTCGGAGAGTCCTGCCCCGACGGGCCTGGCCGCTCTGATCGGCGAGGCCGAGGCATTGCATGAGGCGCTCGGCGCCGCCCGCGCTCGGTCCGGTCGGCTGGTCGTGGCGCTGCGCAAGCAGAAACGCCGCGAGAAGCTCGTGGCCAGCACGCTGGCCTCGCTCCGCCAGCTCCGGCTCCAGGACGTCACCGAGTAGCCGGAGACCATCGCGTCTCGCCGCCCTGACCATCCCCCATCCCCCGGAGAATTCCCATGCCCTTGAGGCTCAACGTCGGGGTCACCAGGAAGCTCGGCCTCCCGACCTACTCGTCCATCGGAGCCAGTTGCAGCCTGGATCTCGAAGTCGATTCGGGCCTGCTTCGCGACCTGCCGGGTTTTCATGCCCAGGTCCGCGACGCGTTCGTCGCTGCCCAGCAGGCGGTCAACGACGAGCTGGCCCGGCTCCAGGCCCAGGCCACCGGGGGCGACGTCCCCGAAGCCGAAGCCGTGAACGGCCATGGCGCCGGAGTCCACGCCAGCAACGGGGCACTGGCCGGCATCGGGGCACAGGCGGGCCACGGTAGCCGCCTCCCTGGTCCTCAGGCCAGGCAGGCCCGGACCGGCAAACCCGCGACGCCCGGCCAGATCAAGGCGATCGTCGCGATCGCCCGCCGCCAGCGGGCCGACCTCGATGGGCTGCTCTGCGACTACGGCGTCACCCGGCCCGAGGAACTCTCGCTGGCCAACGCCTCCCAGCTCATCGACCAGCTCAAGGCCGCCGGCAACGCCTGACCGGCCCCGTCGCGAGCCGGCCCCGGCTTCCCATCCCGAACCACCAACCGAGGAACTTCACCATGCCCGGCCTGACGGTCACGGAAAAATCCCACTGGCGCGACCGGATCGCCGCCCGGATCGAGAAGGCGGCCGAGAAGATCAGGGCACAGCATCCCGCCCTGTTCGACCGAGTGGCCCGGCAGGCCCACGCGGAGGCCCTGGCCTCGCTCGGCCTGGCCGACGCCTACGCCGAGCTGGAAGCCATCAAGGCCGAGGAGGCCACCCTGGCCCGCCGCAAGAAGCAGGCCCAGCGTCTCCTGGTCGCCACGCTGAGGGGGACGCCGATCGACGAGGTCGCCGACTCCTTCCACGTCCGCTACGGCAGCGAGCTGGCCTTGCCCCACGAGGTGGCCGAGGCCATCACCCGGCGTCAATCGGCTCACCAGGAACAGCTGCTGGCTGATGACCCGGTCGGTCGCGAGCTGGCGCGGCTGGAGGCCGAGAAGGACCGGCTCCTGGATACTGTCTGGTTGGCGAGTTCGCCCACGCAAATCAAGCAGCTCTGGGCGAAAGTCTCGGAGCTGCTGGGCGACGAGCCGACCCGGCTGGAGCGCGAGGCCCTGGAGATCGCCCCGGCGAAGGAGGACTGATGGCACGGAAATATCCCAACCAGCCCCGCCGCCGGCCGGGGCATCGGCCGCCCGGCCGTCGGGGCGCACCTCAGGCGCACGGACCAAGGCCGCCGGGATTCACCCACCCAGCGATGCGGCCGCTGTTTGACGCGGTCCTGCCGATGAAGGGCAAGGAGCGTAGGCAGTTTTTCAACCAGGCGAGCACCGGGCTGGTGGTCGGCCTGGGCCTGGGAGGCGCGATGGTCGGCGGCTCGTGGGCCGGGGGCGTCGGGGCCGTCCTGGGCTTTGCTGTCGGCGTGACGGCCGCGGGGGCCTTCGTGGAAAAGCGACGGTTCTACAGGAGGTGACATTCACAGGAGCATCCCACCAAACCCGGCATGCCCGGGGCTTCCAGGCCGGATACTGAGAGGTCCTTCTCCACGCCTGTTGCCTAAGCCCTCGGGGTAGGCATCGGGACGTGGCGAAGGGCCTCTCGCCCCGAGCAATCTTGCACCGGTTGGCCATGAGTGTTTTTGTTAGCTATTGGTCGGTTCGTTCGATCTTCCCGACCAACTCGCGATGTCCGGCGAAGTCCACTCCGGCCTTCCTGCTCCCCCTTGATCTTGAAGGACTCGCCACGCATCGCGCACTACAGCGGCTCGTTCCGATTCAGGCGGACCTCCTCAGTGTAGTCGGTGATCTCACGCTCGCGGTCGTCGCCCTCACCGTAGGCTGCGGCCCGGATAAAGTTATGGTCAGCCGACTTGTGCCCCATGCGGTTCGCCTCGGTGAAGTCGGCGATCGCCCGGCTTACGTGCTGCGCTCTGCGCCAGGCTTCAGCCCAACTTCGCCGGAACCGGATCACATCGTTGCGGTCGGCGACGGCCCTCGGTTCGTCACGCCGGAATGGGTGGCGGCCCGTTGGTAACGGTCGTTGAAATTCTGAGGATCTCACGCGGGTCGAACGCACACCGAACGCAAGAGTCGCAGTGTGACAAACGACGATCGCATCGCGACGATCAGCCTCATTCAGGGTTCTATGGTTGCGTCGTACTCGATTCGGGCGTGGTTGGAATGTACTTCTCACAATACTCGGCGAGCTTGATCAATTCTTCATAAAACTTTTTATGCAACCTATAAGATTTCCTCATGCTGCCCCTAAGGTTGATTTTATGGAAGGGGTCCATGAATCTACGAAAGATCGCGCCGGGGCCTTCGTTGTCTCTAGATGATTGGCCCTCCGAAGGCTTCTCGGGGTTGGCGTTCATATCGGGGTTGGCGTTCATAACTTTTTCCATCAACGCCGAGAGTTGCTTCATCGCGACAGCGTCGTCTGGGACGTAGAACGACCAAGCAGAGGACATCACCCGAGAGAAGTCCTCACGAGGATCAGTCTCCATCTTCTGGACCGAAGTCAGGACCGAGTCGTCACTTTCGCCGGGTTGTTGTTTCAGTTCTTTCGCCTCATTCACGATGGCGTGAGCGGTCTTGACCAGATCTCGAAAGGCCTCAACATTCGGACTGACAAGTTGTTCCTTCTTGCTCTTCAGGTCTTTGTAGGCATAAGCCGCCCCATCGCTGTCAAGCCGTTGAGAACTGTTGTAAAAATCAATGACGCGCCGGCGAGTGCCATTATCTACGATCAAATCGATCGGCTGCATCTGCTTCCGTTGGAGCGGTTCTTGTTCCTTCGCGTCGGGTTTCCAGTTTTCTGGGTGGATGGCGTTGAATTCGGCGAGAAGGTCTCCCAACCGAAGCAGGGGGTCGGAATTGTTGCCCGACCGACGATCTTTGAGGATGAGCTTCGCTTCCAATTTGTCGACAATATCCCGGGCGTTTCTGTCGATAATAATATCCGGGTCGTTCTTCTTCGGTAACCGTTCACGGCCCCAGTGGCAGTATTGACGGCCTTCCGATCTGATCCTGGTAAGCCATGATAGCCTTTGTGAGGAATTCCATGACGCCACGCCCCTGCGCTC
>JAABUU010001507.1_pt1 | contig 21936 bp, 30 predicted proteins | sample 5559301 | NCBI WGS metagenome assembly JAABUU01 (sample SAMN10711884, study PRJNA513360) | rock metagenome | isolation source: Antarctica rocks | place: Antarctica: Victoria Land, Richard Nunatak white | reverse complement strand
GCGACCCACGACGGCAATAATAAGCGGTAGCGGTGTTGCCATCAGTCCTCAGTCCTCAGTCCTCCCTCGCGTCGCTCACCGCCTACAACCCCTCGTCAATGCCCTCCAGGCGCAGCGGGCGGCAGGTGACACAGATGGGGTCGGTCGTCGGCGCACCCAGCGTGCCGGCGGATGTGTGGCGGGATTGGCGCGAGAAGAGCGCCCCCGGTGCGATAGTCCCGGCGCACTGGACACACTCAAACGCGACGACCGCGCGGTAGGCGGTCGTGACGCCGCGGGTAGCCAGCGTCGCGCGCCCGACCCGGTGACTCTTCACGTCGCTCCTCACCATTACCTACCCCCTCCTACAACGAGTCTAGCACGCCCCCGGACGCGCCGGAGGGGCCAGGGGGACGGTCGGTGTCCCCCTGGCCCCTTACAGCCTCTGTGGCCGTCCTATGGCCGTTAGGCGTGCAGCTGAGGCGGGTTCTGGCCGGCCTGCTCCGCTGCTGCCATCCTAGCCGCGTGCTGTGCCGCACGCGCCTTATCGGCCGCGATCTCAGCCAGCCGGGCGACGCACTGCGCGCCATCGTCGGCGTCAAGGTGCGCGGCGGCGGCGGCGGCCTTCAACTCCGCCGCGTAGGCGAGCAACATCTGCTGGCGGCGGAAGCCCTCCGCACCATCCGCGTGGGGACTGACCTCCGCGGCCAGCTGCGTGAGGAAATCGCTCAATGTCCAGACGGTTTCGCTCAGGACGTGCGTATACCCCCAATCATCATCACTGCCAACATAACTCTTGGTCGCGGGGCGGCGGGCGGCGGTGGTTTCTCTCATGGTGTCAACCATTCCTTTCCTTCTCATCAAACAGGTGGGAGAGACATGTTGTTATCGTACGACAACGAGCGGGTAGTTTTACGTGCTTTTATGGGACAAGAGCCGCAGTCGCGTGAGACGACCGGGCGGGCCGCGAATCCAACCAAGGGGCGAGCTCATGCGCGCCCCGCTTCCCGCACGCCCGTGAGCCGCGCGTAGACGCCTTCGATGCGTGTCTCCTGGGCCGGCGTGGCGACGCACGCTTCCGCGATGATACGCCCGTTGTAGGTGAAAAAGGCGTGTGTGCCGTACACGTACAAGGCCCACGACGGCGCGTAGGACGGCACGGGTGCCGGTGGGGGCGTCTGTTGCATGGTCATTGGAGGCTCCTCGTGGCGGCAGTCCGCGCGTTGACGGTATCAGCCCAGGCGTTGAAGCGGCGGCACTCCTCATGCGCGGCGGCATTGGCTGGCAAGAAGCGGCCGTCGCCGGCATACCTGTATGCAGGCCGCTCGCTAAAGAGCGGAGCGGCCACCCCCGCATCACAGGATGCGGGGGGCAAGGTGATAGCTGTTGTGGTACGCATCGTCTACGCCGCTCTCATAGCTTGCCAATGGAGCGCGGCCACTTCGCGCTCTAGCCCATCGACCTGCCGCCACAGGACCGCGTAGGAGTCATCGCGGCGGTCCGTGTCCGCGAGCGCCTTGCGCGCCTGGGCCAGCCGCTCCTCGACCGCGGCGACCTGGGCGTCCAGGCTGGCGACGGCGGGGGGTGTGGTCGTGACGGGGCGCTTGATACCGGAGGGAGCACCCGCGCTCATAGGCACAACCACCGGAACAGCCGAGGGGCTGGCCTGCCCGTACCACTGCTCCATCGCTGGCTCCAGGGACTGCACGAGGGCGACGTGGCGACAAGCGCCCCTGTACGTGAAGCCGGGGCAGTTGCAGGAGTTGGCCGTCACAGGATGGCCCGTACCGGGCCGTGACTGAGACTCGACTAAATAGCGGCCAGGGCCGAGGCGACGAACGCGGGGCTTAAAGGTTGTGGCGGGGTTAGTGCGTGTGGCCGTAGACTGAGTACTGGGTGCGGTCTGCATTGCTTGCTCCTCCGTACCTACCGCCGACTCGGGTGTAAGCGACCTGAGTCGGCATCTTTGTTTGTGGAAGCTCGTTTGCTCCTCACTCTTCTAGTATAGCACCCATTAGAGTCTGTGTCAATCTATTACATTGTTAAAGATGGTAGATAGTGGTATAGTATGTGTAGATAGCACGTAGTAGACTAAGGAGGTACGTACAATGAACGCAGTGGGAGTGTTAGAGATGCCAGCAGTAGACGACAAGACGTGGCAGGTCACGGTCCGGTTACCCCGCGACCTGGAGCCCGCCGTAAAGGAGATAGCGCAGCAGCGACTAGTGCCGCCAACGATCGCGCTACGGCAACTCATCAAAGAGCGACTCGACCAACTCACGGCGGAGGCTAGGCGCCAGGAGCGTGCGGAGGGGGAGCGATGAAATCAAACGAATCGGATGGGATACTAACACCCACACAGGTCATTCTGGCTAAACGGATCTGGGACGGCGTCATCGCGGGGGTCGGGGTGGACTATCCCGACATTCGTGACCAAACCGTGATGGATCAACACGTCGAGGAGCGCTGGCACAATCTGCCAGAAGCTCAGAGATCCCTCGTAGGGATGTACCGTTTTGTACTAACGACCGCCGGCCCAGGATCCTCAGCCAGGATAGCCCTGGAGAAAGGGCTGGAGCAAGAACACGAGTTGGCACGGGCGGGATTAACCGCAATCCTTAACAACACGGAAGTACGAATAGTGAGCAAGAATGAGTACACACAAGACCATGACTATACCTATCAGGAAGCAGCCATGCATCGGCTGCATGTCCTTGAGGCACAGAAGATTCGAGATGCCGCCAACGACGCAGCGGTCGCGGCTGGGTTTACCTGCCCCGGGACACCGGACGGTCGTCACGACTTCGGGTTCACGACTGAGGGCGTCGCAAGGTCCACGCTGATATGTTTCGCATGCAACGGTGAATGTGCCATCAGCCCTGAACGTGATGAGCCGGCGCAACAGGCCCCGTGAGGGCGTGCCGTGGTACGACACAGGGAGCACAGTAATGGCACTTTCCTTGCCTCGGGCGTGCCGCGAGACACCGGCGCGGACATCTCGACGGTGCAGCGTCTGGCCGGCCACAGCAACGTGACGACGACCCAGCGCTACGACCGCCGCGGCGAGGCCGTCAAGGCGAAGGCGGCGGGGCTGTTGCATGTGCCGTATGGCGGCCAGGGATAGCGGGGTTGGCTATGTGCATAGTCGGGGGTAAAGGACATGGTTGACGAAAACACCGAGCTAGATAATGACAGCGTGCCGGATGCAGACGTAGCCCAGGCCGTTGCATACATTACTCAAGCGCACGAGGCGCGAAAGGCGTATCCCACAACACCACAGTACCGCCCAGTCGCTCCACAGGGGCAGGGGCCAGTCCCTACGCCACGACTCGGGGGCACGACAGACGCAACCAACGCCATTCCGTCACGCCTGGTCGAGGGAGAGGGCTTTCTCTGGCGACTGAGCGCCATAGCGGGGGGGCGGGGCGGTCGTGCTTTTCTAGATGATGATATTAATAGGGCTGTGTCGTGCGCTCTCATGAGCGCGGAAGATATGTCCTCTACCGACCCCGACGCCGCTGAACGGGAGGTGCGCGAAATCCTTCTCAACGCCCGAGATGAACGGGAACGGATGGCGCGACACGGCGCTGGTGGCGCCCCCAAGACGAGCCGAGCGACCACGGGCCGCACATCCCGCGTCGAGCGCGACGATGTACGCGCCACCGCCGCTAAGCTGGACAATGATCCGCGCATCTGTTTCAAGATCATCAAGTGGATGGCCGGGCCGGGTACCTATGACCCTATGGACCCTCCGCAGTGGTATATCCCACTGTGCGTCGAGCACAATCTGCACCCCGATACCGGGGCGCGACTCACCAAGTGGAAGGGCAAGGTCGAATGCATCCAGCGGTTGCACGATGCCGGCGTCACCTGGGCTGACCCGCACGATGTGTACACCGCGTTCGGCGTCTACAAGTCACGCAAAGCCGAAGGCACGCGCCTATTGTGGGAAGCTAAGGCAGAGACGCTCCGTATCAAAGAATTGCGACAGCAGTTATGGGTTGTCCTCGATGACCCCGACCCCGACTTTCAGGCGCTCCTGCAACCGGACGCGAACGAAATCATTAGCGCCATTGAGGATCGCTGGCCTCCTATCTTCGGCCTATGAGTTACATTGCTAACTTTACTAGCGTTTGCTATAATGGAAGTAGTTGCGGTTGTGCCGTAGCCCAGGTCAAAGGATAGCCGTACCCTTTGACCTGGGCTACGGCACAACCGCATTTGTGTACAAACGGGCTGCTGTCATACCGACAGCAGCCCGTTTGTGTTAGCGACAGGAGGCATAGTGTGATCCGTAATAAATACTCAGTCGCCGAAGCCGCAGCCCTCATAGGCATCGGCCCTTGGACGCTACGTAGGCTCGAAACGATGGGGCGCATCCCTCAAGCACGCCGCGACCCGCTCTGGCAATATCGTGTCTACGACGACACTGATATAGCACGCGCGAAAGAAGCCATCGAGCGTATGGGGGAGAGGGCAACGACTCCTATTCCCGCCTGACCCTCGCGCGCAGCTCACAGCACCCCCCACACCGCCGCCACTTGGCCGGCGGTTTTTTGTTACCCTTAAGCGCGGTAATAATCACCTTTACATGCGCATCAAAACATGATACCATACGAATAGAACGCGTGCGCGGGACAAGAACCCTCCGCACCAGGCAACGTATGGAAATGGTGGTGATGCGGATGACAACCAAGAACGTCGGGGGCCGGCCGGCGAAAGGCGAGGGCAAACGAACCTATCGCCTGACGGTACACCTGTCTGACGAGGAGAGGACGCGCCTGGCACTCGATGCCCAGGCAGCCGGGCTCAACCTAGCAACGTTGGTGCGCCTGCGTGCACTTGGGGTGCTCGAAGGAGGCCACAGCGCCGTGATAACGCCATAAAGAAAAAGGCGTCATCTCTGCGCTACCAACGCATCGACGACGCCTTATCTCAATGATCAGGGGTCCGAGCAAATCCCCGACCTATAGCCTTACGAAAGAAGTTGTTTATGAACTTCGCATCAGCTAACACCACCAGTTTACCACAAACTGGTGCCTTCAAGCCTTTATCCACTAGTTGCCGTGCGCTCGCCGACGCACTCGCAGACGTCGGCATTCCTACTGTCGCCATCGCCTGCGATGGCCGTAAGGCCCCGGCTGTCAAGACCTGGGCGTATCTCCAGAAACGCGTCGCAACCAAAGAGGAACGCGATGCTATGTTCTTGTGGCAGCGCATGCGGGACCGCACGGTCGTTGCGTCTGGTCCGCGCCACGTCGGCATCGCGTGGATCATGAAAGATGGCCACGAGCTTATCGATTTTGATGAGGGCGGCATCGTTGACGATTGGCGTCACCTCGTGGAAGAGGAGTGCCCTGGTCTGCTTGACCGCCTCGTCGAAATCGAGACGCCGGACAACGGTCGGCATTTCTCGTATCGGCATGGGGGAGAGCCGCTAGGGAGTCACCACCTTGCCGAGGAACTACGGCTCAACGCGCAGGGGCAGATGGAGCCCTACACGCTTATTGAAACACGCGGCCCTGGCGGATATGCGTTGCTGCCAGGTAGCCCACTGGAATGCCACCCATCACGTCGCCCCTACCGCCTGCTCCAGGGGCACCTAACCGAACTGCCTACCATTACGGACGACGAGCGCGACACACTACTATCATGTGCCCGGCAACTCGACACCTACCAAGCAGCGCGTGCCAGCCAACAAAGCCAGTGGGGCCAACAGCGCCGGCAGCAGCGCAAAGCAGGCGCGCGTAGCGGGGACGATGGATGGATCGTACGCCCAGGCGATGAGTTCGCCGACCATGTGACGTGGGCTGAGATCCTGGAACCCGCCGGCTGGCGCATCGTCGGCCAGCGCGGCGCCACGACCTTATGGTGTCGGCCCAACAAGCGCCGCGGCACCAGCGCGACCACCAGCGACTTCGGCGAGCACGGCGTCTTCTACTGTTTCAGCAGCAACGCCTACCCCTTCCAAGCAGGACAGAGCTACTCACCTTTTGCCGCTTACGCTGCGTTGAACCACGACGGCGATTTCACGGCCGCCGCAAAGCGCCTGCACCTAGAGGGCTACGGCCAAGAAAGGCCGCGTACGTTGCCAACCCCAACCGTTCTCGTAGGGCAAAACCTACCAGCGCCGCTGTGCCTGACGGGTATTCGTCTGCCGGCGCCAACACCCCTTGACGGTATCCGCCTGTCAGAGGTGAAGTGATGAAACGCCAGGTTGTCATACAACCCATCACAGCGGACGAAGAGATCAAGCATCTCGCCGTCGATTACGGGCGCAGAGCACAAGGCATTTGGGCGCAACTGGAAACGTGGAACGGGAAGGTCGCCCACAGCGACCGTATTAACCTAACAAAGGCTTCCTGCCGCACAATCTATAGCAAGGCAGTCCATGAGCGCCTACCCCAGGTCTCGATCGCACAATGCGCGGACTCACTACTGGACCTATCCATTCGGATTGAGCGCACCCTCCGCGCGGATGACGCCCAGGCCGAGGAAAACACCGAGGGCGACGACAGCGACGCTAAAAACGAGGCTGACCCTGAAAGCGCGGCGATCGTGCTCGCGGAGATGTTCTCCGACAAGATTGGCTACGACGAGGCGTACGACGTGTGGCGCGCGTACAATGCGGCGACCGGCGCATGGGAAATCCAGCCTCCGAAGAGTACGACGCTGGACAACTACGCCGTACAGGCATGCGCCGCTGTACGCCTACGCCGGGCGCCCAGCTCTGTCGATGATACGCTCCGGTTCGCCCGCCGCTACCTCAAGCGTGCTTTCACCCAGGATGGTACGCGCATCGCCTTCGCCAACGGCACGTTGGACATTAGTACACGCGTGCTACACCCACATCAAGCAGCCAACAACTTAACACACAGCCTTGGGTACGACTATAACCCCGATGGATCAACAGCACGCATCGACGGTGTGCTAGAAACGCTCACAAACGACCCGATCGCGCGCACTGCCATCCGTGAACATATCGGCTTGGCGCTCATGCAGGATGTAGACTTTCAGCGCTGCATCCTGGTTGTCGGCACAGCCGGGTCAGGCAAGACAACGCTCCTCCGCCTCTTTAACATCGTCCTCGGCCAGGCGTCCGATAAGTTCGCGCCCGGTGACATCTTCGCAAACGGACACGAGGGGCTGCTACAGCGCGCAGACTGTCGCGAGTGGACAGGGTGTGCATTGGACGAGTTCCCGGCCGAAGTCTTGAAGAACGAGGAGCTATTTAAGGCGATGACGGCGCACAGCGGCGTGTCCAGTCGCCATCACAGCCGGGCGCCCATTAACGCCCAGTGGCGGCCAAAGATAATCCTTGGCGCGAACGACGTGCCCCGTTTCCGTGACCGCTCGGGCGCTATCCATCGGCGTTTACTCGTGGTAGAAGTGCCGCTCGACGCCAAGATTGAGAGGCCCGACCAGAAAGTTATTCACGCGTTGCGGGCCGAGGCGGGAGCGTTTGCGGCGCTTTGCCTGGATGCGGCGCGAGCCGCCATGGAGCGCGGCGAATATTCGATTAGCGACAGTATGCGTGCGAGCTACGACGAGATCGCCACGGAGGGCGACACGCTCAAGCAGTTCGTGTCTGAGTGCTGCGTCTTGTCCATAAACACGGGCAAGCCCCACGAGGTGCTCTCTAGTAGCCTACACAAGGTGCTCACCCAATGGCTGGAGCAAAATGGGCACGTTGTGCGCTTCAGTGTCATCCGCATGTCTAAAGACCTGCGGGCCTATGCCCCGTGGCGTATCGGCAAACACCACTCTGACGAGGGGGCGAAGCTGACCGGGATTGGTATCCTCCTCAACGCTCCAAACCACACGCCAGGGACTGACGATTTTTCGCAGAATCGTCAGGAATCGTCAGAGAATCGTCAGTGGGCATCGTCGAGGGTCGTACCCCCTATGTCCGCAGTTGACCATTATGAGGCGACAAACCACGCTAACCTGACGATTCCTGACGATTTTCCTGACGATTTTTCGCAGAATCGTCAGGCTGAAATAGACCAGGTTTACGCTCAAAACGAGGCACTTGCTGACCATTCTGACGATTCTGATGATTCTAGCACCATACCACGCTACATGAAGAAAAAAGAATGTGTACAGGGGGTCAAAAAACATTCTTCTGCGGATATAAAGAGTACAAGCGAAAAGTCGTCAGAATCGTCAGAAGGCGGCGTTGATCCCCAACTCGCCCCCTGTAGTGGTGGCTGTGGCGTCCCCACTCCGCATGGGTGGATGTGCCGATCGTGTCGCGTGCAGACGCGGGAGGGCAGGTAATGTATGCCCCCTTGTCATTCTGATAGTAAACTGTAACATACAACTATATGTTACAGTTAAGGATAGAAGGGATAGAGATGAGGGAGCGAGATGAGTGATGCCCAGGGCCGAGAGGCCGCCGCGCAGGCGGCGGTGCACGATACCGTCTACCGAGAGATCGCGGCCAGTCGCGACGGTGCGGCCGGTGTGTGGTCGTATCAAGCGTTCGATCATATCAACGTGGCGCACTTTGCCGGACGGCTGCCCACGCCGCTTATATTGTGGACGCTCACGCCATACGCCGGCTGTATCGGTTTAACCCGCGTCGCCACACCGCCGATTATCGCGCTACACCCCGGCCTGCTGTCTATTGCCGACAGCCAGGGCGGCACGAAAAACAAGAACTGGGATATCCCGCGTGCGTGGTTAGGTGTTGTATACGCGTACGATGTGCTCGTCCATGAGTGCATCCATGTCTCCGTCCACAGCCTACACGAGGAGGGCGACGGCTGCGGCCCCGGCTGGAAGGGCGCGACCTCGCATAACAATCCCCACTGGCTCGCCGAGGTCAACCGTCTGGCCGCGCCGCTCGGCCTCGACATCGTAGCCGGCCGTAACAAGCTACAGCGCGTACCGATCGAGGGAGAGCCTGTCGGCCCGCGCGGTAAGCCTCCGACGCGGGTCGTCCGTGCGACACCCGGCAATGTATCCTATAACGCGGTGGCACGCTTCCCCGCCGGCGTGCGCGTCGAGTTAGGGCTGACATCGTGGTACACGGACAATAAACTGCCGTTCCGGCACGCGCTGGAATAAGGCGTAACACACAACTATACGTTACAGTTCATTCCCGAGGACCCATCGACTAATGATGTCGATGGGTCCTTTGCTATTGGAGACTGTTTAATGAGTGCCTATAGAGAATCAGACCTAACCTTCTTTGCGCGCCAGCGCCCCGATGGCCGTACCGGCTTCTGGTGGCTGGCGGATGGCGAAACGTGGGCCGAGGCCAAGAACGACCTCAAGCGGTCGTTCAACCATAGCAGCGGCTTGCGCTATGACCCGGACGAGCGTGAGTGGACGCTTCCGGCCTACTCGATTGCGCGGCTACAGCGGTGGGCCAGTGTGTGGGCTTCCCGGCAGGAGTGGGACGCCGCGCCACGCAACGGAGAGCGGCGTCAGTACCGCTCTGAGCGGCCCCAGGACGCGTCAGGCGGTGCCTTGACGTCGGCTTATCGTGCGCTTCATCTCGTGCCGGACGCGCCGCTGTGGGCGGCTGAGGCGGTGTACCGCGCCGCGCAGAAGCTGGCGCATCCCGACGTCGCCGGCGGCGACCATGCCCAGGCGGTCAGCTTGAACACGGCTATCCAGACGATTCGGTCGACGCAACAGTCGAGGGGGAGGGTGGCATGAGCAGGAGAGATCCGAAGTTACACCTGGTCGATACGCTCGGCCAGGCCGTCGAGAGCCGCTTTACTCAGATGCACGAGCACGTCGAGGGCGAGGCGTTGCCGCCCCTTCGGCCCGATTTTGTGGAGCATCTCGACCGGGTGTGTGGCCTGGCCGACCTTACGGACGCGCAGCGCCTGCACGCCGCTATGACGCGGCTAGCGCACGAGTCCCCCGAGTTACACACCGCCGTCGTCCTCATGGCGGAACCCAAGGCCACGGTACGCAGCGTGGGAGCGCTGATCGGCGTCAGCGGCAAGACCGCATGTAAGAGACACAACAAGGGACTGGACAAGCTACGCGCGTGGTGCCGCGCTGATAGTCCACCATCGTCCAACGTCGCCTAAATAGCGTTGTGACCTTGCACAGAGGTAACAAAAAGTGGTACTATTCGGGTAGACGAGTCTACCCATAAAGGGGCCAGCACCAAAGCGGTGCTGGCCCCTTTTGTTTTGCGCGCTAGGGAGGGGAAAGTATGACGACGATAGCTGAGGAGGCGGGTGTTCGGCGCGGGCGTCCACCAGGACTAGCGCCACGGCGCCCATGTAAGATCCAGGTCGCCTACTCCGAAGTGGAGCGCGCGGCGTTAGAGCAAGCGGCGCGGGCTGAAGGGGCCGAGAGCTTGGCGCAATTCATTCGGCTGCGCACCGTCGGGCGTGGTGAGGGCCTGCGGACGCTGGCCGTGCCTGTGCCGCCGGCGGCCTAAGCAAGGAGTAATGTCATGGCCCATGAGGATGAGGAGAAGGTGGCCGGCCCGACGCCGTCGCTGATCTACGTTGCCGAGATGACGGACGCCCAGCGCAAGGCAGCCCAGGACGCCGCCGCCCTGGCCACGAGGCGTGCCGCGCTTGTCGGTGAGGTAGCCGCGCTGGAGGCACGCCTGGCGCTTCTGCAAGAACGCAATCGCGAGGTGTTGGCCCCGCTAGAGGAAACGCTATGGGCTGCCATAAAGGCGGCGCGTGCGGCGACGGCGGCCCGCGAGGAGGGATCCGTCGGCGACCCGGACTGGAGCGGGGTCGAGGACCTAGCCATTGCTAGCGCCGATTGGATACTCGGCTTCAAGGAAGACGCGGACACGACGTTGGAGGCGGTCCGCGCGTATGTCGCTAGCGTCGCTAGCCTCTTGGCGCTCACTGACCTGGAGGTAGTGGGGCGGGCCTATGCGATGCTGGCCGCGCGCGACGCCGAGCTGGCAAGCATCGCGGCCACCCGGCCCGACATGTAGTTATCGCGCCATTACACGGGCGCGCCCCGCGAGCACACTCTACGCGCTCGCCGTAAACACGAAGAGTGACCCCATCCCATGAGCGAGAATGAAAACGTCGGCATCGAGCTTGGCGTGGACGCCGACGCCGCGCTTACCACGTTCCAGGAGTTGACAGCAGCGGCGCTCAACGCCGATAATGCCCTCCAACAACTCAAGCAACATCAGGTCGAGTTGTCCAATGCCATCCCCGGCAATCCTCAAGTGTCGTCCTACCCGGAGGCCGCGGCGCACGTCCAGCAGATGGACCCTGCGCTGATTAGGGACACGTATCCCGAGATTGCGCAGACACAAAACGCCCTCAATGCGCGGCGCACCGAGGTCCGCGCGCAGGCGATGGATTTCGTGGGGGCCAATCCCCAGGTCACCGCGCAACCATTACCAGACACGTTGGCTCAATTCCAAGACACCATGGCCGCGCGGGAGCAGCAGCAGCAGGCCCAGCGGGAGCGGCAGGCCCAGCAGCAAGCGGCGGGCGTCGAACGGCCCGCACGCTATGGCTACGAAGCGATGCCCCCCCTAGCGCAACCGACGCCTTCCCTACCACAACCGACGCCCACGGTCGCCCCCACAACGCCGACATCCGTTGGCGTCCAGGGCGTCGCTCCTATCGCCACGACAACCGACGACCGCCTGACACACGCGTTGACGGCCCAGGCCCCGCCTCCAGTGACGCCGACAGGAGCGGGCACGGGCGAGGTAGTCCCCGCCGCGACGGGGACGCTGGCAGACGATATACAGGCGCTTGCCGCCGCTGCGCTCGCGGCCGACCCTGCTCTCCGGCAACTCCAACAACGCCTGCAAGAGCAGGTCAACCAGACCTTCGGGGCGCAGGGCCTCCACGCCACGACCTATGCACAGGCCGCCGATTTCGTCGGCCGCATGGAGCCGTCCGGACTCGCGGGGGCGGCCCCCGACATCGCCCAGACCCAGGACGCCCTCACGGCACGCCAGACCGAGGTGACGGGGCAGGTGCGCGATTTCGCCGCCGCCACGCCCGCTGCCACCTCTCAGCCACTCTCGACGCAGCAGGACATGCTCGCCCGCTGGCAAGAGGCGCTGCGCCCTCAGAGTCCACTGCAGCAACCACAACAACAAGACCCCAACGACACGCAGACGTCGGTTAACGGGAGCACGTACTATCGTCAAAGCGTGCTGTCCGGGCCGCTTGTCCCCGCTCCACCGCAGGGCATGGAGCGGTTGGCGCGGTACGGTGTGTACGGCGCGACCGTCGATCAACGCGGCGCGGCCAATCCCTGGCCCGCCGCTATGCCCGCCTTTGGCTCGACGAACGCTGGTGGTAGCGCGGGGGGTGGCGCCAGCAACGACGTGACGCAGCAGGACCGGGCGGACACGGTGCTCGGCGACCACATCGCGCAGGCGCTCACGCGGAGCGCGAGTGGGCTTGTCTCAGGCGGCATCAGCGGCGCGGCCAACGCCGCGGGCATGGGGGCCACCGGCGACGTGCTGGCCGGGTTAGCACGCCCTCTGATGGGCCTGCTGGGCGAGGCCGCGTTGCCCTTGGGCGTCGCCGCCGCCGTCGGTGGCGCGGCCCTTGGTGTGGGTGACCTCCAGGCCAAATATGCGACCGATCGCCAGAGTTTGGCGGCGTCGGTCGGCACGACGACAGGCGCCACGCCGGGCAGTGAGTTGTCGGCGGCTATGCATACCGGGTGGGCCTTCGATTACAAAGAAGCTGAATCAGCGGCGGCAGCGCGGCAATTAGGCACGATGGGCGTCGATTCGTCACAACTGGGGGGCGGCCTGGCCGCCAGCATGGCCCTGGCGCGGACGGGCGGGATCGGGCTTGACCAGGCGACCAGCACCGTCGGCGGGCTAATGCAATCCGGCATGTCGGGCAATCAGGTTGCCGACTACCTCGCCAAGCTCGACCAGGCCGCTAGGCAGAGTGGTGTCAGTGTTGCTCGACTTGCGGAAGGCATTGTCCATCTCAACCAAGCGGCCGGTGTCGGTCAGATCAGCGTGAACGGACTAGCGGCGGCGCAGGCGCTCACGGACCGAACGGGGACCAAGATCGACATCGGACAGGCAATGGCTGGCGCTATCGGCGCCACGGGCACGACAGCCCTTGCGCAAGGCGCGCTCCTGGGATTGAGTCCGACTGCCTTTGAAAATGCGACCCAGGACCCGGCCAAATTACTAGACTCGTACGCCAATCTCGCCCGCCGCTATGATGTGGGCACGGGGGGCGTCCAGGTCGCCCAGCAGGCGATGTCGGCGGCGGGCTTCGACTTCTCCAAGATGGACTCCCACCAAGCAGACGTGTTTACGCGCAAGCTGGTCGCCCAAGGGCCGGGGGCCGCGCAGGCATATGAAGACAGCATCACCAAGAAGGAGGCCGCGCCAGGAGCGCCGGGCCCGCACACAGGGGCCGATTATATCCAGGCCGGCAAAGTCATTGCTGACGCCATCAGCGGACCCTCAGCTAAGCTCGGCATCGCCCTCGACGAGGGGGCGGCGGCCTTGGGTAACGCGGCGGGTGCGATCAATCGAGCGGTGGCGCGCTCCGATCCGCGGTACGGACTGCATGGCACGGATACGAGCGCCGGCCCCAACCCCTACCACATTCAGCCGACACGACCCTTGCAGGGCGATAACACCGTCCCCTTAGCGCCCCTCTCCCCCTACGACCTTGGCATCTCGACCATCGGGGCGGGACAAGCTCCGACGCCGCACGGCTTCGTGCCCAACGCGCCGGGACTGGCAGCGGCCGAGCGCCAGGGCCTCCAGGTGCCCAACCTGAAAGGCAGCCCGCAATATGCGCCGCCCGCTATCGTCAGCGACATCGTAGCGGCGGCCCACGCCGACAAGCTGTCTCCGGGCGTGCTGTTAGCGCAGGCGGCGCAAGAGAGCGGTTTCTCGCCCACGATTGTTAGCAAAGATGGCGGGCGCGGGTTGTTCCAGTTTACCGATCCGCAGGTCGGCCAACACTACACCAATCAGGCCCTCAAAGAACTGGGTATCAATGCCGATATGGATTGGCATCAGGCGGCGATGAATCCGCGCGTCGCGTCGCGCATGGCGGCTGACTACGATAAGGATTTACTCAAGGGCACGGGCGGGGACTTTGCGAAAGCGTTGAGCCAAAATAATGCCGGGCCGCATGGCTGGGATTACACAGGCCATCCAGGGCAAGGACGCGATTACGGGATGGGCATCAACCAAGCAGGGATCACCCTTCAAGTCCAATTGGCCGGATCGGTCGATATCACGCAGAATGGGCAGAAGGTCGGGTCGGCTCAGGCGGGACAGCATATCAGGGCGACGGCGACCCATAGTATCGACACATCCAAGAAGCACGTTGGCGCGCAAAGTTATGGCCCCGACCAGCGCCCCCCGTCACCCGGCCTGCCGAATCTGACGGGGCATATCAAGTAGATGAGTTAGCTATGCCGCTCAAAGGAGGCACGATGCGCGACATTGACCAGCTCCTCATCGCGGCCCGTCGTCAAGGCTGGGCAGTCCAAAAGCGCGGCAGCGGCCATTTCATGCTGACGCCGGCGGCGAGGGGATCGCCGCTTATCGTCGTCAGTGGTACCCCCAGCGATCACCGCGCGTTCGTCAAGGCTCGCTGCCAGTTGATAAAAGCCGGCCTTGTGTTGCCGGACGCTCATCCAGGAAAGGAAACGACTCACATGGCTAAACGCACCACCGCCACCACCTCGCCCCGACCGACAACCACCACCTCGCCCCGACCGACAACCACCACCAGCACCGCACCAGCCAAGCCCAGCCGGAGCGCGCGTGCAAACGCCGCGAGCAGCAAGGCAGCGATCACGCGCGTCCCACGCCGGCCCGCGTCCGGGTCGCCGGTTGACGATGCGGATATGGCCTTGACGCCCGCACAGGCGGCCCAGGTTGCCCGCGAGACGCGCGCGGTGGCGGACGGTCCCACCCTGGCCCCCGACGCCAAACTGGATCGCGACCTGGCGCACCTGGGCGATCCGCAGGCCGGACGGCGCGTGGCTCCCTCACGCCGCCGTGACCCGGATGAGGAGCCCCTGGTGTACCGCGGGAAGCGGCAGGGCATGTTCCACGACCAGCACATCGACATTCTGGTCCCCGACGAGGACAATGATGAGCGCATTTTTCTCCTTCAGGAAACGATTAGCGGACTCGACGAGGACAGCCAGCGTGAGGCGTGGGCCAGGGCGGCTGCGCTTCGCAATCGCGCGCCGGAGCCGTATGTGCCCCTCACGGATCGCCTCACGGTGTCCGGCATCCATTACCACTTTGAGTTGGATAAGATCACCCTCGTCCATGAGGACGATGTGGCCTACGTGCTCCAGTACCCGGCGTACCGCATTGAGCGCGTCGGCGATGACCGCGACGAGAGCGGCTTGCCGGCGGCCATCATCCGGCGCAATGCCAAGGCGCTGGCAAACCAGGCGCGGCGGGCGTCGTAATCATGACTCAAAGCAGTAGCAGAACGCCGCGTGAGCGCCTCGACGCGGCACGCGAGATCGACCGCGCGCTCCAACTCAAGGTCAAGACCGCCCAGACAATCGCGCGGGGGATTGTCCCCGATGATTTGAGCGACGGTTTAGCATCCCCACGAGACGTGGCCACCTGCCTCGTGCGCGTCATGAGCTTGCTGGCCGATGTCTCAATGTTGTCAACTCGTGTCTTGACGGTTGCTGAGGACGCGCTATCCGCCGTCGAACAGGAACGTGACGGCGCGCCAGCGGCATAGGGTGAAGCTAGTGAATGGTAGTCGATGGTAGAGGTAGACGCAGGACCAGGAAGGGGTGAGTGATGGCCGACGAGTTGTGTCAAGCGACGCGGGCTGATGGGTCGGCCTGTCGCGCCCGCACCTTGCCTGATAGTACCTGGTGCTTCGCCCATGAGCCCTCGTTGCAGGGCACGCGCGCGACGGGCCGGCGTGCGGGGGGCGTCAACAAGGCCAACACCGTGCGGGCTGAGAAGGTCTTGCCGCGCGATCTGCGGCCCCTGCTCGGCTTGCTGGTCAAGGGCATGACGGACTGCCGCGACGGCACATTAGAGCCTGCCCGGCTCTCAGCCATCGCGGCCGCCGCGGGTGCGTGTGTCCGGCTGTATTCCGTGGTGGACGCCGACGAGATCGCAGTGCGGGTCGCCGCCTTAGAGCACCGCCAATCTGAGGGAGGGAATCATGCCGACGGACCTGAAGCTTCTTAATCGGTTGCGCGCCCTGGAGCAGGACGTCGCACAAGAGGAGCGGGCGGGCCTGGTCAACCCGGACGCCGACCTGGGGGGCCTTGACGCCGCGTGGGTCGCCGAGGAGGTCGCCCGCTGCCGGCGTGACCCTGAGTACTTCATCGACAGTTACTGCAAGGTCGAGGCCGATACCGGCGCTGGGGTCATCCCCTTTCACCTGTTCGACTATCAGCGCGATGTCTTACGGCAGTGGCTGGAGCATCCTGAAACGATCACCCTCAAGGCGCGACAGTTAGGGGTGACTGAGCTTGCAGCGGCGCTTGCGTTATGGCAAGTGTCATTCCATCCGCACAACCGCGTTATTGTCTTTAGTCAAGATGAAAGTAAGGCGAAGGAATTCAGTCGCAAGTGTCGCGTGGCATGGGACAACTTGCCGGCGTGGCTGCAAGTCCCTCTCTCTAACCCGCAACTGAGCACCACGTTGGAGCTATCCAACGGATCGCGCATCCTGCTGCAGGCGGCGACCGAGAAGGCGGCGCGCTCGCTCAATTGCCAACTCCTGGTGTTAGATGAGTTCGCGCATCAGGAATACGGGGCGGCGATCTTCGACGCGGCGGCCGCCACGGCCCGCAGTGCCGGCCAGCGTATCCTCGTCATTTCGACCGCCAACGGGGCGGGTAATGCCTTTCATTCGCACTGGCGGCAAGCGGTCGAGGGGGGCGGCCTATGGCCCATCTTCCTGCCGTGGAGTATCCGGCCGGGGCGGGATGAGGCATGGTACGCCAATGCCACGAAGGGCTATAGCGCTCACAAGGCAGCCCAAGAATATCCCGCAAATCCCGAAACAGCCTTTATCCTCTCGGGCAGGGGGCGGTTCGATACAGACGCGCTGGGAGCGATCCTGGCAGGCTGTAGGGAGCCGATCGCGACCGAGTTGAACGGTAGCCTCAAGGTCTGGGAGACACCCGTAGCGGGCCGCTCCTACGTCCTGGGAGCCGACCCGGCCGAGGGCTTACAGAAGGGCGATTACTCGGCGGCCGTCGTGCTCGACCAGCAGACGGGGCTCGATGTCGCGTGGGTACATGGGCACTTCCCGCCGCAGCAGTTCGCGGCGATCTTGAACGACCTGGGCCTGTGGTATGGCGGCGCGTTGCTCGGCGTCGAGCGCAACAATCACGGCCACACGGTGCTGCTGGAATTGCAACATCACGGGTACCCGGCCATCTACGCCCATCGCGACTACGACGCCACGGGCAGCGTATCGGAGCGGGTGGGCTGGCCCACGACTGCCAAGACCAAACCGCTAGCGATCGACGGCCTGGCCCAGGCCATCCAGGAGCGCTGGGCGTTCCACGACGCGGCCTTCATCGCCGAGGCCCGGACCTACGTTATCAAGGAGAATGGCAGCACCGGCGCGAGTGGCGCGCTGAACGACGACCGCATCATGGCCGCGAGCATTGCGTTGCAACTCAGGACCTTCCAGCCGGCGACCGAAGAGGTTGTCTACCTAGACGACGTGTGGACGCCGGACCTTGAAGCAGAGTACCGGCGTGCGTCGCGCCTGGGTGGCGACGACGCGACCATGGACCCCAACCAGCAAATCCTCAATCAGTGGCGCCGCTATTATGGCGCCTAATGCACCGTCACAGGAGACCAACCCAATGACCTCAAACACCAATCCCCGTACCCGCGCCGCGCTCCACGGCCAGCTCGACGCCCTGCTCTCCCCCGCGCCCGCCACGGGCGCGACGGAGACGCCAGCGGCGGGCACCGGATCTTTAGTAGACGAGCTGCAAGGCGTGCTCGACACGACCGTCGCCGCGCGTCGTGCCCTGGCTGCACGGTCCACCGCGGCGACCACGCTGACCGAGGCGGCGCCTACCCGCGCCAACGAGACGATCCCAGACGGGACGATCTTCCACAACGTACCCCTCTATGAGGGCTTAAACGAGCCGCTGGATACATATCCATGGGACCCCATGCCCACCTCGGGCGATCCACTGGGCTTGAAGGAAAGAATGGGCATGCTGGAGATTGCCATTGCCGCCCGCGACGCGCACGGCGCGCCCCCGCGCGTTGAGGCTGACCCACACGCGCACGCGGGTGTGGTCCGGTTAGTTGAGGCTCACCAGCGCCTAGACGAGATCCTCGGTTAAATGGAGGCAGGATACATGACGAACCTTTCGCCACAAGCGTTGTCAGACGCGGCGTTTCAGCAGGTCAACAACCAACTCATCAACCAAGCACGCGACTCCCAGTTATCGCTCCAGCACAAAGCGAACTGGGAGCGCGAGCATCGCATGGTCTGGACGGAAGCGCCCCTTGCCGTTCGGACGGCCATACAAGCCCGTCAGACGGCCATACAGCATCAGCAGCAACGCTTAGAGCAGATGGCTAAGGACGTCTATACGGCCAGCTTGGAAGCCCTCAAGCGACGCTACAGGGAGCGCCGGGACATCACGGGCCAAGACTATGACCAGCGCCAGCGTGACCTTCACAGCCAATGGCAGACACGGCGGCTCGACCTGGCCCGCCGCTACATTTTCACCTTCGCTGACGCCCGCCTGAAAGAGATCCAGGAGCAAGCGTACGCCGCTGCCCGCGCCGCTGCCGATGAGGTGTGGAACCGCGAGGGAGAGGCCCTCATTGAGTCGTACGCGATGAGAGAAGCGCCTGCGTGGGCGTCTGAGCCAGCGCACGGCGTAGAGGACGACGATGATAGGCCGGCGCCCGTGCGGCGGCAGAGCAGGGCCGCGCGCTAGATGCGGTGTGGGCACGCGCGTCTAGCGATGGGTCAGGCAGCGGCGTATGGTTGGAGGTACGAGTGACATGCAAGGGCGCGTGAAAACGTTAGGACAGACACACGGCTACGGCTTCATTGGCGTTGACGAGGGTGACGACTACTTCTTCCACGCCAGCGCGGTCGTGGGGGGTATCCCGATCGAGGATCTACGCGTCGGGGATCATGTGGTTTTCGAGCCGGCCAGGAGCGGGGAGGGGCGGCGGGTCGCACGGGTGGTACGCCGCGCCGTGCTCACGGGCGCTATTACGATGGTACGGAGCGGAGGAAAGCCTGGGTGTGGGTACGGCTTCTTGCGGCCCCTCGCGGGCGGCGAAGAGCGATTCTTCCACTTTTCGCGGCTTGGGCCATCGGGGTTGCCCGTCGGCGAACTGTTCGGACGGTTGCGCGTGGGCGATCTGGTGTGCTACCGCGAGTCGCCTGGCAACCGTGAGAAGAAGGCGCGCGCCGTCGACGTCCTGCCCTTGCCTGAAGCACACCCGCAAGAGGGCGGGGATCAGAACCCCGCGCCACACACACACAACCTGGAGGAGACATAACGGACGCAAGAGACCGACGCCGCACCCGCGGGGCAAATCGCGGCGTGGAGGCCGGCCCCAGGCGCACAGCACTTGCGCACCGCGCTGGTGGCGTGGCTCCAGCGCTACGATAAGGCCCAACGCAAAAAGGGCGTCCCCGATGAGGATGTCCTCTATGCGGTCGTGAAACAGGGGCTGGGTGCGCGGGATTACCACGCGCTCCTCCTGCGTCGTGATGCGGAGGCGTGCGTCCCCGTCAGCGAGGCGGCCGCGTGCGGCCAAAGGCTGACGGGGGCGTGGCGGCTCGCGGGGCCGCAGCAGTCCGTGACATGCGACCGCTGCCTCTGGCACATGTCGCATGAGTGCGTCGGGCACATCGAGTTCGATTAAAGCCCGGGTGCGGCGCGCTACACGCGGGCTGATGACTGTCAGGCATCAGAGAAACCAAGGAAGGGCAATCATGCCAGGATCAGCCAATACCACGAGCGGCGTCATGGGCGGCGCTACGGCGGAGTTCGTCGTGCAGGGCACAAACACGGCCAACGATGGACGGCCGGCGACCGCTGTTGTCCTGGTGGACCCGGCCACCGGGTTGGCCTACGCCGCGTCACCGCTCCCACTCAATGGGGCGTCCACTGTTACCCTCCTCGACCCGACCACGGGCACGCAGAAGGCCACGGTGGACGCCGGCGGCAACCTGCATATCGCCGGGGTCGTGACCGTCGGTAGCACCGTGGCGACGCAAGCCGTGGCCACGACCGTGCTGAACCAGGCGAGCGCTGCGCAAACGGCAAGCGGCATGAGCGCGACCCTGGCCGCCGGGGCCTACCGCGAACTGCTGGTGGCCGTCAACGTCAGCGCCGTGGCCGGCACGTCGCCGACCCTCACCCTGGCGCTGGACAGCCTGGGGGCCGATGGCGTGTGGTACACGCTCTGGACCTCCGCCTCTATCACCGCCGTGGGGCAAACCATCGCGTCGCTTGGCGTCGAAGCCGCGACCAATACGGCGTTTGGGACGAATGTCCGTTTGCGCTGGACGATTGGCGGCACGACGCCCTCGTTCACGTTCTCAGCGTCTATCACAGGTAGCTAAGGACCGGCCGTGGGGGTAAGGGGTTAGGCGTCACGCCCGGCACGGCGAGGCGACCGGCGGCAAGAAGTTTGCCCTCACCAGTCGGGTCATTGGTCGCGTACACTGAGTGCTGTCGCGTGGAGCTGCGCGGGCAGGGCTGCTTGTGTGGCCGCACGACAAGGGTGAGGCGGTCGGTGGCCTGCTGCCTTCGCGCGGCTACCGACCGCTCCCCTCAGGCGTCGTCCGCACCATCGGGGGCACGCGGCGCGTCGTCATCCGCCCTCAGCTCCTCCGTGGTCGTCAACGCCGTCGCCAGCGCAGCAACGATCGGCACCGCCCACTGCTTCCCCTCCACAGGCAGGGCACGTAGCTGTCCGAATACTTGCCGCAGTCGCAAATCATCGAGTTCGACATGTCCCGGTGTATCGGGTGACCACATCTCGGCCAGGTCTAGCAACTCCGAGGGGCTGGTTTCCAGGGCGATGCACAACTGGACGAGCGTGCCCAGGCGCGGCTCCAGCGTGGCCCCGCTGACCATGCGGTAGAAGGTGGCGCGATCCTGGTTTTTACCGAGCCGCTCGGCGACCTGGGCGGACTTTAGTCCGTGTGCCTGCATCGTTTGTGTGATAGCCTGTGCGAGAGACATGAGCCCCTCCTTTCGTGTGCTCCCCGCGCCCTACCGATAAGAGACGGGGGTCCAGGTCAGGACGTAACCCCCCGTCAAGGCACGTTAGGCGCCACGCACTATCTATCGGGCAGGCCACGCATCGGCCCCCTTTATTTAAGGGGTGACGGCCAGGACCGCGTTCGTGTACCATGCGAGTGTACGACGGAATCGACGAGAGCAGGAAGGCGGGGACACCATGGCTGATGACGCGATTGACCCACCCAAGACTAACACCGAAACCGACGACGACGCGGGGGACGACGAAGCCGTTGATGACGGGGGAGACCTCGGGGCCGCTGATTCTCCTCCTGGTGACGAGAACGCGAGCGACGATCCACAGGGGATTGTCGGCGAGGAGGCCTAACCCGACCGACGACTCAGGGAGGCGACACGTAGGACAGATGCCCGACGACGAGTACATCACCTTTGCAGAGGCGCGCAAGCTTGCTGGCTTGAAGAACTCAGTCTCCCTGCGTCGAGCGGCGCGGACCGGCCGTCTCAACACGGTGACGACGGCGACAGGGCCTGAGCCTGTGCGCCTGACGACGCGAGCGTGGCTACAGGAGTATCTGGATAGCCAGCGGCGTGAGACATAGCGTAGGGTCACGCCCCAGAGGTCACGTCCGTCGATTGAGCGTGTAAACAGTCCCGTGACCAATCCCAAATTGGTTGAGAAGGCCACAATCAACCAACTCCTCCAGCGTGTCCCGTATCAACGTTCCGTCGAAGCCTAGCCCGATAGCTATGGTGATTTGATCGGCGGTGGCCCCGCGT
>JAABUU010003078.1_pt1 | contig 21939 bp, 22 predicted proteins | sample 5559301 | NCBI WGS metagenome assembly JAABUU01 (sample SAMN10711884, study PRJNA513360) | rock metagenome | isolation source: Antarctica rocks | place: Antarctica: Victoria Land, Richard Nunatak white | reverse complement strand
TCCGACTCTGTCTTCACCGACACGGTCTCCAGGGCCTTTGCCTTGCCCCTCGTCGCCAATGAACGCTGTGGCTCTTGGTACATCAACCCTTCACCTCCACTCTCTTCGGCCTTGCTCACCTCGTCCTCCGTCCACTTGGCCTTGCACCCCTCGGCCTCGGTTTATTCGGCCTCGGTCTCTTCCGCGTCGGTTCCTGCAGGGAAAGTCGGCAGCGCGTATTTCAAGAGTACGGATGGTCATCATGGGCAATGGGCGTTCAGTACGAGGCGGCTGAATCTGGGGGTGTTGGAGGTTGTGGGGAGGTATGGGGGGTAAGTGGGCTTTCTATTCTGGTTTGGGAAGGGTTCAGCGGTGGATTCAGTGGGGAAAGGGGTGTATTGGTTATGGATGGGAGCGAAATGCTGACGGAGTTATGGTCTAGGTGCATCGTGGTCGATTCAACGAGACGGGGAAAGAGTACGTATACCGTCGCAGCTGGATGGGACATCAGGAACCGGGTCCTGACGGGGACCAATCGACAGGCATGCCGGACGCGCTATCGAAGACGGTCCCGATCTGGTGCGCCGTCATCAACCGCGCCCTGTTCCCGGACCTGCTCGACGCCCATACCCTCCACACCCCGCCGCGCGTCGTGGGCGCGTCGGAGCACGCGCAGATCGAGGAGAGACTCGCCGGGTTCGTGCGCGACTTCGAGGTACGTCTTGCGTTCACCTCCCCCCTTCCTCCGATTCGCATACACAGAGCAGGGTTCACAATGAACAATGGCAATAACAGGCCCTCCACCTCCCCCTCTCCGACCTCCGCGCCAACCTCTCCAAGCCCCTCCGCCCCCTCTGGATGACGCCCGACTCCACCATCTCCGAGCACCCGCCCTCCTTCGACCACTTCCACCCCGTCGTCTGCTGCACCGCCTCGCGCCGCGTCGACGCCGCCGACGCCGCTGATGCCGCCTACGTCCAGGGCGCCGGCGACGACAGCGAGAGCTGGGCCCGTGGCCTCACGCCCGCGCTTTTCTGGGCCAACTACGAGGCACTGCTGACGACGGAGGGCGACGAGGCGTTGGCGCTGCTGATGGAGCGGCTGGTGAAGACGACGCGCTCGAGGAGCGATGCTGGTGGTGGTGGCGCGACGTTGATCAAACCGACGAAGGGCGTCCACGTCGGCGCGCTCGACGACATCCAGCCGGCTAGCGAGGATAAGTACGACTGCGTGGTGGCGTGCTCGGTTATGGTGCCGGAGGGCCTGGACGAACGGTGGAGGAAGAAGGTCCTGCACTTGAAATGCGGGATCGGGAAGTTGGGGAGTCGGGATTTGCGGAGAGAGCTATCCAAAGTGACGGCTCTCATCACGTCGCGAGTCTCTGCTGCGAAGACGGGACCGGCGATTCTCGTTGCGTGTCGGAGCGGTCGGGACTTGGCTGTTGGCGTTGCGCTCGCGGTGCTGTGTCTGTTCTTTGACAGTGACGGTACGTTTACTGCATGTCCCTACCGCTGAGGCGAACTCTGCTCGGCTTTACTATACGCTGCGCATTCGTCCAGGACGGGGCTGATGAGAGAAATCAGGTCGCTATATCGGCCTCCAGCATAACCAGGCGATCGACAAGCGATTTATCCGCCGACGCCTCAGCTGGATCGTCGCTGCGAGACAGGATGTCAATCCGAGCCGGGCGACGCTGCAGTCTGTGAACGCGTTTCTGATGCAGAGACCTCCTTGATTCACTATCAGAACAAAAGACATATGGAACGGGGGGCTTGTCAAACAAAAGGGTAGTTGAAATCACACTGAGCCCCGGGTGCAAGTGGGATAGTTTCGTCGGTCAGTTTTGTCCTGTCCTATCCTATCCTATCCTATCTTGTCTCATCTCCCCGGAAAACAGGACACCCTCGCCACGTCCAGCTCGATCTGGAACACCGCTCCTCCGCCCATCTTCCTTTCCAAAGATACCCGCCAGTCGCCCTTCGCCATCCACTCCCCCCCTCCCGATCCGTCTCAAATCAACTCATCTCTAATCGGCCAGCCCCTTGCAGCACTCGAAACACTCGAACGCCTCGCAGGCAAGACACGCCGCGCAACTGTTTCTCGCCCGTCTCGTCAGCTGCTATCGCAACTCGCACAACCGTCTGCTCGTCCACCGCGAGCCGTTCGCATTGCGTACGGAACGAGGAGGGCAAGAAAAGAGAACAAGGACGGGAAGGAGGTGGGAGGAGTGGAGTGCGGTTGGGGTTCGGTGTGAGGTAAACTCACCATCCACAACAAATCGCTTCGCCTTCGCCGCCGCCGCGGAGGAGGGGGCGCGAGGCGATCATCGGGGGCTGGCTTTTCTAAGGACTGTCAGTCGACGAGGAGGGACAGGCGCTGATTGGGATAGGTATTGATGGCTAGGGTAGGCTTGCGCGTGGCGAGGGTGGTGGTGCGTTCAATGCGGCGGTGGGAAAGAGAAGAGGGAAGCGATGGGCTTCCGAATGTGGGATGGGTTGCACGTACCGGCTGCTGTGTCGAGATCTCCGTGGGTACGTTTCTTCCGCTGCGCGTGGCGGTCGACGCTGGCGGGGTGGGAGCGGTTAGCTTTTGGATGGGTGCTGGCTGGGTGGGTTGTGGCATCTTTGCGGTCTTGTGTTTGGCTTTGGCTTTTGGTGATATGTGTGTTGGTGGGAGGTTGAGCGAGAAGGGGAATGGCGAAGGAGTCAGAAGAGGGGGGAGGTGAATGCAAGGGGTCACGTTCTATTTTCAGGAATGCTGGCTTAGCGTGTCCGTAAGAGTGAGTATTCTTGTATTCATATCTCCTCAATCTTGAAGTGACTGTACGGAGAGTTCTTCATCGGCCGTTGTTGGTATGAGTGACCGATTCACTGTTGGGTCACGGACACTTTATGGTGCTAGCCTGCAGCTTGTGAAGGCGGGCTTCATTTCTTGACCCGATTCAAGCATCATCGGTCATTTCAAGCGAGATACAAGCTGATACCGTGTGAATGTCGTAGGTTGGAGAGATCTAAGCTGCACTGCACACTCTCCACGACCTCGTCATGGTAACGTTTCGTTTACCATTCTTTGCTTTTCGAGATGCTGGCTTGGCCTCAGCTCGGTTTCGAGCAGTTGGACACTAATGTCACTCTGGAACGACGATACCAACACAACCGAGACGCTGAGACTCTAATGTCTTGAGAGTGTTGTGCTATGTCGGTACAGTACAACTTCTCTTCAAACCCTATCCTTCTCGACCATCTCCTTCTCCATCCACCGCCATATCAAGCGAAAATGCTCTTCACTGATGGGTCGTACTTCGCCCATGACCGGCGCCGCGTGTTCCGTGCGTCTCGTCTCGAACAAGACCGCATCCTTGTCTGTACCGCTACTTTGCTCGTCGCCGCCATACTAGGATACGAACACATCAGCATCAGCCACGCTACGCTTCCAGAAGCGGTGATAAGACATACAGCACTCTTCCACAGCCCGAGTAGTTTCCTAGCCGGATGCTTCGCCTCATCCCCATCTAGTCTCTCCAGCTGCTGGATCCACTGCTTCGCTGATACGGTCTCGAATGGTGCTGCAACGTTACGCAGCCAGCATAAGAGATCCGACCACCTGGCGGTGCGATCGTTGTTGAGGATATGATAGACCGGAATATCTCGTCCGTCATCCAGTGCATGTAGATTTCGACAGGCGATCTGCAGCACGGCTTCAGCCGCAAGGTCGACTGGGAGCCAGGATAAGGGCTCATCGAGGTCCGGTAAGGTATTTGTAACTTGGACGCTGGACAGCATAAGCGGCCATGCTTCAGTCACGTTCCAGACGCCGCTTCGAGTGTCACCGCAGAGCTGGCCGATGCGGAGAACGGCGATGTGGTTACGGAGTCGGGTGGTTTCGTGGGCGCGGGAGCAGATTGCTTCGGCAACCCATTTGGAGCGCGAGTAGCCTAACGGTGAGGCTGTTGATGGGTCGGTAGAGATCCTTTCTGGGATTGGAGACGTTGAGCTAGGGCCTAGAACGCTGGCGGTAGAGGAGCAGAATAGAATTGACGGCGGAGTCGGGCGATGAGAGTGTAGAGCCAGGTTGATCAGGTTACGAATGCCTATGAACGTCAATAAGGCAGATACCGTGATGTTTGTCTCGAGTCGGACACCCACCAGCGAGGTGGTCATTGGCAAAGCTTCTCAATCTCATGCTGAAGTTTACAGCCCACGCGGCGTGAATGATGATGGACGCTCGTGCGGCGATATCATTATATACTTCATCAGACAGCCCCAGTCTCCTATCACCAAGCTTGGCTACGAGACAGGCAATCTTTCCGTCCGAAGCTTCAAGAGGGTCCTTCCTTCGTTGCACCAAACTTTTACTGACACGCTCTTGGGCAGCAATAGAATCCTTGGCTCGAACTAGGCATAAGATCTGCGAGACGTCATTCTTCTTGCGGAGTTGATCAAGAAGATGAGCGCCGAGAGCTCCGGTGGCTCCAGTGAGAACCTACTACGAATTAGATGATAGTCGCAAGGAGTGGATGTCATTACGTTGCACTTACCACAACCTGTCCATCGCGTGGACTACTCTCCAAACTATCGAGTCCATTCTGCAAATCTGTATTCTCAACAATGTCTTCAAAGGTACTGTGCTCCTCGACAAGGCTGAGCATGAGTTTCGTCTCATCCTCTGTTTCGGCCACTTTTCCATGTCGACAGTCAATGATGTATTTTGAGAGCCTGTTACATGTCAGCTTTTCTACAAAGGCGGAAGAATCAATAATGCATGAGTAGACCGACCTTTGAATAGTCCCGCAATCATACACAACGTTCAAAGGCAGACTTGAAGAGTTACTGGAAAGTAGCTTCTATATATACAACCTCAGCTGTTGCCAGAATCACTCACGTAGTACCAGGTAGTTTTCTTACCTTCTGCAAATGACCCCTTATCTGTATGCATGCGACGGAATCCACCCCATATGAGAAAAGATCGACATCGAAGGGAACTTCAGCGTCAGTGTTCAGTACTGACTTGACAATACTTAGCACCGCTGATGGAACCTCGTCATCTTCTATGAAAGAGCGTAGATCCTCATGGGGTGCGTCGCCGTCCATAGCTCTGTCAGTGTTTTCATAGGCGTCGCTAATCTGTCGAGCAAACGTCTTCTCAGCCTGTCCTCGGAGAATCGTACCTTTGCTACTCTTCTCCAGTCTTGAGGCTTTGGCTGGCATGACCACGAGCAAGGCCCTCGACAAACGAGTGTGTGCTTGGCCTTCTATGTTCAAGCTCTGAATGAGTGGCCAGACTTCGTCAAGAAGGTTGTTTTCCGGGAGATCTAATGCTTTGGAAGAGCGGAAAAGGAGCGCCCCAGGATATTGCTGGCCGTTTCCGAAAATAAGTACATCCTCTAACAGTGATGAAGTTGCAATAGCGGCCTCAAGTGGTGCGGGGTCAAACTTCTTGCCGGTGATCATAGTCAGCTGGGAGTCAGCTCGGGAGTGATATTTCCAGGCATCCGGTATGTTAGGATGCGGTTGGAAAAGGTCGGCGGTGGCAAATGAGCCATCTGGTCGGTTTCTTTTCGCCATATGTGGCCAGCCTGGTAGTATCACAAGCTCCGCCAGCCCTTCAGCTTGTGGTTCGAATTGAAGATCTTTCGAGCCCTGACTTGAGCGTAGGTATTGCCACTCTTTGTCTGTCCTATACTCTCGATGAGACGACATCAGAAATCCACACTCCGCGCTTCCGAAGCGGGAAATGAGGTTCACCCCTTTTCGCACTAGATCGTCTCCCACCGCTTGCGGAAGTGCTGCACCGCCCACGCCAACTATATCCATCTCCTCTAGCTTCTTTAGACCCTTCTTCTCTGCCGCCAGCATTTGCAGAACATACGGCACGGACGAAAAGTATTTGACTTTAGCCACCAGATGGCTTTCTGCGAATCGGTCTGCACATGCCAGAGACTTCTTCATATTGTCGGCGGTAACAGGAATTTCTTTCCCAGGGAATAGCCAGATCAATGCACAGCTGGTCCACGCGCGGAAGCAGTCAGCGATGCCTCCATGATACAACGGCGTAGTTGTGAACATCGCCTCCCGAGAGCCATGGATGCACGGTAGCACCCCTACCGCCGCACGGTGAGTTTGTGCTATTGGTTTGGGAAGACCCGTGGATGTGCCAGATGTGTGATGAAGATAAGCTACATCGGTTTCCAAGACGTCCCAAAGAGGCTTGGATACTGCGGTCTGATTTTCTTCTTGCTCGATGAAGCTATATACGTCAGAGTGCGCCTCCATCCATGGTAATGGCAAGGGGCAGAGTCCATTTTCCAGCGTTGGAAAGCTTGCTGCACTTGTGGCTAGTGACTCGTAGACAGGGTCATAGAACAGGGTAAATGCGCCAGAGGTCTTGCAAAGATGAGCTATGGCTGACGGCTGACATTGCGGGCTGCAACCTTGATATCCAGGTCAGCTGTGCCTAGCTTGGAGTGTCTGCACCAGGGCATACACACGCAAGGAGCAAGACCGAGTAACCCTTCCTCATAAGCCCTAGCCAGGCAAAGAGGAAATCTGCTGAACTTGGACATAACAGAGCCACAGTCCTGGACAGAGGTTCTGGTCGTGGAGAATCGACAATTGAAGGTGATTGCGGGTAGACATATCGTGAGAGATACTCGGAGATAATTATAGATCCTCGATGGAGGTCACCGAAACCTATAAGTAACCCTTAGTTAATATTGCCCCAAAGAGAAGGCCATTCCACACGAACTGATGATTTTCTGACTCCATTGAGGATTGCTACCCTCCCGCGAGGGAAGGGGAAAGCCGACAGCTGGGGCATCTGGAATTGCCTGTGCTTGTTCATCCAGGAACTCGTTGATATTGGAGAACTGATGCGGACGCTGGGCATTGATCGAAGCGGCCTGGCCAAGCGTACAGACGAAATAGTTCGTCTCCAGCACACGAGTCTCGTTAATGGTCATTGTAACTGCTATGCAGCAGTAAAGTAGGGTCGGTGACAATGAAGAAAAGCAATTGAGATAGCAGCGAACTGAGTAACAACTCCACCTCAACCCGATCTCTAGTTAGTCCGAACCTAATCTACACGAAACTTCAAACATCACAACGTGAGCGTACAAAAGTATCGCTGTCGCGATGTAAGGTACACTGCATAATGAAGTCATCACTTGAAGAGACTTGAGTGTTTTGCCCCACCTGGAAAGATTTACCCCACCATCATCAACCCCTCCAAGTCCAAACCCAAGTCACTTCAGCGACAAACAGCACAACCCAACCTATGCAAAAGTAAATCTAAACCCTCTCATGAATTAACCCGAAGCTAACGCCCTACTACTAAACAGACACATCCACCCCCACCACGAACTCCTCCCCGACTCCGAACAACCCCAGCCCCCACCAGCCACCCACTCCTCCACCATGTCCACCACCGCCAAACTAGCCCTAACAGACCTCCTCCCCCTCCCCAACAGCCCCGTCAAGATCCCCCGCCTCGGTTTCGGCGTCTACCAATCGCACAGCACGCAATGCACCAAATCGTGCCTGACCGCCCTGCAGACCGGCTACCGCCACATCGACACGGCGCAATACTACCAAAACGAAGCCGAAGTCGGGCACGCCGTCCGCCAATCCGGCATCCCGCGCAAAGACGTCTTCATCACGACCAAGATCCTCTCCGCGGGCGGCAGCCCCGACGCCACGTACCGGAAGTGTCGGGAGAGCGTGACCAAGATCGACGGCGAGGAGGGGTATGTGGATTTGTTTCTGATTCACAGTCCGAGTGGGGGGCCGGCGGCGCGGAAGGAGATGTGGCAGGCGCTGGAGAAGTTGGTGGATGAGGGGAAGGCGAAGAGTATTGGGGTTAGCAATTATGGCGTCGGGCATATAGAGGAGATGCGCGAGTGGGCGAAGATCTGGCCGCCGCATGTTAATCAGATTGAGGTGCGTTTCTGCTCCCTCCGTCCCAGGCTGTGGATGGGGGGAACGACAAAGACTGACGCTTACCGGTGGCGGATACAGCTTCACCCGTGGTGCCAGCAACGCACTATAGTCTCCTACTGCCATTCCCATTCGATCGTCGTCGAAGCCTATTCCCCGCTGGTCCGCAACCACAAAGCTAACGACTCCACACTCCTCTCGCTCGCGAAGGCGCACGGCAAGACGACGGCGCAGGTCTTGATCCGGTATTGTTTGCAGAAGAACTGGGTGCCGCTGCCGAAGAGCGATACCGAGAGTCGAATCAAGGAGAATGCGGACGTCTATGGGTTTGAGTTGAGCTCCGGGGATATGGAGAAGCTGGATGCGTTGGATATGGGCGATGCGGGGGCGATTGTGCAGGCTGTTACTAACTAGGTCGTACAGGAGCGATAGGATAGGTTGATATATTGAGAACTACTATAGGAAGATTTTGTGGTTTGATATGTCACAAATAGAAAGATACGTTCCATGTTCTACTCTAGAAGCCTCTATAGCACACATTGTATACCGCTCTCTGCATACCTGACCTTTATCGTGGTCGCCAATCTACGAGCCAGATCTATATCTAATCAGCGCCCATCCGATCCAACCCTCAGTTCCTAACAACAGGTCCATGCCCCCTTTCCCCAGGTCTTTTCGCCCTTATCACTGACCCGCCAGGTTTGTGGCCATCATCCTCCTCCAAGACCCCAGGCTTCCCTGGCACCGGCACTGGGAAGCCCGCCTCTTTATTCTTCAGCACTTGCCTTTCATCCGCCTCCTCCGTCAACGGCTCGGCCACAAACTCCCTCACAACCTTCAACGTCTCCCCATCCCCACCATCCTCCCTCTCCTTCGCCCATCGCGCATACTCATCCCACCACCAACGATGCGTGACACCGTCTCGTCCCAAATGCCCCGCTATCCCGTCGCTCGCGATCCGTTTCTGCCACGGTTTATCCACAATGTAGTGCAGGCACCTGACCTCGGCGTCACGCCACATGTCCGGGTGCCAGTAGCGCATTGTTTTGAGGGCGTTGAATTGCCAGCCCAGACTCGTCCACTTGTCGCGGAAGAACTCGTCGAGGAAGTTCTGGTCGGGAAAGAGGAAGGTATTTAGTTTTGGGGAGGTGTGGAAGAAGTGGAGGATGTTGTCCCAGAGGGTGGGCGACGAATGGAAGGTGAAGAGGCCGGAGTTCAGGAGGTGGTGTGTTGGTCGGGCGTCTTTGGTGACGGGGGTAGGGTGCATCAGGGCGTCCGGGTGTCTCATGGGCGTGTAGGCGCAGTTTTCCGCGCACCAGTCCGCTGGCGCCCAGGGGTCTTTGTCGAGGTTGCAGACGCAGGCGTGGTTGGCGGCTAGCCAGTCGTCGCCGGGGAGGGCGAGGTCGAAAAGGGAGTCGATGTTACGGCATATCATCATGTCGGCGTCGAGGAAGGTGATCTTGTCGTAAGACGTGAGTTCGAATACACGTAGCTTGGTCCAGGTGTCTTCGAAGCGGGCCGCGATGAGGCTGACATTTGCCGGCGGGAGGAGAGGTTTGATCTTGCGTACGATGAGCTGGCGCGTCCGCTGCCCTTCAGCTTCGAGAGATTTTACGCAATCGTCAGGTAGGGTGGCAGTGATTAGGACGATGAGTGGGTACTTCGTCTGGTGTTTCTGCAGCGTATGCGCGAGGATGATCACTCCAGCAAGATAGGAAGGTCTTGTCAGGAGGGTGACCCAAGCATAATTCGAAGCCACTGTCATCGTTGCGAGCTGTTCCGACAAAGAATGACTATCAGGTGGAAAAAGCAAACAATTAGAGAAGGGAGCCGTAGGTTCAGCTAGAGCGTCAAAGTGGTCGCTTCATGGCGTCATACTAGATCAACAGAGACCGTGAAAGAGTTCTAAAAGGGCGCAAGAATGACCATGATTTATTGTCTGTAGGAAGAGAACAGGATGTACTGGAGAAAAGGAATATTATGAATTTACGATTGACCAAACACATAGTGGAGATTTGTCTGCTATCGGAGAATTTATGGTGGACAGCAGCGCCATTCAACTTGTAAGGACACGACTGAATCCCTTTCTTGATTGTACTGCTATACCTGCATTGGATCTTAGTGGACAGGAATGCATTAGTGAAGATGTTCATATCGTCTTGACCATTGAAAAAGCAACTTGCTTGAGAAGAGGATATCTCTGTCTTGATGGTCATGATCTCTTGCCGGGGCAGCGAGCTCTTGGCAGATGATGTAAGCGGGGTCGGTCGAAGCCGCTAATGCAACGACGGAAGAGGCTTGCTCTTCGGGGAGTCCAACCCTGAGGTGCTTAAGGTACCCTACTTCGATCAGGTGCAGATCATCAGCAGTAGGTATGCTTTGCATGCAGTCGTTGACTTGGAAATCCGGCATCATCAATGCCGTCCTATCAGTGACCAATGTCGCCGTCGAAACGGTAGAAGCTTGTCATGTAGCTCCACAGAAGGGGCGGGGGAAGATTGATATCTGGTTGGTGTTGCAGCACCGCAGATGCAACCCGTTGAATCATGCTTGTCAGAGTACATGATCATGTGCTTTCCCTCGAGGAGGGATTTTGTTCTTTGTGAAACCCCGCGGCTTGTGTCTGTCTGCTTCGTAGGAAGTGGTCTTTTCGGTTCTCCTTCCTTCAATGATCTCCTTGTTTAATCTAGAGTCTCAATTCAAGCTTGATAGAGCCAGAAGAATAAAGATCTCTCAGCAATGGCGCCTCCGAGGTTCATGGGCCTCACTGGCAGGCCATTGTCACTGGCTGTATCTACCGTTGCGACGACTGGCTTCGTGTTATTTGGCTATGACCGTATGAGGCGGCCTCCCCGACTCTTTAGATATACTTACGAGCATTACAGAGGGCGTTATGTCTGGCATAATCACTGCTCCAGCTTTCAACGATACATTCCCCGCAACAAGGGATAACAGAACGATGCAAGGAACCGTGACCGCTATCTACGAGATTGGTATACAAAGTATAGGAACTAGCCAATCTTCATGTCTCTAACTGGTTGCTAGGATGTCTGATGGGTGCAATGTTTATCCTTGCTTTCGGCGACTGGCTGGGACGGCGAAGAGCGATGATGATGGGAGGTGCCATTATGATTCTCGGCGTCATCATCCAAGTCACCTCGGAAAGCGGCCACTCTCCGCTGGCTCAATTCATCATCGGTCGAGTCATCACCGGCGTTGGCAACGGCATCAACACTTCTACAATCCCAACATATCAGGCCGAGTGTTCGCGGACCACTAACCGTGGTCTCCTGATTTGTATCGAAGGAGGTGTCATCGCTTTCGGCTCCCTCACGGCCTACTGGATCGACTACGGTGCATCCTTCGGCCCGCCTGACCTGACATGGCGCTTCCCAATCGCCTTCCAGATCGTCTTCGCCCTCGTTGTCAGTATCGGCATGATCTGGCTCCCTGAATCCCCGCGATGGCTCCTCACGCGCGGCCGGGACGCGGAAGGCGAGACGGTCATCGCCGCACTCCGCGGCCTCGAACGCGACGGCAAAGAGACCCAGCTGCAGAAAGCCATCATCCTGGACAGCATCCGGGCATCCGGCTACGCAGGCCGCAAAGGCACCCCTCTCCGCGCGGTGTTCACCAACGGCAAAACCCAACACTTCCGGCGCATGATGCTCGGCGTGTCCTCCCAATTCATGCAGCAAGTCGGCGGATGCAACGCCGTCATCTACTACTTCCCCATCCTCTTCGAATCCTCCATCAAGCAAACCCACAGCATCTCCCTCCTCCTCGGCGGCGTCAACATGATCGTCTACGCCATCTTCGCCACCGTCTCCTGGTTCATCATCGAGCGCGCCGGCCGCAGGAAGCTCTTCCTCTGGGGCACCGTCGGCCAAGGCCTCTCCATGGTTCTCGTCTTCGCCTGTCTGATCCCTGGTACCCCCGGCGCCGCCAAGGGTGCAGCCGTCGGCCTCTTCACATACATCGCCTCCTTCGGCGCAACCTGGCTCCCACTACCTTGGGTACGTTCCCCACCCTTGCACTCTGCACCCACCCACCACCCCACATCCCAGCCCTAACAAGCGCCCCCTCGCCCGACAGCTCTACCCCGCCGAGATCAACCCCATCAAAACGCGCGCCAAAGCCAACGCGCTCTCGACCTGCAGCAACTGGCTCTTCAACTTCCTGATCGTCATGATCACGCCCATCATGATCGGCAGCATCGGCTGGGGCACGTACCTCTTCTTCGCCGTCGTCAACGCCTGCTTCCTCCCCGTCATCTACTTCCTCTACCCCGAGACGGCCCGTCGCTCCCTCGAGGAGATTGATCTCATCTTCGCGAAGGGGTATTTGGAGAAGACGAGTTATGTGCGGGCCGCGAGGGAGTTGCCGTTTTTGAGCGACGAGGAGATTGAGAGGATGGCGGTCGAGTATGGGTTTGTGGAGGGTGATGCGGAGACCGTTGGGGGTGGGAGTGTCGGTGGGGGGAGGAAGGCGGGTGTGAGAATGGTGGAGGAGGGGGTGTCTGAGGGTGAGGTGGGGCGGGGGTTGAAGTTTGAATGAGTACTGAAGCGAAGGGGGAATGTAGGTATGTAGGATTACGACTTGAATGACTATCGTGTCCGTTCTCTCTCCAAGAGCTTCTGGAGACCACGCCCGCTTTTTGGATGAATTTGGAGAGTGGCTGGCCTTGATTCGCGGCGCAGGATACCCTTGCACCGAGACGGAGAACCTAACTCGCATCTCAGGTAGCCCACTCCACATGAAGTAAATGCTAGGCTCTAAGAATACTTTGACCTCTACCTATCATCGAACACTGTCCATTGAATGTCGAGTCTCGTAGCTCCTGAGCTGCACGCCCTTCGAGAGATTGATATACCTCCTTGACTGACTGTCTACCTTGAGCACGCCATTCTTCACATACGACCACAGAGGAATGATCGCTAGGCATCACGTCCGCTCTGCCATACACAAACCTTAGACCGGCGGAGCAGTAGTCGGCTCAGCAACAACCCGCGAACGCCCGGCGTCGTATATTCCGAACGTTTCGTTGTTCCCAATTCCATTGCTTCCGGCGGTCCCTGGGCTGGGGATGGGTTCCTGCAGTGCCACGAAGACGCGGTGGCCGCCTTGGGTTCTCCTACCGGAACATGGGTGGCTTGTCCATGGGGGTAGCGGAGTGTGTGCCCCACCCCAGCTCAGCTCAGCTCAGCTCAGCTCAGCTCAGCTCAGCACCACGTCTCCCTACTTCACTACAGCTCCGCCAGATTCCGGCGTTTTGGGCTTCCTGACCGAGCCGTCAGTCGAGACGGTATTCGGGAGTCGCTTGGACAAGTCGGTATGCGTTTCGCAGTGTACCGTCACAGTAGCAGTGTCACCTATTGAGGTTCGGGGAAGGCAGTAGTTGCTTGATACCGTGGATGTTGATGCCCGACGTCGGCGGTGTGGGTGGGCCGCAGGTTGGCGAAGGTGGATGTCGGAACGAGGTTAACGTTAGTCAGGCCGGCTGAGGTGACGGTTATTGTGTCAAACCGTCTGAGCTGGACGCAACGTTTTGATAAGTTTGTGCTCGAAGTGAAACCATTCTGCCTAGTACACCGGTAATGTGCTGTATCTCTTCTCTTGCGATTGCGGTGCCTAAGGCTACCCCACAGATCCATTCTGAAGCCCTGCCTCCGTATGAGCATGTCGCTCTTTGATTACGATACGACGCCTGTGGGTGAATGCTGCCGTTGCCATGAGTACCAGATGCGCGAGCGTAAGTACATTGGCAACATATTGGACAGGTAGACATGGAATAGCGACTTTGTGACCACGGCGCGCAGGATGGGATGGAAGTGACTATCAATCTGACTTCCGTTATTCTGTAGGAGTCAACCATCGCTGCCGGAGCGTGACTTTCGCTTCTTCAAGCTTGGCCATCCTGGTGAAGGATGCCACCGGTCCCTGGAATGGTACATGCCAGTCACGAATTGCAGCCAGCTGTTCGTTCGAATAAACACTCCTGTTTCCCGCCTCAGTCAATTTTAAGCTCTCAAGTATTACAGTATGCGGAGGTGGACGAGTCTCGGGCTTCTTAAAATTAATTTCAGCTCTATGATTGGCGTGTACGTTGTACGAGATGTGTCGGGGTGATATCGCTCGTCTGCGCCGTTTCTCGGGCCGGCAATGCTAGTCAATTCGTGGTCAGACTGATGACAGTGCCTGTCCCGCGAAGTGGGACCAATGTTTCTGTAGGCGGTAGTTTCTTGTTTCTTCGACGTACTAAGGAGGGCGCGGTAGACGGGCAAGGCGGAGATGATCACAGCGATGGAAGGCTTCAGGATATCCCATATGCTATCCAAGGCGACGACCCCTACGCCAAGAGCATATTTCGATCGTAGTATGTCGAAGAGGATGACGAAAGTGGCTATGGAGAAAAGGCTTGCCAAACCAATCTTCTGAGCATTTGGAATATGTTGTAGTCGCTTCAACGTGTAGAATGATAACGCCATAACTGTCGTCATTTAGCAAAGTTCAGTGGCGGAGAGCATCAGGCGGATGGAGTTCCTACAGTGAGATACTATGTTCACCACACATTGGACTAGCATGTTCGTCCTAAAGCGAGTAAAAGAAGAGTTTGATAGACAAATGACTGATTGACTTTTAGCACTTGTTCACTGCAATGGAGTCAAGTGGAAGAACAAGGTGCCGTACTGAATGTATCCAAGCCATCACGTAATGTCGGTGCGCCCAGATTTCCCTTTCCGCCTGCTCAGGCTTTTTACTTCTTCAGTCCGTCATTCACTCTAGAGTATTGACACCCCTATTCTATTTCGAAACCCATACTTTTCCTTTCCGTTTCCTCGGCCCCAAACTCCGTGAAAATTTCCCCATGCATAAGTCCATGCATACAATTCTCCGACAAATTGGAATCTTCCAACCTTTTCGGGGTCTTTTGCCTTGTTTCGCATAATATAAGGCACGTCCCCACCATCGAGAACAAAAACCCTGTCCCCTTCCCACACCTTGCCAGAGGTAAGGCCCATGTGACCTGAGTCAGTGATGAAGAACTGCCGGTCAAACATGCAATACGCCATCTGCACTACTAGCGGCTTGATGTACTCGGCTATTCGCCACTCCCTAGGTGATGTTGGCATGAACTCTTCCGGAACTTCGGATTGAGCGAGTGTACGCAAGCGCGGAGCTCGAAATTGAACGCCCTTGAGCATCTGGCTGAGCCGACGACGAGGAGGCTGCGAGCCCGCTTCCGCATCGTCGGTCAGCCAGTTGTACCGCAAGAGCTCAAACATATCGGCCCACTCTGTAGGAGCTGGTGATTGAGGTTTCTTTGCGAGACGCAGAAAATCGCAGACGAGCGTCCGCCAGAAAGCGTCCGAGTTGCGCGGATCGGGATCAAGTGCTAGGAAGCGCCACCACAGGCTCAGATCCCGAAGGTCCCTTTCAGGCGTATGATCACGCTCAACGTGATCACGGATGGCACGGAAGACGACGGCCTCTAGGCTGTTGAGGGTCGCTAGGAGACCTGTCGGTGAAGTAGAAAGCCATGTTTGATCCCTTTCATGGGTTCACTGACGTACACAACACGTGAGACACAATGCCCTTGAAGGGAAATAACCTGTGGGGCAGTGAGGCAAATTCGAGCTTGGCGACCTGCCGATGCGTCGTAAAGACGTGCACCGTAAAGAAATGCGATCTTTGAGATCTGAAGCGACGACCAATCAGATACCCACGAAGGGAAAGTATCGGAATCAGAAGGGGCATAAAAGCTGAGGTTGTCCAGACGTCGAGTGCTAAACATGAGGTACAAAGTTGTAAGTGTATATACTTCCACAGTGGAAAGAGAGTAGTCTGGCGCCACGTATAGTCGGTCGATCGGATGAGCAAGACTTAAAAGAGAGAACACCTTGTCACGCGCGTCGCTGGATTTAAGGCGAAAAGTGCTGTGTAGCAGACGTTCGAGGCTTAAGGAGCTCCTCTTTTCAATGCTCATGCGCATTCCACAATAGGTCCCTGTGTAATAAACAATTATTGCATATCTGGGATCCAACATAGCAGCTTCCGCATTGTCCTCAAGATCAATGAAGCTGTCAATCATGCTCCAAGTAATTTGTTTACAGCCACACATGATAATTGGCTCGAGTTTGTTGACAGCAATCTCTTGAAGGACCCAGACTCGTCGCCACCAAGGACGTTCGACCAGCTTGACAAGAGCATTCCAACCTCTTTCGATTTGTTCAGGACTCTCTACTCCTTTGAGTTTCTTTCGGCGTGTCCAGTAATCGTTCTTGGCCGCAGGATCGCCCCTTACTTTGCTAAAATCTTCATTTCGTTCTTCTCCCTTTGGAGTCTCATGACCTGAAGCCTCCGATTCGAATAAAAAGCAGTATCCGGCAGTCTTTCCGCCACTCATGAGACAACGAACACATTGTCCTTGGCCGTCCCACCAACAGATGGTGCTCTTACGTTCACACTGGCGACATCCACCTCCAGGAGGCAATCGAATAGTATCCGGGTCGATGAAGATCTGCTGTGCCTTTCGTCGATGAACGGAATCTCCAGTGAGCCACCAGGGCACTTGCAGTTTTTCATGAAGAACCTCCTCGCTATTTGCATCAATGGTCGAGAGCAGAAGGTTCTCCGACTCGTCAGCCGAAGATGCCGGCTCGTGACTTGGAACAACAGCCTTCTCATAATCCCTGTTGGGTTCCACTAATCGGACTTCAGTAGACTCTGGCGAGTCTGCTTCCCCATTTCCATCGGGGCGGTGTGTTTCAGTGAGAATATGAAAAGCAAGGTCACTGTCCTCATAAGCTTCTCCCAGCCAGACGAGGACCCTAGCAGCACGTTTGTAGATGTCTCCCATGAGTTGCACCTGATGACTTTTTTCTGAATCGTTGATTTGGTCAATGCACAGAGCATCAATCCAAAGATATCGGGGGGCTTTAACAGGTCGCAACTGCTGCAAAGCTGAGTATAAATTCGCTGTAATGGGAAAGGGCATGCTTTCAAACTCTATGAACGCCTTAGATTTTGGGTCACCCCATGCATAAGAGAGCGCCTCATATGATATGTCGTCGTCAAGTGACGCATTGACTTGCTTGCAACGAATCGTTGTCTTACCCACTCCAGGCATCAGAGCCAGCAAACGTATGTCGTTAGATTGAGAATCCAAGGGAGGGGATTGCCAGATGACTTTCTCTGGATGCCGGAGGTCTTCTTTGACCATAGTTCGGAATAAATTTGCATCGATGCCGATTTTGGGATCAAAGACTATAGTCCTGTCTTGGCTTTCGTCCTGCGTTGGTGACGACCATGAGGGGGCTGGAAGGAGACTTTTGTGAGAATCGAAGGGATGCATCGGATGCAATGTAGTCGCATCCTTCACACATCTTGAGCAATAATCCCAATTAGGGCAGATCGGACAACGATGACGGATCCCGAAGATAGCCTGGATCAATTTGTTACACAAGCAGGAAGTGGGAAGTCCAAAAAGCGTACCTGACCACAGCCATCGCATTCAGCAGAGTGGTCAATAGCATCTTCGTTCTGTTCCGTGGAATCAGAAGCTTTGGGCTCCAGGTTGACGTCTCGAGAGTTGGGAGCATCCATCTCTGACCACTGCTCAAGGGCCAAAGATACAATCCAGCGTGGGTTTCTCTCCTAGAAAGCAAGGAAACGAGAAATACTATCTCTACATGAACTGTCACTGGCAACATCTATTAGTTATTGATTAGTGCTTGCAATACAGGGTATCGATGCAAAGCCCAGCCTTGCCCAGGCCACACGCATGGCAGGTCACAGTGTACCGCCAATGGACGGACGAGGCTAGAGTCTGCTGCTGTACGGCTTCGGCCTTGTCCTTTGAGGCTATGCGTAAAATCAACATCTTGCTCGTCCGATTGTGAATGGGGTCCGTAGAAAGCTGTCTTTATTTGTTTACGCTACGTAGAGTATAAGGTAAGGTAAGGTACTGTAGGTATATACCTTACTTCGTACGGAGTAGGAAATAATGACTGGTAGGTAAGACATGAACAGGAGTGATTAGTAAGAGGTGACTAAGCAATAATATCACTCAGTGACCTTACTGACATTGTGTGATATCATTGCTTACTCATCTCTTACTAAGTGCCCCTATTTACATCTTAGTCATCATTTTCTATATATACTCTACATAGCATAAACAAATAAAGACAACTTTCTACAGATCAATTCACATCTGATAGCATCAAAGATTTAAAACACACTTTCAAGCAGCTTTGAGACTTGAGCTTTGATTTGAGCTGATTTAATTCATGTTTTAATCATAAAAATTTCAATGCAGTAATGCATAGACTACATATTCATTTTTTCTTTAATGTTCATTACTACTTCAGCATTGAGACTATAGAATAAAGAAACAAATTCTTATGCTGTATTGTATGAAGAAAAGTTCTATCTTTCTTATATTGTGACATGTTCAATAGCAATTTAAACTGAATCAGAATTGATTCATTAATTAATGTCTTTAATCATTTACAATCTTTCAGTATGAAGTTCAACTCTATTTCTATAATAATGAACAAACTCACTATCATTAGTCAGTCATCAGTGTCAGAAACAGCTTCTTGAGTCAATTATGAGATAATGACAAGTTAAATTGCATTTCTTCAGACTTAATTAAGAAATGTTTATGCTAATTAACTGATCTTCATGCCTGAGATTACATCTCTATTTAGTGCAGCTTCAGAAACTCAAGAAATATTTAATGTAATAGTGTCTCTCTCTGCAGCAGTGTTTAAGAATTCTCTGAAGATGAAGACACTGTCTATCTATAAGAATAGTTGAAAAGCAGACACTGTAGAGATATAAGTTCTTAAAATAAAAGCTTACTTTCAATTCTACAAAATGTTGATAAACTAACTTCTGAGCAACAAAGCAAAGATTACTGTTACAGTCAGTTATTTGAAAGATACTGTTAAAGTATGATGATTTCAAAAAGAAGAATGACTTTAAGTCAGAGAAGACTCATTAGACATTAGATCTTAAAATATGAACAACTTCTTTCTAGCATTTCTACTGATCTTTGAAAATGTTAATGAAATAAAACATTGATGTCACTGTTATGAGGCACTGAAACAAACAAAATTGATTTAACAATATAAAGTAGAGTTTACAAAGATTGTATAACTTTCTCAGTCTATATCAGTCAAATATGAACAGAAATGACAGTTCACTCAGAATTTAAAATAAAAGATTTGATCTGAACTCTGAAAGTATTTAGAGACTGAAGTGACTACTTTTGATGAGCTAATTTAATGAGTTAATTGAATTGAACAAAGTCTTTAAGAAACACATAATAAGAATTATCTTAACATCTTTGACAGCTCAAATTCAAATCATAATAATTTGTTGATCAATTCTTAAGATCAGTCTCAAAGTTATGAAAGATTAATTACATTTAAATTAAACAAGTTGAATATGAAAGCTTATCAAATCTAATATAAGAAGAATAAAGCATACTTTCACTATAAAAAGTTCTTGCATATAGTTAAAGACTGCTGAGACAACAAGAACACTGATAAGAGTAAAGATAAGAATAAAGATAAGAATAAAAATAAGAATAAGAGAAAGAATAAAGACAAGAAGAAGCTGAAGATTGTTGAAGTTGATTTGAATGATTTGAAAAACTAAAGTTGTTCACAGATATAGAAGTGTTTATAAACAAGTTAATAGAAGCTTTTATTCAATTCAATAATGATCTGAGTGAAGCATCTGCACTGAATAACCTGAAATTCTTATTATTAAGTATGATCTTTAGTCAAATCAATGCTCTCAATTCAAATACATATATTCTTGCAGACCACATTCAAGACAGACTGAACAAGATAAACATGAAAGTACTAATTGATTTAGATGCAGATTAAATATATGTTTTCTTGACAGTTATCAATTAAATGTTGATTGATAATTAATATGAAATTAAATCACTTAAGATATTCTTGTTAAACAGACAGATCATTCAGTCAATTACAAAGCTGATCTTTCATCTCAAGATAAATAGCTTTCAACAACAATTAAAAGTATGAATTGTAAATCTTTAAGAACATAATCTTATTTTAAGATTAACTTAACTGAAAGTCACTAATTCTCAGATTAATTAAGCTATAAGCTGTATGACAATTCAGAATTGACAATGAAAACATCATTATCTATTCTTGAAAAAGCAGCAATGAGCTGTAAATGAGTCAACATTAAATGTGATTGAAGAATGCACAGCTATGAAGACACTTTGAAATTACAGAACTATTAAGTACTTATTAGTGATTTAACAGAACTCAGAGAAGTTAAAAGCTGAATTGTTAGCTGTTATGAATGAATAATTATGAGTTATTATTGAAGAGTTTCAATTCATATTTAAGTTAACTTTATCAGACAAACTATCATCTAAATGAATGTTTAAACATAGCATTGACATCAGTGACATCAAGTCTGTTAACATAAATGCTTACTTTCTGTCACAGCTACAGCTGAACAAATAAACTAAACAGATAACAGAGTTAATGAATAAAGATTTAATTTGTGAGTCTGTAAGTTCATAAAGCTTTTCAGTTCTGTTTGTTAAAAAGAAGAAGAGTACATGATGAATGTGCATTGATTACAGAGTGTTAAATAACATTACTGTTAAAAATGAATATTCACTTCTCTGAATTCAGAAATGCCTAGATTGAATTGACAAAGTCTGATATCTAATTAAGCTTAATCTCACTTCAGACTATTATCAAGTTTGTGTAACTGAAAATGATATGAAAAAGACTGTCTTCAACACTCATTACAGCAAATATGAGTTTACAGCTATGCTCTTTAAGCTGTGTAATGTTCTGACAACATTTCAGTTAATGATGAACTCTATATTATGAAACTTACTCAACAAATTCTGTCTAATATATCTCAACAACATACTGATCTTTTTCAACTCAATTTTGAATCATCAGAAACACTTATGAATCATTCTTGATATCTTAAAGAAACATAAGCTATATATTAAGCTTAGTAAATGCACTGTTGAGATGAAAACTCTTAAGTTTTGTAAACATATTGTGAAGCAAGACACACTACAGTCAGTCTTTATCAAGATATCAGTCATTAAGAATTGATCTGCCTCAAAGACAGCACATTATGTATAACAGTTTCTTAAACTGATTTTGTATTACTGATGATTTGTACAAGGATTTGCACAGATTGCAGTATCACTATTGAATTTGCTTAAGAAGAATGACATTAAGTTATGTATGAAGAAGAATTGACTCATTGTCTGAAACACATTATGTAACAGTGTCTTTCAACAGCTTAAGAATGCACTTACATCTGAATCAATATTTATTCAAGTAGTCATATGTGAATCATTTACTATCAAAATGAACACTTTCAAATAGGCAATTGACTGTGCTCTGATGCAGAATGAAATGAATGAGAAACATCATTCAGTTACTTATGATGATTAAAAGTTACAAGATGCAGAGCTTAATTATTCTGTTTATGAAAAGAAGCTATTGATCATTAAGCATGCACTTTGAACTTAACAGTACTATATTGAAAATGATCATACTATGACTATCATTATGAATTATGAAGATCTACAATATTTAAAGAATACATCACACTCATCTAAACAGCTAACTTAATGAATTGACAAATTTTAGCAGTATGATCTTAACATTCAATATTGACCTGAAGCTCAGGCTGTTGTATTAGATTTGATTAGTTGTCAATTTAATTTCATAGAGAAAGACTCAGCAAATAGAGTGTTCTTAAACACTTTATAAGAATTAGACAATGTGAAATGAAAGAAAGCAATGATACTGTATCTGAAAGATGATACAGAATCTGAAAAGTCACTGCTTTGCAAGCATGTATGTGAAAATGATGTGACAAATTAATTTTGACTACATTATGATTCAGAATCAAACAATTCATATTTGATTCAAAAGTAAGACAACAGCAAAGCATCATTTCTACAGTTTTAGTACTGTGCAGACTTTTTGAAACATATATA
>JAABUU010003075.1_pt1 | contig 21955 bp, 18 predicted proteins | sample 5559301 | NCBI WGS metagenome assembly JAABUU01 (sample SAMN10711884, study PRJNA513360) | rock metagenome | isolation source: Antarctica rocks | place: Antarctica: Victoria Land, Richard Nunatak white | reverse complement strand
TACGACGAGCGCGCGCACGGCAGCGCCGCCACGCGCTCGGTGGATCAGGAGCATGCACCAAACTGCCACTGCATTGGGAGCAGGTAGCATGAGGGAACGGCTATGAGCAACACAACTGACCCACTAGCCGATCTCGATTTCCACGACCTGATCCGGCTGATAATAGGACATACCGTCGCTCGTGAGGATTTTGATCGAGATGGTGTGCTTGCCGGGAGTGAATGAACTGGCGGGCAGCGTCGCACTGAAGCCGGACGGTTGATCGGCAGGGTTCCCGAGCGTTTCGGCCACATCCGGTCGTTCCGCACCATAAGTAGCCCGGACGTTCGTTTTCTCATCAACCGAGACGATCACCCCGCTCGCGGGGCCATTGGCGCGAACATCCACCGCCCATCCACGCAGAATAATTGAGCCGGTAGCGGGAACGGGGATTGGTGCGGGGGGCGGCTGGGCGAGGGATGTATCATTGAGGCTATCAATGGAGTAGGTTGTCGTCCCCGCGAGTCTCGTCAGCGTGTCGAATGGGATATTCGACGGGGAGGTGGGCAGGGCGATAGTCGGTGGTGCGGCAGGTTGGGTGACAGCAGTTGGCGGCGCGGTGGGGAGAGCGACGCTGTTCGGTGATGCGGTAGATTGGGCCACCGCCGAAGACGGACCGAGCGCAATGGTGATGGTCTGATCGGGCTGATAATAGGCCTTTCGATCATTCGTGAGGATTTTGATGGTAATGGTATGCCCGCCGGGGGTGAGCATTTTGGCAGGGAAGGTAATCGAGAAGCCGGACGGGCGATATGCTGGCTTGCCAAGCAGTGCCGCGACATCCGGACGGTCCGCACCATACGCCGCCTGATAGTTCACCGCATCAACGGAGACGATGACGCCACCGGCAGCCGCGCCGTTCGGGACATCCACCGCCCAGCCGCGCAGCGTGACTGCCGCGCCGCTCATGACGGCGATCGGCATCGGCGGCGATCCCGCCAGCGACGTGTCATTCAGACTGTCGAGGGAAAAAGAGGTTGTACCGGGTGCTTTTCCGAGCGTATCAACCGGAACCGTCGGTGGGGGCGTTGAGAGCGGAGAACTCGGCAGTGCAGGAGCGGGCGTCGGTTGCTTGACTGCCGCGCCAATCAGGAATGCAAAGAGCGCCGCGACAACAAGGAAGACAATGCCAATCAATATGCCGGGTGATAGGTCACGTCTCATCTCTCCCAACCTTTCCTCTCCCCGATCCACTCAGGTTCATATCACGACAAATGAAATAATGCAGCATCCTTCGAATGGACAAGCGTACTTCGACTGACTCCATTGGATGAAATTAAGAGCCCATGGTCACACTCCGGGTCGCATTTCAACTTGACGGGGTCTTGGGGCGAGAAATGTACGCAAGTAGCGTCTCGCTGGCATTTCAATGAATTTCCAAGTGACAAGCGAGGCGAGGATCGTTGCAAGCACGCTCGCTGGCGCCCACCAACCGGGTGCGGTGATACCAAATAATCGCAGCGACACCAAAATGTAAAAGGGAATCCAATGGATGATATAGAAGGAATAGCTCGCTTCACCGAGCATCACGATGAAGCGGTTTTCAAAGACTGATGAGAGAAAGGTTCGCCTGAGCGCGAGCACCAGAACGATAATCCCGAACATCGGCAGGGAAAGCGCGCTGATCAACGTGTAATAGAGCAAACTTGCCCGTGTCCATGTGAGCTCGGTATGGACCGATAAACCCATGAGACCAATGATCCCGATTACGAGTAGTGCATTCCGGCCAGACCGACTACGGAGCGCACCGAATACCGGCTGCATAGATGACGATGATTGATAGTGCTGGAAGAGAGCGCCGAGTATGCATCCGAAGAGGAACTCCCACATGCGCACGAGCGGGTTCCGAACAACAAGAAAGGTAAACATGTACACGTTCGGATTGAGCGGTACATTGACAATGAGCCAAATGAACGTGATCGTGAGAACGGCCTGAGCGACAAGACATCCGACAACGGAAAGAAGAAGACGGCGTGTCGTTCTCAAATGGCTGACCACATATGCGATGAAGAACGGGAAAAGCGCATAAAAGAAGAACTCGTTGCCGATGGACCACGAAGGGGCGTTCCAAAGGTCTTGGACCCAAATGAGCGGGATGAATGGCTGCAAAAGCGTCAGATTCGCAAGCCACGATATACGGACGGTATTAGGCGTGAAGTAGATACCAAACGCGGATGGGGTCTCAAACGCGCTCGCGTGCGTGCGGAGCAAATAAATCATGACCGGTGTAATGAGGATCAGTGCAACGAAATGCATCGGATACACACGGGCAAAGCGCGCGCGGGCGAAACTCCAGAAGCGGTCGTACGGCACCTGCCCATCGAACCAACGGCGATAGTTGTAATACAGAATGAAGCCACTGAGAATAAAAAAAGCGTTACAGCCTTTTGACCTTGCGTTATGAAGGGGAATATCCAGCTGGGGTAAGGGATCAATCCCGCGTAATGGGCGAGAGCGACACTGAGCGTCGCAAAAAAACGCAATCCAGTGAGAGCATCTATGCGCTCCGCTTTCGGGGCGTTAGAAGACATGATATCCCTTTCTCGTTTGCATCTGGCACCGCGATGGTGCGGTAGCGGCATGGATAAACCAGAGGTGAATGAACGCGGCGCCAACCCGCCCAGTTGTGCCGTGGACGTCCGTGTGGCCAGCGAGACTATACCCGCTTGTCACGCGTCTGCCAAGTCCCCGCCTGCCCAGGGCAATCGCATCTCAACCGGCAAGGACTTTGAGCAGGTAACGCTCGTCCCAGGCAGCCTTGAGGCGCGTGTTCTTGATGCCCACTTTCGCTGTCCGCTCCTGCTTCAAGAGATTCATCGCGATGTGCCGTAGCACCACGAGGTTCGCCGCGCTCGCGCCCGCCCGCGCCCGGCTCTCATCCTCGCGGAAGGCGATGTCCAGCACCCAGTGCAGCCCGGTCTCGATCCCCCAATGGGCGCGCACCGCCCGCCCGAAGGCCCCGCGTCCGTCAGGCTGGTCAGGGAGTAGCGCGTCTCGCGCGTCACCTTCCCCGCCCCTCCCTTCTCCCGCCGCTCCGCCTCCACCATGCCGATCCCGCGCAATCCCTCCCACCGCCGGTCAGGGTCGAGGTGCGCGAGCGTCGCCGGGTCGCTGATTGTCCAATAGCGCCGGATTTCCACCCGCCCATGCCCGCCGTCCACGGTCTTCGCCGCGTCATAGCCGTCATCCGCGAAGTCGGTCGCGTGTGCATCGGCGAACAGGTGAACGACCGCGTGATGAACACTGCCCTGATTCTCCTTCACGGCGAGCACGTCGTTCGCCCCCTTGTCGACAATCTGCGCGGCGATCGCGCTCTGGCACCCCATCGCGTCGATGGTGACGATGCATCCCTGCAAGAGCAGCGCGTCGAGCAAGGCGGGAATCGCGGTGATCTCGTTCGCTTTCTCATCCACCGCTCCCTGCCCAAGGACGAGATGATCGGCGCTCGCCCAGGCGCTCACCATGTGGACCGCCGCCTTGCCCATCCCCTGGTCGTGCGAACGCCGCACCGTCTTGCCGTCCATGGCGACTATCGCCCCGCCGGTGAGGACGGCGATGGATTGCACCCAGGCGAGGAAGCAGCGCTCGAACTGGTCAGGGTCGAGGGCGGCGAAGAGGCGGCCGAAGGTGTCGTGTGAAGGAATGCCGTTGGGGAGGGTGAGGAAGGTATCGAGCCATTCCCGCTTGGCGTTGCCGTACTCCTCCATCGCCACCCACTCGTCGGCGCCGCTGATGATGGCACAGAGCGCGATGGTGATGAGGTCGAGCAGTTGATGCCGCTTGGTATGGTCGATGCGGGGATCGGTGAGGGTGGCGAAGTGATCGATGAGGGCGGAGCCGGGCGATTGATCCATGATGAACCTCCGTCGGATGAGCGATCTGCCGACCGTCATCCTACCGGAGACCCCGCGCATTCAGATGCGATTGCCCTGACGTCCAATATGGCGCATGTGGTAGGGGGCGGCCTGTCAGGTATACTGATGCACGCCGCATAGAGCATGCGCTCATTTGTGGGGAAGGGAGTATCTATGGAGAGGAGTTAGGAGTGGCGCGGCAAGTCGCCCAAAACGGCGGGGCGGACGCGCTTCTGCGATCACTATATCGTCCCCGTCCTCTCACGGACGGAGCGCGTGATACCGCCACCCTTCGGGCAACCTTCGGGTAATTAGTCGTCGTTGGCCGGGAGGAATGATGGCGATTCGTATTGTGTGGGGAGGATACTGAGAATGAGTGAACCCGTCACCGATAACTTGCTTCGCATCCGCGGCGAGCGGGGATTCATCCCGTTGCTCCCAGAGACCCTCGAGAAGTATCGCCGCTTCTGGCCGAACAATGTTGCCAATCTACGAAAAACGGTTGAACCATGGGCGCATGAATACACCGCGTGGCCCGAAGAGCGCGTCTACAATGGCTGGTTCGATTGCGGCGACGCCGAACTCTATTATTCGATGATCCGCACGCTGCGCCCAAATCTCATTATCGAAGTCGGTAGCGGTTTCTGCACCCGTTTCGCTGTCGAGGCGTGCATCAGGAATGGTACGGGGCGGATGGTCTGCATTGATCCAAACCCGCGGACGGACTTGCCAGATTTTGTCCGCTTTGAAAGATGTTTCGTGCAAGAGGTGGATCTGTCTTTATTCGAGCAGTTGGAAGAGAACGATATTCTCTTCATTGATACGAGCCATGAAGCCGAGGAAACGCTCTATCATTACCAGATTCTCGATCGCGTCGCACCCGGCGTGATGGTGCATCACCACGACTTTGCCTTCCCCAACTTGCCTCAGTGGCCGGAAGAGAATATCATCATCAGCTATTACATGAACCATCCGGAAGAATGGGAAGGATTCACGAACAACGCCCTCGCACGCGATCAACTCGGCGCTGAAAGGTATGCCGCGCTCTTTCCGCACTACACCTATGCGTCATATCGTTTCCCCGGCTCGATCTATACCCGCAGGCGGGTCATCTCCGAGAAGGATCGGAATTATCAGGAGTTGCGTGCGGAGTATGGCCGAACCACAGACTACGCCCGGCACGTCACTGCCGAGTACGAACAGGCGATGGAACGGGTTAGATCGCTTGAAGACATCGTCAATCGCCCCAGCCGCACTGTGTGCGCCTTGGTGAAGGGTATCGCGCGTGTGGCGCGGCACAGGTGTTCTTCCTGATATCTGCGCTGGGAAAAGCGAATGGCGAAAGCAGTGCAGGAGTGGATCAATCCACTCCTGCACTGCTTTCGCCATTGTCCCGTCTGTTTTAGTGACGCGGCTTCGGCGTGTGGGGCTTCTTTGAGAAATCCACGTTAAGCGTCGGAAGCACTATCTTCGCCAAGCGCTCCGCCTTAACATCGGCGCGCTTCGCAACTAGCCGCCAGTCGAACGTGCCGCTCAGATCGGCCGCTTTCTTGCCCTTCAACGCTGCGATCTCTTGATCTGCGCTGACCGTGAAGCCCGTCGGCGTCTTGTCCTGAACGGAGAGATGGTGATGCGTTCCACCATGCTCGGCGATGAAGACATGATAATCGTCGAGATGCACGAGGTGGGCGAACGCAGGATCAATCGTGATGCTGGCCTTGCCATTCGTAACGGTGCCCGTACCGAAATCCTCGAACCAGCTTTCCGGCGATTCTACACAATATACTAGCTGGTGATTTCCTTGGGCGTCTTTGACGGCCGCGCTCTTAGTGCCCGTTACGTTGAAGTTGCCAACGACCGTTACGTTACCATTGAAGTAGCCCGCGATCGTCGCGCCGCCCGCAACAACGGAGCCGAATGCGATCGCGTTCGGGGCAAGAGCGACGCCGACCAAGCCGGCGGCGCCGGCGGGGCCACCGGGGGAGCCGGAGTCGCCACGGACGCCATAGAGGCCACCGGTGCTGATTCCCTGCACTCCGTTTCCCGTCGCGCTGGCACCATAGACGCCCGCACCACTACTGGAATTGCCCGCCACGCCGGAGCCAGACGAGCTGTCACCAAATGCGCCCGTTCCATTTGGCGCCTCGCCGAACGTCCCGACACCGTTCAGGTCGTTATTACGACCGAAGACACCGGCATTTGACACCGTTGAATCGGGATTCGTGGTATATCCCTGGATGCCATCGCCCGTTGGGTCGAGAGCACCCGTATAAAAGTTGTTCCCACGGAAGGCAGACGCGGTCTGCGAGTGGGGACTCAAAATAACCGTCGTCGCCGTGCCATACGTGTTACTCGCACCACCGACCACATCGCCATCGGCGAGAGTAGCGGCGACCGGCTCAGCGGCCTGCTTGGCGAGGACACCAGCGACAAGGGCCGCTGCCCCCGCGATCAAGCCACGCCGCTTAAGCGTCCCACGCTTCTCATCCACCGCCTGTTCTCCTTGCACGTCGTACTGCTCAGACATTCCCCTACCTCCTAAATTTGGATTTCCCCAGAAAACCATTAGCAGTATATCACATTTGGATGTGTTAAAGGATAGGACTTACGCAGTTGAGCGTGTACGGACGCGGCGCGGTACCATATGATGTACCGTCATCCGATCTGCCGACACAACATCTGGAACATTCATCCTCAACTGCGTAAGTCCTAAAGGGAATCGTGATAACACAGAAAATTTCCATTGCAACCAACCTCTCCCTGTTTTCACGCCATTCGCGTCCGCCCTGCGCTACTCGCATACTGCTCTCCTGCACGCGGGTTGCTGAATAGGTCACATAAGGCGGCACGGAGCGCGATTATTACGGCCGCCGCAGACCCTTCCGCGCGAGTGTGACGAGGCGCTGCACGGGCGTATTGCGGATGCGTGTGCCCATCACCGAGCGAAATGTTGGCTCCGCGACCGTGCGCTCGAGATGGGCGATGTACGCCTGCGTACGGAGATTATACTCATCACGCGTGGCGACTTCCCGCTCCAGCCGTTTCGCGTAGCCGCTCGTCTCCTCAATTGTCGCGCGCATTTTCTTCACTTCATCGTAGACCTGCATCGCCCCCATACGATCACCCTGCGTGCCCTTCCACGGCGCGCGACAGAAGTCAATGATTGGCTGGCTGGCAACTTCCCATGTATGCGATGCCGCGAGCGCCCGGCATCGTGCGGAGAGCGCCTGCCGTTCCTCGGGGTGGTCAATCAGATCGGCAATCGTCTCCGCCAGCGCCGCGTCATCGCCAATCGCTACCACCCGCCCGACATCGTTGTCACGCACGAGTTCGGCGATCGTATCGCCATCATTAACGACCGGCACAAGCCCGGACCAGAGATAATCGAGGACACGAGTGCGGAAAGCGAACCGCGTTTCCAAAGTCGCGAGATGCAGGCTGAGGCCAATATCCGCTTCGAGCAGGTAATTGACCCGGTCGTTGTATGCGACCCACCCTTCCTTGAAGAAGACATGTGATCCCGTGAGATTGAGATCGTCGCTCAACTGGCGGGCCATGGCGAGCATCGTCGGACGCATCGTCGCCGCCTCAGTGACCGACGGACGCTGCGTCCCGAGGAAGATGGTCCGGATCGGGTAGCCGCGATCGCGCAGCCGGGCCGTCGCGCGGATCAGCGTGAGTGGATCGAGCCAGTTCCAGATGCCGCCGCCCCAGAGCGCCACGAAATCTTCCCGCCCGATACCCCGCATCACCTCCTTGAGGACGGGCGCGGTCTTTTTCGGGGTTTCTGACGAGAGGCCGAAGGGAACGATATCAATCAGCGCCTTGCCATCCGCGTCCCGCGCGTAGACGGCTTCCGTCAGCCGCCCAAAGAGCGAGAGCGCGCCGAGCCAATACGCCCGTTGCGCGTTTCCGGCGCAGACAAAGAAATCGCCATACATAAAGAGGCTGCTCATCGCTTCGAGGTCCCGCGCCATCCATGCGGGATCGTCGTGCTCCTCCAACCGGTAGTGTTCGAGGTTTTCGATCAACCACGGGCAATAGAGGTCAACGATGAAATACTTATCCTTCAACGCGCCGTCCGGCATGAGGTAGAGCGGCAATGTCTGGGCGATGATAATGTCGTGCTCGCGGATTAATTGCATGAGCACCGCCTGCTCGATCTGATCGAGCGGCAGTTCCGCCATCGTGAAGCCCGGCGTATCCACAGGAATCGGGGGCGGCGCAGCGAGTGTCGTTGGGAAGTGCTGACCGAGCACGCGCGCAAACTCCCACGCACGGATGCCCGGCCCGGCCATCACCGGCCCGATCACATCGTAGGTAACGACGAGGACGCGCGGTGGGGTGGTCATCTCCCTCTGTCTTTCATGTCGGTTGGATGGATCGCCACAGCGATATGGATCGGCGGTATACGGGAGGGTTTGGTATTCTCCCACAGAGAAGAAATGGCAGGCTGGAAAACCTGCCACGGGAAACCGGAAGTCGTGTGACTCACGTTGAGGAGGCGACGAGGTCGGGTACGGCAACCTCCGCATTGTCATTGTCATCCGCGCGGCTGGCGCTTGATTGCCGATAGAGGCGGCCGATATGCTCGCTACTGCCCGCAGCGACGATCTGACCCTGATCCAACCAGATCGCGCGGTCGCAGAGGGCGAGCACCATCGGGAGTGAGTGCGAAACGAAAAGCATCGTCTTCCCACGCTTGTGGAAGTCGGCAATGATGCCGTCGCACTTCGCGCGAAAGGCGTCGTCGCCGACGGCGAAGACCTCGTCCGTGATGAGGATATCCGGATCAACGTGGATGGCAATGGAGAACCCGAGGCGCATATACATCCCCGTGGAGTAATGCTTGACAGGCACATCAATGAAGTGATCGAGTTCGCTGAACTCGATGATCTCTGGCACGATCCGGGCAAGTCGCTTTTTGGAGAGACCGAGGAATGCGCCATTCAGATGGATATTCTCGCGCCCGGAAAGGTCCGGGTGGAAACCGGCGCCCACTTCGAGAAGCGCGGCGATGGTGCCATAGACAGCGACGGAGCCGCTACTCGGCTGCATCAACCCGGCGATCATTTTCAGCAGGGTGCTCTTGCCGGAGCCGTTCCGCCCAATGATGCCGACGGAGTCGCCGGGGTAGACCGTCAGATTGATATCCCGTAACGCCCAGAAGTCTTCCCGCTTCCCTTTGTCGCGCTCCAGCGTGCGCACGAAGAGCTCGTGAAATGTTCTCGGCCGCTCGTGATGAAGCACGAAACGGCGGGAGACGTTGTTCACTTCGATAATGGGCGCTGCCGTGATCATCCGTTCTATCATATCCCTACCTCTTACCCCGTCGGCTCATCGTTAGCCGCCGCGAGTATACTTCGCACCGATAATCTGTCAACCGCCAGAGTACGGCCGCAATGCTGCTCGCGATCACTCAATGCGCTACCGCCAACCGAACACGATGATCTCCGCAAAAGACGGACCAAAAAAGGAGGCCGTACCAAACCATATGATATATTCTCTCACCGATGACGAGCGGATCGGTTAATGCGTGCGTGTGAGGGATGATCCATGCATCAGAAGAGTACATTCCCGGTCGCAGGGGTCTCCCAGATAGATTCGCCATCGCAATGGCGGCAGGAAAACGCCATTATCTATGCCGCCACACGCGGCGCACCGGCTCTACAACCAGAAACAGGTTCCGCTGATCCGCTCGACTGGGAATATCTCCTGCGCGCCGCCGACTATCACGGTATTCTTCCGCTGCTGCATCAGTGGATACAATCGCAACAGGGAATCGCTGTTCCCCCAGACATCAGCGCGCAGCTGTCCGGCGCATACTGGGCGAACCACTTCCGCAATCGCATCCTCCTCGAAGAACTCGCACGGGTACTCCAGAACGCTGCCGCTGCCGACATCGCCGTGATGCCGCTCAAGGGCGCGGCGCTCACGCTCTGCTACTATCCCACGCCAGCCTTGCGGCCGATGAGCGATTTAGACCTCCTTGTGCAACCCGGAGATGTCATGGCGATGACTAACCTCCTCTCTCGTCTCGGCTACGCGGAGGTATCCGGGGCGCCCGTACTCCTCGATGAACGTTTCTACGATGCACAACGGGGGGAACGCCGATTTGTCGCCCACAAAGATGGCTGCGATGTGCTGATCGAATTCCGGATCGAGCCGCTCGATCCGCTTGTTGATACGCTCTCCGCCCTTGATCCCGTGCTGGATGCCGCTTTGCATGATCGCGCCGCGCGGATGTGGACGCGATGTCAGGATGCGATGCATGAGCGTGCCCCATTCGCGCGCATCTCGCCGGAAGACCTGGTACTCCACGTCGCCAGTCATCTCACTACGCGCCATCGCTATTTCCGGCTCCTCTGGCTCTACGACCTCTCACTCGTCATCACGGCACATGGCAATGACCTTGATTGGGCGTATGTTGGCGACGCGGCGCGCCGCCTCCGTCTCTCCGTCCCGGTCCATGCCGCGCTCGCGGCAGCGCAACATCTGCTCGGCGTCCCCGTCCCCCTTACCGAGATGGAGAGAACACTGTTCGCTGGCGGCGAGCGATGGTGGCCCCTCCGGCGTGTGGAGCGCGCCTTTTTCGCGCGGCGTATCCGCGCCGCCAATCGCGGTGACCTCACTGCACAATCGTACGCGCAGGTCTGGCTCGTGGCAGCATCTTTTGGGCGTCTGCGTGGATGGAAACCGCGCCTGCGTGCCCTTCGGTGGATTCTCTTCCCGAGCCGCGCCTACCTTGCCGCCTGGCGAAATGAACCGATCCCCGCCAGCCGTGCTGCCTATACTGTCACGTTCTTTCGCTTCATCGGTATCTCGCTCTTGCGTGTAGTCGGTGGCATTGGGCGGATCACGCATGTGCCGGTGCTGCCCACGCTGATTGACCGGTTTATGGAACGGCTGCACCCTTTTACCGCTCCATGAAGCCATCACCCGTTCCGCTCAGGCAGCAAAATCGGGATACTGTGCGTCCCGCTCGGAGATAACGGAAATCTCCAGCGGCCACGCCACACCGATTTTCGGATCATTCCAACGCAGCCCGCGGGCGGCTGCGGGTGTGTACTGCTCAGTGAGCATGTAGAAGACTTCGGTCGCGTCCGCCAATGTCTGGAATCCATGCGCACACCCTTCCGGAATAACGAGCGCACGCCGGTTTTCCGCCGTCAGTTCCACGCCTATCCATTGCGAGTACATCGGCGAATCTTCGCGGATATCCACAATCACATCATAGATGCCACCACGTATGCAGCGGACCAGTTTCGTTTCCGCGTGCGGCGGCACTTGCCAGTGCATCCCGCGCACCGTGCCCTTGCGGTGGTTGTACGAGAGGTTGCACTGCGCGAGATGCGTGTTCAGGCCGTGCGCTGCAAACTCGTCGCGCGCCCATGTCAGGGCGAAAAAGCCCCGCTCATCGTCGAACCGTTCCGTATCAATGATAGACGCACCCGGAATCTGCGTCGGTGTGAATTGCATCCGATATCCTCCGTATCCTACTCATTCGATAAGGCACCTGCCGAGCAACACGATACTTCCCGCCAGAACGCAGAGGCCGAAGGCCAGGACAATCTGCCAGAGGGGATCGAGGAAGACCGTGAGGCGCTGCCAGAGCGGGCCGACGACCTCGAACAGGTGGCCGGACGCGGCAGTATACGAGACGATGAATCGCGCGGTGCCTTCCTGCAGCGTACCATTGTAGAAGAGCGCGTACCCCTCGGGCTGTAGCCCTCCATTCACCCACCACGTCACCGCGTTGTTCGCGTCGCCATCGGCTGTCACGAGGATTTGCAGCGTCTGCCCTTTCCTGACGGTGATGCCGGGCGAAAAGTCGAACGTCTGATACGCATTGTCCTTCATCGTCGCTTCGTTCACCGTCTGTGTTGCCAGATCTTGCCATGTACCGGCCGCGTCCGTCTGAACAGTCACCTTCAGCGAGCCGTGATTCTCGCGCAGATACGTGCCGAGGAAGAGTGCGATGGAACGAACCCGCGCTCCGTTGGCGGGAAATCGCTGTTGTGCCGTTATCCCGCTGTACAACCCACCGATTGGGTGAATCGCCGGGGTATTTGCGGCGGTTGCTACCGGCGCGACCGTTGGTACACCGGGAAGGAGAATGCCACTCTCGTCTGCGGTTGGTACCCTGACGGGAAAAAACGCCACGATGGCAAGGAAGATTACCCCAATTGCCGCGCCGCGCAGATGCTGCCTGTTCATCCCATCTCCACCCCATAGTAGCGGAGGAAAAGCGTCGCCAGCGCGACCAGTTGCAGTGCTGCCATCGCGACCGGGGCGAGGCGAAGCGCGATTGGATGCTCCGCGCAGAGATGATCCCAGCCGGAAAGCAGGAGGAAGAGGAGGGGAGCAATGATCGGGAAGAAGTACCGCCCCTGTAAGCCGAACTCCGAGCCTGTGTGAACGAAGCCGTGGTAATAATCCACGCCGATAAACAGGAAGAGCGCCTGGCCAACGATAAAAGCGAGCATGAGGAGAATCATGCCCCGCCGCTTGGATTGCCGCACGAATTGCATGAGCAGACCAATGCCGCCAATGATGTAGACAATGACAATCGGGGTGAAGGCCCGGTCGGGAAGTGGCGCATCGAGCCAGCCGAAGTTTCCCCAAAAATCTCTAATAAGGAGCGAATGGAAGTAGACCCAGCCTCGGGACTGCTCATGTTGGAAGTATTGCCAGAGCGAGATCGCCGCAAACGATTGCACGGCCTCACCGGCGGAGGTTGGCGATGCCGCAGCGACCGCCGTTCCACCACTCACGAAGCGGATCAGCGGGGCGAGGCGGATCGCTCCGAACCCGACGACACCATTGTAGCGGAAATTAAGGAACAGCCACGGGCTATACACCACGATCGCGCTCCCCATATAGGCGCCGAAGGCAAGCAGTTTCGTTTGGGCGGATCGCCATGAGGAGCGGAGTGCGGGGATGATTTTAATGAGGGTAATGATCCCTGTAACGATCACGACGGGAACGACCGTCGGTTTGGTGAGCAGCGTCAACCCGCTGGTGATACCGAGCGCTAACGCGAAACGAGGCGAGAACTCGCGTTGCTGCCATGTCCGCACCGCCAGCCAGATCAGCGCGGTTGCACAGAGGTCCATCGCGACATCGTTGTTGACAGTGGACGTGATAAATACATACATCGGCAACAGCGCCATGCAAAGCCCGAGTGACCATCCCCACCGCCGCGTCCGCCGCAGTTCATAGGCGATCAAGTAGCCAAAAACGCAACTCAGCGCGCCCAGCACGGCGGAAGCGAACCGGACGGCAAAAAGGCGGGAGAGAATAGGCGCGGCGTCGAAGAGGAGATACGCAGGCACATTGTAGAGGTAATACAGGGGAGGATTCGAGCTCGCGCGACCGGCGGCGGCGCTCCGACGGTCCGCCTCATTGCCGCGATAGGTGCGGGCGTCCTGATAATCGTACGCGATGGGAAGATATGGCAGGCTGTGCGGGACCGATGACCCCAGACTTGAGAGGCCACCGAGCAACGTGAGCGTCCAACTGGTGGTGTTCTCTTGCGAGTATTGAGGGTAGTTCGGGTATGGAGCGTGCGGGAGCTCATGTTGTTCGACGAGATGGGTGACATAGGTGAACTGGTCCGGCTCATCCGGCGCTTGCCACGGCGGTACGACGACTACCCACAGACAGCGAATGCCGAGGGCAATGACGAAGAGTACGAGCAGGTCGCGAACGATCACGCGCCTTGTCGCGGGCGGCTCATCGGCGGCAGGACGCGGGAAGGGCAGCGCGGGCATTGCGCGCCCCGCGCCTCGCCGGTTGAGCGGCGACCGCGCGATCCCGTTGCGTGCGAGGAGAAAGAGACTCGCCCTGTCCGGCTGCCCGAGCGGGAGGGCGAGCGCCGCCACCGCGAAGCACGCGCCAACGTAGGCGCTGCCTAGCGACCAGACAAGGTACGTTCGCGGCTCGATAAAGCCTATACGGAAGAGCAGCAGGAAAAGCAGTGCGATCGCGCACCCCATACCGAGGAGACAGGCGGCAATTGCCCCATACCCCGCCAATGATGCCTGGTATCGCCGTGTGGCCCAGGCAAGTCCAAGCGCGAGTGCGGCGAAGAGCGGGAGCGCCCACACCAGCCAGAGCCGCCGCGCGATGGGCGACCATGCCTGGCTCTTGTCAATCGTGAGGCTACTGACCATCGTCCCCAGCGTGCGCGTATCCCCCTTCGACGGCTTGAACGTCTGTTGCGGGAGCAGTTTGATCTCGCTCTGCTGCCCACCCCAGTTATAGGGGACGAACGTCAGGCGAAAGGGTTGAAACGCGGCGTTCTTCGGGTCCGGCCGCACATTGCCGACATCCTGCCCGTTGACCAGGATGGATACCGACCCATCCGGGCCACCCGCGACTGCCGCACTCCGCATCTCGATGGTGATCGTTATCGGTGTGTGCACCAGGAAATCGAAGACGAGCGTCGCGCGCTCCTGCGTCCAGGCATAGCGATTCCCTGCGGCATCGGTCTCGGTGGGATAAAACCCGCGCTGGCTCGTGATTGCAGTCGCGCTCGCGAATTGGGCGGGCGTATACGTCGCGCGCAGTTGTGGTTGAGTGGCGAGCATAATGAATGGGATGACGATGGCGAGCGCTCCTGCGATCAGCCAGACAATCGTGTTGACCCGCATCGAGATGAGACGGTATCGCTCCCGTACATTGCGTGGAACGCGGCGGATCATCGCGTAGATACTGACGCCGATCACGATCAGAAGCGCCCCGATCGCCACTACCCTGGTGAGCGGTTGCGCCGCCACCTTAATGACAACGATCAGGAGTAGTGCGATGAGCACGATGGGCGACGTGCGTTTCATTGGACGGGATGGAGCCTCGTTGGAGGACATAGAACCTGCTTGATGCGTCCGCGATACGGTCGGTCCATTGACCGAGCGGGGGGATGTTAGCATAGAAAATGGTTGGTGCGTATCGCATGATCCGTGACCGCGTGACGGACTGTGCTATACTCCGGCGTGCGATCTTGCATGGAAGAACGCGCACATTGGCACAGAGAGATGACCGCTGAGGCCGTGTACCGTGGAGATAACACATCTATGGTGTTGAGCCAGTCTGCCGATGTGATACGGAAACGTGACGCTTCCACGATGTCACCATATCGAGATGAAATGCAAACAGACGCGTGTGAATTGACGATTCTCATGCCCTGTCTGAACGAAGCGGAAACATTGGCGCTCTGCATCCAGAATGCGCGGCGGTTTCTCGATACATACGGCATCAATGGCGAGGTGCTGATCGCGGACAATGGCAGCACCGATGGATCGCAGCAGATCGCCGAGGAATGCGGCGCGCGGATTGTGGATGTCCCGGCGCGGGGCTATGGGAACGCGTTGCGGTACGGGATCGAAGCCGCGCATGGTCGCTATGTCATCATGGGGGACGCGGACGGCAGTTACAATTTCATGGCCCTGATGCCCTTTGTGGAGCAACTCCGGGCCGGATATGAACTGGTGATGGGCAACCGCTTCGCGGGGGGCATCGAACCGGGTGCGATGCCGAAACTGCACAAGTATCTCGGTAATCCCGTCCTGACAATGATCGGGCGGCTCTTTTTCGGCGGCCCGTGCCGCGATTTCCATTGTGGCCTGCGTGGATTCCGACGAGACGCGATGTGCGATCTGGATTTGCGCACGACAGGCATGGAGTTCGCGAGCGAAATGGTCGTCAAGGCCACGATGCACAACCTGCGTATCACGGAGGTGCCGACGACCCTGGCGCGGGATGGGCGCAGTCGCCCACCACATCTGCGCAGCTGGCGGGATGGGTGGCGACATCTCCGGTTTCTCTTGTTGTACAGTCCGCGCTGGCTCTTCCTCTATCCCGGTTTCGCGGCGGTCCTCGTCGGGCTGATCACGATGGCGCTCCTGATCGTCGGCCCAGTGCATCTGGGCAAAATCGGCTTCGATATTCACACGCTTTTGCTTTCCAGCCTGCTGGTGATGGTCGGTACGCAATCCATGTTCTTCGCCATCCTCGCGCAGGAGTTCGCAATCAGTGATGGCTTGGTGCCGCCCGAACAGCGCTTCAAGTCATTCTTCGCCCGTTTGCCGCTCGAAGCGACGCTGGTGATCGGTTTGATCCTTGTCGGCGCGGGGAGCATCGGCATCCTCGTCGCGATAGTGATCTGGGGATCGGTGGACTTCGGCGGACTGCGCGTAAGCGAGATGATGCGCATGCTCGTCCCGTCCGTTACTGCGGTCGCGGTCGGATTCCAGTTAATGATCGCCAGTTTCTTCAAGGGCATCCTTAGCCTGAAAGTCGTACGCGAGCGATAGCCGGGGTCGGGATCGTGTCCCGCTGACGCGCGATGGCGCCGGTAAATATCGGCGTGTCGCGAGGAACATGGAGAGAACGGACCCATTGCGGATTCTGATCGTGCTCGAATACTTCCCGCCACATATTGGGGGAGTCGAAACGCTTTTCGACCATCTGACGGCGGCGCTGGCGCGCGAAGGCCACCGTGTGACGGTCATCACCCTGCGCGTGCCGGGAACGAAAGCGCGAGAGACCCGCCACGGTGTTGAGGTCCTGCGGGTCTGGACGCCGCGATGGGCGCGTAGAGGCTTCTTCACCCTCGTATCTTTTCCGCTCACACTCGCGAAAGCGCGGCGTGCTGATATTGTCCACGCGGCGACACCGAACTCGGCTCTCCCTGCGTGGCTCGCCGCGACGATTGCGCGCAAACCGGTTGTCCATACCGTCCACGAGGTCTTCGCCGATCTGCTTGGCACACTCCCCGGTCTGCATCCCCTGCGGGCGCTTCTGTTCCGTCTGTTTGAGACGATTGTGTTACGCTTGCCGTTCGCACGGTTCCTCTGTGTCTCGGAGTTCACGCGCGGGCGGCTTGTGCGGTTGATGCACATCGCACCGGAGCGTACGGCGGTCATCTATCCCGCCCTCGATTATACTTTCTGGGATCGCGCGCTCCATCAACCGCGCGATCTAAAAAGCGAACTGGGGCTTGGCGGAGAGGTCTTTCTCTCGCTCTACTTCGGCAGGCCGGGCTTCCTCAAGGGAGTCGAATACCTGATTGACGCAGCGGTTCTGATCCGCGAGCGGCTTCCGTCGAGCCATCTCGTTATGCTCCTCGATCATGACCCACCCGATCACTATCAGCGGCTCCGCCAGCGCATTGTCCAGTTGGGGCTGACGGAATACGTCACGGTGCGCGATCCGGTCGCGAGAGACGCGTTGCCGTCCTATCTCCTCGCGGCGGATTGCGTGATCGTCCCGTCGCTCTCCGAAGGGTTCGGGTATGCGGCGGTCGAGGCGGCGACGCTCGGTTGCCCGGTCGTCACGACCGCCGGTCACTCCGTGCAGGAGGTCATCGGGGGATACGCCGATTTCGTTCCGCCGCGCGATGGAGCGGCACTTGCTGAAGCGGTCGTCGCAGTCGCGCAATCGCCGCACTCCCGCATGGCGCCGAAACGATTCACCCTCGCCGCGCATGTCGCGGCATTGACCGACGTGTACGCGCGCCTCACACAGGGCCAGGCGTCCGCACACACGCACGCTGCCTCGTTGCGTGACCAATGATACGCAACCCGATCGTGTCCGAAGAACGCGGAACCGCGCGTGCTACCGGGCAGGTGCGAATCGGCGTTAACGGTCTCTTCCTCGCGTTGGGTAAGATGGCCGGGATGGAAACCTATCTCCGTGCCATGATTCAGGAACTGCCGGCACTCAATTTGGATATCGCGTATTCCCTTTTCACCGAGCGGAACAACGCCGGGTCGTTTAGGGTCGGGGAGTATGCCAACGTCCGCGAGGTCGTCTGTCGCATCCCATCTGTGGCAAACCGGCGCGTGATGTGGGCGACTCGCCTTGCCTACGAATACGCGCGCTTGCCGACGCAGGCGCGACGACAGGGGGTTGACCTCCTCTTTTCCCCCGGTTTCATCGGGCCCGCACACCCGCGATACGCCTCGGTCATCACGATCCACGACACACAGCATGAAGACCTTCCGGAGAACTTCGGAGCGCTCGATCGCGCGCTGTTTACCCGATTGCTTCGCCAGTCGGTGCGCTCCGCCGCACACATTCTCACGGTCTCGGAATACGCGAAACGGCGCATCGAGGCCGTCTATCAGGTGCCACCCGAACGGATCACCGTCACCTACAATGCACCCGACCCCCGCTATTTCCTGCGCCTGCCGCACGCGGAGATCGTCCGCGTCCACACCACCTATAATCTCCATACTCCCTATATCCTCTCGGTCGCGACGCTCCTGTCCCACAAGAACCTCGATGCGCTGATCGAAGCGTACGCAGCCCTCCGCCAGCAGGGCGAGACCGACGCACACCTCGTCCTGGTTGGCCTGCACAGCGTCGCTGCTGCGCCACTGGAAGCACGGATCCGGGCGATGGGTCTGACCGGGCAGGTGATTCTCACCGGTTGGGTGCCCGATACCGACCTGCCCGCCCTCTATCAGGGAGCGGCCGCCTTCGTCCTCCCCTCCCGCTACGAGGGGTTCGGCTTGCCGATCGTGGAGGCAATGGCGAGCGGCGTCCCGGTCGTGACGACGACGGCGACGGCGCTGCCGGAGGTGGCGGGGGAGGCGGCGCTGCTGGTGGACCCGGACGACCGGGCGGGGATGGCGGCAGCGCTGGGACGGGTACTCAACGATGACGCACTCAGAGTAGAACTGATCGGGCGGGGTACCGAGCGAGCACGCCAGTTCACCTGGCGCGCGACGGCGGAACGCACCCTCGCGACGCTCCTACGGGTGAACCGGGATCGTCCATCCCGCATTGGCGCGCGGCAATTACCCGATGACTGAGCGGATGCGCATCGGTGTCAACAGTCTCTTTCTCTTGCCGACGGGTTCGGGCGGTACATGGACCTACCTGCGCAACCTGATGCGCGAACTTCCCGCGCTCGATGAAAAGATCGAGTATCTCCTTTTCACGAACCGCGAGAACAGGGGCATGCTCGATACGCGAGACGCCCCAAATGTGCGCGAGATTCCCTGCCCCGTGTGCGGGTCCAGCCGACTCTCCCGTCTCTCGTATATGTATGGTCGGTTGCCCGTGCAGGCACGCCGTGCGGGGATTGATCTCCTTTTCTCCCCAGCGCTCACCGCGCCGCCCCGGTTCGGCTATGCGTCGGCGCTCACGATCCACGATGTGCAGCATGAGGATCTCCCAGAGAACTTTCCGCCCTTCGAGCGTCTGATCTTCGCGCGGCTCTTCCGGCGCTCGGCGCGGACGGCGACCCAGATCCTCACCGTGTCGGAGCACGCGAAGCGGCGCATCGAGGCAGTCTATCAGGTGCCACCGGAGCGGATTACCGTGACGTACGAGGCGGCCGACCCGATCTACTTCGACCGGGTCCCCACCGAGGCGATCGCGCGGGTCCAGCAGAACCACGGTCTGTCTGCCTCCTATATCCTCACCGTCGCCTCGCTGTACCCGCACAAGAACCTCGATGTCCTGCTCGACGCATACGTGGCGCTGCGCGGGCAGGGCGTGACGACGGCGCAACTCGCGTTGGTGGGAGTGCAGGGTGCTGCCGCCGCGCCGTTAGAGGAGCGTATTCGGGCGGCGGGTCTGACCGGGCAGGTGATTCTCACCGGTTGGGTGCCCGATACCGACCTGCCCGCCCTCTATCAGGGAGCGGCCGCCTTCGTCCTCCCCTCCCGCTACGAGGGGTTCGGCTTGCCGATCGTGGAGGCAATGGCGAGCGGCGTCCCGGTCGTGACGACGACGGCGACGGCGCTGCCGGAGGTGGCGGGGGAGGCGGCGCTGCTGGTGGACCCGGACGACCGGGCGGGGATGGCGGCAGCGCTGGGACGGGTACTCAACGATGACGCACTCAGAGTAGAACTGATCGGGCGGGGTACCGAGCGAGCACGCCAGTTCACCTGGCGCGCGACGGCGGAAGCGACGCTGGCTGCGTTTCGTCTCGCGCTGGCGTCTCGTACCCGGTGAGGATACGTTCCGCCTCTCGACCATAGTGCGCGGCAATCTCCTCCCGCGATCCCACCTGCTCCAGTTCATTCAGTTTCGCGTAACTGGCCAGGAAATACCCGCCCCAGAAGAGGGACGTGTAAAACCCCCGCCAGCCGTCGCGATAGCCCCGATTCTTGATATACCGATTGACAAAGGCGAGAAAGGCATAGATCAGCGCCCACAACGGCGCATTCCCCCGCTTGCGGTAGAAGGCGAGCAGCCAGGGATACAAGGCCATATCCCGTATCACCCACGCCGGTGTCTCACCTTTCCCGCGCGCGAAGCTTTGCTGCGCCTCGATCGTCGAGTAGCGATTCATCTTATCGAGAAAACTGGCGGTATCCAGATAGGCGAAGTGGATCATCGCTTCGCCGGGTACATGAGGAAGTTCCACGACGCGCGCCCCCGGCACCGGCGTGACGAAGTGATGGATCGCGGCGTCGGGCTGCATCATGCCTCGCCGGAAGAAGCGCGGGTGCTTGTTGATCTGCGGGCTCCACGCATGATTCAGTGGCGCACCGAGCATGTATTCCACGCGCGGGATCATCACCACATCGGTATCATCTTCCCGGGAAATCGCCCGCAATTTTTGGCTTAAGAGGGCGGGAATCAGTTCGTCGGCATCCAGCACCAGGAGCCAGTCTCCCGTCGCCTGCGCGAACGCGAACTGCCGCGCGGGGTCCGCGAACCCCATCCGCTCGTGCAAGAAGACCTGCGCGCCATACTCCCGCGCGATCGCCGCCGTGCGATCCTCGCTGTGCATATCCACGACAATGATCTCGTCAGCCCACGGCACCACGGAGCGCAGGGCGTAGGAAAGGTTTTTCTCCTCATTGAGCGTATTGATGATTACCGAGATGCGCGGCCCGCTCTGCGCCATTCCAACCCCTCTCTTGTCACGGATCGCGCGGATGATCCGTGGCGTTCGATGCATCACGCGGCGCTTCCTTGTATTCCTTGAGGACGCGCTCGGCAACGTCATGATAGCGCGCCTCGATCATTTCCCGCGTGCCAGTCGTTTCCAGTTCCGTGATCTTGGCGTACGCGGCGAGGTAGTACATTCCCCAGAAGAGCGCGATATAGGCTCCTCGCCAGCCGTCGCGATAGCCGCGATTCTTCACGTAGCGGCTCGCGGTATGGAACGCAGCGTAGAGCAGCGCCCACCACGGGCTTCGGCGCCCCTGGAAGAGGATACGGAGCGGTGGGTACGGGCGCATATCCCGTATCACCCACGCCGGTGTCTCACCTTTCCCGCGCGCGAAACTCTGATTGGCCTCGATGGTCGAGTAGCGATTCATCTTATCGAGAAAACTGGCGGTATCCAGATAGGCGAAGTGGATCATCACTTCACCGGGCCGGATGGGGAGGTCCAGGACGCGTGCCTCCGGGATTGGCTTGAGAAAATCGTGGATCGCCGGGTTGGCTTGCAGGAAATCGCGCTTGAACAAGCGCGTATGCTTGGTCTGCGCCAGTTGATAGCCGCTGTTGTGGAGCGGGGAACCGAGCATGTATTCCTCGCGCCGGAACGTCACCACGTCCGCACTGTCTTCTCGAACGATCTCCAGGATTCGTTTGCTTAAGGGAGCGGGGATCAGTTCGTCGGCGTCCAGCATCACGATCCACTCGCCGGTCGTCTGGGCGATCGCGAATCGGCGTGCGGGGTCTGCGAACCCCATCCGCTCGTGGAAATAGACCGCAGCTCCGTAGTCACGGGCGATTGCCGCTGTGCGATCCTCGCTGTGCATGTCCACGACAACGATCTCGTTTACCCACGACTGCACGCTGCGCAGGGCGTAGGGGAGGTTCTTCTCCTCATTGTAGGTATTAATCATGACGGAGATGCGCGGCCGACCGTCTGACATGTCTCTCCTTCTGCATTCCTACGCCACCGCTTCCGGTGCATACCGCCTTGCCAACGCAGCGGAGCGCACTATAGCACAGCCACCCAGGGCTTATTCATTCTCGGCGGAGAGACAAACAGGATTCCTTCGGTAGGATAGGGGTGCTCAAACCCCTCTATCCGAAGGAGGAATCCTGTGTCGCACATCGTACCATCCCTTGCTGAAGTCTTC
>JAABUU010003074.1_pt1 | contig 21962 bp, 25 predicted proteins | sample 5559301 | NCBI WGS metagenome assembly JAABUU01 (sample SAMN10711884, study PRJNA513360) | rock metagenome | isolation source: Antarctica rocks | place: Antarctica: Victoria Land, Richard Nunatak white | reverse complement strand
ACACACACACACACACACACGCACGCACGCACGCACGCACGCACGCACGCACGCACGCACGCACGCACGCACGCACGCACGCACGCACGCACGCACGCACGCACACACATGTATCTGATGCCTGAGGGCAGGTCAGCAGGTATCAGCATCAGACAAAAGAGTCAATGACTGCCTAAGACTGCACAATAAAGCCACAACAGCTGAGAGATCCATTCATGCACACATTCATTGGTCTTCATTGGGACAATAACACCAATAGTGCCAGGACCACAACAATCAGAGCAGCTGCATGAACTTGCTGTTGACTAGAACTGTAGGATTCTGAGATGTCCATAGAGGCACCTTTGGGCAATTAAGCCACTAAGGGAATGCGCAATGATAACAGGAGGCTGGTCAAGCGTGCTGACAAAGTGGTCCAGGTCTGCAGCATGGCTGGCAAGAGTGCCGGCGGATTTGACCCCGAGCTGTCTGTCGCTCTTCCCTTGGGAGCGAAAGCTGATGGCGTAGGTGTCATAGCCCCTGTCAGCAAAGTAGGGCATGAAAGTCTCCTGTGATCATTGAACAAGCACCAGTGGCGGCGTGGTAGTCACAGGTGCATGTTCAAGACACAGACTGGCTTTTGTCAGCATGACAGAGGACAACAGTCCCAAATGAGCATGGCAGAAGTGCTGTGGACAGCCAACGAAAGCCCATGCAATACATTGTGTGTAGTTGAGATTTACAGATATGCTCAGCGGTGGTGTGCACACAAAGCCCACGTTTGGTACTCAGGTTTTGCGGGGCGTACAATGCTCTGTGCTTGTGTGACACATCGTGAAGGCTATATGAGAGCAAGCACACATCACCGTTCAAGCCTTGAGTGTTGTGGCAAAGTGTATCCTTTGTGCTCAGCAGAAGAGCATGTACAACATGAAACGGTAACTAAGTATGGCGATGCAGAACAAAGGCAGAAAGACAAATCCATGAGTTTGCTGTTGTGAAGACAACCAAGGCTAAATCTCTTACTTGATAGCACCAAGCTGCATGACCAGAGCCATGCAGCATGACTAAAGGGGGTTTGGAATGTCTTAGTGCCTACAGTATGGAAAATAGGCCATTCAAAACACATCATTGTGCTGAGACTGGCAGCAAAAGAAAGCTGCAGCAACGTGCCAGCCGACCTTATTAGCATCCAACCTCAAAACTTCCAGCCGTGTGCCATCTGGCAAAGTATGCCTTTCCTCTTGAACAGGTGTCGTACATACATCTCCCTGAACAGCTGATTGGGTCGATGGCACGCTCCTGCGCTTGCGCTGTTGTATCCGTGATTGCAATATCGAGCGTAGACTGGGCGGTTGGGTCACTTTTGGGCAGAAAAGCCAGGAAGCTTTGCTGTGATCAACTTTCACCGGAACACATCGCGAGACAGGGAGTGGCAAAGTGGTCGAACATGCTACACCTACGCACTTCATGGGTTGAATGATGGATTTGACATGTGTGTCCTGTTGCAATGCGCGTCAATGACCACAGGAGCCCATCTGATACACTCATGCATAGTGAGCGTTACAGTTGCCGGTCGGCTTGTTTGCTATACGCTGAAGTCACGGATGAGCGAGGCCCAACATGCCAGGGACAAAGTATGGCCGCGTCTTCCTATGTTTTGCCAGCTTCGGCGGCTGCGACCCCCGTTCGATATGACTGTTATCTTTTGCGGACCCAGCAGGCGTTTCGGCGCGATCATAGCGAACCTGCAGCTGTGTCACTGCGCACTGCTGCGCTCAGAGACCCCTGGAAATCCTGGGTGCGGTGGTGAAGGTGCTGTTATCTGTTCCTACTCCTTTAGCGTATAAGCTGATAGGCTTTCGACAGCCAACATGTCTGGGCGTGGAAGGGGACGAGGGCGCGGCCGTGGACCCATTTTGCCCAAAGTCACAGATGATGAAGGCAATGTGGTACCGCCGTCTGAGTTGGGGCCGCCCCCTCTGTTCCCTGTAAGCTGCTAAAATAAGACGATGGCTGCTAATCTTTACCAACGGTTGGTTTTGCGGGTACAAGGCTTGTGTCTCCAGCTTGATGATTTGCTTTTGCCCTGCAGAACGTGGAGCTGCCACCAATGCTTGAAATAGAGGCTCAAGATCAGAGGCTCATGGAGAGGTGGAGAGGACTCAATCAATACTACATCAAGTCCCCCTACCACTTAAGAGGTTCACCCAAAGGTCAGAAGCAGACCCATCCTTGTGCTAGTTCAACTGTGCGCATATGACATGACCAAATTGTCAGCACATGCCTCCTCACTGGCTTGACACTGTCCCAGCTGATACCTGGCTTCTATGCTTGGGCTGTCTCAACCTGCCTTTGTCATTTTCAGCAGTCAAGTCAAGAGGCTGTCATTTGGAAGGACCTGATATACACACCCACCAACAGCTCTGACTGTACAAAATGGCTGCAGAGAGTCGTGCCTGGTCATGAAGGGCATGCTCAGCGCAGGTCTTGACATACTGTTGCTGCTTTACTTGATATATCAAAGATGCTCATTGTAGCAGAGATTTTATGCATTTTTATTGGGATGCAGATGGTGTTGCAGCTGACATTGCCAGATACACAGGCAAAGATCCGTCAGATGGTCAAGAAGCAAAGAGGTTGGCAATGGTCATGAGTCTGGATCCCCGCTACTTTCCTGAGGAGCTATACACAAGCAAAGAGCGCAAGTAAGAGCTCCTGCCTTGCTCCGTCTCCGTTCCTTGTGCAGCCTTGTGTAGCAGCAGACAGACCACCAACGCCACCACTGTCACCATTCCTTGCACTGTGCTCACACTTGTCAATCTCATCTTGGTATATGCATTACATGCGACATCAACGCCTGCAGGCTTTGGTTTGCATTGACTAGTTGCGCCACGCTTGTGCGCCCCTGCACCATTACAATGCTGTGGTTACTTGCATATATGTCTGCAACACGCAGGAGGCAGCATGCGAGTTGTAACTGCAAGAAGGTTTAGCTTTGATGTTATGCATCTAATCTAAGAGATGACACCATCATAACAAAGCATGATGACATGTTGTTCTGAATGTTTGGCTCTCTTACCAGAATTATACACTGCATTGTGGCTTGCTTGTGATCATTGTGGCTTGCTTGTGGTCATTGTGGCTCGCTTGTGATCATTGTTTGGGGTGCAGGGTATCTTCACGTGCAGCTTCAGCTTCAGCTCAGCAAGCATACTGGGCTGCAGAGGCAAGCAAAATCAGCAATGGTAAGTAGCTACACTCAGGCCGCTGCAAGTTTGGTACTGCTTGTATGCTGCAGTAGCACCAAGTTCAGCATGATATGTGGTGCGTTGAGACCATAAGGCTGTGCAAAGTGCTCAAGATGCAGCTTGCTGCGCACCGTGTGACACACATTAACATGACCGTTTTGCAAAAGTGTTCCATTCCTTAGGCAATGCTATGATGCTTGCCGCAATGCTTTTGGATGTGTCAACCTCGCACTGTTGTGAAATACAAAGGCAGCATTAGCACAGGCATGTTTTGCGGCTTGATACCAGCAGGTCATGCTCCTTGGGGTGAGTCATGCAACAACGCACACATGGTGCTTACAGATAACCCAATGCTTGATCGTTTGGCTCGACTAGAGACTGAATATGGGAAGCTCACACCTGAAAAAGGGGACGAAGAGGGTGGGCAGAAGAAGAAGGCTGAAGATGGCGAAGCAGAGGAAGATGAACCTATAGAGGAGGATGAAGATGATTTTCAAGATGATGACGACTATTATCAGGTGACTGCATGGTAGTAGCAGTGAGCAGCGCCTGCGACTGCATATGCTCAGCTTGCCTCAGTATCCAGTGGGTCTTCAGCATGAGCATTGGTCAAATTGAGACTGTATTCATCTGCTGTTATAAGCAATGTCGTCTGTACACCGGTTTGCAAGCTACACTGCACTGACACTACCTACCTCATGTTTGGTGTGACGCAGCATGGCAACAGTAACTGACAATCTGGTGTGCTGATGTGCAGGGCAATGTGTTTGATGATGATGAAGGGTATGATGACGCCTTGGATGATGGTGATGATGGCGCCACATACTGACATTTTGTGATGCACTGTGTACTGCATTTCAGCCTACAATAAGATGGAGTATAAGACCAGCAACCACCTGATTGTATTGGTCCAATATCAGTATAGTAGGCTCTACTTTCCCACTTACCTGCTGAGTACCCAGTTGCAAATGAAAGGTTGAACGCATGCCTGACAATGTAGACTGTATCATGGATAGCTTAGACACTAACAGACCTCTGCATAAATAGCAAACGTATGTCGTGTAGAAACTGCTTGAAGACAAGATAAGTTTCACATATTGTCTACAAGACGATGATCAAATGGAAGATCTGATATCGATGAATGAGCTGTAACAAGAACAGTCCAAATCACTTCATCTTGGCTGCTACTTTTGTGCGGGGCTTGCGCTTCGCCTTTGGCTTTGTCACTTTTGCCTTCGAATGTGGTGCTGCAGATGGCTCAAAACACTCATTCTCTTCATCGCTCCACTCCTTGATGCAGTCAGCATGATCTGCAAAGCAAGCCATGATGCATCATATGTTGATGCGTGAGCAGCACACACGATGCTGCATTGACAGAACAAGCAAGCATGTCCTGAGCATAGTCTTCGAGATCAGCCACGACACACTATCGTCAGTAATAATAAAATTGATTTTAATTAAAACGCTTTCCAGCTCATGATGAGCTAGGTACGTGCAGGACAAGTCTTGTGTCTCCAGAGCAGCCTGTCTTGTGCATCCCTGTGAGGCCTACTAATACAACAGTTTTGACAATCACGTAATGCAACATCATTGAAACTAGACCTAGGGCGGCCAGGTGGGCCAAGCCCTCTGACTATTGTCAGCAGAGAACCCATACCTGGTCCTGTCTGAACAGTGCTGGCTTGAACGTACACATTTGTTGCCATCTCCACGGTCGCAGAACCTCCACCTCCTGCTGCACTCAAAACCAAGGCTGTGCTGCTGACAGGCAAAATGCTGGATCAATGCAATGGGGCTGGCAAACAAGTCTGGCATGCTAGGACAACAATCAGTCTTGTGTAAGAGCATAACAGTAGGCTTGCAAATAATGCAGGATGATCAGACCTGTATTTGCAACCTTGACAAGCAACAGGCTTGAGCTGCAGCTGACATGCCTGGTATCATATAGGCTGCCTGCAATCAAACAGCATGCTGAAAGGCTGCATCAAGTAGTCACATCCATAGGGTGCATCATTGACCATGACATGCAGCTGTGCTATGCAACAGTAGCTGCAGCACAAGGCATGCAGCTTGCCATCTGCAAGCCAGACTGGTTGCTGTACCAAACAGTACCTTTTATGTCCATCTGCATGGCTTCTCGAGAATTTCTTGGCTGTAGCGCAAAGCGACCGATGCTGCCTGCGTCTCCGGCTATGTCAAAGTCTGCTGGCATCTCCACAAGAATTGTGTCAGTGTTTACAGCACCCTTCACAGCAGCGCTGGAGACATGCACTTCTGCTTCCTGCAAGCAACTACATGCCTTGTTACCAAGAATTTGCGACTGACATTATGTCAGTCGCAAATTGATTCTCTGGCAGTATGTGCTTGAAGCAACTCATGCCATGACATTTACTGCCAGCTGGCAGCACAACAGCATTGTAACAAGCACTACAGGAGCAAGCCAGCATCATCACCCTAGGGCACACCGCAGAAGCAAAAAGCCAAAAAAGGAATTTTGGAAGTGTCAACGGCATGAGAAGGCGTCCAGGTGGTGATATTAGTTGCCAACAAGTGTTGTGATGAGCTCACATTGAGAACGGCTTTGCCAATGCGCTGACGCTTGGCTGCTGGTGCTGCTTGTTTGCCCTGCAACAGTGCATGAGTGGAGAAGGAGTGAGCAGGCCAGCAAGATGAGCAAAGCAAGCCAGCAAAGGTATGCAGGTTAACTTGGAGGCTAGGGGCGGTGTACCAGAAATTTGTGCCACAAAGCAAACTACACAGTCAACCACGAGACTATTGGTCATGCTGTTGGGCAGGCTGGGACACACCTGAACCATCTCTGCAATGCCTTTTGATATGGCAGCTGGCAGTTGCAGGGCTGTTGACTCAGCCTGGTAGGCAGGCGGCTTGCCAGCAGTGAAGGCAGGTCTTGATGGCTTTGCACATCTGTCCAGCACCTTGGTGAACTCTCTAGCCTGTTGAGCTGCAGCAGGTTGGCCTGCTTGAGCATTGATGAAATCATCTGCTTCTTCTTCCCGTCTTGAAGAACTGCTGCTTGGCTGATAGCTGGAAGCACCACTGCTGGTTGGTGTTGACCAGCTTGCACCACTGTCAGAAGAGCTGTCTTCAGGGTTAGTCAGGGGTGTGATGACCTTCATAAGGCGCTTGCTGGGAATGGTGACAGGAGCAAGAGGCAAAGCTGTTTGCCTTGTCATGTCTTGCTGTAAAACCAGTGTCTCCTTGTTTGAGATCAGGTGGTGACTCGAGCCAGCTACTGGTATCTTGGAGAGCTGCAGCAATTGACCTGGTCCAGTGTGCTCTTGTCTTGCTGGTGGTGCAAGGAAAGCTGGTGGCTGTTTGGCTGCCACTTCTGTGGTTGAATTGAGCTTGGTACGGCCTCCCTGCACGTTGACATGCGGTAGACTACTAAGTGGAGGAGGCAGAAGCGAGTCACTTTCGTCGCCCTTACAGTGTGCGGCACTGTGCTATGTGCTGGAGGGCCAAAGGTCACCTGCGTGTGAGTCTTGCAATCAAGCATGACCTGGGGAGGTTGTTTCTTGCGTGTGAACGTGGTCATGTTCGGTTTGGGTTCCATGCGGCGACCCGGCGGCCAGCTTAATTCACAATACGGTGTCTAAGCTGCGCAGCACACCTCACAAAGCTGTCAAGATGAATGTCGAGCAGCCACGGGCTTCAGCACTGCAATAAATGGCCACATGCGAATACCATGTCTGATGCAGTCTTGGGTAGCAGCTCCTGAACCGGCGCAAGGTTCCGTGTTTCAAAACCGCCGCCAAGATGCATACGGCCACATGCACCGAGGCATTTATGACCCCGTGTAAAGTAGCGCAATGCAATCCGTGAGGGATGAGATGAACAATAGCGTTGAGGCTCTTGCAAAAAGAGTCGACACTGGGGGAGCGGTGAAAGACTTTGCGCTGCATTCCGTCTGCAGTGTATATACACCACTCAAGAATTCTTCCACTAGCAGTGACCTGATACTGTTTGTTTCTAAATGGCATGCCAGCAAAGTTCCGCCTAGGTCTTACTCTGTACAGCACGCTCCTGATCTATTAAACCTAGTAAAACATTCACAATCACAGAATGACATGTTGTACATGGCTGTACAAGGATTGGTCAAAATGACAATTCAATCGTTGCATGGTAACTTATTCTGCTGTTCAGCACAAGTATACAGCTAGCTAAACAGAAGACGTTGACTTTCAAAGTGACACACATCGGCCAACAAAGTCAACAGTCTAGCTGTAAGCCTTTTGGATGAACGGGTCAAGTGGCTTTCCAAGGGCATACACAATGAACCCAATCTCCCGAAGCTTCTCATGGTCCAACAGGTTGCGGCCATCAAAGATGAAAGCAGGCTTCATCATCGTCTCATATATTCGCTCAAAGTCATAGGTCTTGAACTCATCCCACTCAGTGAGCACTGCCAGTCCATGTGCATCATTGCATGCCTCATATGGGTCTGTTGTCACAGAGACAGCATCTGTTTTCTGGTGCTGCTTGCGGCCTGGGTGATCCCACTCAAATTTGGGTGTGGCCAGGTCTGTGAAGATCTGCTCCCTTGTGACCTGCATGTCAACATGACTGTCAAGCAGGCTGCAATGTCACACTGACATGATTACTACTTACAGCAGTTGCATCTGCAAGTGCAAAGCAGCAGCTGCTTGCAACCTAAGCACAACACCGCTGAGGCGTCTGCAACAACTGAGCAGTAGCATTGCTCTACAGCGCATCAGGCAAAGTGCCACAGTAATGCAAATTTGACACTGGCATGGGCACTGAGGCTGTTGCATGTGATTGAACCTCATGCAAGCATGTTACATGGTCACTGACATTGCTGTAGAGAGCCAACAAGGCATACCTTGGGGTCATAGATGCTCAAGCGAGCATTGTCACCAAGCAGACCCTTGCACACATCTAGTGCAGGTGTTTCTCTGGTGTCACCAGTGTCTTTCTTAAAAGCAAAGCCTAGGACAGCAATCTTCTTCCCGGAGATGGTGTTGAACATAGCATCAATGATGCGCTCAACAAAGCGCTGCTTCTGGTAGTCGTTGATGAGCACCACCTGCAAGACATGGTACATGTCTTACAGCAATGCAGGCAATACATCTTGTGCGATGTAGCAGAACAACCAGCTTTGAACGCAGTCACAAAAGCGACAAAGCACATGCATAGCTTCAAGCACGACCAGCTTTGGTAGCTCATATCAACCAAAGCAGCATGCAATGGACGCCATGTAGCATAAGATGATGTGCTCACCGAGTGCCAGTACTCTGCTACTTGCTTCAGTCCTAGCATCTCACAAATGTATACCAAGTTGAGGATATCTTTCTGAAAGCAACTTCCGCCAAAGCCAACAGATGCTGATAGAAACTTGGCTCCAACACGTGAGTCAGTACCTATTGAGTGTGCCACCTGCACAATATCCTTTGTTAGCATGTCTGCTTAAAGATGTACAGTAAAGTACAGTCTAAGGGGTAAGCTACATCAAAAACAGTACACAGGCTGAGGTGAAGCACAAATCAGTAACACACACCACACGCAATGAGCACAATGCAAGCTTAGTGACATGGGATGCAACGCCATGTCAGCTGGTGCTGCTCTACGACAATGTCTTGGGGCCACAAATAGGGTGGTGGCGCACTGAACCAGTCAGAACATGCCTGTGACTGTGCCAGCTGTGGACCTTACCTGCTGCACATCTGCTCCAGTAGCTTCACACAGTGCAGAGATGGAGTTGATGGAGGAGATCCTTTGAGCAAGGAAGGCATTGGCAGTCAGCTTTGACAACTCAGCCGACCACAGGTTTGCACACAAGATGCGCTCGTCTGGGATCCAATGCTGGTATACACTCTTCAGCACATTGACTGCACGGTTGCCGCTCTCTGTTTCCTTGCCACCAATGAGCACCTGAAGTCATGAAGGAGAATGAGCTGCAAGGCCGCCAGGCTTGTCATTGCTTGTCTTGATACCATAAGCAGAATGTGAGCAACCATGTGGCTCATCTTCAGGAAGGTGATTGCATGCCTGCATGTGATGCAGATGGTAGTCTGATGTGAGGTGCATGCATGCTGTTGTGACCGTTATGACTTGCACTCTGCCTGAAACTGGCTTCTTGCCTGTGAGCATACCTATGCACAGGCAAAATATAGGATGTGTGCTGCACTTACCCTGTCAGGGTTTTCCAGATCTGCCATTGCAGTTCCCTCTGCAAGAAACTCAGGGTTGCTGAGGATTTCAAAGTGGACTGAAGGGTCAGAGCAGTTTCTCCTCAACACCTGTTCACAAGTCAACCAGTGTTAGTGTACCAACAGCCAGCACAGGTGATGTGCGCAGCTTTTCTATTAGTTGCCCATAATCATTCAGACAGCAGCATCCGGCATCAAGCTGCAACAGGCATCATGCAGAGGTCAGCACAACAGGCACGTCAGCATCAGGCATCAATATATACCTTTTCAATAGCCTCAGCAGTCTTGACTGGTACAGTTGACTTCTCAATGACAATCTTGCTGGTCTTGGAAACACTTGCAATCATACGAGCAGCCCCTTCCCAGTATGTCAGGTCTGCAGCCTTGCCAGCTCCAACACCACGTGTTTTGGTGGGAGTGTTGACACTGCAGACAAAGTCAACTTTGTCAAAAACCAATCCCCAGCCTGACCCAGCTGGACAGCCCCAGACAACCAGCCTCAAACTGTGCTTTTGGGGGGTCGCAAGACTCGAGGGCGGGACGCTGTCGGCAGCAACGTGATTGCGCCAAACTTTGCATAAGAGGCTGAGCAATTGCCTGAAAGCAAACTGCAAACTGGGGCGATGAGTGCCTCAGTGAACAGTGCTACAGGACGTCGGTAATACAACAGCAGCAGATCAACCAGCGGTCAGCGTATACAACCATGCACTGTCTATAACGACACAGCGTGCCGGTCCAGGTGTGTACGTAATCTACTACGCTAAGCAAGCAACCCGCGGAAGACTTGTATCCAAATACCTGACAAACACAAGATCGGCCTCGCCTACGTGCTTGTGAGTGTCTGTGCTGAAGAACAAATTGCGTCCCCTGCACTGCTTGACAACTTCGGTCAAACCCGGCTCATAGATGGGCAAAATGTCGCTGTTCCAGGCCTTGATCCTGGCTTCATTTATGTCGACCACGACGACTTCGATCTCGGGACATTTCAGTGCAATTTGCGCCATGGTCGGTCCGCCGACATATCCAGCTCCTATGCACGCGATTTTCATTGCAGCTTAACTATGGTACCAACCTAATCTTGCGTGTGATCAGAGCTGCGTTACAAAATGTGTAACACCCAGCTGCTTTCCGACGCTGTCGAAAGGGCGCGGCAAGTCAACGCCTTAGGGTTCTGCATTCAGGGGGAGGCAAATGGGCGGTCGACCTCCGCCCCGCTCCAGATGGCATGTGGTATCGCGTAAGAGGTTCTAGGCCTGAAGTTGGGAGCAGCTGTGAGTTTGTGGATCGCCAGCTGGGCCAAGAAGCACAACTGTGAAGTACAGACTTCGCTTTTGAAACATGCATTTCTGCATGAGGCCTGCTACCTAATCTGTCCATCGCATGCGTCACCAACGCCCTTTGCTGTCAGGGAGAGGTTGCCACAACCATTGACAACTGGGGTATATATAAGGACAGGCATATGTTTGCAAAATCGCACACCAGCTTCCAATCTTGCACAGACAAGCTACAAGCAGCTTCAACAGGCCTTCACACAGGAGAGTGAACCATGAGTGGGTACAATGTAGCGAACATTCCAGCATTGATGAGCACTGCAAGATAGGATCATCTCAATGGGAGCGTGTTTGCAGTGCAGCATTTGTGTAGTCTGCAAACATACTGGATGCAGGGCCATAGTGGCCAAAACATGCAACTGTCAACAACACGTGTGCTGCATACGCATGTAAGTCTGAATTGGAAGTAGCAAAAGATTGCCAAGCAAGGAGGCAATTTTGCATGAGATTTGCATTGTGTCAAGAGCTTTCCACTGTGTTTGTGGAGCCGGCAGCAACCCAGATTTCATTGTGCCTATGTTGCAGGCGGTACGGTGGGTCATACTCAGCTGTGAAAACCAAGGTTTCATCAAATGTTTGCCCATCTGCTTTTAGGGTTTCTAATAGCTCTGTGGTCCTTGCTGCAATGACTTTGTCATCTGTCATTACGCCGCCGTACTGTGCCACATATATAACAGATGTTGGGACATCTGTAAAGATCACATCAGGGTTCTTCGGTGTAGGAGGCTTCTCCTGCATAACAAAAGTTGTCAAGCTGCTCATGTTAGCACAGAGACAAAATTGTATACTCAGCGGCAAAATCCGTATTTGCAGCTGTCAGTGCAGTGAACAGCTATTAACAGAACAGCACGGTGATTAGCAAAGCTGTGGCCAGAATCTGGCCAAAGCTTTGACAGATTAAATTTTCCACAAGGCCACATGTGGCTTGCTGATTCTACAGAATAAAGCGAGCAACCCAGCTCGTAAAGCTGGTGTTGATGGAATCTGATTATAAGCAACAGCGCAATTCATCATTGGCCAACCTGGTACTTGTGTGGCAGAAAGAATGACACAAGAAAGTCACTCTTGCAGGCTGGTCCCTGGCCAGCGGTGGTTTGCACCGTAACAGGCGATGTCATAGCAACTTTGTGCCTCCCTTCATTATCTCCAGATATGTACTTGAAAAGGTCCTGGAGACAGGCAGGTGTCAACTGTATGATGTTAAGATTTTGGCAAACAAGCACCAAGTCAGTTTCACCTGAAAGCCTGCTGCAACTGCAGTCTGGTAAGATAGTCCTTCTGAGTGTGTAGACACCCACCGCGCTGCGACGCCACTATGGGTTGCTGCTCAAGGCCAAGTAGCTCAACATCACAACAACATAGCACTCAGTACCAGTTTGATATTTGCGAGTCTCGTACTCCTCAGTTTTGTTCAGCAGATCAAAACGTGGACATTCCAGGTCGTGGCAAAACCATGGTTTCTCTTGTTTCAAGCCATCTGAATTAGGCTGCAAAATGTCCCTTGCAAGGACAGTTGACGACGACGTCGCGAGTGCTAGCAGAAAGACCCACGCAGAGGACTTCATTGCCTATAGCTATCATCTGATGGGCCATATTGCTCACATAAGCAGTCAGTAGGGGCGGTACCGGTGTACAGATGCCCCTCATTGCATGCTGAGATATCTCTGCAAAAGCTGTGACGTGCGTCACTGCATTCCGGGCATTGTGCGTCAGGCGCAGTATTAGGCTGTCGAAGTCTCTCGTTGGGCTTCATCTGGTCGGTGTGTGGTCGAGCCCTTCCAATCTGTTACGATCGATCGTACGTATTCGGGTGTGTCAGCGGGACCTCATAGGCACGAAAAGTTAGACAAATTTCGGTTCATGAGCCTTACGACAAGAAAAGCAGCAACCCAAAATGTTGAACATGGAAGATGTTCCGCCACCAGGAACAGCTCTGGTTGAAGAGCTGGACAAGCGGTTGCTGGTGCAGCTACGAGATGGAAGAAAGCTCGTTGGCATTCTCAGATCCTTTGACCAGTTTGCCAATCTGGTGTTGGAAAAGGCTGCAGAAAGAATCATTGTCGGCAGTTTATATGCTGAGGTGCCACTGGGGCTGTATGTTGTGCGAGGGGAGAATGTTGTCTTGCTGGGAGAAATTGACGAAACAAAAGATCCACCATCCTTGCTGAGGCAAGTGACAGAGTCAGAGATCAAGCAAGCACAGAAAGGAGAGGCAGAAGCTGACAAGATAAAGTCCACTATGAAAGCACGCATGAACTTCCTGAATGACTTTGACTAGAGGTTGCATTACACTCTGCTCTTGTTGCACTGACTTCTTGCTTGTTACTGAAGCCCTTGAAACCAGAGACATTTTATCCTCTGTCGGCAATTAGGTCTTTCAACACTAGTGTTAGCAAGACCATTTTTTGGCTGGAAGTAGCTAAATTTTCTCCCAATATTGTTGTGGGACATCTAGTGTTACCAGTCCTGCATGTGGCGTATACAAGCCTGCAAGCACCTTTGAACCAAATGAACCAGGACCTTGATATCTAGCTAGTTATCTACCTTTGTGACAGCTGTGTTGAGCTTAACACCACTTTGGATTATCTTGTGTCAACAGCAGATAGGCATTTTATCTGGCAAATTTGCTTCAAGAGACTCACATATATGCATGGCATATGCATTTACTGCTTGGCATGCATCAGACCATGCTGCAGGCAGCCTGTATGGCCATTGACATCAACACCAATGTTAGCAACATGCTTGTGCACACACTTGTTTCGTTCATGCTCCTAAGAATCATGCAGAGCAAGTTGCTATTTTATACAGCAACTACGGAAGTAGCATATGCATGACAAAAGTTGCCTTGCTCAAAATTAACATGAGTATCGGCTCATGTCGAGCATTGCTTTACACAAAGATCAATTGGGTGCTCAAATTCAGCACAAAAGGCTCTAAAAGCAAGCGAGCCAGTAGGTAAAACGTCACGCCCAGCCCAATTGAAATAGGCAAGGCTGGCAAGGCTTTTCTGAACAGGGCAAGCAGCAGCAGCGTCGTCCCTAGGCCAGCCATCACAGCCAGATATGACACCAGTGCCGTCAGCATGTCATACATTGCGGCGCGTCCAACCAGCACACTATAAAAGATGAAGTCACCCAAACCAAGCTTAATTGCATTCGGCAAGTAGTTTTCACTGCCTTCTGAACCCTCCTGCTCAACATTTTGCTGATGCCTGTCAGCAGCTGGCCTGCTCTGCTGATGCTGGTGGTTGCTGGGGTTGATCTCTAGCATGCTTGCTGCATCCAGGGGTGGGACAAACCCAACATGATCAGCTGATGCATGACCATGAGCGGCAGTAAAGCTTGAAGACTCCTGACCTGTGAGGAGAGGCTGTTGTGACTGCTCCCCTTCTCCAGTATCACCTTCAGGTGGTGTTTCTTGTTCCAATGGAGCTAGTGGTTGCAGTCCTGCAGAAGGCAACATAGCAGGGTAGGGATGCCTGGTGATGTGATTCAATGGTGTGCTGATCTATGGATCTATGGACAAAAGGGCAGCCCAGACATTGCATAGCTGTTCTCACACCAAGACACACTGCACATGTAATGGACACAATACAGGTGTCAAAGTCCCAGCATTGAAATGGTCATCTGACGTGGGATTCCAGTGTACTGCATGCAACCTGACAGACAGCAGGTACAGCAAGAGAAGTTGGCTTTCAAACTGTAGAGGAGCTGGAGGGACACGGCACCAAGGCACACCTGTGATTGCCTCTGCAGCAAGTTGAGTAGACCTTGCAGGCTCTCCGCTAGCGCCCTGTGCGATGATGCCCCCTGTTGTGGCCCTGCCCCGGTCATCTGATGGGCTGCCCTCAGCCCCATCTGCTTCAGGCCTCTCTGCAGGATTGAAAGCCACTCTTATACACAATGTCTCTGTGTTGGCCACAGGAGTTGAATGATTTGTGGGTTGGGTTGTTGTTCTGAGGCTGGCAAAGGTTGACCTGCAATGCCAGGAGAGCTAGCCAATGGACACAACATGCAGCAAGACTCTGCAGCATTTTGCCGCAAACTCAGCTGATCACTCACATGTCCCCTGGACAATCATCTGCAGGTCTGTGTGCGCACCGCTTCAACCTAATTCTCAAGCAATCTTACGCCTGACAATTGCGCCTATAAAAGTCTTCAGCGCACATCCTGGCACGTGTCACTGCTGTGCATTGTTGAGGACTGCCTGCTTTCTGTCACCTGGACTGTCATTGCTAGTCTGAGCTATGGTGACTTGATGCAGTGCTGCAGAGGAGGCGTCATCCAGGTGAGCGTTCACACTTGTGCCTGGCTGGCGCTGATGCCTTCTGTTGTGCGGCAGCCTTCTGGGCTGGCCTGTTGAGCGAGCCTCATACACCAAGGCAGGAATGTCCTCATCACGCTCCTGTGCAAGCTCTACCAGAACCTACCCAGGCAGTCACAACACGTTGCTTCCACAGAGCTTGCACTTGCTGCCGTGAAAACTCTCAAGGCTGACATTCGATTGCTGGTGGCACATGTGCATGAGTAGCAGGGCGCAATTCAGGTCCGCCGCAGGAAAGTCTCAGATCTTGCACAGAATCTCATGCAAGGGTTTCTGTCAGAAGTTACATGCTCAAAGCAGACCACAGCATGATGTGGATGCTGTGCAGTTGTAGCTGCTGATGCATCAGGGCTGACAGCTGCCGTGCATCTGCAGCAAGCTCACTTTCAATGGTCCATGGGGTGTGAGCACAGCGCACAAGTCGTACAGAGCCATGGCTATCAGCATCACCCAGGTGCTCCATTCTGGGATGAAAGTGAACATGTATGCGGTGACCACGCCTGTGACCACCAGATAGCCCTGCTTCATGAGGATGGGAGCAGGCCAGAAGAACAGGGCTGTCACACCCACCACCTGCAGAGAGGCTGCATTTCACAAAAGTTTTTGATTTTCAGTCAATGGCAGCTGCACGAAGCTAGCCGGGCTAACATGATCCCTTGTGACTCACAGCACAAGATTTTTTGAGCTGTGTACTGTTTTCAGCAGGATTGTGTACTATGGCAGAGGCAAGCAAGTCTGCTACAGATTATGGATTATCACAGCGACCAGTGACATGGTATGAACATTCATTATAATAGGATGGTCAAGGTACATACCAGAGCAAAATGCGTCAGTCAGTGTCTATACAACCTTGCAATGTTCACAAGCAACTTTCCGGACAGCGCAGGGAGGATGCATGGGGGGAATGTGCACCGAGAAGTTGTAAAGCATGAAGCTGAAGGAGAAAGCATCCAGTGGGATCTGAAACTTGACCAGCAGCTGTAGCATAATAATGCCCACCAGGACAAAGAATATGCTGAAGCCCGCAAACGCCATGTAGGCATAGATTGCCTTGGTGTACTGCAGTGACAGCAGGGCATTGGATACAGCAATGTTGCATGCACAGCATCAGATTGTAAGGCACAACAATGCTTTGAAAGCTAAATCTCTTGAAAGCCCACCCCATACTTGAAGAGAAGCACAAGCACGAATGTCATCAAGGCAATCACGCCGACAAAGATTGCAGCATTAACAATTGAGCCAGTGATTTTCTCTGCAGTTGAATCGTCCCCCTGCGGCAAGCAATGGCATCTTGATTTGCACGACCGAGATCAGAGCCAGGCGAACAGCGAGAGCTGTGGGGTTGTAGGGCCCTCGTACCTGCTCTTTGTAATACGCTGAAGCAATGTACACAGACGTTCCAGCGTTGTCGCCCGTCGGATTCAGCAGTCTTACTAGCGCAACAGTTAGAGCCATGCATAAGGACACTGGCGACACTATGCCAGTGACCTCCTCACCCAACCTATCTAACACGCTTTCCACCATGAATTACGGATGCTGCAGCGGGGTGTGTGAGGTGTGCTGCAAATAACTGGCGAAGCCGAAGGTAATGCATGCAAATGGAACACATGTGTTGTTGCGATACATTCTTGGCACATTTCAACCTGAGATTCTTCAGGTCAAGCCAGCTGACAACAAAGTTTACTGTGTTAAACCTTCGACAGCAAATATAACAATAAGAACACAGAAATGCAGATGAGTTGCTAGCCAGCAGTTTTGGAGGACAGCATCTGCTAGCTTGCATAGCGCTCAAATTCCATAAAATCATCTCTGCTACACATGACGCACGGTTGATTATTTTATCGTACACTCAGTCTGGTCATGGTTCAATGCAAAGCAGATTCTGCATGAGGTTTGGGAACCTTACATGTTTCCGGCCCAGCCGCACTGGCTGTGCTAAACTGACAAAAAGACAATGCCTTGTGCTGGGATGGGCCTGATCAAACTGCTAATATTGCGCCTTCGTGTGCAGAGATGATGTCATAGCAGACAGGTGAGACCAGGTCCACTGCCATTGAAGAATTGCCCTGACCACTGGTGACCCTTAGCATCTGTATAGACGCCCTGTCCATGCATGCGGTTGTGCTCCCACAACCCCTGCATGAGAGAGAGAGAGATTTTCACATTTACATTCAATGTCCACCCTACAGGTCTGATGGATGTGCCAGTCAGATTTGTCTGCAGGTAATGATGATATGTCTTTTGACTCTTAGCATGGCACACAAGAAGATTGGCTATGATAGCATAGTCCCTGTTGGGGATGTGTTGTCATGTAGTGTGCAATGTAGATTACTGAATCCTCATACTAGTATGACCTGGTGTGCCAATGCGTAGTCTGCTACAGCAAGTATGACAGCGTCAACTGACACGTGCACTGCTCACAGCAGCTTCGCCTGGTTTTGAGGGATGTAGCCATGGTGAGCAGTGCTTACTGATCAGACGCGTACTGACTTGGCTTGTACCTCATAATGTCTTCCATCAGGCCAAGAGAATGTGCCTGTGCCGTGATACTCACTGTTGTCCCATTGCCCGTCATATGTTGTGCCGCTGGCATATATGAATTTGCCTGTGCCATGCATCCTGTCCTTGTTCCATTCACCTGAGTACTTGTACTTTCCGTCCATGTACAGACCTGCAGTATTCATGACAATGTTCATGTGTGCTGAGTTGAGACATACATATGGTTTGGATAGGCTGCAAACTTGCTGATAGTAGGCTAGGTGATGTGGGCGTTTTTGATTCAAGAACACTTCTGGCCAATCACTGCCTTTCCAGCTACCAAGCACCTTTGCCGTGTCGCATGATCTGCACAGCGTCCAGCTGATCAGATGCTGCAGCTGCGGCAGCTGCTGCTGCTGCTGCAGCTTTGGCATCTGCAGGCTTCACCTCTGCAGCTTCGTCCTTGACTGAAGGGACTTTCATCCACTCACCTTCATAGGTAACGCCGTTCTTGAAGTAAAACTTGCCTGAGCCTGTTTGTGGAGGAGGCTGCGAGCAGAACAAACGGTGAGTGCAACATGTTTTGATGACGGGACTGGCTGACAGTTCTGGACACTCACCGGAGGAGTGTTTTCTACCTTGCCCTTGCCCGCAGGCTTTGGAGGCATTGCTGCCTTGCCCAGTGGTTGATAACGACACTATACCATCGCAATTGATGTTCAGCTTGGGAAAAGTAATTAGCACCAAAACCCTGGTTCGACCCTTGCAGCCATGCTCCGAAAGGGTGCAGGAGATGAAACGTCTTCTACGTCAAGTAGCACAGTTCTGCGCAAGTAGCGCATCGCATAGCGAAGCCAACCCCCTCAATTTGTGCAGAATCATTGGTTCAGCTGTTACTGTTAAAGATCAGTACCCAGGCGCCCGTCGAACGCAACAATGGCCGCTGAAGAGGCTGGCAAGACAAGCAAACACGAGAAGAAGCAAAGTCAGCGGGGTCCTGCTGTCATCGATGCTCGTTTTGAAGCTGCACAGTGGGACCCACGTTTTCAGCGATTTCCAAAGGCCAAACGGCATGTCGAAATAGACAAGCGTTTCGAGGGTAAGTAGCACTTGACTGCTCTACAGCATCTACAAACAGCTCTGTGTGCCATTTGATCCGCCTTCAAGGTTTGACCTTCTGCTTGCAGGTATGTTTAGCAAGCCAGAGTTTCAGCAACACAGTACAGTTGACAAACGTGGGCGTAAAGTGGCAAATCGCAAGAACCAAGAGAACATGCGCAAGTACTACAAACTCAAGGATGAGGTATGCTGCAGCATACTTTGTTGGTGTTCATGCTGTTTCCACCCTCAGTCACCAGCTACTCAAGCCTGCCGTTGGGCAAGATCACATAGATTGAAAGGCACGCCAACACAGTCTACTGTTGTTTTTGCAGACCTGCATTGCTACTTTGCTGCTGTCATGGTGCTTAAGGTTGTTCCTGTGAACCGCTCTTGCCTCACCAAAACACCACTCAAACCTCGCAACTCAGACCACCAAAGCCTACGGCAACCGTAGCAACATCTCACGAACTCTGCCACCCCTTACAACACTTTTGCTGCAATGTCCAGGATGCATGGCGTAAAGATGCAGCAGACCCCAGCTTGCCGCCTGAAGCACCAGAGCAAGCTGCTGGTGGCAGCATGCAGGGGGCAGACACAAACGCTGCTGCAGGCAGTAAGAAGCTCAACAAGGTCAAGGCCAAGCACAGCGCTTCAACAGATGCCCATGTCAGCAGACCTGATGGGCAACCTGATAGCGGTGCCACCTTAGCTGCAAGAGCGCAGGGTGAGCAGAGTCTCTTGTTCGGTTACTCTTGTCATCAGATCCGCGTCATGTGGTAACACAGCTGCAGACAACATGCTATTGTTGCACTTCCACTTGCTGTGCTGCTCAACAAAGCCATGACCAGGTCCTGTCACTGCTGTTCTGGCTGACTGTTGCACAAAGCTTCAGTTGCGTAATGCTGCTGACATCGCAAATTGTTTGCCCCTAAGGTGAAGACGCTGTCAGCAGTCAAGAAGAGGAGGCAGAGGAGGATGAAGTAGAGCATGCTGAGGACCTTGTAGACCAGCGCTGGGCCCGCGCCAGGTGTGCCCCTCATCTCCTGCGACTGGTGACCACTTGCTACACAGCCCAGCATGTTGGCATGCAGGCCTTCGGCTGTGCGCTTGCCAGTCATGTATTCTCGATACCTGAGGCCAATGCACCCAAAACGCTTTGTAACAAGCTCATGGAAGCTCTGTAAAAGATTAAAACCTACTGGCAGTCGGCATGATGACCAATGCTCAATTTGGATGTGGGCACGACATTAGCGGGGCACACATCTTCGTGCTTAGCTGCGTCATTCCAGGCACTGCTCCTCGGAAGTAAACCTGTCGCACTGGCCCTGCCAGACTGAAGTCATGCTGTTTTGTCATCTGTCAAGTTGGTGCTGCAATCTCCTCGCTGATGTTGAATGCCATATCACACCATGCTGGTCATGACTCACTCGTAAGCTCTACCGATGCAGCATCTATACCATCACTGGCTTATTCAGGAGTGCTTGTTTGCAGAGGCTTACTGGGTGATAGCAGCAGTGAAGAGGAGGATGATGTCGCAGCGGAGCTTGCCGCAGAAAGTGACCAGGTGAGGCAATCCTGGCTCACATTTGTGCTTCGCTTGGCTCAGTGTCTCAAAGCGTGGCGCACAGTATGAGAAGCATATTTTCCACAGAGTAGGGGCACTATAAATGTGCTTAGAATTCAGTGTGCCACCCTCATAGTGGATCTCCGATATGCACCCTAGGTCCATTGTAACAGCAGCAACTTGTCACCATGTACAGGGGTGTCACACGCTCACTTACTTTTGTCTTTAACAGCCTCAAACTGCTTCTATGTACAGCACAACCCCGTGCCTTTATACCTCAGTTGATGACATCCATGACGCTATGCACCATCTCGCTGTGATGCTGCAAAGCCACAAGAAACTTGCTACTTCTCTCAAAAATTGTGTCTTTGCGGTAGGATGAAGCCTTGGTAGGAGAATGGGGAGTAGGTGCCATGGCAGCCAATCCTGATGAGCACATTCCAGATTCAGACGAGACTCACAGACTGGCCATTGTGGACCTTGACTGGGACAAGATTCGTGCTGTGGACCTGCTGGCTGTGCTGCGCTCCTTCCTGGGCAAGGGGCAAAGCATCAGCGGGGTCACTGTCTACCCGTCTGACTTCGGCCTGCAGAAGATGAAAGAGGAAGCAGCTGTTGGTCCTCAGGTTGGTGTCCCTCCCACACTTTAATTGCTCATGCACTCTGCCTGTGTATGCTATTCAGGCATTGGTCCTGTGCATACTGTTCATACGGTGCATCTGTGCATGCTGTTCAGGCAGGCATTAGTCCTGTGCATGCTGTTTGTGCACTGTACCTGTGCATATTATGTGTGGACTGTGTCTGTGCATGGATGATGATGCCAACAGACTGCGACTGCCCCGTTGCCATAGCTATGGATGCATTGTACCTGCGAAATGCTGTCCAGGGGTAGTCTGCCCATGCTGCTGTGAGAGTTACCAGCTTTCTGCTTTCGTCGTGGTCAGAGTATGGTGTGTTTAGCAAGGAGGTTCAGTTCACTTCAGCACCCTTGTGTTGCAAAGGCTGTGGCAAATGCAAAGGGTGTGCTGCTGTACAGATGTACTTGACAGCACAAACAGCATCAAACCCATCTTGACACAGTTCACATTGCTATCTTGATGTTGTGCATGTCAGGTGATGTTGGCGCTTTGGAGCCTTTCTGCTTCTAATACATAAGTGTATGTTGCAGAGCATATTTGGCAAGACTGTCATAAATGGCAATGAAGATAAGGGTGCCGGCAGCAGACTTGCTGCCAAGGGTGGGAGCATGTGTGACTCTGAGAGTGGAGAAGAGCACAAAGAAGCAGAGGACGCCGCTGAGCTTGATGCTGCTGTGCTTGAGGCAGCTGCTGAGTTGAGTGATGATAGTCTCGATGATGGCGCAGAGCTTCAAGAGGTGATACCAATCTTGCTGCTTTTCTTCATTGATAAGTTGTGTGCTCCCAGGTGGCACCCGTACTAAGCTAGCTTTTGCATCGCCCAGTGTGTTGAATGACAGGAGCTTTGACCGTGTTATGCCTGCCGTCTGCATGACCGCCGCTTGTTGAGTATAATACAGTCATACCAAACGTATCACACCAGTCTGGAGTTTACTATCAAGTGCGCTCTGACCTATGGTCATACTGGCACAGTGCCTTTGTGCCATGATCATTTCGTATTATGAGGTATTGTACTGTTTGATGTGTCATACGACTGTTGCTTATTGCTGATCCATGCAGGATGATGAGGCATCATCATCTGATGACTCTGGCAATGAAGTAGACCAACG